>Ga0209382_10001019_pt1 | contig 45313 bp, 43 predicted proteins | sample SoiMetdeltSBSDD5_FD_187599 | JGI IMG/M metagenome (GOLD analysis project Ga0209382, IMG submission 187599) | Bulk soil microbial communities from a Populus tree surrounding site in Tennessee, USA - Soil MetaG P. deltoides SBSDD5 (SPAdes) (version 2) | ecosystem: Environmental > Terrestrial >...
CCGAGCGCTGCCGGCTCGAGGTCTGGGAGGGCGAGGGCGTGATGCCCCGGGCCGAGCTGCTGGACCGGGTCGCCGGCAAGGCCGGGCTGATGGCCATGCTGACCGACCGGGTCGACGCCGAGCTGCTGGACCGGGCCGGCCCCGGGCTGCGGGTGGTGGCCAACTTCGCCGTCGGCCACGACAACCTCGACCTGGAGGCCTGCACGGCCCGGGGGGTGCTGGCCACCAACACCCCCGACGTGGTCACCGAGGCCACCGCCGACCTGGCCTGGGCGCTGCTGCTGGCCACGGCCAGGCGGGTCGCCGAGGGGGACCGCTTCCTGCGGGCCCGCCGGCCCTGGGTCTGGGGGCCGGAGTTCTTCCTCGGGTTCGAGGTCCACGGCAAGACCCTGGGCGTGATCGGCCTCGGCCGCATCGGGCGGGCGGTGGCCAGGCGGGCGACCGGGTTCGGCATGCCGGTGCTCTACACCGCCCGGCGCCGGCTCCCGCCCGAGGACGAGGCCGCCCTCGGCGCGGCCTGGCGCGAGCTGGACGAGCTGCTGGCCGAGGCCGACTTCGTCAGCATCCACACCGGGCTGTCGCCGGGGACCCGGCACCTCATCGGCGCCGAGCGGCTGGCCCGCATGAAGCCGACGGCGGTGCTGGTCAACACCGCCCGCGGCCCCATCGTGGACGAGGCCGCCCTGGCCGCGGCCCTGCGCGAGGGCCGGCCGGGGGCGGCCGGCCTGGACGTGTTCGAGCGGGAGCCGGAGGTCCACCCCGACCTGCTGGAGCTGGACAACGTCACCGTCGTCCCCCACCTGGGCACCTCGACCCTGGAGACCCGGGTCGCCATGGGGATGACCGCGGCCGACAACCTGCTGGCCGCCCTGGAGGGCCGCCGGCCCCCCAACCTGCTCAACCCCGGCGCCCTCGGCTAGAGCGCCGGCCAAGGATCGACGTCGCATCGAGTCATGCTGCGCGTCCAGCAGGCCCTCCGCATGCGGGTCGGGCAGCCTTGGCCGGCGCGCTAGCGCTGGAGGTGGCGCTGCTCGCCGACCCGGTAGGCCTCGGCCAGCCAGGCGGCGACCTCGTCGTCCACCTCCTCCAGGTGCTCGAGCCGGAACTGGTGCAGGTGGTTGCGGGGCGAGAACGTCTCCACCCGCCGGAACCGGGGGTGCTCCAGCCGCCGGGCCAGGACCACGTGGCCGTCCACCCAGCGCCGGCGCAGGGTGAAGGCGGCGAAGCTCATCCGCACCTGGAAGGCGATGCGGCTCTTCTCGGGCAGGACGGTGACCGGGCCGTTGCGCTCGGCCAGCTCGACCAGCCGCTCGAAGATGGCAACCACCTCGGGGTCCCGGTCGGCCAGGTGCCGGTCCAGGTCCAGCGGCCCGCAGGCGTGCGACTGGTCGCGGTTGGCGAACGACCGCCCGCAGCGGGGGCAGGGCCACATCGGCGCCCGGCTCACCTCGGGGCTGCCGGCCGGTCCCGGTCGACCATGCGGCCGGTGTCCGGCTCGACCACTGTCGTCATGGGCAGATCCTAGGCGCCGCAGTAGGTAGCATCGAGGGTGTGACGAGGAGGAGCGAGACATGACCCAGCTGTGGCAGGGCGAGACCGAGAAGGCGATCGAGCACTTCCCCATCTCGGGGGAGCGGGTGCCGGTCGAGGTGGTGCGGATGCTGGCCCGGATCAAGGCGGAGGCGGCCCGGGTCAACGCCGAGCTGGGGCTGCTGGACGCCGGCCGGGCCGAGCGGATCGCGGCTGCGGCCGAGGCGGTGGCCGCCGGGGAGCACGACGACCAGTTCCCGATCGACCTGTTCCAGACCGGGTCGGGCACCAACACCAACACCAACGTCAACGAGGTCCTGTCCAGCCTGGCCGGCGAGGGCGTCCACCCCAACGACCACGTCAACATGGGCCAGTCCTCCAACGACACCTTCCCGACCGCCGTCCACCTGGCCGCCCTGGACGCGGCCAGCAACGACCTGCTGCCGGCCCTGGACGCCCTGGCCGGGTCGCTGGCGGCCAAGTCGGAGGAGCTGCGCGACGCCGTCAAGCCCGGCCGGACCCACCTGATGGACGCCGTCCCGGTCACCCTCGGCCAGGAGTTCGCCGGCTACGCCGCCCAGGTCCGCGAGGGGGCCGCGCGGGTCGAGGCGGCCCTGACCCGGGTGCGCAAGCTGCCCCTCGGTGGCACCGCGGTCGGCACCGGCCTCAACGCCCACCCCGAGTTCGCGGCCAGGGTGCGCGAGCGGGTCGCCGCCGCCATCGGCCTGGAGCTGTCGCCGCCGGCCCACCCGTTCGAGGCCCAGGGGGCCCGCGACGCCCTGGTCGAGCTGTCCGGGGCGCTCAAGACGGTGGCGGTGAGCTGCACCAAGATCGCCAACGACATCCGCTGGATGGGGTCGGGCCCCCGGGCCGGGCTGGGCGAGTTGGTCCTGCCCGAGCTCCTGAAGGGCTCCTCGATCATGCCCGGCAAGGTCAACCCGGTCATGGCCGAGGTCCTCACCCAGGTGTCGGCCCAGGTGATCGGCAACGACACCGCCATCACGGTCGCCGGCCTCCAGGGACACTTCGAGCTGAACGTGTTCGTCCCCCTGATGGCCCGCAACCTGCTGCAGTCGATCACCTACCTGGCCGCCGCCTGCCGGGCCTTCGCGGCCCGCTGCGTCGACGGCATCACCGCCAACACCGAGCACGCCCAGGCCCTGGCCGAGAACACCCTGGTCCTGGTGACCGCCCTCAACCCGGTGGTCGGCTACGACGAGGCCGCCGCGATCTCGAAAGAGGCGGCCGCCACGGGCCGCTCCCTGCGTGAGGTCGCCCTCGACCACGGGGTCGCCCCCGACGTCCTCGACAAGGTCCTCGACCTGCGCACCGTCGCCCGCGGCAACGGGTTCGCGGACTAGACCAGCTCGACCCGCGCCCGGTGCCCGGCGGCCCGGGCCAGCCGGGCGTCCCTGGTGAGCAGGGTCGCCCCGGTCACCTCGGCCACGGCCACGTAGACGGCGTCGTAGGCGGTCAGCTGGTCGCGGAGGGCCAGGCCGCGGCCGAGCAAGGCCCGATGTGGCCGGCGTTTGCGTCCCATGACCGCGAAGTCGCGGAGTGCCCGACGTGCCGAGAGCTCGGTGAGCCGGCCGGTGAGGAGAAGCCGACGGAGCGCGTGCGTCACCTCCACGTCGAGCAGATGGGGAGCGTGGCTGGTCCGCTCGCCGACGAGCCGGGCCCGGATCTGAGCGACCTCCGCCGGTGGCTTGATGAGCAGGTCGACCACGACCGAGCGGCCCTGGCGGATCAGCTCGGCCGAGTCGACCCCTTCCAGGCCGTCGAACGACCGGTTCTCCCGATCCATCTCCTCGAACAACTCCTCCCAGGTGAGCTGTTGCGAGAGCAGGAGCAACTCGCGCCGCAGGTAGTCCGAGAGCGGGATCCCCTCGCGCTTGGCGCGTTCCCACCTGGGCGTTCAGGCGTCCGGGAGGCGGACGCCGAAGCCCTTGACGGCCAGTTTGAGGACGACCTGGCCGGGGGCCGTCAGGTCGGCGACGCGGGCGGCGGCCAGGCGCTCCAGCTCGGCCAGGCGGGTGGCGTAGGCGTCGGGGCCGGTGCGGCGGGCGGCGTCCAGGAGGCGGGTGTTGGCCCAGACCTTGGCCCGGGACTCGCGCAGGAACCGCTTGGTGGCCAGCCGGTTGAGGGGCTGGAGGAGGCGGTCGGTGCGGCTGCGGGGGCCGCTGAGGGCCTCCAGCTCGGTGTCCTCGGCACCGACCCGGGCGACCAGGACCTGGTCGATGTGCTCATGGTCGGCGTGGCGGGCGGCCAGCAGCCCGGGGTCGTCGAACTCGGGCTCGGAGATGACGGCCAGCAGCGACTGGGCCAGGTCGTAGTTGATGTGGGCGTTCATGCCCAGCAGCACGTGGCGCAGGGGCGGCAGGCCGTCGCGGTCGCCGGCGCCGAAGGCGACCGCCCACGGCTCGGGCGGTTGCCGGCCGGCCTGGGCGGTCTCGACCGCGTCCAGGTAGAGGTCGGCGAAGGCGACGTCCCAGCGCTCGACCCACTCCGGGTCGCGGAACCCGCCCCGGTCGAGCTCCTCGGCCACCGCCCTGGTGGTCCTGAGATAGGTGGCCAGGAAGAACCTTCCCGGGTCGCCGCGGTCCTCCAGCGGCTCCACCAGCGCCTCCATGCGCCGCAGCAGGGCGCCCATGCCGGCCGAGCGTTCCATGGCGCAAGCCTGCCAGCAGCCCAGGCCAGCGTCCAGCAGCCTCCGGGTGCCCGGCCGGGATGCGGAGTATGGGGGCCCGGGAGAAGATGGCCGGCATGGAGATCCTGGTCACCGGGGCCGGCGGGTTCGTCGGGGGCGCCCTCGTGCCCGAGCTGGTGGGCCGGGGCCACGGGGTCCGGGCCGCCACCCGCCATCCCGACGGCTACCGGCCTCCCTCCGGCGCGGTCCCGCACCACTTCGACCTGGACGACCAGGCCTCCCTGGCCCCGGCCCTGGACGGGGTCGAGCTCGCCTACTATCTGGTCCACTCCATGGGCCAGAAGGGCGAGTTCGCCCGGCGCGACCTCCAGCACGCCCGCGCCTTCGGGCGGGCGGCCAGGGCGGCCGGGGTCGACCGGGTGGTGTACCTGTCGGGCCTGGGCGACCAGGGCGAAGGGCTCAGCCCGCACCTGGCCAGCCGGCGGGCGGTCGAGGACGCCCTGGCCTCGACCGGGCCCGACCTGACCGTGCTGCGGGCGGCGATCGTGCTCGGCCGGGGCGGGGCCAGCTTCGAGATGCTGGTCCAGCTCGTCCGGCGGCTGCCGGTGATGGTCTGCCCCCGCTGGGTGGACACGGCCAGCCAGCCCATCGCCCTCGGCGACGCCGTCGGCTACCTGGCCGACGCCGCCCAGACCGAGGCCACCCGCGGCCAGCGGCTGGAGGTGGGCGGGCCCGAGGTCCTCACCTACCGGGAGATGATGCTCCGGTTCGCCCGGCTGGAGGGCCGGCGGCGCCTGATCGTGGGCGTGCCCCTGTTCACTCCCGGGCTGTCGTCGCACTGGATCGGGCTGGTCACCGACGTCCCGGCGGCCGTTGCCCGGCCTCTGGCCGAGGGGCTGCGCAACCGGGTGGTGGTCAGCGACGGCGCCGCCCGCCGCCTCATGCCCCGCGACCTGGCCACCTTTGAGGAGGCCTGCCGGGCCGCCCTGACCGCTGCCCCGGGGTCCCGCTAGACCGCGCAGCCGTCGACCGAGACCGGGCGGCGGTTGCCGTGGTTGCGGTCCAGGGCCCGGCGGACCTCGGAATTGGTGAGGGCGTAGCCCTCGGTGCGCTCGACCGTGGAGGCGGCGAACACCACCCCCAGGGAGCGGCCGCGCAGGTCCACCACCGGACCGCCGCTGACGCCCTTGCGCACCCGGGCGTGGAGCACGTAGATGTCGCGGTGGCCGCCCTGCGGCCTGGCGTAGATGTCAGGTGCCTCGGGCTGGGTCCGCAGCACGATGGTGGCCCCGATGTACTGCTGGGGACCGCCGCCCGGGTAGCCGATCACCACCGCCTCCTGGCCGCGCCGGGCCGGCGCCGGGGCCAGGCCCAGCGGCCCCACCGCGAGGTCGGGCGCCGACAGCAGGGCCAGGTCGTGGTTCGGGTCGAAGTAGACGACGGTGGCATCGGCCCGCACGCCCTCGTTGGTCACCACCTCTTGGCGGCGCGACCCGGCGACCACATGGGCGTTGGTGACGACCAGGCCGCGCTGGACCGGGAAGCCGCTGCCGAACAGCACCCCGCCGCAGCCCCGGCTCTGGATCTGGACGGTGGCGTTGGCGGCCTGCCGCACCGCCGCGGTCCTGGCCGCCTCCGGCGGGGGACCGGAGACCACCGGCGGGCGCAGGTCGGCGAACGCCTCCGGGAACCCCGAGCGGTCGAGCAGGCCCCGCAGCTGGGCCAGGGCCGCCGGGGGCCGCGGGGCGTAGTTGTCGATCGTCCGCAGCACGCTGGAGGAGTGGACCGCCCGGGAGAAGGGCGAGAACGGCACGTTGCTGAGGGTCAGGGCGATGAACCACATGGCGATGGCGGCGACGATGGTCGCCACCACCGCCCCGCCGACGGCGTCGGCCCGGCTCGTCCAGCGCCCGCCCAGCAGCGAGCGGACCCGGATCCCGAGCAGGTTGCCGACGGCATGGCAGGCCGCGGCGACCAGGAAGAACACCACCACCGCGGTCAGCAGGCGCCGCAGCGAGCTGTCAGGCGAGACCAGCAGCCCCGCCCGGGTGGCCGCCCACGCCCCCAGGGCCAGCCCCACCAGCAGCCCCAGGTAGCCGAGCAGCACCATCGCGAACCCGCGACGCCAGCCGCTCAGGGCGGCCAGGGCGAGCAGGACGAGCAGGAGCACGTCGATCGGTTGCAGGTCGAATGGCATCGCTGTTCCGGCCGCAGACGGGTGGCCGTCTCATCCTAGTCGGTCGCCGGACCAAGCACCGGGCCTCCTGCGACCGCCGTCTACAGCCGGTCGCCCAGGGACCGCTCGACCTGCTCGGAGAGCTTGCGCACGGCGATCAGCACCGGGTCCCAGACCGGTGAGAACGGCGGCGCGTAGGACAGGTCGAGGTTGACCATCTCCTGGGCGGTCATGCCGTTCCAGATGGCGGTGGCGAACACGTCGATGCGCTTGGCCGCGCCGTCCCTGCCGACGATCTGGGCGCCGAGCAGCCGGCCGGAGCGGCGCTCGGCCAGCACCTTGGTGCGGATCGGGGCCGCCCCCGGGAAGTAGCCGGCCCGGGTGGTCGAGTCGACCGCCGTCTGCTCCCATTCCAGGCCGAGCTCGTCCAGCCCGGCCTCGGACAGCCCGGTGCGGGCGACCTCGACGTCGCAGACCTTGGACACGGCCGTGCCGAGCACGCCCGGGAAGGTGGCGTAGCCGCCGCCGATGTTGATGCCGCAGACCCGGCCCTGCTTGTTGGCGATGGTCCCCAGGTGGAAGCTGACCGGCTCGCCGGAGACGAGGTGGCGGGCCTCGACGCAGTCGCCGGCCGCCCACACCCCGTCGTGGGCGGTCTGCATGCGCGGGTTGACGGCGATGGCGCCGCTCTCGCCGAGCTGGATGCCGGACGACTCGGCCAGCCCGACCGCCGGCCTGGTGCCGAGGCCGAGGACGACCAGGTCGGCGTCGAGCGTCCGGGCGGCGGTCCGCACCGCCCGGACGCGCCCGTCGCCCTCGATCGCCTCCACCTTCTCCTCCAGGTGCAGCTCGACCCCGATGTCCCTGACCGCCTGGGAGACCAGCTCGCCCATGTCGGGGTCGAGCTGGCTCATCACCTGGGGGGCGGCCTCGACCAGGGCGGTGGAGACGCCCCGGTTGACCAGCGCCTCGGCCGCCTCCAGGCCGATGTAGCCGCCGCCGACGATCACCGCCCGCCGCGGGCCGGCGTCGATCGCCCGGCGCAGCTCGATGCCGTCCTGCAGCACCGACAGGCCGTACACCCCGGGCAGGTCGATGCCGTCGATGGGCGGCCGCAGCGGCTCGGAGCCGGTGGCCACCACCAGCACGTCCCACGGCTCCTCGACGGTCCGCCCGCCGTCCAGGTCGCGGACCCGGACCCGGCGGGCCTCCAGGTCGATGGCCTCGACCTCGTGGCGGGTCCGGACCTCGATGTCCTGCTCGGCGTGCTCCTCGGGGCTGCGGGCGACCAGGTCGCGCCAGTCCTTGACCACGTCGCCGGCGTAGTAGGGGAGCCCGCAGGCCGAGTACGAGGTGTGCCGGCCCCGCTCGAAGCCGACGATCTCCAGCTCGTCGGGCGGGCGGCGCCTGCGCGCCTGGGCGGCGGCGCTCATCCCGGCCGCGTCGCCTCCGACCACCACCATGCGCGTCCCTGCCACGGCCCCTCCTCGTCGTCGGCTGCCGAAGGCTAGTCTGCCCTCTTGACGCGTCGGCTACCGGGAGGTCGAGCCAGATGACCAGGATGCTGTTCCACTGCACCCACGGGCGGGACGACCCGGAGCGGGCGATCGTCCCCCTCATCGCCGCCAACGTGGCCACCGCCTCCGGGCAGGAGGCGGTGGTGCTGCTGACCATCGAGGGCGCCTGGCTGTGCAAGCGTGGCTACGCCGACAGTGTGGAGGCCGAGGGCTTCCCCAGGCTGGCCGAGCTGCTGGCCTCGTTCGTGGAGGCCGGCGGCGCCATCTGGGGCTGCAGCGCCTGCACCACCCCCCGCGGCATCACCGAGGCCGACCTGGTCGAGGGCGCCCAGATCGTGGGCGCGGCCACGATCGTCGCCGCGGTCGCCGAGGGCGGGGTGCCGGTGGCCCTGGGCTGAGGTCAGCGCAGGCCGCGGACGTCGAGGGCCTCGGGGGGGACGGGGGCGCCGCAGCGGGCGCAGGACGAGCGCATCAGGACCCGGCCGCCGCAGCCGGCGTGGGTGGCCAGGGCCGAGGACGGCTCGCCGCAATGACGGGTGCCCCAGGCGGCCAGGCTGGCCAGCACCGGGGCCAGGTCGCGGCCCTTGTCGGTCAGGTGGTAGACGCGCTCCTCGGCGGCCCGCTCGACCACGCCCTCCTCCTCGAGCAGGCGCAGCCGCTCGGCCAGCAGGTTGGAGGGGATCCCGGGCAGGGCCCGCTCCAGCTCGGCCCAGCGCCGCCCGCAGAGCAGCAGCTCGCGGACGACCAGCAGGGTCCACCGGTCGCCGACGACCTCGAGCGAACGAGCCACCGGCCCAGGCATCGGGTAGAGCTTCGGCACGGCCCGACCGTACCACCCGGGCTGTGGAAAACCGAGCACCCCGGCTCCCCCCGTGGGCCACCCTCCCCGGCAGGGGCCCACCATCCCGGGGCTGGGGCTCCGGCTCGCCGTGGCAGAGTTGCTTGACTTTTTGAAGTGATGGCCTGACGCTGCCGTGCATGGACATCTCCCCGGCCACCCCGCTGGGCGAGTTGCTGCCCGAGGCCCGCCGGATCCGGGAGCACCGGCACGGGACCAGGGTCACCTACTCGCCGAAGGTCTTCATCCCCCTGACCATGCTCTGCCGCGACCATTGCGGCTACTGCACCTTTGCCAAGCCGCCGGCCCGGCTCGGGGCGGTGGCCTATCTCGACCTCGAACAGGTGCTGGAGATCGCCAGGGCCGGCGCGGCCGCCGGCTGCTCCGAGGCCCTGTTCACCCTCGGGGAGCGGCCCGAGGAGCGCTACCCGGTGGCGCGCGACGCCCTGGCCGGCCTGGGCCACGGCTCCACCGTCGGGTACCTGGTCGAGGCCTGCCGGCTGGTCCTGTCCGAGACCGGGCTGCTGCCCCATGCCAACGCCGGCGCCCTGTTCCCCGACGAGCTGGCCGCCCTGCGCCGGGTCAGCGCCAGCCAGGGCATGATGCTGGAGTCGCTGTCGGAGCGGCTGCACGAGCCGGGCGGTCCCCACGCCCGCTGCCAGACCAAGCTGCCGGCGCGCCGGCTGGCCACCCTGGAGGCGGCGGGGGAGCTGGCGATCCCGTTCACCACCGGGATCCTGGTCGGCATCGGCGAGACCCGGGCCGAGCGGCTGGAGGCGCTGGCCGCCATCGACGCCGCCCACCGTCGCCACGGCCACGTGCAGGAGGTGATCGTCCAGAACTTCCGTCCCAAGCCGGGCACGGCCATGGCCGGCGCGGCCCCGCCGTCGCTCGAGGACTACCTGTGGACGATCGCGGCCGCCCGGGTCCTGCTCGACCCGGCCATCCACCTCCAGGCCCCGCCCAACCTCACCGAGGACTTCGGGGCCCTGCTGGAGGCGGGGATCGACGACTGGGGCGGCGTCTCCCCGGTCACCGCCGACCACGTCAACCCCGAGGCGCCCTGGCCGGCCCTGGAGCGGCTGCGGGCGGTGACCGAGGACGCCGGGATGACGCTGGCCCCGCGGCTGACGGTCTACCCCGAGTTCGCCGCCGACCCCGGCCGCTGGCTCGACCCGGACCTCCGCTTCCCGGTGCTGGACCGCTCCGACGCCGAGGCCCTGGCCCGCGACGACCGCTGGGCGGCCGGCGACCACGACCCGCCGCCCATCCTGATCGACCCCCAGCGGTTCCCGACCCCGGCGGCCGGCGGCCGGGTGGGGGAGGTCCTGGCCGGGGTGGCGGCCGGCCAGCAGCCGGGCGAGGACGAGCTGGTCGCCCTGTTCGCGGCCAGGGGCCCGGAGGTGCGGGCGGTGGCCGAGGTCGCCGACGACCTGCGCCGCCAGGCCGTCGGGGACGTGGTCACCTTCGTCCGCAACCGCAACATCAACTACACCAACGTCTGCACCTTCCGCTGCCGCTTCTGCGCCTTCTCCAAGGGCCCGGCCAGCCTCAACCTGCGCGGCGCGCCGTACCTGCTCGGCCTCGACGAGGTGGCCCGGCGGGTGGTCGAGGCCGACGAGCGCGGGGCCACCGAGGTCACCCTCCAGGGTGGCATCCACCCCAGCTTCGACGGCGACTACTACCTGCACGTGGCCGAGGCCGTGCGCGAGGCCGTGCCTGGCATGCACATCCACGGCTTCACCGCCCTGGAGGTCCACGAGGGCGCCCGGCGGCTCGGCGAGCCGCTGCGCGACTACCTGCTGCGGCTCAAGGCGGCCGGCCTGGCCAGCCTGCCCGGCACCGCCGCCGAGATCCTGGACGACGAGGTCCGGGCGGTCATCTGCCCCGACAAGGTGACCACCGAGGAGTGGCTGGAGGTCCACCGGGTGGCCCACTCGGTGGGGCTGCGCTCCAACATCACCATCATGTTCGGCCACGTCGAGTCGCCGCGGCACTGGGCCAGGCACCTGCTGCGGACCCGGGCCCTGCAGGCCGAGACGGGCGGGTTCACCGAGTTCGTGCCCCTGCCGTTCGTGCACATGGCCGCGCCCATGTACCGCAAGCGCCAGTCCCGCCCGGGGCCGACCTTCCGCGAGGCGGTGCTGATCCACGCCGTGGGCCGGATCGCCTACCGCGGCCTGATCGACAACATCCAGGTGTCGTGGGTCAAGATGGGCGCCGACGGGGTCCGCCAGGCCCTGCTGGCCGGGGTCAACGACCTCGGCGGCACCCTGATGGACGAGAACATCAGCCGGGCCGCCGGGGCCGCCCACGGCCAGCTCATGGAGGAGGCCGAGTTCCGCGCCATCGTCGAGCCCCTGGGCCGCCGCCTGGAGCAGCGCACCACCCTCTACGGCCGCACCCGCACCGACCCGGCGCCGGTCCCCGGCTGACTCAGCCGGTGAACAGCGACGCCGTCTTGACCAGGGTCTCGTACACCCCGTAGGCCAGCGGGATCCCGACCAGCGCCCAGCTGAACACCAGTCTCGCCCTGGTGGTGGCGGACATCACGAAGTCCTTTCCGTCCCGGCGGTGGCCGCCGGGACCTCCTCGGCCGCCGGTTCGTGGTAGCGCTCGGGAACCGGGCGGATGGCCAGGTTGGCCAGGAACCCGACGGCCAGCACCCCGACCATGGTCAGCAGGGCCGGCCGGTAGGCCTCGGCTGTCAGCGACCCGGGCTTGCCCTCGGCGTCCAGGAACCGGTTGACGATCAGCGGACCGGCCACGCCCGCGACCGACCAGGCGGTGAGCAGCCGGCCGTGGATCGCCCCCACCTGGAAGGGGCCGAACAGGTCCCGCAGGTAGGCCGGCACAGTGGCGAAGCCGCCGCCGTAGAAGGACAGGATGACCACGGCCAGGAGCACGAACACGGCCGTGCTGGTCGCCCCGATCAGGGCCAGGAGCGTGTAGCAGATCATCCCGCCGCCCAGGTACAGCATGTAGATGGGCTTACGCCCGACCACGTCGGAGGTGGACGACCAGGCGAACCGGCCGGCCATGTTGGCCATGGACAGGATGCCCACGAAGCCGCCGGCCACGGCCACCGTCACCGAGGACGTGCCGCTGTCGTCGCGGAAGAAGTCCTGGATCATCGGCGAGGCCTGCTCCAGGATCCCGATGCCGGCGGTGACGTTGCAGAGCAGGACCGTCCAGAGCAGCCAGAACGACGGCGTGCGGATCGCGTTGGCGGCCGAGACGTTGGCCGTCGTCACCAGCGGCTTGGTCTGGAGGGTGGCCGGGTCGAAGCCCTCGGGCGTCCAGCCCTCCCGTGGCACCCGGATGGTGAAGGCGCCGTACATCATGATCGCGAAGTAGATCAGGCCGAGGGTGACGAACAGCATCGCCACCGCCGACCCGGTGGCCACCGACTTGGGATCGGCCGGATCGTAGCCCGAGTCGTACCAGGCCAGCAGCTGGGTGGAGAGCGGGCTGGCGATCAGCGCCCCGCCGCCGAAGCCCATGATGGCCATGCCGGTGGCCAGGCCGGGCCGGTCCGGGAACCACTTGATGAGCGTGGACACCGGCGAGATGTAGCCGATGCCCAGCCCGATCCCGCCGATGACCCCGTAGCCGAGGTAGACGAGCCACAGCTGGTTGGTGCTGACGCCGAAGGCGGCGACCAGGAAGCCGGCGGCCCAGCAGCAGGCGGCCACGACCATCGCCTTGCGCGGGCCGTTGCGGTCGACCCAGGTGCCGCCGACCGCAGCCGACAGGCCCAGCATGACGATCGCGATCGAGAAGATGATCCCGATGGCGGTCAGGCTGGCGTCGAAGTGCTTCACCAGGGCGGTCTTGTAGACGCTGGTCGCGTATGCCTGCCCGATGGACAGGTGCACCGCCAGGGCGGCCGGTGGGACCAGCCACCGGCTGTAGCCCGGACCGGCGACGGTCCGCTCCCGGTCGAGGATCGAGGCCACGATGCCGCTCCTTGTGTCGATGGGCGCCGGTTCTTCCCTTTTGCCCCTTCCACGGTTGCAGGGGCAACAAACCATCGCCGACCGGGGCGGCGGTGGGGCTAGGCGATGCCGCCGAGGAGGGCGCCGACCCCGAGGATGACCAGGTAGGCGGCCAGGCCGCCGCCGATCACGGCCGCCCGCAGCCAGGCCGGGAGGCGGGGCCGACCGAGGACGTGGTAGGCGATCACGCCCAGGAACGGCACCAGCAGGATGACCGCGATCCAGGCGATGGCCGCGCCCCGGCCCAGGTCGTCGCGGCGGGCCAGGTCCCACAGGGCGAGCGAGGTCCAGGCGGCGTAGAGCACGAACGGCAGCAGGTAGCCGTAGAGGGCGAACACCAGCTGCCAGGGGGAGGCGGCGAGGATCGCGACGCCGAACACGGTTGGCTCCTTGTGGGTGGTGGGTGGCTGGTCGGAGGCGCCGGGCAGGGGGACCCGGGCCAGGTCGACGCGGGCGGCCTTGAACACGTCGACGGCCGGCCGCACCGGCGCCCCGGCCCCGCCGGGGAGCTGCGCCTGCTGACCGGGCACCGGCTGGTCCTCGGTCCGGTTGACCGGGTAGGCACCGGTGTTGGCCTCGGCGATCTGGCCCAGGCTGGCCAGGGTCGTGGACAGGTCCATGCGCACCGGCAGGCGCGGGCCCGAGCAGCGCTGGAAGACCTGGAGGCCCACCGGGATCGAGGTCCGGACCTGGTTGCCCTGGAAGCAGTTGCCGTCCCCGGCCGGGGCGGCCAGGGCCAGATCGGCCCGGCCCGACCCCTCGACCACGTTGCCCACCACCCGGTTGCCCGAGGCGGTCCAGAGGTGCTCGTCCAGGTTGGGACTGACCAGGATGCCGTGGTTGACGTGGTCGAGCACCCGGTTGCGCTCGACCCGGGAGCCGTTGCCGCCGCCCAGGATGATGCCGTTGCCGAACGCGCCCCACTCCAGCGGCAGCCCGGCGGCGAGGCGGTTGTCGTTGCCCTCGACGTGGTTGCCGACGATGTCGACCTGGCGGAACGGCGGCAGCAGCTCGGTGTCGAGGGTGTTGGGGACGATCCCGGCCCAGTTGAACCGCCACATGGATCGGACGATCTGGAGATTTCCGCCGGCGTTGGTGCCCGAGTAGCCGAGGGCGTTGTGCTCGGCGGTGACCCGGTCGATCACGGCGTCGCAGGGATGGCACTGGCCGATGTAGAAGCCGGAGTCGGGCGACCCCGAGGCGTAGGAGCGCTCGAACAGGCCGTCGACCGAGTCGAAGGCGTAGATGCCGTAGTCCTCGTTGTCGTAGGCGGTCACATACGAGGCGCGGTAGCCGCGCACGCCGGTCCAGAACACCCCGTTGGTGCGGGCGTTGCGGACGGTCAGGTTCTCCACCGCCACCCCGTCGGCGGTGACGCTGATGCCGTTGGGCCGCTGGAACTCGCCGTCGATCACCACCCGGTTGCGGTCGCGGCCCCGGATGACCAGGGACGGCACGGTGACCATGACCTCCTCCCGGTAGACGCCGGGGCCGACCAGGATCAGGTCGCCCGGCCGGGCGGCGTCGACGGCGGCCTGGATGGTGTCGTGGTCCTCGGGCACCCGCCGGACGGTCCCGCTGGCCCGCCTCACCGGCCGGAGCGCCGGGCCGGCGGTCTCCTGGCCGGGGTAGTAGGGGACGTCGCCGACCACCATGGTGGCGGCCATGCCCTGGCGGCCGTCGGCGGTGGCGTGGAAGGTGCAGTAGAAGCGGTACACGCCCGGCCGGTCCAGGACGACGGCGGTCACCCCGTCGGCCGGGACCCGGTCGGGCGTGCGCCAGCTCCCGTCGGTGGCCACGGCGTTGTGGGCCGTCCGGCCCCGGTTGGGGAACCGGACCCTGGTCCCGGCCGGCACCCGGGTGACCTCGCGGGCGAAGAAGTTGTCGTACATGGCCACGTTGGCCGTGCCCCGCGGATCCCCGCCGCCCGAGCACCCGGCCAGCACCACCCCGGCCAGGGCCAGCACCGCCAGCAGGCGCCCGTGCCGCGTGCCGTGGATGGCGCCTCCTCCGGGGATGGGCGGGACGCCGGTATCTTCCCGCCCCGGCGCCGCTTCCCGCCAGCGCCCCCGGGGCCCCGGTATGCTGCCGGCGTGATGATGAAGCTGGTCAAGACCTCGATCCGGCTGGCCGACGGGCGCGAGCTGCTCTACTTCGACGAGCGCGAGGGGATCGACCGCCGGGCCCGCGACACCCGCGACCTGGCCCCGGCCGTCACCTCCAGCCAGATCCGCTGCGACCCGCTGTCGGAGGAGTGGGTGATCATCGCCTCCCACCGCCAGGGCCGGACCTACCTGCCCCCGGCCGACCAGTGCCCGCTCTGCCCGTCCAGGGAGGGCCGGGCGACCGAGATCCCGGCCGCCGACTACGACGTGGTCGTGTTCGAGAACCGCTTCCCGTCCCTGACCTCCGACCCCGGCCAGGTGGCCGACGCCGGGCCGTTCGCCCGCCGGCCGGGGGTCGGCCGCTGCGAGGTCGTCTGCTTCACCTCCGACCACGGCGGGGCCCTGGCCCGTCTGCCGGTCGGCCGCATCCGCACCGTGGTCGAGGTCTGGGCCGACCGGACCCTGGAGCTGGGGGCGATGGACGGGGTGGAGCAGGTGTTCCCGTTCGAGAACCGGGGCGAGGAGATCGGGGTCACCTTGCACCACCCCCACGGCCAGATCTACGCCTACCCGTTCGTGGCCCCGCGCACCGCCCGCCAGCTGGACGTGGCCCGCGCCCACCGGGAGGCCAGCGGCGAGTGCCGCACCTGCTCGATCGTGGCCGCCGAGGCCGAGGGCGAGCGGGTGGTGGCGACCGCCCCGGGCTGGCTGGCCGCCGTGCCCTTCGCGGCCCGCTGGCCCTTCGAGGTCCACCTGTACCCGACCCGCCACCTGCCCGACCTGCCGGCGCTGGACGACGCCGAGCGCGACGGCCTGGCGATGCTGCTCAAGGACGTCCTCGGCCGCTTCGACGCGCTGTTCGACCAGCCGCTGCCCTACATGCTCATCTGCCACCAGGCGCCGGTGCGGCGCGACCGCGACCTGGCCCACGCCCACCTGGAGGCGTTCTCGATCCGCCGGACGGCGACCAAGCTCAAGTACCTGGCCTCCAGCGAGTCGGGGGCGGGGGTGTTCATCAACGACATCGCCCCCGAGCAGGCGGCGGAGCTGCTCCGCGCGGCGACCCCCCGGACGGGCCGGACAAGGCGGTGAGCGGGCAGGTCGGGCGGGTGGTCGACGCGTTCCGGGAGCGCACCGGGCGCGACCCGGATGGCGTCTGGGCCGCCCCGGGGCGGGTCAACCTGATCGGGGAGCACACCGACTACAACGACGGGTTCGTGCTGCCGGCCGCGATCGACCGGCTGGTGCTGGTCGCGGCCGGGCGACGGCCGGGGGGCCGGCTGCGGCTGTGGTCGCTGCAGACGGGGCCGCCGGCCGAGCTGGAGCTGGCCGAGGTCGGGCCGGGGTGGGTCGAGGGCTGGGCCGCCTACCCGGCCGGGGTGGCCTGGGCGCTCGGCCAGGCCGGGGTCGAGGTCGGCGGGGCCGACCTGGTGGTCGACGGGCACGTGCCCGCCGGGTCCGGCCTGTCGTCCAGCGCCGCCCTGGAGTGCGCCACCGCCACCGCCCTGGCCGACCTGCACGGCGCCGACCTGGACCGGCCGGCCCTGGCCGCCATGGCCCGCCGGGCCGAGAACGAGGTCGTGGGGGTGCCGTCGGGGGTCATGGACCAGATGGTGTCCATGCTGGGCCGGGCCGGGCATGCCCTGTTCCTCGACACCCGGTCGCTGGCCACCGAGCAGGTGCCGCTGCCGCTGGACGCGGCCGCCCTGTCCCTGCTGGTGATCGACACCCGGGCCGGCCACCGGCTGGTCGACGGCGCCTACGCCGACCGCCGGGCGGCCTGCGAGGCGGCGGCGGCCGTCCTGGGCGTGCCCGCCCTGCGCGACGCCACCCCCGAGCAGGTCGAGGCGGCCGCGGCGGCGCTCGGCGACCCCGGGCTGCGCCGGGCCCGCCATGTGGTCACCGAGAACGCCAGGGTGCTGGCCGCGGTCGCGCTGCTCCGGGCCGGCCGGCTGGACCGGCTGGGCCCGCTGCTGGCCGCCTCCCACGCCTCCCTGCGCGACGACTACGAGGTGTCCTCGCCCGAGCTCGACACCGCGGTCGAGGCGGCCTTGGCCGCGGGGGCGGTCGGGGCCCGCATGACCGGGGCCGGCTTCGGCGGCAGCGCCATCGCCCTGGTCCCGCGCGACCTCGCCGGGCCGGTGGAGGACCGGGTCGGGGACGCCTTCGCCGCCGCCGGGTTCGGCCCCCCCGAGGTCCAGTCCGTCATCCCCTCCGACGGAGCCCGCCGCCTGGCTTGACCGGGAACCGGTCGGCCGGCGTCGGCGTCGAAGACAATGACGTCCGAGAACGACGGAGCGGTGGTGGTGGATCGTGGGCAGGCGGGTCGTGGCATGGGTGGTGGCGGCGGTGGTCACGGTCGGGCTGGTGGCCGGCGGGGTGCTGCTCGCCCGGGACCGGCCCGAACCGTCGCCGGCCGTCCTCCCGGCCCTCGACCTGGAGGCGGCCGGGCAGGCGGCCGCCGGCACGGACGGCGCCGGCACGGCCGCCGAGCCGGCCCCGGCCCCCGGCGCCCCGGCCCGGCAGAAGGACACCAACGACCGGCTGCTCCGGCCCTGGCCGCCGGTGACCTACCGGCTCAAGGGCCCCCTGCCGTCCCTGCCCGACCGGGCTCAGGCCTGGAAGCTCGGCGACACCACCGACCCCGGCCGGGTCGCCGCCCTGGCCGCCGCCCTGGGGCTGGCCGGCCGGCCCAGGCAGGAGCCGGGCGGCTGGACGGTCCGCGACGGCCACCGTGGCCTGGTGGTGAGCCGGATGGCCGGGGTGCCCTGGACCTACGGCACCGGCATCCTCGAGGGCTGCGGGACCAGGACAGGCGGCGGCCCCTACCGTCCCGGCCCCGGCATCCAGTGCCTCGACCCCGACGACGCCGTGACCAGCCTGTCCAGGCCGGCCGGCCTGCCCAGCCCGGCCGAGGCCGAGCGGGTGGCCCGCGACCTGGCCGCCGGGGCCGGGCTCGACCTGGACCGGGCCCAGGTGCGGGTCCTCGACTCCTGGGCCGGCCGCACCGTCCAGATCGATCCGGCGGTGGACGGGACCCCGACCTCCGGGATGGCCTGGACGGTCGCCGTCGGCCCCAAGGGCTCGATCCAGCAGGCCTCCGGCTGGCTGGCCGTCCCCGAGCCGGCCAGCACCTACCCGCTGATCGGCGTCCAGGCCGGCTTCGAGCAGCTCAAGAAGTTCCGGCCGCTGGTGCCCATGGCCAGGGTGGACGTGCCGGCCGCCCAGCGCCGTCCCTGCCGCCCGGCCGGGGCCGGCGCCATCCCCTGCGGCACCCAGCCCGTGGCGCCGCGGGTCGCGACCGTGACCGGGGTCCGGCTCGGCCTCCAGGTCGCCCCGGCCATCCCCAAGGGCAACCGTCCCGCCGAGGTCGCGTACCTGCTCCCCGCCTACCTGTTCGACCTGGAGGGCGGCTGGGCCGATTTCCGCGCGGTCATCGCCGTGCCGGCCCGGTACCTGACTCGATAATGGCGTGGAGTCGGACTTCGGCCGACGATCCATCGACTCCGACCGGCAGACTCGCCGGTCGGGTCGATCAGCGGTGGATCAGCACCGGGGTGCCCGGCGGTACCTGCGGGTAGAGGGCCTCGACGTCCGACAGCAGCATGCGGATGCAGCCGTGGGAGGCGTAGGTGCCGACCGAGTAGCTGGCGTAGGTGCCGTGGATCAGGATCCCGGAGGCGTTGAGCGCCATCGCCCTGGTGCCGAGGGGGTTGCCGGGGCCGGGCGGGATCGACGCCGGCATGTCGGCGCCCCAGCTGTCCGGCGCCGGGTTGGTCCAGGTCGGGTTCATCCGCTTGTTGACGACCTCCCAGGTCCCCTGGGGGGTCGGGAAGCTCGGCTGACCGGTGGCCACCGGGTAGACCTTGCGCACCTTGAGGCCGTCGTAGAAGGTCAGCCGGTTGGTCGACAGGTTGATCTCGATGGTCCTGCCCAGCTTGTCGGCGGTCACCTTGGGCGCGACCGGCCTGATGACGAGCTTGACCTTGCCGGCGTCGCCGCGCAGCGCCTTGGCCAGGCGGCGGGTGCTGGCCTTGACGTCCACGACCCGGCCATCCTTGGCCTTCTGGCGGACGACCCGGCCGTCGACCAGCTTGATGGAGGCGTCGGTGGCCGCCACGGCCAGCTTGGGGGCGAGGCCGCGCACGAACCTGGCCACCTTGGCGTTGTTCTCGGCCAGGGCGACGTCGACCGGGTGGGTCACCGGCTCGTTGGTGAGCCGGTGCCAGAAGTCGGCGTACCAGGACAGCTCCGGGCCGGTGAGGGCCTGGTCGACGGCCTGCTCGACCGCGGCGCCGTGCCCGAGGCGGGCCGGGGTGACCCGCCAGCGCCTGTCCCCGCCCACGACCAGCACGCTGCGGCGGAGCCTGGGCTCGGTGGTGGCCTTGACCGCGGCCACGGCCTGGTCGCGGGTCATGCCCCCGACGTCGACCCCGGCGACGGTCACCCCGGCCAGGATCCGGCCCGACGAGGCGCTCACCCGGGCGGTGGCGGCGACGCTCATGGTGGCCAGCAGCAGCAGGGTCAGGCCGACGACCACGGCGATCCGCTGCCAGCCGGACAGCCCGTCGGGGCGCTTCCAGCCGGGTAGCCGGAGCTCCGGTACCTTCATCTGCCTCGTTCCTCCCAAGCGTCATCGCCGTCGCACAGGGACCCTGCCCGGGCGGCGGGACGAGCAAACCGACAAACTCGGACAGAACCCTCGGCTCGTCATCCCCGGGGACTGCAGCGAGCCGACCACCGAGCGCGTTCCTTCCTACCGGATACGTGCGCGTTCGACAAGCACCGTCGGGGTTCGAGGACGGATCGTTATCGAGCGCTCAGCCGCTCGGCTCGGCCCCGAGCTGCCGGGTCAGGCGGTCGAGCAGCTCGCCGTGGATGCGGCGCAGGCCCCGCGGGGCGAAGCTGCGCTCGAAGACCCCGCCGATCCCGCCGCCGCCCTCCCAGACGGTGGAAAGGTGCAGGTCGGTGGCGGTGGCGCTGGCCGTGGGGCTCATGATCCAGGTGGTGACCAGCGAGGACCCGCGGTCGCGCTCGACCAGGGTGACCCCCGGGGTCGGCTCGGCCACCTCCATCCGGTAGGGCCGCTCCAGCCGGCCCGCCCGCAGCCGGTAGGACACCACCGTGCCGGCGCCGGGATCGTCCGTTCCAGGTCGACGTGGATCTGCCTGCCCATCGTGGGGTGCGCCTCCGCCTGGTCGCCGTTCGGGTTCGGGTCAGAATTGCACCATGACCGAGCCGACGCCCGCCCCGGCGGCCGCCCTGCGCCGCATCGCCTTCCTGCTCGAGCGGGGCCGGGAGCCGACCTACAAGGTGCGGGCGTTCCGGCGGGCCGCGGCCGCCGTGGACGCCACCGACCCGGGCGAGCTGGCCCGGCTGGCCGCCGGGCCCGGGGCCGGCCTCCGCGGCCTGCCCGGGATCGGTGAGGTCACCGAGCGGGTGATCCGCGAGGCCCTGGCCGGCGAGGTCCCGGTGTACCTGCGCCGCCTGGAGGCGATCGAGGGTCAGCCGGTGCCCGAGGGCGCGGCCGCGTTGCGGGCCGCCCTCCGCGGCGACTGCCACACCCATTCCACCTGGTCGGACGGTGGCAGCCCGGTTGCCGAGATGGCCGAGGCGGCCCGCGACCTCGGCCACGAGTACCTCGTCCTCACCGACCACTCCCCGCGGCTGACCGTGGCCAACGGCCTCAGCCCGGAACGCCTCCTGTCCCAGCTCGACGAGGTCGCCCGGCTCAACGAGGAGCTGGCGCCGTTCCGGATCCTCACCGGGATCGAGGTCGACATCCTCGAGGACGGCTCCCTCGACCAGACCGACGAGCTGCTGGAGCGGCTGGACGTGGTGGTCGCCAGCGTCCACTCCAAGCTGCGCACGCCCGGCCCGGAGATGACCCGGCGCATGGTCGCCGCCGTGGCCAACCCCCACACCGACGTCCTCGGCCACTGCACCGGCCGGATCGTGGTCGGCCGGGGCCGCCCCGAGAGCGAGTTCGATCCCGAGGCGGTGTTCGGCGCCTGCGCCGAGCACGGGGTCGCGGTCGAGGTCAACTCCCGCCCCGAGCGCCAGGACCCACCCAAGCGGCTGCTGCGGCTGGCCGTGGAGGCCGGCTGCCGGGTCGCCATCGACACCGACGCCCACGCCCCCGGCCAGCTCGACTGGCAGCTCGGCGGCTGCGAGCGCGCCTTCGCCTGCGGGGTCACCTCCGACATGGTGGTGAACACCGGCGACGCCGACGGCCTGCTCGCCTGGGCCGGCCGCCACCGCGGCTAGACACCGCCGGCGGCCTCCGCCCGCTCGGCCTCGACCAGGACGCCGCGCAGCAGCTTGCCCGACGGCGAGCGGGGGACCTGGTCGGTGAAGCGGACGGCCCGCAGCCGCTTGTAGGGGCGACCCGCTCGGCCACCCAGGCCTGGAGCTCCTCGGCGGTCGCCTGGCCCCGCAAGGCGACGTGGGCGACCGGGAGCTCGCCGGCCTCGGGTCGGGGCGACCCGCCCGAGCTCGACCGCCACCTCACCCGCTGCCGGCGTCCAGGCCCGGCTGGTCGGACGTGCCGGCCAGCCAGGCGCTGCAGCGGCCGCCACGGCGGCTGCGGCCGGGGGGCAGGGTGGCGCGGAGCGAGGCCCGGCGCCGCCGGGCGGCCGAGCCGGCCACCGTCTGCTGGCAGCTCCAGGAGGCCTGCTGGATGCTGGAGGACCAGACGCCGCTGATCCCGCTGGCCCTCTGGGCGGTCAACCTGTCCGGGCGGCCCGACCTCCTGATGATGACCCAGGCGGGCCTGGGGAACTCATTCACCGCGGCCGGGCTGCGCCGGTTGGCCCCCGCTCCTACGTCCGCGCCGCCCTGGCCGCCGCCGACCGGTCCAGCGACCCGGTGGCCATCTCCTGGACCTACATCGTGGCCAGTCTGCACTGGCTGGCCGTCGGCGACTGGGCGGCGATCGATGCCGGGCTGCCCCGGGCGCTGGAGGTGGCGACCGGGGCCGGGCTGCCCCGGATCGTGGACCAGGTGGTCCTGCTCGCCGGCATCGGCCGGTACCTGACCGGCCGCTTCGGGGAGGCCGCGGCCATGGGCGCCGACTCGGCGACCCGGCCCTGGCCGGGGTCCTGGAGGAGGGGGAGGGCCGCCGGCGCCAGGCGGTCCGGTCCTGGTCCGGCGCCGTCCAGGCGGCCGAGCGGCCGGCCATGCCCTGGGAGCTGGCCAGCGGCCAGCGCGAGCTGGGCCACCACCTCGGCCCGGCGAGCGGGGCCCGGGCGGGCTGGACCGGGACGCCCTCCTGGAGCGCCGCCGGGTTCGAGGCCATGGGCTGCCGTACCGACGCCGAGGCCGGGGCCGCCCGCGGCCTGGCCGGGCGGCCCGGCGGCTGAACGCTCAGGCGAACCGGAAGCGGGTCACGTCGGTCGGGAACGCGCTCCAGACCCTGGCCCGTTCGGGGTACAGGGCCCACAGGCCGGCGGCGACGTCTCGGGGCGAGGCCCATCGCTTCCTGCTCGGGCCACTACACCGCCAGCCGGGCGGCGGTTCCGGTGGCGGGGTCGCGTAGCCTGGTCGGTGCGCGGGAGGCGGGAGGATCGGCATGGCGGGTGTGGTCGAGTCGGTGAACGTCGGGACCCCGAGGGAGGTCAGCTGGCGGGGGCAGACGGTGACGACCGCGATCTGGAAGTCGCCCGTGCAAGGGCGGGTGAGGGTCCGCGGGGTCAACGTCGACGGGGACCGGCAGGCCAACCTGGAGGTCCACGGCGGGGTCGACAAGGCGCTGTACGCCTATGCCGCCGAGGACCAGGAGTGGTGGTGCGGGCAGCTCGGCCGCGAGGTCCCGCCGGGGAGCTTCGGGGAGAACCTGACCCTGCGCGGCATCGACGTCAGCGGCGCCCTGGTCGGCGAGCGCTGGCTGGTCGGCGGGACCCTGCTCGAGGTCTCCCAGCCGCGCGTCCCCTGCTTCAAGCTGGGCATCCGCATGGGCAGCCAGCGGTTCCCTCGCTGGTTCGCGGCCGCCGGCCGGCCCGGCGCCTACCTCCGCATCCGCTCCGAGGGCGAGGTCGCCGCCGGTGACCCGGTGGAGGTCGTCCACCGCCCCGGTCACGGCCTCACCGTGGCCGAGGTGTCGCGCATCTACCACGACGACCACGCCGCCGCGGCGCGGCTGCTGGAGGTCCCCGAGCTGGCCGACAGCTGGCGGCGGTGGGCGCGGAGGTTCGCCACCGCCGCCGCCCGGGGGACCTGACCGACGACGGCGGGCCTGGCCAGCGGCGGCCGGCGTCGCCACAATCCCGTGCATGGGTCAGCAGGCCAACCTCAGGGTGCAGGTGCTGGGCGTGCTCGCGGTCGCCGTGGACGGCCGCGAGGTGCCGCCCCACGAGCTGGCCAGCCGCAAGGGCCGCACCCTGCTGAAGCTGCTGCTGGCCAGGCGGGGCGAGGTCGTTCCGGCCGACGTGCTGGTGGAGGCCCTGTGGGCCGGGCGGCCGCCCGCCGACCCCGACGGCAACCTGGCCACGCTGGTCAGCCGGCTGCGGGCCGTGCTCGGACCGGAGGTGCTCGCCGGCGACCGCCACGGCTGGCGGTTCGTGGCCGGGCCGCGGGTCGAGGTCGACGTGGAGGAGGCGGAGCGCCTGGCCGGCGAGGCCGAGGCGCGGCTGGCCGGCGAGCCGGCCCTGGCCCTGGCCGCCGCCGAGCGTGCCCTGGCCCTGCTCGGGCGCGGGCCGTTCCTGGCCGACGAGCCCGACGCCGACTGGGCCCTGCCGGCCCGGCGCGAGGCCGAACGGCTGGCCGCCGGGGTCAGGCGCCTCGGCTGGGACGCCGCCCTGGCCCTGGGCGACCACGCCCGCGCCCTGGCCCATGCCGAGGCCGCGGCCGCCGCCGACCCCCTGGACGAGTCGGCCTGGCGGGCGGTGATGCTCGCCCAGGCCAGCGCCGGCGAGCCCGCCGCCGCCCTGGCCGCCTACGAGCGCCTGCGCCAGACCCTGGCCGAGGAGCTCGGCACCGACCCCTCGACCGAGAGCCGCACCATCCACCTGGCCATCCTCCGCGGCGACCCGGTGACGGCCCCCAGCGCCCCGGCCCCCGGCACAGCCCGCAACCTCCCGGTCCCGGGCCGGGTCCCCCGGTGGGGGAGCGTAGCCGACCCGGAAGGGGCCCGTCCCCGGCTGTCCACAGCCCCGGCCAGGGCGGCCGAGTCCCGGGCGGGCGGGGCCGGGGCGGGCGTGGTGGACGCCGGGTTCGTGGGGCGCGAGGCGGAGCTGGCCGACCTGTCCCGGGCCTGGGAGGCGGCGGTCGGTCGACGACCACAGCTGGTGCTGGTCGCCGGGGAGGCCGGGATCGGCAAGACCCGGCTGGTTGGGGCGCTGGCCGAGCTGGCCGGGGCGACCGGGGGGCTGGTCGTGCAGGCCCGCTGCTACGAGGCGGAGCGGTCGCTGTTCCTCCAGCCGCTGGCCGAGGCGGTGCGGGCGGCGGCCCTGGCCCTGCCGCCGGCCCGGCTGGCCGCGGCCGCCGGGGACGCCGCCGGCACCCTGGCCGAGCTGGTGCCGGAGCTGCGGCGGCTGGTGGACCTGCCTGGCTACGAGCGGGCCCCGGCCGAGCTGGAGCGGCGGCGGTCGTTCGAGGCGGTCACCGCCTTCGTCCGCGGCCTGGCCGCCCAGCAGCCGCTGCTGCTGGCCGTCGACGACCTGCACCAGGCCGGGGCGTCCACCCTGGAACTGCTCCATTTCCTGCTGCGCCGCCTGGCCGGCGACCGCCTGCTGCTGGTGGCCACCGTCCGGGCCGAGGAGGGCGCCGACGCCCTCGCCGCCCTGGCCGACGTGGGCCGGGTGCTGGAGCTGGGCCCCCTGCCGGCGGCCGCCGTGGCCGAGCTGGCCGGCCGCTTCGGCGTGGCCGACCTGGCCGGCGAGGTGCTGGAGCGGGCCAGGGGCCACAGCCTGTTCACGGTGGAGAGCCTGCGGGCGGCGGCCGAGGGCGGCCGCGACCGGGCCGCCGTCCCGGCGTCGCTCCGCGACGCGGTGCTGACCCGGGCCCGGCGGGCCGGCCCGGAGGTCGAGGCCCTGCTGCGGGCGGCGGTGGTGGTCGGGGCCGCCTTCGACCTCGAGGTCGTGGCCGGCCTGCTGGACCTGCCGGTCGAGGAGGCGGCCGCCCGGGCCGAGCGGGCCATGGGCGCCCGGCTGCTGGTCGAGGACGACGCCGGGGCCGGCTACCGGTTCGCCAACGACCTGGTCCGCGAGGTCCTCTACCAGACCAGCCCGCGGCCGACCCGGGTCACCCGCCACCGCCGCCTGGCCGCCATGCTCGCCGGCCGGCCCGAGGCGGCCGCCGGCCACGCCGCCGCCGCCGGCGACTGGGCGGCCGCGGCCCGGGCCTGGATGGTGGCCGCGGCCGAGGCCGCCGGCTTCTATGCCAACCGCGACGCCGAGCGCCTGCTCGGCCAGGCCGTGGCCGCGGCCGCCCGGACCGGCGACCCGGCTCTGGAGGCCGGCGCCCGCCTGGACCGGGGCCGGGTCCTGGTCGCCCTGGGCGACTACCCGGGCGCCTACGCCGACCAGGAGCGGGCGCTGCGCCTGGCCGTCGAGGGCGGCCACGACCGCCTGGAGGCGGCCGCCCTCGAGCAGCTCGGCTGGACCGCCTACTACGGCCGCGACCACCAGGCCGCCTCCGAGCTGACCCCGCAGGCTCGCGAGCTGGCCGAGCGGGCGGTGGCGGCCCGCCACGCCCGGCCGACGGCGCTGCTGCTGGCCGCCCGCATGCGCCACGCCGAGGGTGACCTGGCCGGGGCCAGGAGGGCCTTCGACGCCGTGCTCGGCGAGCCCGACCCGGCCACCCAGGCGGCCGGCCCGGTCTACCTGGGCTTGCTCCTGGAGCACGCCGACCGGTTCGCCGAGGCCCGCCGGCTGCTGGACCGGACCATCGAGGCCTGCCGGGCCGCCGGGCTGTTCCGGCCCATGCTCACCTCGTGCTTCGCGGCCACGCTGGCCTGCGGCAACCTGGGCGACCTGTCGGGGGCGCTTGACCGCCTGGCCGAGCTGGAGCGGCTGCTGGCCCATGTCGACGACCGCTTCTACCACGCCCGGGCGGCCACCGTCGGCTCCTGGCTCTGGCGCGAGCTGGGCGACCTTGGCCGGGCCAGGGAGCTGGCCGACCGGGCGGTGGAGTTGCTCGGCCCCGCCACCACCGGCACCCATCCCGGCCTGCACGCCCAGCTCGCCCTTGCCGAGTGCGCCCTCCTGGCCGGCGACCACGGCCGGGCCGCGGCCCTCCTGGAGCGGGCCGGCGGCCAGCTGGAACGCCCCTTCGGCTACCGCTGGCGGGTCGAGCTGCGCCACGCCGAGCTGTCCAGCCGCCTCGACCCGCCGGCCGCCGAGGCCCTGCTGGCGCTGGCCCGCACCTACGGCTCGACCAAGTACCTGGCCCTGGCCCTGGCCCGCCTCGGCCGCCGCCCCGAAGCGGCCGAGCTGGTGGCCGCCTCCGGCTCCGACTACCTCCTCGCCCAGGTCGCCTCGCCGGCCCGGGCCCGCGCGGCCGTCGACCGCATGGCCGCCGCCCTGCCGCCCGAGCTGCGCCCGGCCTTCCTGCGCCGGGGCCACCTGGCCGGGGCCATCGCCCGGGGTTAGCGGCGGCCCACCCCCAGCAGCAGCCGCGGGGACCAGGGGAGGGTGCCGGAGGGGAGGGCGGCCACGGCGGCGATGGCCTCGCGGCGGATGGCCGCCGGGTCGTCGACCAGGCCGGCCACCCCGACGGTGGCCAGGCGGTAGTCGACGAAGGCGGCCGCGCCCGGCCAGGGGAGGTCGACGGCCACCTCGGCCACGTCGGCGCGCAGGCCGGCGCCGTCGAGCAGGGCCCGCACGGCGGCGGGGGAGCCGACCCGCTCGCCGAGCTCGTCGGCGAGCACTCCGGCGGCGCTGCGGTCGCTGCCGGCGTGGCGGGCCACCACCTCCATGACCGCCTGCTTGGGGAGGTAGGGGGCCTCGGGCCGGACCCAGGTGAGCACCCCGACCAGGGGGGCGACGCGGGCCATCTCGGCCAGCGCGGCCGTCGGGTCGGGGAAGTGGTTGATGCCGAACGCGCAGCCGGCGGCCGCGAAGCTGTCGTCGCGGAACGGCAGCCGCTCGGCGTCGCCCTGGAGGCGGGCCGCCAGCGGGTTGTGGCGCAGCTGGGCGGCCGACAGGTCGAGGGCGACGGCGGCCGGCAGCAGCCGCCCCAGGGCGCCCGACCCGGCGGCCACGTCCAGCACCGGCCCCCCGGCCTCGGCCAGGGCCCGGGCCAGGGGCCGGGCCAGGTAGGAGTAGACGAGCCGGTCGGCGCTGCGCGCGAAGGAGGCCGCGGACGCGTCGTAGGCCTCGGCGAACAGTCGCCTGGTGCGGCGGGCGTCGGTCACGACGGCGCCCACACCTCCAGGGCGTCGGCGGCCCGTGCCGTCCACCAGGCCAGGTCGGCGGCCTCGCGGGCCCTGATCGCCGGGTCGGGGTGGCCGCTGGCGTGCAGGGCCTTGTCCCAGCCGAGCTGGACCAGGCCGCCCAGCAGGGCCAGGCGCAGGGCGTCCTCGTCGTGGCGCCCGCCCTCGGCGGCCCGGAAGTCGTCGAGCACCTGCTCGCGGGTGGCGTCGATGCGGCTCCAGTTGATGGCCAGGTACCAGGCGGTCTCGACCGCCGGGGGCGCCCACCCGGTCTGGGTGCCCCAGTCCAGCATCACCACCCGGTCCTCCAGGAAGCCCAGGTTGCCGAGCTTGAGGTCGCCCTGGATGAGGGTGGAGGGGAAGGCCGACAGGGCGGCCGCGAACGGCTCCGGGCGCTCCAGGATGGCCAGCACCGGCTCGGCCACCTCGGCCGGGACCACCTCGGCGAACCGCTCCCAGCCGCGGCCGATCAGCTTGGGGACCTCGTCGGCGCCGTCGAGCTCGCGCCTCGTCGTGGCCGGGGACAGGAGCCGGTAGCGGTCGACCATCGAGCACAGCTGCAGCGGCGGCTCGTCCCAGAACCTGGCGTGCAGGGCCGCGGCCGCCTCCAGGACCCGCCGGCTGTCGTCGCGGGTCAGGCGGGCGTGGTCGGGGACCAGGCCGGCCGACACGTCGCGCATGATGACCACCCAGCCGCCCTCGACCTGCTCGGCCCCGAGGACGGCGTGGTCGATCACCGCCGGCACCCGGGCCAGCACGCCCGAGGACCACAGCTCGGCCGCCCGGCCGTGGTCGTGGCTGGCCCGCATGATCCAGTCGCCCCCGTCCCGGACGTGCTTGACCACCAGCGCCTCGCCGTCGGCCCGGACCACCCGCTCCAGCAGGCTGCCCGAGCGGCCGTCGGTGGCGGCCAGCGGTTCCCTCCGGACGACGTCCACCAGCAGCGATGTCATGGCCGTGATCCCTTCCTGCGCTCCAGCTCCGGGGCCAGGATCGCCCGCCGGCTTGCAGTCGCCTTGCAGCGGGTCAGCCGCCGCTCGCCGGCGCGGGCTTGCGCATGTACCACTCGCGGTACTCGGCGCAGCGGCCGTCGGCGTCGAAGCGCAGCAGGAACAGGTTGTCGTACTCGTCGCGTACGGTGCCGTCGGTGTTGAGGTAGCGGCTGTAGCCCCTGGCCACCGCCTGGTCGCCGGCGACCAGCACCGGGCGGTAGCTGCCCTCGTAGGTCCCGGCCTCGTCGCGGTCCTTGATCCAGTCGGCGACGATCGCCTCCCGGCCCCGGACCGGCTCGTGGAAGGGGTCGTAGAAGTAGACGGCGTCGGTGCTGAACAGCGCCCCGATCTCCTCGGGGTCGTAGGTGCCCCAGGCCTGGCTGTAGCCGTCCAGCCAGGCCGCGACCGCCTGTGTGTCCACGGCGTCCTCCTTGATCAGCCGGCCCGCGATCAGCTGGCCCGCCGGCCGAGCCTACACTGAGCCGATGACCGACCAGCCCGCACCGAACCGCCTGATCGACGAGACCAGCCCCTACCTGCTCCAGCACGCCCGCAACCCGGTCGACTGGTACCCGTGGGGCCCCGAGGCTCTGGAGCGGGCCCGGGCCGAGGACAAGCCGATCCTGCTCTCGATCGGCTATGCCGCCTGCCACTGGTGCCACGTGATGGCGCACGAGTCGTTCGAGGACGCCGAGACGGCCGCCCAGATGAACGAGCAGTTCGTCTGCGTCAAGGTCGACCGCGAGGAGCGGCCCGACCTGGACGGCATCTACATGGACGCCGTCCAGGCCATGACCGGCCACGGCGGCTGGCCGATGACGGTGTTCCTGACCCCCGAGGGCGGCCCCTTCTACGCCGGCACCTACTACCCCAAGGTCGACCGCCCGGGCATGCCCAGCTTCCGGCGGGTCCTGGCCGCGGTCGCCGACGCCTGGGCCCGGCGGCGCGACGACGTCCGCCGCCAGGGCGACCAGGTCGTGCAGGTGCTGGCCGCCCAGGCCGGCGCCCTGGGCGGCGACGGGGACGGCCAGCTGGGCGAGGCGACCCTGCGCGAGGCCTTCGACGGGCTGCGGGGCGCGTTCGACGCCACCTGGGGCGGCTTCGGGGCCGCCCCCAAGTTCCCCCAGCCGATGACGCTGGAGTTCCTGCTCCGCTGCCACCTGCGCGGGTTCCCCGGGCCGCTGGACATGGCCCGGCTGACCCTGGACCGGATGGCCGCCGGCGGCATCTTCGACCAGGTCGGCGGCGGCTTCCACCGCTACTCGACCGACGCCCGCTGGCTGGTCCCGCACTTCGAGAAGATGCTGTACGACAACGCCCAGCTGGTCCGGCTCTACACCCACGCCTGGCAGCTCACCGGCGACGACCACTACCGCCGTGTGGCCACCCGCACGGCCGACTACCTGCTGGGCGAGCTGCGCCACGCCGACGGCGGGTTCTTCTCCTCCCAGGACGCCGACTCCGAGGGCATCGAGGGCAGGTTCTTCGTCTGGTCCTTCGACGAGCTGGCCGGGATCGCCGGCGAGCCGGTGGCCCGCCACCTGGGCGCCACTCCCGAGGGCAACTGGGAGGGGACCAACGTCCTGTGGACCCCACGCCCGGCCGACGCGGACCTTGAGGCCCAGGTGGCGGCCGCCCTGCCGCGGCTGTTCGAGGCCCGCGAGGCCCGCGTCCACCCGGCCACCGACGACAAGGTCCTGGCCGCCTGGAACGGCCTGGCCATCACGGCCCTGGCCGAGGCCGGCCGCAGCTTCGGCGAGCCCCGCTACCAGGACGCGGCCCAGGCCGCGGCCGGCTTCGTCCTTGAGGCCCTGACCGACGACCGGGGCCGGCTGCTGCGCTCCTGGCGCGACGGCCGTCAGGGCGGTCCCGGCTACCTGGACGACCACGCCTGCATGGCCGACGCCTGCCTGACCCTGTACGAGACCACCTCCGACCTGCGCTGGCTGCGCGAGGCCAGGCGGCTCGCCGAGGCCATGGTCGAGCTGTTCGCCGACCCCGCCGGCGACGGCTTCTACCAGACCGGCCGCGACGCCGAGCAGCTGGTGGTCCGCCCCCGTGAGCTGTTCGACAACGCCGTCCCGGCCGGCTCCTCGGTCGCCGCCGACGTGCTCCAGCGCCTCGGCCGCCTGACCGGCACCCCGGACTGGGAGCAGGCCGGCCTGTCCGCGCTGCACCCCGTCCTGGGCGTGCTCGCCCGGGCCCCGACCGGCTTCGGCCACGCCCTCGGCGCGGCCGACTTCGCCCTGGCAAGGGTCAGGGAGGTGGCGATCGTCGGCCGCCCAGGCGCCGAGGACACCGAGGCCCTGCTGGCCAGGGTCTGGGCCACCTACCAGCCCAACCGGGTGGTCGCGGCCGCCGCCCCCGACGACCACCCCGCCCAGGCCGAGGTGCCCCTGCTGGCCGACCGCCCGCTCCTGGACGGCCGGGCCACCGCCTATGTGTGCGAGCACTTCGTCTGCCAGCTCCCGGTCACCGAGCCCGACGCCCTGGCCGCCCAGCTGGCCTGAACGGCCCGCGAAACCGGGTTGCCGGCCGCCTGGCTAGGCTGGTCAGCACGGATAGGCCCAATCGAGGTCGCGCCATCCCCGCGGGATGGCGCGCGAGGCGGCGTTGCCCGTGCCGATCGATCGGAGATCCGTGATCCTGCGGGCCCAGGGCGCCGGCGCGATGCTGGCCGACGAGCACGAGGTGCTCCGCTGCGCCGCCGCCAGCGACCCCCCAGGCCGCGCCCTGGCCACCGCCCAGGAACACCTGCGCGCCGGCCCGGCCCTCGACTCCTTCGCCACCAGCCTGCCCGTCGCCACCCGCGACGTCACCACCGACGGCCGCTGGCCCGACCTGCGCCACCTGCTCGACCGCGCCACCATCCGCGCCGTTCTGTCGACCCCCCTGACCCTCCCCGGCCACTGCACCGGCTGGAAGGCCACCCACCGCCTCGCCCAGGCCATGCCTGGCGCCTTCGTCCAGCCCTCGGTCGGCAGCGTCGTACGGTTCTGACCCCGTCAGGCCGCGACGTCCCGTGGCCGGGCGGCCAGGACCAGGACCAGGGCGCCGGCGGCGCCGGCGATGACCGAGGCCGCCAGCAGGCCGAGCTTGACCGGGGCCTGGAGGCGGCCGTCCGGGAAGGCCAGGTCGGCCACGAACAGGGGCACGGTGAAGCCGATCCCGGCCACGATGGCCACGCCGGCCAGCTGGGCCCAGCTGGTCGCCTCCGGCCGGACGGCCAGGCCGAGGCGGACGGCCAGCCACGCGGCGGCGCCGATGCCGGCCAGCTTGCCGAGCACCCGCCCGGCCACGACCCCGCCGAGCACCGCCCCCGCCCCCGGCGCGGCCAGCCCGCCCCGCTCCAGAGAGACCCCGGCGTTGGCCAGCGCGAACAGCGGCACGACCACGAAGGCGCTCACCGGGTGCAGGTCGTGGGCCAGCCGCTCGGTCAGGGGCACCGTCCCTCTGGCCTCGCGCAGCATCTCGCGCAGGGTCGGCAGGTGCGGGTCGGCGGCCAGCTCGCCGGCCAGCGCGCCGCCCCGGTCACGGGCCACCTCGGGCGGGGCGGTGGGCCGGGCCGGGGTGAGCAGGCCCATGGCCACCCCGGCCAGGACCGGGCTGACCCCGGCCTGCCAGAGGGCCAGCCACAGGGCCAGTCCGAGACCGGCGTGCAGGGGCAGCCACCAGATCCTGGCCCGGACCAGGATCGCCACCAGGGCCAGCAGCCCGACGGCGACGGTCAGCGCCCCGAGGTCGACGCCGCGGCTGTAGAACAGGGCCACCACCGTGATCGAGCCGAGGTCGTCGACCACCGCCAGGGTGAGCAGGAACACCTTGAGGGCGGCCGGGACCCGGGGGCCGAGCAGGGCGAGGACGCCGAGGGCGAAGGCCACGTCGGTGGCCATCGGGATGCCCCAGCCGGGGGCGCCGGGGGCGCCGGCGTTGACGGCGGCGTAGATCAGCGCCGGGACGGCCATGCCCCCGGCCGCGGCCACCACCGGGAGGGCGGCCCCGCGCCAGGTCCGCAGTTCGCCGGCGACCAGCTCGCGCTTGATCTCCAGCCCGACGACCAGGAAGAACAGGGTCATGAGGCCGTCGGAGACCCACTGGCGCAGGTCGGCCTCGATGGCGAAGCGTCCCAGCTGGACGGCCAGCGGGGTCTGCCACAGGGCGATGTAGGCGGCCTGCCAGGGCGAGTTGGCCCAGCCCAGGGCCAGCGCGGCCGCCGCCATCAGCACGACCCCGCCGGCCGCCTCCTCGCGAAGGTACTCGCGCAACGGGGCCGGCAGGCGCAGCGGCGGCGGCGCCAGCGGCTTGCGGCCATCGCGGGTCGGCATCGCGCTCCTCGGACAGGGTGGAAGCCTTGCCGACCAGGCTTCCCGGCGCACCAGGGAGCACTGTAGCGGGTGGCTGCTAGGCTGAGCCGTCCATGGCCGATGCGACCTGGTGGCAGCGCGGGGTGATCTACCAGATCTACCCGCGCTCGTTCATGGACAGCGACGGCGACGGGGTCGGCGACCTCCCGGGCATCCTGCACCGGCTCGACCACCTGACCTGGCTGGGGGTGGACGCCGTCTGGCTGTCGCCGGTGCACCCCTCGCCCATGGCCGATTTCGGCTACGACGTCGCCGACTACACCGACGTCGACCCCGTCTTCGGCACCCCTGCCGACCTGGACCGGCTGGTCGCGGCGGCCCACCAACGGGGGCTGCGGGTGCTGCTGGACTGGGTGCCCAACCACACCTCCGACCGGCACCCGTGGTTCCAGGCGTCGCGGTCGTCCCGGGACGACCCCAGGCGTGACTGGTACATCTGGCGCGACCCCCGGCCCGGCGGCGGCCCACCGAGCAACTGGCTGCGCTACATCGGCGACAGCGCCTGGTGCTGGGACGAGCGCACCGGCCAGTACTACTACCGGATGTTCCTCGACTCCCAGCCCGACCTGAACTGGCGCAACCCCGAGGTCCAGGAGGCCATGTTCGACACCCTGCGCTTCTGGCTGGACCGGGGGATCGACGGGTTCCGGATCGACGCCCTGATCGTCCTGGTCGAGGACGACCGGCTGCGCGACAACCCGCCCAACCCCGGCTACCGGCCGGGCCAGGACATGGCGTACCTGCGCGAGGTCTCGGTGTGGAACGTCGACCGGCCCGAGACCCGCGAGCTGGCCGCCCGGATGCGCAAGGTGGTCGAGGAGTTCGGCGACGACCGGGTGCTGCTGGCCGAGCTGGGGCTGCCGCTGGAGCAGGCGGTCGCCTACTACGGCCCCGACGGCTCCGGGATCCAGGTCCCGTTCAACTTCGAGCTGCTCACCGCGGCCTGGAACGCCCGGGGCATCGCCTCCTACGTCGACCGCTACCTGGCCGCGCTCCCGGCCGGCGCCTGGCCGAACTGGGTGCTCGGCAACCACGACGCGCCCCGGGTCGCCAGCCGGCTCGGCCCGGCCCAGGCGCGGGTGGCGGCCATGCTGCTGCTGACCCTGCCGGGCACGCCCATCCTGTACCAGGGCGAGGAGCTCGGCCTGGTCGACGTGCCGATCCCGGCCGAGCAGGCCCTGGACCCGATCGCCCGCCTGGTCCCCGGCCGCGGGCGTGACCCCGAGCGCACCCCGATGCCGTGGGACGCCGGCCCCGGCGCCGGGTTCACCAGCGGCCGGCCCTGGCTGCCCGTCGGCGAGGCCAACCTGCCCCTCCACGTGGCCGCCCAGCGCGACGACCCCCGGTCGATGCTCAACCTCCACCGCCGCCTGCTCCGGCTCCGTCGCCAGGCCCCGGCCCTGGTCGGCGGCGGCTACGAGCCGGTCGAGGCCGACGGCGACGTCCTCGCCTACCTGCGCACCGGCCCCGGCGGGCGCCACCTGGTCGCCCTCAACCTCGGCCCCCACCCGGCCCGCCTGGCCCCGCCGGGGCTGGACCTGGCCGGCCGGGTCGCGGTCGCCACCGACCCCGCCCGCCAGGACCGCCCGGTCGCCGGCGAGCTGTCGCTGGCCGGCGACGAGGGCGTCGTGGTCGCCCTGGCCTGACCCGAGCCCGCCGGCCCGGGCCTCCGCTACCATCGAAGTCGAACCCACCCGGCTTCGGAAGGACCTTCGTCGTGCCCGCCATCCGTTCCGACCTGCGCAACGTGGCCATCGTGGCTCACGTCGACCACGGCAAGACCACCCTGGTCGACGCCATGCTGCGCCAGTCGGGGGCGTTCCGGGCCAACCAGGAGGTGGTGGACCGGGTGCTGGACTCGATGGACCTGGAGCGGGAGAAGGGCATCACCATCCTGGCCAAGCAGACGGCCGTCGAGTTCCGCGGGGTGCGCATCAACGTGGTCGACACCCCCGGCCACGCCGACTTCGGCGGCGAGGTCGAGCGGACCCTACGCATGGTCGACGCCGTCCTGCTGCTGGTCGACGCCAGCGAGGGCCCGCTGCCCCAGACCCGCTACGTGCTCGGCAAAGCCCTGGCCCGGCGCCTGCCGGTGGTGGTCTGCGTCAACAAGGTCGACCGGGCCGACGCCCGCCCGGCCGAGGTCGTGGCCGAGGTCGAGGAGCTGTTCCTCGACCTGGACGCCGACGAGGACCAGATCGGCTTCCCCATCCTGTACGCCGACGCCCGCGCCGGCCGGGCCGGCCACCGGCCCGATGACCTGGCCGGCGACCTGGCCCCGCTGCTGGAGACGATCGTCGCCACCACCCCGCCGCCCGCCTACGAGCCCGGGCACCCGCTCCAGTTCCTGGTCACCAATCTGGACGCCGACCCGTATGTCGGCCGCCTGGCCATCGGCCGGCTGTGGCAGGGCGAGGTCCGGGTCGGCGACCGGGTCGGGGTGGCCAAGCGCGACGGCACCCTGGCCCTCGCCAAGGTGACCAAGATCGTCGGGGCCATCGGGCTGTCGCGGTCGGACCTCGATGCCGCCGGGCCGGGTGAGATCGTGGCCGTCGCCGGGCTGGGCGACGTGACCGTGGGCGAGACCGTCACCGACCCCGACGACCCCCGCCCCCTGCCGCTGGTCGCCATCGACGAGCCCAGCATCGCCATGCGGTTCGGGGTCAACACCTCGCCGTTCGCCGGCAACGACGGCACCTACCTGACCAGCCGGCACCTCAAGGCCCGGCTGGACCGCGAGGTTCTCGGCAACGTGGCCATCCGGGTGGTCCCGACCGCCTCGCCCGACACCTTCGAGGTCCAGGGCCGGGGCGAGCTGCAGCTGGCCGTCCTGATCGAGCAGGCCCGGCGCGAGGGCTACGAGCTGGAGGTGTCGCGGCCCGAGGTCATCACCCGCACCGTCGACGGGCGGCTCCAGGAGCCGTACGAGGCGGTCACCCTGGACGTGCCCGAGGAGTTCGTGGGCGTCGTCACCCAGGGCCTGGCCCTGCGCCGGGGCCGGATGACCGAGATGGTCAACCACGGCACGGGCTGGGTGCGCCTGGAGTTCCGGGTGCCGGCCCGGGGCCTGATCGGCTTCCGCTCCGGGCTGCTCACCGCGACCAGGGGAACGGCCATCCTCCACCACCTGTTCGACGGCTACGACGAGTGGGCCGGGCCGATCAACGACCGGGTCAACGGCACCCTGGTCGCCGACCGGGTCGGCACCACCACCGCCTATGCCCTCTGGCAGCTCCAGGAGCGCGGCGAGCTGTTCGTCGGCCCCGGCACCAAGGTGTACGAGGGCATGGTGATCGGCGAGAACGCCCGCCCCGAGGACATCGACGTCAACCCGACCCGGGAGAAGCAGAAGACCAACATCCGTACCCACGCCGCCGACGAGGCCATCCGGCTGGTCCCGCCCACCATCCTGTCGCTGGAGCAGGCCATCGAGCGGGTCGGGCCCGACGAGCTGGTCGAGGTCACCCCGACCCAGCTGCGGCTGCGCAAGCGGGTCCTGGACGCCCCCACCCGCGGGCGGGCGGCCAAGCGGGCCCGCCAGGGGCGCTGACCGGGCCGGCCGGTGCCGGCGCTTTTGTACACTCCGGTCGTGAGATCCGTCAGCCACCGGCGCCGTCGCTGGCTGCTCCTCCACGCCAGCATCGACGTGCTCATCAGCGTCCTCGCCACCGGGGTCTGGCTGCTCTCGGAACGCTCCCAGGGCGTGGACACGGCCTTCTGGCCCGGCTTCATCATGCTGCTGCTGCTGATCCCGCTGGGGCTCCACGCCGCGGTCGTGCTCACCTCGCCGGCCCGGGCGTCGACGGCCCGGACCCCGCTGCCCCCGGCGGCCGACCAGGGCGAGCGGGCCCTGGCCACGGTGCTGTTCACGGACATCGTGGGGTCGACCGAGCGGGCCAGGGAGGTCGGCGACCGCCACTGGGGTGAGCTGCTCGACCTCCACGACCGGCTGGCCCGCGAGCTGGTCGGCCAGTTCCAGGGGCGGCTGGTCAAGTCGACCGGCGACGGCATCCTGGCCCTGTTCGACCGGCCCGGCCGGGGGATCCGCTGCGCCACCGCCCTGCGCGACCGGCTGCGGGGCAGCGGGATGGAGATCCGGGCCGGCGTCCACACCGGCGAGGTCCAACTCCGGGGCGACGACGTCGGCGGCATCGCCGTCCACTTCGCGGCCCGGGTGATGGCGGCCGCCGCCCCCGGGGAGGTGCTGGTCTCGGGCACCGTCCACGACCTGGTCGCCGGGTCGGACCACGTGCTCGAGGACCGCGGCGCCCACGCCCTCAAGGGCATCGGCGGCGAGTGGCGGCTGTTCGCGGTCCGCGCCTGACCGCGGCCACGCCGGCGCCGGCCGCGCCTACCATGGGCCCATGGACGTGACCATCGTGGAGGTGAGCCCCAGGGACGGGCTCCAGAACGAGTCCGTGATCCTGTCCACCGAGGCCAAGGTCGAGCTGGTCGCCCGGCTGGTCGCCGCCGGGGCCAGGCGGGTCGAGGCGGTGTCGTTCGCCCATCCCCGGCTGGTCCCGGCGATGGCCGACGCCGAGGCGGTCATGGAGCGGGTCCCGAGGGCCGAGGGGGTCGCCTACGCCGGCCTGGTGCTCAACCGGCGCGGCCTCGACCGCGCCCTGGTCGCCGGGGTCGACGAGGTCAACATGGTCGTCTGCGTCAGCGAGACCTTCAACCAGCGCAACCAGAACGCCTCGACCGAGGAGAGCATGCAGGCCGCCGCCGACGTGCTCGGCCGGGCCCGGGAGGAGGGGCTGTTCACCACCCTCACCCTGGCCACCTCGTTCGGCTGCCCGTTCGAGGGCGAGGTCGACCCCGGGCGGGTGGTCGAGCTGGCGGCCCTGGGGGCGGCCGCCGGGGCCCAGGAGCTGTGCCTGGCCGACACCATCGGGGTCGGGGTGCCGTCCCAGGTGCGTGACCTGGCGGCCCGGGTCCGCGACGCCGTCGGCCCCTCGCCGCCGCTGCGCTTCCACTTCCACAACACCCGCAACACCGGCTTCGCCAACGCCGTGGCCGCCGTCGAGCTGGGGGCCATGGTGCTGGACGCCAGCGCCGGTGGGATCGGCGGCTGCCCGTTCGCCCCCAAGGCGACCGGCAACATCGCCACCGACGACCTGGTCTTCCTGCTGGAGCGGATGGGCCTGGACACCGGCTGGGACCTGGAGGCGCTGCTGCCCACGGCCGCCTTCCTCGGCGCCCTGCTCGGTCACGAGGTCCCGGCGCTGCTCCCCAGGGCGGGGACCTTCCCGCCGGCCTGAGCGGGAGCGCAACCCCGCCGTTGCGGCCTGCGAGAGGAGCAGGCATAGAAGTTTCGTAGACCAAATCGTCCTCCGAGCCCCCGTGGACGACCGACGTGCGGAGCGTCCTGTGGTCAACACGGCCCGTCGATCCCTGCCGTCGGCGACGTCCTCCCCGGGGACGAGCTCGCCGTCGACCGTGTCGATGCGTGGTTCCGCCAGTACGCCGACACCCACGACCCCGAGGTCCGCGAGCAGATCATCGTGGCCTACCTCGGCCTGGCCGACCGGCTGGCCGAGCGCTACCGGGGCGGCCGCGGGACCAGCCAGGAGGACCTGCTCCTGCTGCCCGAGCCGATCGACGACCTGCCCGGGCCGGAGCGCGAGATCGTGGTCCGGCGCTTCCTCCACGACCTCGACCAGTACGACATCGCCGCCCGGGTCGGCTGCTCCCAGATGCACGTGTCGCGGCTGCTGCGCCGCGCCCTGGGACGCCTGCGCAGCCAGCTCCTGGTCGGCTGACCGGGCCGGTTTGGCGGGCCCCGAACCGGGGCAGCTTGGGGGCCCGTCGTCACCAGGAGGTCTCCCATGGCCCAGGACGCCGTTGCGCTGATCAAGGCCGATCACCGCAAGGTGGAGCAGTTGTTCCGTGAGTTCGAGGAGGCGGGCGACCGCGCCTACAAGACCAAGCAGCAGCTGATCGAGCAGATCACCAGGGAGCTCGAGGTCCACGCCGCCATCGAGGAGGAGACCTACTACCCGGCCGTCGAGGCCAAGGCCAGGAAGGACGGCAAGGAGCTGGTCGCCGAGGCCGTCGAGGAGCACCACGTGGTCAAGGTCCTGCTCGGCGAGCTGTCGACCATGTCGGCCGAGGACGAGGCCTTCGACGCCAAGGTCACGGTGCTGATGGAGAACGTCCGCCACCATGTCGAGGAGGAGGAGCAGGAGATGCTCCCACAGTCCGAGAAGGTCCTCGGCGAAGAGGAGCTGACCCGCCTGGGCGAGGAGATGGCGGCCCGCAGGCGGCAGCTCGGCGCCGGCTAGGTCCCGGGTTCGTCCGGTCCGCCTTCCGCTTACACTGACTGGACGGTAGCTGGACGGGAGGTGGACCGCCGATGGCCGATGGCGAGACCAAGGGCGAGCAGCTCGACCGTGAGCTGATCGAGCTGCTGCAGGAGCTGCGGGTCGTCATCCCCGGCGTCCAGGTGCTGCTGGCGTTCCTGCTCACCGCCCCCTTCCAGCAGCGCTTCGCCGAGCTTCCGGGCTCGATGCGCAACGTCTTCTTCGCCTCCATCGCCTGCGCCACCCTGGCCACCGCCTTCCTGATCGCCCCCTCGGCCCACCACCGGCTGCGCTGGCGGGCCGGGGAGAAGGAGCGCCTGGTGCGGGTCGGCAACCGCATGGCCATCGTGGGCACCGTGTTCCTGGCCGCCGCGATCGTGCTCGCCCTGTACGTGATCACCGACGTCCTGTTCACCACCGACCTGGCCGTGCTGACCGCGCTGGCGGCCCTGGTCCTGTTCGGCGTCCTCTGGTACGTCGTGCCGATGGTCGGGCGGTCGCCCTCCCCGGAGGAGCGCCCCGAGGAGGACGAGACCGCCGGCGGCCGGCAGGCCCAGGAGAGCCGGGGGGCCAGCTCCCGGCGGTAGAGGTCGTGCGACCGACCTCCTTGGTGCAGCCGGCTACCCCAGCCCAGGAGGACGGAAACGCCCGTCCGGTCAGCGCGCCACCACGGCCACCAGCGTGCCGAAGGTGGCCATGCCCACGACCAGCCAGGTCACCGAGTCGCCGATGCCGCCGTCGTGCAGCCCGCGCAACCCCGCCGCGACCGGGTCCCAGAGGCGGGTCACCCCACCACGCACCCGGTCGGGCAGCCGGTCGGGCCGCAGCGCGGCGAACGCCAGCCCCAGCCCGAGCAGGGCCGACACGACCGCCCACAGCGCCGGCCCGCCAAACGGGGTCGCCGGGTGGGCCACGGCCGGTCCCGGTTCGGGAACGCCCTCGAGCACCGCGGCGGCATAGGCCGGCCGGTCGGTGAAGTGCTCGGCGGCGTCCTCGGCGGCGTCGATGATCCCCGGCGCCAACCCGACGGCCACGGCGGCCGCCAGCAGCACCACGGCCGGGGCGAGCTGTGTGGGATGCGGCCGCCGGTGATGGTCACCCGCCCGACCCGCTCCCGGCCCGGGCGGGCCTGACCCGGACCCGCCGCTGCCGGCGGCGGCGGAGTTGGGACCGGGGGGACCGAGGCCGAGGAAGATCCGACCGGTCGCCCGGAGGAGGGCGGCGGAGGTGAGGGCGGCCACGACCACGAACAGGCCGATCAGCCAGGGGGCGCCGGCCTCCAGGGCGGCCTCCTCCATCAGGGCCTTGCCCAGGAAGGTCCCGAACGGCGGCACCCCGGCCAGCCCGAGGGCGCCCGCGACCATGAGCGCCGCCGCCCACGGCATGTGCCGGCCCCGGCCCTGGAGCCGCCGCTCGTCGACGTCGTGCAGGTGGTGGTCGACGATCCCCACCGTGATGAACAGCGAGCCCTTGACCAGCCCGTCGGCGAGCAGGTACAGCACCGCCCCCGCGGCCCCGACCGGCACCAGGAGCGCGAACCCGGCCAGGGTCAGGCCGACGTGGCTGACGGTGGCGTAGGCCAGCATCCGGGCCAGGTGGTGCTGGAGCAGGCACATCACCCCGCCGACCAGGGCGGTGGCCACGGCCCCGAGCAGCAGCACCCCGCGCAGCCCCTCGACCCTGGCCAGGGGGGCCGAGAACACCGTCCAGTAGACGCGGGCGACGGCGTACAGGCCGAGCTCGGACACCACGCCGGCGAACAGCACCCCGACCGCGGTCGGGGCCAGGGCGTAGGCGTCGGCCAGCCAGAAGTGGAACGGCACCACCGCCGCCTTGACGAAGAACCCCACCATCAGCAGCAGGAACGCCACCACCACGAGCCGGTCGGCCGGCCCCCGGGCCAGGGCCTGGCCGAGCTGGGCCAGGTTGAGGGCGCCGGTGCGGCCATACAGCAGGGCGATCCCGCCCAGGACCAGCATCGCCCCGACCGAGTTGGTGATGGCGAAGTTGAGGGCCCCGCGGACCGACCCCGGGTTGGTCGTCTGGTAGCCGGTCAGCGCGTAGGCGGCGACGCTGAACAGCTCGAAGAAGACGAACATGTTGAACAGGTCGCCACTCAGGCAGAAGCCGACCAGGCCGGCCAGGAAGACCAGCATGAGGCCGTGGTGGAGGGTGCGGACGGCCTCGAAGATGCGCCAGGAGAAGGTCAGGGCGGCGGTGGCGAGCACGCCGGCCAGGGTGGCCAGGGCGGCCCCGACCGGGTCGACGGCGAACGCCACGCCCAGGGCGATGCCGTCGCGCGGCGTCCAGCCACCGAACCAGTAGACGACCGGCCCGTCCAGGGACCGGGCCAGCAGGACCAGGCAGAGCACGGTCACCACGGCCGCCGTGGCCACCGCGGCCGCGTCGGCCGCGCGCCGTGGGCACACCGGGGCCAGCCCGACCAGGGCGGCGGCGACCAGCAGGGGCAGCGCGACCGACAGGGCCGCCAGGGCGTCCACGTTCAGTCCCGCTCCGGCTTGAGCCGCTCGGGGTCGAGGGTGCCGTGGTGCTTGTGGGCCTGGACGGCCAGGGCGAGCAGCAGCGCCGAGACGGTCGCCCCGACCACGATGTCGGTCAGGGTGAGGGCGCCCACCACCGGGTCGACGGCCTTGGTGCCGACGGGGACGTCCAGGAAGATCGGCGCCGTGCCGCCCCGCTCGAAGCCGACCGACAACAGCAGGATGTAGGTGGAGGACTGGGCCACCGACAGGCAGGTGATCATGTGCACCAGGTTGCGGCTGGTGACGATCCCGTACAGCCCGACCAGCAGCAGCCAGGCCGCCACGGCGTAGGGAAGGAAGCGCACTCAGGTCACCTCGCCGGGGCGGCGGATGACCAGGGTCTGCTCCAGGAACTCCGACAGCAGCAGCACGAACCCGCCGGCCACCTCCAGGCCGACGGCCAGGTTGATGACCGGGATCGTGCCCGCCGACAGCAGCGCCCCCGGATGGCCGAGGGGGAGGACGTTGGCCAGGAAGGTCGCCCCGGCGGCCACGCCGAGCAGGCCGACGGCCACGTAGCCGGCCGCGCCCACCGACTCGGCCGTGTCGAGCACCACCTCCGGGCTGAGCCGGCGGAGGGTCACGTACTCGCCGGACAGGAACACCAGCAGGGCCGCGGTGGCCAGGACCACCCCGCCCTGGAACCCGCCCCCCGGGCTCAGGTGCCCGTGGCTGACCACGTAGATGCCGAACAGCACCACCGGCCCGACCAGGGCCAGGCCGATCACCCGGACCGCGTTGGAGGTGCCCGGGGCGCGGCGGTCGGCGGCGTCCTCGTCGGGCGGCTGCTCGGTCTCGTCGCGCTGGGCCCGCAGCAGGATGGCCACCCCGAGCACGGCCGCGAACAGGATGTACTCCTCGCCCATGGTGTCCACCCCGCGGTAGTCGAAGGTGACCGAGGCGACCACGTTGGTGGCCTTGCGCTCGGCCACCGCGACCCGGTTCAGCACGTCCCCGTAGGGGCCGTTGTAGACGCCGTAGTCGGGCAGCCCGGTCAGCCCCCACAGGAGCAGGGCGCCGGCGACCGCGGCCGCGGCCAGGAACACCCGCCGGCGCAGCCGGGGCGTCACCGGTCGTCCCGCCCGCGGCTGCCCTCCAGCGCCCGGACCTTGGCCAGGGCGAGCAGGATCATCAGGGGCAGGGCGACCGCCCCGACGGTGATCTGGGAGAGGGCGACGTCGGGGGCCTGGTAGACCAGGAACATGATGCCCAGGACGAGGCCGTAGAAGCTGGCCACGATCGCCTGGTTGAGCGGGTCCCGGGTGAGCACGACGGCGGTGCCGGCGGCCGCGACCAGCAGGAAGACGGCGACCTCGAGCACGATCACGGACGGCCTCCTTCGCGTTCCTCCTCGCGGACCCTCCACTCGCCGAACTGGCGGATGCGGGCCGCCCTGGCCGTGGCGTGGCCCAGCACCGGGTTGGTGGTGACCAGCACCAGCGCGACCAGCACGGCCTTGACGCCGGCGGCCGAGAGCCGCTCCTCCAGGACCACGGCGGCGGCGATGGCCACCGGGGCGAGCACCGCGGCCGGGCCGGTGTAGTGCAGGCGGTCGTAGGGGTCGCGCATGACCAGCACGCCCAGGCAGGACAGCAGCGTGACCGCGACCCCGAACGCCAGCAGGACGGGCACGGCCAGCTCCCGGGGGCTCAAATCCAGCGCTCCAGGAAGCGGGCGAACACCAGGCCGCCGGCAAACGACAGCAGGGCCAGGGCGAGGGCCAGGTCGAAGTAGATCGCCCGGTCATAGGCCTGGGCGAGCACCAGCAGGACCAGGGTGACGACGGTCCCGGCCAGCTCCAGCCCGACCAGCCGGTCGACCGGGCTGCCGCGCAGGCACACCACCCCGCAGGGCACCAGCCCGGCCAGCAGCGCCAGCGCGGCCACCGACCACTCATTCATCAGACCCCTCCTCCAGCATGCTTGGCGGGACCGGCGAGCCGGGCTCGGGGACGAGCTGGTGGACCAGCATCTCCCCCCCGCCGCCTTCGATCCCGACGACCACGGTGTTGGGGGCCACCGAGACCAGGGCGGTCACCACCGCCCGCCTGGCCGCCGAGCGGGCATCGTCGGCCTCGCTGGGGAACGGCACGACCCGGAAGGTGCCCCGCAGCGGCCGGCCGGTGCAGTGGCGCCACAGGCCGACGGCCAGCAGCCAGCAGTCGCGGAGCACCTGCCAGGGGAGCCGGTGGACGTCGCGCAGCCAGCGAGGGTCGAGCCGGAACCGGACCAGGTCCTGGGACCGCACCAGCTCGGCCGCGGTGGCGGCGACGGCGGCCGCGACCAGGCCAAGGGCCACCTCGGCGGGGTCGAGGGTGTCGACGAAGGCCAGCCACAGGATGACCAGCGGCACGTACCAGGCGATCCAGAATCCCACTCTCCGGGCCATGGGGGCGCTCCTGCTCGGCGGCTCGGGCAAGCATACGGGGACGGGTCAGCCGGGATCCGCGAACTGCTCGGCCAGCATGTCGAGGAACAGGCCGGCCGCGCCGCTGGGCGGGCCGGCGTCACGGCGGCGGACGGCGACGATCTCGCGCCGGGCCGGGGCGGCGTCGACCAGCTCGATCCGGGCCAGGGTGCCGGCGGCCAGCTCGCCGGCGACGGTGCTGGTGGGGACCAGGGACACCCCCAGGCCGCGTTCGACCATCTTCTTGGCCGCCTCGATGTTGTCCAGCTCCAGCACGCTGCCGGGCAGCACCCCGGCCTGGCGGAAGGTGGCGGTGGTGAACTGCAGGTAGCTGGAGCTGCGCCCGAACAGGACCAGCACCTCGCCGGCCAGGTCGGCCATCCGGGCCTGGCGGCCGGAGCTGGTCCTGGCCAGGCGGTGGCCGGGTCCGGCGATCAGGACCAGGGTGTCGGTGTACAGCGGGATGGTCTCGATCTCCTGGTTGGCCAGGGCGCGGATGATGCCGAGCTGGACCTGGTCGTGCAGGACCATCTCCAGGACCTCCTCGGAGGTGCCGGTCTTGACGGCCAGCCGGACCCCGGGGTGGGTGGCCGAGAAGCGGGCCAGCAGGGCCGGCAGGGTGTAGGTGCTGACCGTGGGCGGCGCCCCCAGGACCAGGCGGCCGGCCACGCCCCGGCGCAGCTCGGCGAGGCGCTCGCGCCCGTCGGCCAGGGCCGCCACGGCGTGCTCGGCATAGGGTAGGAAGGCGTCCCCGGCCTCGGTGAGCCGCATCCCGCGCCGGGTGCGGATGAACAGCTGCTCGCCCAGGGTGGCCTCCAGGCTCTGGAGGCGGGCGGTCAGGGTGGGCTGGGAGACGAACAGGGCCTCGGCGGCCCGGCTGAGGTTCTGGCGGCGGGCGACCTCGAGGAACGCCTCGATCTGGGGCAGCATCCCTGCCTCCCGCCATAGAGGATCCCGATGCCTGTCATTTAGACGATCTATTGGACCGATAGCAAGCCCGCCGCCTACGCTCTGAGGTCTCCATTCCCCACAACCGAGCGGAGCAGCGATGCGTCTCGTTCTCCTCGGCCCGCCTGGGGCTGGAAAAGGCACGCAGGCCGCTCGGGTGGCTTGCACCTTCGGCTGCCCGCACATCGCCACCGGGGACATCTTCCGGGCGAACGTGGCCGAGGGGACCGCGCTGGGCCGGGCCGCCCAGGAGTACATGGACCGGGGTGACCTGGTGCCCGACGAGCTGGTCATCGCCATGGTGATGGACCGGCTGGTCGAGTCGGACTGTGACGGCGGGTTCGTGCTGGACGGGTTCCCGCGCACGGTCAACCAGGCCGAGGCCCTGGACCGGCGCCTGGGCGGGCTCGCCCAGCCGCTGGAGGCGGCCCTCAGCTTCGACGTCACCGAGGAGGAGCTGCTGCGGCGGTTGGCCGGGCGGGCGGCGGCCCAGCATCGGGCCGACGACGCCGAGCAGACGATCCGGCACCGGCTGGAGGTGTTCGCGGTCAAGACCCGGCCGCTGATCGACTACTAC
>Ga0209382_10001021_pt1 | contig 45255 bp, 42 predicted proteins | sample SoiMetdeltSBSDD5_FD_187599 | JGI IMG/M metagenome (GOLD analysis project Ga0209382, IMG submission 187599) | Bulk soil microbial communities from a Populus tree surrounding site in Tennessee, USA - Soil MetaG P. deltoides SBSDD5 (SPAdes) (version 2) | ecosystem: Environmental > Terrestrial >...
GAGCCCCAGCGGGTCGACGATCTCGCGCCGGATGAAACCTCCGATATGGGGCGGGTCCTTCATGTGCATGGCCGCGCTTTACTCCATCTAGTGCTCCGACCCATTCAATTGGTACCCATACGGTTGTCGCCTCGAGCACGGGCGGGGGAAGATCCCGGATAACCTCTGCCCCGACCTGGCGGTCGGGGCCTCGGTTTTCCGGGAACGCAGGCGGGAGTTGCGGACGGGCCTTTCCACTTGCGTCCCCGGCCGAAGCGACCGGACTTTGATCGAAGATCAAGTCCAAGGGCGCGGAGAGCCGGGGTCTTCACCGCTGGTGTTGGAGCCCCCACACATGGACGACTGCCAGACGTTCGCGACGGACATCTCATGAATGGGTCAGACCACTAGATCGCCTTTTTCGAGCAGACGCCGCAAGCCTTTGTGGCGAAAGCTTCGAATCGACATGATAGATAAGAGACAATTGTCGCTTGTCAAGGGAGATGGATAAAACGCTGCATTGGGTGCAGCGCCTGCGCGACAGATCACACCTACCGCACGCGGCGGGGGTTCATGTAGAGGTCGGCCTCCTGCTTCTCGATCTTGGGCTCGTACTTGCCGGCCAGCACGTCGCGCGCCAGACGCCGCATGTGCCGGCGCGCCTCGGTGTTGAAGATCAGCATGCCGCAGAACAGCTTCAGCACCGTCAAGAGGCGCGGGCCCGCATGCTCCGGATGCACGCGCCCGTGCCACTTGCCACCGATCGAGAGCACCTTGCCGTCGAGCCGGCCCACCGGCTCGTTGCGGTGGCTGTAGAGCGTGTAGTCGCCGCCCAAGTCGATCACGTCACGCCGCAAGCGGTAGAACTGCGGCTTGCCGTCGTCGAGGAGGAAGAAGGAGAAGTGCTCCGGCGCGAGCGGCCACTTGTTGGCCGAGCGCTCCACGTAGATCATGTTGTCGTGGTCGCTGGCGTTGACCGAGAAGCAGGTGACCGGCAGCCCGCGCGCGCCCAAGGTCAGCTGCAGGCTGCGGCCGATCATCAGGTCCATGGTGGCGCGCCAGTTCACCGTCTCGTTGAAAAGCTTGAAGACGAGGCGCTTGTCCATGCCCGTGTTCTTGTGCCAGAGGTCCTCGCGATAGCCGAGCAGACCGGTGCGCTCGCCCTTCTCGATGATCTCGGCGAAGATATCCATGTCGGAGGTGAACTGGCGCGACTTCGCGCGGTTGCGGCTGCGCTTGTAGACGCCGAACTCGACCGAGTTGAAGTTGGTGATCCAGATATCGACGGTGAACTCGGCCCAGTCCGCTCGTCTGCCGCGCTTGCGGGCCTTCGCCGCCCGCGGCAGCGTGCCTGCGCTTTCGACCGTGGCCGCGCGCTCGAGCACCTCGGCCTTGGCCTCGCGCGCGGCTTCCGCCGCAGCCGACTCGGCCTCGAGGGCCACCGACCTCGTTCCATCTGCCATGCGAGCCCCCGGGGACGAGCGCCGAGACGCAGGACAGTGGCGCGAATCAATCGATCGCAGATTAGCACCGCGGACCTGGGATGCGACGCCCCGGCAGCGCCGAGCCTCGCAAAAGCTGTGCACGCGCGCGTGCGCAGCGGGGCGATCGGAGACGGCTGCCAGCCGGCGCTCTCACTCCCTGTGGCCGGCGCCGCCGCCGTAGTCGCTCCGGGGCATCTCCCGGCGCTTTTGCGACATGCGGCCGCCCTTGCGGCCGGCCTCGGCCGCCAGCAGGCGGTCCTTGGAGAAGCTGCGGGACTGGGGTGCCACTCTGCGTCCACCCTTGCGCCCCGCCTCGGATGCCAGCGTCCGGTCCTGCGAGAAGCTGCGCTTCTCGCTCGGAACATTGGCGCCACCCTTGCGTGCGAGCTCGCGCTGCTTATCGGGCTCCATGCGAGCGAAACCGCGGAGCGACCTGCCGACCGCCCGGCTACTGCTCTCTCGCGACATGAGCACTACCTCCTCGGGGGTTACCCCGTCCGAGAAGCCAACGTTGAAGCTGGGCCGGTGGTTCCGCGTCGCAGGGCCGGGGGAAGGAGCGGCCGCCCTTCACCTATCCTCGGGAGCCCTCTTTCCGCGCCTCCCTCGGCCAGCGGCGGGGAGCGCATTGCAGGCCGCCGCAGGCGACGGGAGAGCGTTAAGCAAAATTGCGCGCCCCCGGCCGCTTCCTGCATCCGGCGAGCACCCGTTCTCCGGGACTGTGGGGGCACCGTGAGAGCTATCTCCGCTCTTGCCCGGCCAGGGCCTTCAGCCGGTAGAGCGCCTCCAAGGCGGCCTTGGGCGAAAGGTCGTCCGGAGCGAGGGCGGCCAGCGCCTCCTCGAGAGGCGAGAGGCCGGCCGGTGGCGCGCCGCCGGGCTGCGGCTCGATCCGCGGGCGGGAGGCTGCGAGGGCGGCGGCGAACAGCGGCAGCTCCTCGATCAGCGCGGCGGCGTCGGGAGACTTGGCGCCGCCCTTCTCCAGCAGCGCCAGGACCTCGGCGGCGCGGTCGGTGACGGGCCGGGGCAGGCCGGCGAGCCTCCCCACCTGGATGCCGTAGCTGCGGTCGGCGGCCCCGCCTTTGACCCTGTGCAGGAAGACGATCTCGTCCTTCCACTCGCGCACCTCCATGGTGACGTTGGCAACCTCGGTGAGGCGGCCGGCGAGGGCGGTGAGCTCGTGATAGTGCGTGGCGAAAAGCGCGCGGCACTGCGACACCTCGTTCAGGTACTCCACCACGGCCCAGGCGATGGCGAGGCCGTCGAAGGTGGCGGTGCCGCGGCCGATCTCGTCCAGGATGACGAGGGAGCGCGACGTGGCGAGGTTCAGGATGCCCGCCGTCTCCACCATCTCCACCATGAAGGTGGAGCGGCCGCTGGCGAGGTTGTCGGCGGCCCCGACACGCGAGAACAGCCGGTCGACGATGCCGATGTGGGCGGAACGCGCGGGCACGAACGAGCCCATCTGCGCCAGCACGGCGATGAGGGCGTTCTGGCGCAGGAAGGTCGACTTGCCGGCCATGTTGGGACCGGTGACGAGCCACAGGCGCGCCGGTTGCATGCCGTCGGGGACGTCGGTGCCGAAGGCCTCGAGGGCCGCCTCGGCCTCGGCCGGAGCGGCGGCCAGGATGCAGTCGTTGTCGATGAAGGCGCCGCCCTCCCTGGCGCTGCGCAGCGCCTGCTCGACCACGGGATGGCGGCCGCCGCGGATATCGAAGGTCGAGCTCCGATCCAGCATCGGACGGGTGTAGCCCTCCCGGGCAGCCACCTCTGCCAGGCCTGCCTCGCAGTCGAGCTCGGCCAGCGCCGCGGCCACCTCGGCGAGGGGCCGCTCCGCGGCGGCAATGGCCGCGGCCAGGTCGGCGAAGACCTGCTGCTCGAGCGCCAGGGCCCGCTCGGCGGCGGAGACGATGCGGCTCTCGGTGTCGGCCAGCTCGACGGTGGTGAAGCGGACCGCGCCGGCCATGGTCTGGCGATGGCGGAAGGTCCCGTCGAGGGGCGCGCCCAGCATCGGCTTGGCGGCGCCGGCGGGCACCTCGATGTAGTAGCCGAGGATGTTGTTGTGGCGCACCTTGAGCGCCTTGATACCGGTCTGTCCCTGGTACTTGCTCTCGAGCGCCGTCATCACCTTGCGGCTGTCGTCGCGCAAGCTGCGCTGGGCGTCGAGATCGGCCGAGCAGCCCGGCCGCACGAAGCCGCCGTCGCGCCTCAGATGCGGCGGGTCGTCGACGAGTGCCCTCGCCAGCAGCGGCTGGAGCGCAGCGTCGCAGGCCGCAAGCCGCCGGGCGATCGAGGCGAGCGTGCCCGGCAGGCCCCCCCGCAGGCCCATGCCGGCGCTGGCCGCGCGCAGGAGCCCGGCGCAGGCCTGGGCCGCCGCGAGGCTGTCGCGCACGGCGGCGAGGTCGCGCGGGCCGCCGCGCTGCAGAGCGAGCCGCGCCATCGCTCGCGCAAGATCGGGCGTATGGCGCAGCGTGCGGCGGATGTCCTCGCGCAGCGTCTCGCCGTCGCAGAGGAAGCCGAGCGCGTCGAGGCGGGCGCCGATCGCCTCGAGGTCGCGCAGCGGGCTCGCCAGCCGGAGGCCGAGTTCGCGCGCGCCGGCGCCGGTGACGGTGCGGTCGATGGCCGCCAGCAGGCTCGCCTTGCGCTCGCCCGACGTGGAGCGTATGAGCTCGAGGCTCGCGCGCGTGGGCGCGTCGATGATGAGCTGGGCGGAGGCCCCGCTGCGGCGTGGCGCACGCACGCAGGGGCGGCGGCCGATCTGGGTCAGCTCGACGTACTTCAGGAGCGCGCCGACGGCCGCCAGCTCAGGCCGCGAGAAGGCGCCGAAGGCGCCGAGGTCGGCGACGCCCAGCTGCGCGGCGAGCAGGCGCTCGCCGGCCAGGCTGTCGAAGGTGGCTGCGGGGACGGGGGTGGCGGCACGGGTCCCGGCTGCGATCCACTTGCCGAGATGCGGCCCGGCGAGGAGCGCGCCGGCGGCGATCACCTCGCCCGGGGCGAGGCGCGCGATCTCGCCCGGGAAGTCGGCCGCCGCCACCTCGCCCACCTCGAACTCGCCGGTGGAGATGTCGAGCGAGGCGAGCGCGACGGGCGCGCCGTCGCCGCCCTTCGCGGGCCTGAAGACGGCGGTGAGGAAGTTCGCTGCGCGGGCGTCGAGCAGGCTCTCCTCGGTCACGGTGCCGGCGGTGATGAGGCGCACGACATTGCGACGCAGCACCGCCTTGGAGCCGCGCTGTTTCGCCTCACTCGGGTCCTCCAGCTGCTCGCATACCGCGACCCGGAAGCCTTTCGCAATCAGGCGCTGCAGGTACTCGTCGGCGCGATGCACAGGCACCCCGCACATGGGGATGTCCTCCCCCAGGTGCTTGCCGCGCCTGGTGAGCACGATGCCCAGCGCCTCGGCGGCCGCCACCGCGTCGTCGAAGAACAGCTCGTAGAAGTCACCCATGCGATAGAAAAGCAGGCAATCCTGATTGTTCGCCTTGATCTCCAGGAACTGCACCATCGACGGGGTGACGCCGGTGGGCGCGGCGCTGCCTGTCTGGACAGCACCGGCCTCCGCGCCGCGGGCGCGCCGTTCCAAGCCCCTTTTCAGCTCGCCCGCCATAGGCCTCGCCCCCTCGTGGTCGGTTAGCCATAGCGGGTCCGCCGACCCCGCGAAACCGTCCGCGACCCGTCTACTGAGGCTTGGCAACAACAAATGGAGGAACCATGTGCTCCCGACACGGCAGGTCGCCGTTGTGCCGCAAGGATCGGCCCACTATCGTGAGCCATTTCCCGCCACTGAGACGGGAGGTTGCGAAAGGGAGAGCCATGCCGCCCGTCAAGTTCGATGCCGCCAGCTGGACCGCGGAGGAGGCCCTGCAGTTTCACAGCCAGGGCAAGCCGGGCAAGCTGGAGATCGCACCGACCAAGCCGCTCACCACACAACGCGACCTGTCGCTGGCCTATTCCCCGGGCGTGGCGGTGCCGGTGCTGGCCATCTCCCAGGATCCGCAGTCGGCCTACGACTACACCAACAAGGGCAACCTGGTGGCGGTCGTCTCCAACGGCACCGCGATCCTCGGGCTCGGCAACCTCGGCGCGCAGGCGGCGAAGCCGGTGATGGAGGGCAAGGGCGCGCTCTTCAAGCGCTTCGCCGACATCGACGGCATCGACCTCCTGATCGACACCCAGGACGTGGAGGCCTTCATCAACTGCGTGCGCTACCTGGGCCCCAGCTTCGGCGGCATCAACCTGGAGGACATCAAGGCGCCGGACTGCTTCATCATCGAGGAGCGGCTGAAAGAGCTGCTCAACATCCCGGTGTTCCACGACGACCAGCACGGCACCGCCATCATCGCCGCCGCCGGCATGATCAACGCGCTCGAGCTGACCGGGCGCCGCATCGAGGACTGCAAGCTCGTGGTCAACGGCGCGGGCTCCGCCGGCATCGCCTGCATCGAGCTGCTGGTCTCCATGGGCATGGCCAAGAAGAACATCGTGCTGTGCGACACCAAGGGCGTGATCTGGCGCGGCCGCAAGGACGGCATGAACCAGTGGAAGTCGGCCTACGCGGCCGACACCAAGGCGCGCACGCTGCGCGACGCCCTGGAGGGCGCCGACGCGTTCTTCGGCCTCTCCGCCGCCGGCACCGTCACCAAGGAGATGGTGCGCGCGATGGCGCCCAAGCCCATCATCTTCGCCATGGCCAATCCCGATCCCGAGATCACGCCGGAGGAGGTGGCCGAGGTGCGCTCGGACGCCATCGTCGCCACCGGCCGCTCCGACTATCCGAACCAGATCAACAACGTGCTGGGCTTTCCCTTCATCTTCCGCGGGGCGCTCGACGTGCACGCCTCGACCATCAACGAGGCCATGAAGATTGCCGCCGCCAAGGCGCTGGCGGAGCTCGCGCGCGAGGACGTGCCCGACCGGGTCGCGGTGGCTTTCCTGGGCCGGCAGGTCAAATACGGGCCCGACTACATCATCCCGGCGCCGTTCGATCCGCGCCTCATCACGCGGGTGCCGCACGCCGTCGCCAGGGCGGCGATGGAGAGCGGTGTGGCGCGGCGCCCGATCGTCGACATGGATGCCTACGCGGCGCGGCTGGCCGGCAGGCTCGACCCGGTCGCCGGGTGGCTCGCCAACATCGTGACCCAGGTGCGGTCGGCCCCCAAGCGCATCATCTTCGCCGAAGGCGAGCAGCCGCAGATCGCCCGCGCGGCCAACGCGTTCCTCAACCTGGGTCTCGGGCAGCCCGTCCTGATCGGCCGCGAGGGCAACGTGGCGGAGGCCTTCGCGGTCGCCGGCATTGATTTCACCGACGCCATCGAGACGCACGACACCAGCCGCGACGAGCGCCGGCACGAGTATGCGGAGTATCTCTACGCCCGGCTGCAGCGCCAGGGCTACCTGCTGCGCGACTGCCAGCGCCTCGTCAACAACGACCGCAACGTCTACGCCGCCTGCATGGTAGCCATGGGCCACGCTGACGGCATGGTGACGGGCGTCACGCGCAACTGGCACACGGCCTACGACAATGTCCGCCTCGTGCTCGACGCCAAGGCCGGCCGGCGCGTGATCGGCGTGTCGATCGCGCTGATCCGCGGCCGCGCGGTGCTGGTGGCCGACGTGAGCGTGACCGACATGCCGGGCGCGGAGGACATCGCCTGCATCGCCGTGGAGGCGGCGCGCGTGGCCAAGCGCCTCGGCATGGACCCGCGCGTGGCGCTGCTCGCCTACTCCACCTTCGGGCATCCGCGCGGCGAGCGCTCCGACAAGGTGCGCGAGGCGGTCGCGATCCTCGACAGGCGCGGCGTGGACTTCGAGTACGACGGCGACATGGCGGCCGACGTGGCGCTCAACCGCGAGGCACTCAGGCAGTACCCGTTCTGCCGTCTCAAGGACACGGCCAACGTGCTGGTGATGCCGGCGTTCCACTCCGCCTCGATCTCCACCAAGATGCTGAAGGAGCTGGGCGGCGCCACGCTGATCGGGCCGATGCTGGTGGGGCTGACGCACTCGGTGCAGATCTGCCAGCTCAACGCCCAGGACAGCGACATCGTCAACCTGGCGGCGCTCGCGGCCTACGACGTCAACGGGTGACGCGCGGGGTCAGACCCCAGGGCAGTCACGGGAGGGGGGCTCCCCCACCCCTAGCCCCTCCTCGCAAGGGGGAGGGGAATCCGGGAGGCGCAAGGGGGGTGTGAACGCGACCCCTTCAGGGGTCGCGTACGCAGTTGAACTGGAATTTCTCGCCGGCGAGGACGTAGATGTTGAGGACCTTGCGTACGCTCGACCCGTCCTTGCGCGTGCACTCGACCAGGAAGTCGCGCTGCGGGGGGTTCGACTTCAGGAGATAGTCGCCCAGCTCGACGCTGGTGACGCCCGGCTGCGAACGGAGCCAGGCCGCGATCTCGTCGAGGGAGTGGGCGTTGTCGGCGACGCCCGCCAGGGCTTTGGCGAGCTCGCCGATGGGGTCGTTGGAAGGCGTGCTGTCCGACATGGCTTGGCTCCTTTTCTGCGGAGAATACCTCCAGGTCGGGAGTCCCCCCACCCCCAGCCCCTCCCCACAAGGGGGAGGGGAGTCCCGTGGTGCAAGGGCGAGGGGAGTCCGGCTGGTGCAAGTTACGAAGTGGGGGGCTCGGGGACGAGGCGGGCGAACTCGGTGGCGCGGGTGCAGTCCTCGCCGCGGCAGCCCGTGGTCGGGCAGACCAGCGAGACCTGGCAGGTGCCCTGGCGCACGAAATCGGTCTCGCCGCGCACCAGAATGCCCTCCACCTCGTGGGTGTCGCTGTTGAACACCGGCGAGCCCGAGTTGCCGCCGTAGGCGTCGAGGTTGGCGATGAAATAGACGGCGGGGCCGTTGTCGCGCACGGAGGCGCCGCCGGCGAACTTGGTGGGCAGGCCCGCGGGATGGCCGATGACGTGCACGGCCTGGGTGTCGCCGATCCTGCCGGAGCGGCGGATGCGGGCGATGCGATGGTTGGGGACGGGCCGATCGAGCCGCACCAGCGCCCAGTCCGCTCCGTTGCCCACCAGCTGGTGCCCGACCAGCGCCACTCCGTGGTAGATCTCGCCGTTGCCGATCACGGTCTCCGCAGTCTCGGCGTCGCGCATGCGAAAGCCGAACACGAAGCGCACGTCCCCCACGTTGTCGGCGTTCACGCAGTGGCCCGCGGTGGCGATGATGTCGGGGGCCACCAGGAAGCCCGAGCAGAACGCGCCCGTCGGCTGGTCGCGGAAGCGCTCGCCCGGGCACAGGTTGTGCTGCCGGCCGAAGTTGGCCGTGCGCAGGGTCGAGGTGCCGTTGCCGTTGTCGGCCACGGCGGCGGCCCGGAAGAGGGCGACGACGCTGTCCGCATCGTCGAGATCGGGCCCCGGCGACAGCTGGAACACCTCGGTGCGGTCGTCGATCTCGTAGATGACCTTCTGGCTGCTTCTCAGAACGGCGACGATGCTGTCGTCGCCGAAGTCGCGCAAATCCTCGCTCAGCCTGGCCGAGGGGTTGTCGTCCTTGCTCTCGCGGTTGCGCAGCTCCTGCAGCAGGGCCGCCATCGGCAGGTCCTCGATCAACTTCATATCGGCCATATATTCGCTCCTCGTGTCGCAACTCTCGATCCAATCGATCCGGCAGCTCACTCGCACCGCAGCAACCTGCGTGGGGCGTCATATGCGCCCGCTCCCATTGGCGCCCGCTTCTGGGCCGTTTTGTGCCGGCCGCGCGCGGGGAGTGGGCCGTATCCCGCCGCAACTGTGCGCGCGGCACAGTGGGCAGAGGCGGCCTCGAGCGGCAGGCGCGGCGCGCGCCGGCGGTTTGACGCCGCAGCCGCCATGCCGTACCTGTGGCGTGCGGAGCAGTCGGGATGGCCGGCGCTTCGGAGGAAACGCGAAGCCGAATTTCACGGCCGACAACCGCCGCGTTTGCAACGGAGGACGCCAGCCGGTCCGGGCGCGGACCTTCGCGCTGCTGGCGAGAGATCGGCATATTCAACGAACGAAGGGGAGGGGACACATGGGATGGCTGCGCTCCATTACGCCGGTGCTGGCATCGGCGCTGGCGCTCGTGCTCGCCGGCACACCCGCCGGCGCCCAGGAGCAGACGTTCACGCTCAAGCTCTCACACTGGGTTCCAGCCACCCACCCCCTGCAGAAGGCGCTGGAGGAGTGGGGCGCCTCGATCGAGAAGGCGACCAACGGCACCATCAAGTACCAGGTGTACCCTGGCCAGCAGCTCGGCAAGGCCGCCGACCACTACGACATGGTGCGCACCGGCATCGCCGACGTGGTCTACATTTCTCCGGGCTATCAGCCGGGCGTCTTCCCGATCGTCGACGCCGCCAACCTGCCGTTCATGATCGGTGAGGCCAAGGGCGGGATCGCCGCCGTCGACGAGTGGTACCGCAAGTACGCGGGCACGGAGATGAAGGACGTGAAGTTCTGCTTCGCCTTCATCCACGATCCCGGCTCGTTCCACTCGCGCACGAAGAAGATCCTGGTGCCCGGCGACCTCAAGGGCGTGAAGGTCCGCCCGCCGCACGCCACCATCGCCAACTGGGTGACGCAGCTCGGCGGCACCAACGTGTCCGCCTCCGCCACCGAGATCCGCGAGAGGCTCGAGAAGGGCGTCGCCGAGGTGGCCGGAGCGCCGTGGGGCTCGATCCCGCTGCTCGGCATCGACAAGGTCACCAAGTACCACATGGATGCCGCGATCTATGCCACCGCCTTCACCTGGCTGATGAACAGGCCCAAGTACGAGCAGATGTCAGCGTCGCAGAAGAAGGTGATCGACGATCATTGCACCACGCAGTGGGCGCTGCGGGCGGCCGGCCCCTGGGCGGATTTCGAGCACTCGGGCCTCGCCAAGCTCAAGGCCGATCCGAACCGCGAGGTCTACGCCCTCAGCCCGGCGCAGCTCGCAGAATGGAAGAAGTCGGCGGAGCCCGTGGTCAAGGCCTGGGCCGACGGGGTGCGCAAGGCGGGCCATGACCCGGATACCATCCTGAAGGAGCTGAGGGCCGCGCTCGCCAAGCACAACGCGGCCTACTGATGCGCCCCCGCCTGGACCGCATCATCGACACCACGGTCGGTTTCACCGAGCGGGCGGCGGGGATCTTCCTCGCCGCCATCGTCGGTCTCACCTTCGTCAGCGTGGGCCTGCGCGCCACCATCACCTGGACCATCCCGGACTGGTTCGACCTGTCGCGCCTGACGCTGGGCGTCGCCATCTTCTGGGGCATTGCCTCCACCAGCTACCGCGACGAGCACATCCAGGTCGACTTCGTCTGGGAATGGTTCGGGCCGCGCGGCCGGCGCATCCTGGATTTCATCTCGACCGGCGTGCTGCTGGCGTTCCTGGCCGCGTTCGCGTGGATGCTGACCTACAAGGTCGACAGCGGCTACAGGAGCGGCGAGACCACGTTCGATGTGCACCTGCCGATCTGGCCGTTCCATCTGGCGGCCGCGCTCGGCATCTTCCTGGCCACGGTGCTGGTGGCGATCCGGCTCGCACGCATCGTGCGCGGGACCTGTGCGCCGCCGCCGCATCCGGTCGATCCGGTGCAGTAGCGGCAGGCCGCCCGATGGGCCAGGAGACCATTGCCATCCTCGGCTTCGTGGCGCTGTTCGCGCTCATGCTGCTGCGCGTGCCGATCGGCGTCGCCATGGGCGTGGTGGGCGTCTTGGGCTTCGCCGCGCTGTCCGCGCTCTCGCCGGGCTTCAACCTGCTGGCCCAGTCCCCGATCCGGGTCTCCACCGACTGGGACCTCGCCGTCATCCCGATGTTCATCCTGATGGGGGCGTTCGCCACCGCCTCGGGCATGAGCCGCGAGCTCTTCCACATGAGCAACGTCTGGCTCGGCCATCGCCGGGGCGGCCTCGCCATGGCCACTGTCACCGCCTGCGCCGGCTTCGCCGCCATCAACGGCTCGTCGGTGGCCACCGCGGCGACCATGACCCAGGTGGCGCTGCCGGAGATGCGCCGCGCCGGCTATCACCCGGGCTTTGCGACCGGCGCCATCGCGGCGGGCGGCACCCTCGGCATCATGATCCCGCCGTCGGTGGTGTTCATCCTCTACGCGGCGCTCACCGAGAACGACGCCTCCAGGCTGCTGATCGCCGGCATCATCCCCGGCATCCTCGGTGCCATCCTCTACATCAACGCCGTGCAGATCATGGGCTTCCTGCGGCCCGACATGATGCCGCGCGGGCCCCGGCACGGCTGGCGCGAGCGCATCCACTCCCTGAAGGACGTGTGGGCCACGCTGCTCCTGTTCGTCTTCTGCATCGGCGGCATGTTCATGGGCTGGTTCACCGCCACCGAGGCCGCCGGCATGGGGGCGGGCGGCGCCCTCCTGATCGGGCTGGCGCGCCGGCGGCTCACGGGCCGGCTCATCATGAAATGCCTGGTCGAGAGCGTGCGCACCACCGCTGCGATCTTCACCATCGTGATCGGCGCGTTCCTGTTCGGCTATTTCCTGGCCGTGACCCAGACGGCGCAGAATTTCACGAGCTGGATGCTGAGCCTGCCGCTCGGCCCCTACGGCATCCTCGCCCTGATTCTCGTCATGTACATCGTGCTGGGCGCCATCATGGACGAGCTGGCCATGATCCTGCTCACGATCCCCATCATCTACCCGGTGATCGTCAAGCTGGGCTTCGACCCGATCTGGTTCGGCGTGATCGTGGTGATGGTGGTGGAGCTCGGCATGATCATGCCGCCGATCGGCATCAACGTGTTCGTCATCAACTCGCTGGCGCGCGACGTGCCCTTGTGGACCATCTACAAGGGGGTGATGCCGTTCATCCTGTCCGACTTCGTGCGCCTGACGCTGCTCGCCGTCCTCCCGATCCTCTCCACATTCCTGCCGTCGCTCATGTAGAGTGGCGCTTTCGCGAATCCGCACCCAGCAACGGAGAGGAGCGGCACCGGCATGAGGAGGACAGCCACGGCGGCGAGGCGCAGGCCCCTCGGCGAGGCCGAGGAGCGGCCGATCGACTTCGACGAGCTGCCGAACTACGTCGGCTTTCAGGTGCGGCGCGCCCAGGCCCGGATCTTCGCCGAGTTCGAAGCGACGCTCAAGGGCTTCGACTTCACGCCGGGCTCGTTCGGCGTGCTGACGCTGATCAGGGCCAATCCGGGCATCACGCAGGTGGCTCTGGCGGCGGCCTTCGGCGTCGACAAGTCGACCATGAGCCCGGTCATCTTCCGACTGGAGAGCCGCGGCCTCGTGCGGCGCGAGGTGCTGCCCAGCGACCGGCGCTGCCACGCGCTCTACTTCGATCCGGCCGGCGAGGCCCCCTATCTCGCGGCCCGCGAGAAGGTGCGCGCCTTCGAGGAGAGCGTCGCGGCGCGCCTCGCGAGGTCCGAGCAGAAGGAGCTGGCGCGCCTGCTCGCCAAGCTGCAGGGTGCCGCGGCCCCGGCGTGAGCGACCCGATGCCTTCATCGGCGACGCTCGCGCAACAAGGGTCTTTTGCCGCCCATTCGTGTCTGCTTGAATACCGGCGAGGGCGCTGCCTCGTCGCTGTTTCGAGGTCTCGGCGGCCTTCCACGCCCGCCTTGCCAGGAGCCCGCGACGCATGACTGCCCGCCCGCCGACCGACCCCGCCCTCCTGTCAGCCACGGAGCTCGTGGCCCTCTACCGCAGCAAGGCGCTCTCCCCCGTGGAGGCTACGAAGGCCGCCCTGGCCCGGATCGAGCGGCACAATGCGGCGGTCAATGCCTGGTGCCATCTGGACCCGGACGGCGCGCTCGCCGCCGCGCGAGCCTCCGAGGCGCGCTGGCAGGCGGGCGCCCCGCAGGGGCTCGTCGACGGCGTACCCGCCGGCATCAAGGACAACGTGCTCGTCGCGGGCATGCCCGCACGCTACGGATCGAGGCTCAGCGCGCCCGCGCCCCAGAGCGTCGACGCGCCGGTGGTGGCGCGGTTGCGCGAAGCGGGTGCCGTGCTCCTGGGCAAGACTGCGATGCCCGAGTACGGCTGGAAGGCCACCAGCGACAGCCCCCTCACGGGTGCCACGCGCAACCCGTGGGACACGCGCATGACCACCGGCGGCTCCTCGGCCGGGGCGGTGGCCGCCTCGGTGCTGGGAATGGGCGCCCTGCACATCGGCACCGACGGCGGTGGCTCGATCCGCATCCCCGCGGGCTTCAGCGGCTGCTTCGGCCTCAAGCCGACGCGGGCGCGGGTGGCGGCGTTCCCGGCCTCCCCGCTCGGCACCCTGGCGCACGCCGGCCCGCTCACGCGCACCGTCGCCGACGCGGCGCTGATGCTCACCGTGATCGCTGCACCCGACGCGCGCGATCCCTACGCCTGGATCGCCCCGCCACCCGACTACCGCGACGGCCTCGGCGGCGGCGTGCGGGGCCTGCGCGTCGCCTATTCCGCCCGGCTCGGCTATGCGCGGCGCCTGCATCCGGAGGTCGAACGTGCTGTCGCCGCCGCCGCCCGGACATTCGAAAGCCTCGGCGCCATCGTCGAGGAGGCCGACCCCGACATCGGCGGCGACCCCATCGGCACCTGGAACACCTTCTGGTGGCCGGCGATGCACTACCAGCTCGCGGCCTACGGCGAGCGCTGGCGCGAGCTGTCCGACCCGGCGCTCGTTGCCGCCGCCTCCGAGGCGCACACCGTCCCGGTGGCCGAGCACCTGCGCGCCCAGCTGCAGCGGGCCCAGCTGCACAACGCCTTCGCCCGCTTCCACACGCGCTATGACCTTCTGCTCACGCCCACCCTGCCGCTGCCGGCCTTCGAGGTCGCCGAGCTGGTGCCGCCGTCGGGTGAGTGGGGTACCGCCTGGTGCGACTGGTCGCCCTACAGCTACCCCTTCAACCTGACGACCCAGCCGGCGGCCTCCGTGCCCTGCGGTCTCACCGAGGCCGGCCTGCCCGTCGGCCTGCAGATCGTGGGCCCCATCGGCGCCGACGCCCTGGTGCTGCGCGCTGCGCGTGCCTTCGAGACGGCGGTGCCGTTTCCCACCCTCGACGCGCCGCGCGAGAGGTGAGGTACCCGTCATCCCGGAAGCTGAGGGCGCAGCCCGAAGCTGTCCGGGACCTCGCCGAACGAGTCGTACAGAGCCAGCCTCACGAGGTCCCGGATCGGCGCGCCGCTCGCCTATGGCTCGCATCGCGCCGTCCGGGATGACGGGTGGAACGAGGGGTCTGACCCCCGCCCAACGCACTTGAGCGTGGCGCCCACCCGTGTGAGCATGCCCGCCATCGCAGCGCGTCGAACGAAGTGAGGAGGCAGCCTTGGCCGACGAGATCCGCATCGAGTTCACCCGCTTCTCCGCGTTCTATTCCCCCCTCATCGCCACCATGGCCGGCGGCTTCCTGAAGGCGGAGGGACTCGAGCCCAGGCACGCGGTGTCGGCGCCCGGCAAGACGGCGATCGCGAGCCTCCTCGACGGCTCGGCGCACGTCGTGCAGTCGGCCCCCAGCCAGGGCTTCGGCCCCCTCGAGCAGGGCAAGCCCGTGCCCGCCCTGCACTTCGCCCAGATCAACGAGAAGGACGGCTTCTTCCTGACCGGCCGCAGCCCGGACCCGGCCTTCAGCTGGAGCGAGCTGAAGGGCAGGAAGGTGATCGTCGACCACGGCGGCCAGCCGATGGCCATGTTCAAGTACGCCTGCTTCAAGCAGGGCCTCGACTTCGGGGCGATCCAGGCCGTCGACGCCGGCTCAACCGACAAGATGATCGCCGCGTTCCGCGCCGGCGAGGGCGATTTCATCCACCTGCAGGGCCCGGCGCCGCAGCAGCTCGAGCACGACAAAGTCGGGCACGTGGTGGCCTCCCTGGGCGACGCCATCGGCCCCTGCGCCTTCTCGAGCCTCGCCGCCACGCGCGAGTGGCTCGCCGGCGACATGGCGAAGGCCTTCACCCGCGCCTACCGCAAGGCGCGCGCCTGGCTCATCGCCACGCCGGCGGCGGAGGTCGCCAGGGCCGAGGCGCCGTTCTTCGAGGACATCGACCCATCCGTGCTGGCGGCCACCATCGCCACCTACCAGAAGCTCGGCAACTGGACCCCGCACGTGGAGATCACGCGGCCGGCCTTCGAGGCCACGGTCGACATCTTCCAGCACGCCGGCCTCATCACCCGGCGGCACAAATACGAGGACGTGGTGGCCCCGCCGCCCGCGTAGGCGATGCAGGGTGCAACAAGGCGATAGCCGCATTGCACCGATCCGACCGGCGAAACGGTGCAATGCGCCTTCGGATTATTGCACCCTACGTCCTACCGCCCCCAGGCAAGGGTCGAGTTCGAAGGAGCAAAGCAAGATGACTGAGACAATCGGCTGGATCGGCCTCGGCCAGATGGGGTCTCGCATGAGCCGGCATCTCGCCGACGCCGGCCATGTGCTGGTGGTCGCCGATGCCGCCAGCACGGAGAAGGCGCCGCCGGGCTCCAAGGTGGCCAAGAGCAACGCCGAGGTGGCGGCTGCGGCCGACACCATCATCCTCTCGCTGCCCGACGGCCACGTCAGCCAGGCGGTCGCGCGCGAGATCGCCTCGGCCTCGCCGCGCAAGGTGAAGCTGGTGATCGATACCTCCACCATCGGTCCCAAGGCCGCCGAGGCGGTCGCGGGCATCCTCGGCGATGCCGGCATCGCGTTCGTCGACGCGCCGGTGTCGGGCGGCACGTCGGGTGCCGAGAAGGCGACTATCGCCGTCATGGTCGCCTGCCCGGCGGAGACCTACGAGCGCGTGAAGCCGCTGGCGAGCCTGTTCGGCAAGCCGTTCCACGTCGGCCCCAAGCCGGGACAGGGACAGGCCGTCAAGGTGCTCAACAACTTCCTCTCGGCCACCGCGCTGGCGGCAACGAGCGAGGCCATCGCCTTCGGCGTCAGCCAAGGCATCGAGATGAAGACCGTCCTCGACATCGTCAACGCCTCGTCGGGGCGCAACTCGGCAACCGACGACAAGTTTCCCAACCGCATCCTGCACGGGCGCTACGACGCCGGCTTCACCGCCAAGCTGCAATTGAAGGATATCAGGCTCTACCTGGAGAACGCCCGCGGCGCCGGTGTCACCGACGAGATCGCCGAAAGGGTGGTCGAGGTCTGGACCAGGCTGGACGCGAGCGTCCCCTGCGCCGACATCTGCGAGATGTACCCCTACACACGCGACGGGCGGGGGAAATAAACCCGTCATCCCGGAAGCTGAGGACGCAGCACGAAGCTATCCGGGACCTCGACGAACGAGTCGAGCCTCACTTCATGAGGTCCCGGATAGCCTCGCCCTCGGCCCTGCGGGCCCGGGGCTCGGCTTCCGGGATGACGGGTGAGTGAGCGTCAGCTCGCGGGCGCTTCCAGCAGGTCGGAGCGCTTCTTCAGGATGGCCTCGGCCTTGAAGGCCGGGATCCGGAACTCCCAGTCCTTGGTGCGGGCGGCGATCTCCTCGGCGGCCTTCTTCGCCGCCTCGCCCTCGCCGGTGACGACGATGGACAGCCAGTGCGCGTCGCCGTCCCTGCGCAGGCGCAGCGTCGCCGTCGGCCCGTCCTTCAGCTCGATCCTGACGGTGCTGACGCCCTCGCCCGACGGAGGCGCGGCGAGCTTGCGCACGTCCTCCAGATCGATGGAGCTGACGGCGCGCGCAAGCGTCTCCGCCGCGCCGGCATCCTTGAGCTTCTTGCCCTCCGGCGGGAATGCGACGAACGCCAGCTTCGCGGGCGGAGGGGTCTTGGCCTCCTCCGTCTCCTTCGTCTCTTTGGCGTCCTTCGTTGCCTCCTTGGCGTCCTTGGCCGGCTCCTTGGCGTCCTTCTTCCCTTTGGCGTCCTTCGTGTCTTTCTCCTTCGCCGCCGGAGGTGCCGGGCGCTCGATCTTGAGGGCCTGCTCGCCGGGGATCTCGATGCCGATGCGGCCGATCTTGTCGCTCTCGAGCGTCAGGAAGGTGGTCTTCACCCAGTCCTTCACCGCCGCCGAGACGCCGAGCTCCACGTTGGCGAGCCAGGTCTGGGCATCGCCGACCTTGCGCACGTAGGTGCCGGCCTCCTTGCCCGCGCCGTACGCCTCGGCGCGCTGCTTGCCGATCACCACCTCGGCGATGGTGTTGCCCTTGGCGCCCGTGAGCTTGACAAGGCGCGACTTGGCGGTCTTCCCGGCGGGGTCCTCGAGCTCGAGGGCCGCGTATCTCTCGGCCTTGCTGGTCTTGCTCTCGATCAGCTCGGCCACCTCCAGCGGCCCCAGCACCGAGCGCACCTTGGCCACATCCACCGGGTAGCCGTCCCGGTTCTTCAGGACGAAGGTGCTGCCCTTCCGCTCCAGGACCACGGCGTTGTCGCCCTGGCGTACCTCCAGCTCCGCGACCTCCCTGGGCGAGAACCCGGGCAGGAGCTTCTCGCCCGCCTGCTGGCCCGTGCTCCACTGATTGGTGGCAGCGAAGCTCACGATGGCGAGCAGCACCGAGGCGGCGGCTACGGCGGCAAGATACACGAAGTTCTTGGGCGTCATTGCAGCGTCTCCGCGGATTGCGGCGGGGTCGCGCTACGTCGCCGCCGGTAGGCCCAGCCCACGCCGACGATCCCGATCAACAGGGGCACGGCCGCAATGTTGAAGAACTTGAGCATGCCATCGAGGCGGTCGATGTCCTTGCGCAGCTCGCGCTGCACCTCGCGCAGCTGGCGGCGCACCATCAGGCGGTCCTTCTCGAATCCCTCGATCTCCTTGCGCTGCTCCACGGAGAGGGTCAGTTCGTCGCCCTCGCCCTTCTTGAGGGTCGCGAGCTTGCTCTGCACCTCCTTCAGCCTCGCGAGCAGCACCCGCTCGCTCGCACGGAAGCGCTCCTCCGCCTTGCGGCGCAAGTCGGCGACCAGGTCGAAGGGGCGGTCGGCGATGCCGCGGGCACGCAGCGAGATGAGGGCGTCGGTGCCGGAGAGGTTCTCCAGCGCGGCCAGCACCAGCACGCCGTTGTGCGCGATGGCGTCCACCATCTGCTGGCCCATGAACTCCCGCACCCGCAGCCAGAACTGGTCGTGCAGGAAGTCGGTGTCGGCGATCACGATCACGTTCACCTTGCCCGTCGCCACGTGCGCCTTGGGCGGAGGCGCCGGCGGTGTCTTCTCGGCGTCGGCCTTGCCCTCCTCGGGTGGAGTCTGATCGGCCTTCTTGTCGGCGGTCTTGGCGGTGGGCGTGACCTTCTTGTCCGCTGTCTTGGGAGGAGGCGTCTTGGCGGCGGTCTTGGCGGGCGGCGTCTTGCCCGCAGGCTCCTTGGCCGCCTTGTCCTCGCTCTTGTCGGCCGCCTTCTCCTTCGCGTCGGCCTTGGCCTCCTCCTTGGCCGGCGCCTTCGGCCGCCCGTCGGGGAACGCGCTCTTGGCCTCGCCCGACACCCGGGCCGCGATCACCAGGGGAATGCCGCCCGACTTGTAGTCGCGCAACAGGCCCACGGCGTCGGGCATCATGCTGACGGCCTCGGCCGACACCAGCATGCCGGAGCTGGTGGTGCGCACGATCGGCGTGAACTGCGTGGTGGCGTCCTTCGTCCTCGTCAGGGAGCCCGCGCTCGCGAAGTTCAGCTCCTTGATGTCGCCGGCCAGCACATCCTTCTCGTTGACATTGGTGCGGTTGAGGCCGAGCCACAGCACATAGTGCGCGACGGTGGCCCGCGACCCGCTGCCGAACTGCACCTGCCTCGCCCGCTCCTTGTCAGCCGCCACCTTGCTGGCATCGAAGTCGACGCCCCAGGCGTTCAAGAGCTTACCGAACTCCGTGAGGTCGGGCGGCCCCTGGACCATCATGAACATCGGGTTGCCGGCACGCGACGACTCGGCCACCGGATCCACGAACGCCAGCACCTTGCCGCCAGCGAGCGCGAACTGGTCGATGGCGTAGGCGGTCTCGGCCGACAGGCCCTCCGGCTGCACCACCATCAGGACACCGATGTCGGAGGGGATCTCCTTGACATCCTTGGCGACGGCCTTGACCTCGAAGAACTCTTTGATCTGCTCGATCAGCAGCGGGCCCGGCTGCGGAGGCCGTCCGAGCATCGGGTTGCCCGGGTTGCCCTCGATGGGGATGCCGCTGATCAGCCCGACGGCGGTCTTGCGCTGGTTCGCCAGGGTGACGATCAGCTTGGTCACGTCGTACTCGAGGAAGCGCTCGCGGTCCGTGTTGAGAAACGGCAGGTTCGCCTCGGTATCGGTGGAGTTCGAGCCGACGATGCCGAAGTAGCCGATATCGCCTTCCTGACTGAGGCGCACGCCCTTGAGCCCGGCGGCGGTGGCCCGATCCTCGGTGTCGGAGAACGGCTCCGGATCGAAATAGGTGACCCGCAGCTTGCCGCGCGCGATCTCGCGGTACTGCTCGAGCATGGTGCGCACGCGCTCGAAGCTCTTGGCGTAGCTGGGGGCGACCTCGCCGAGCTTTCGCGAGAAGTAGACGTGCACGTCGATCGGCTCGTCGATGGCTCTGAGCGCCTTGCGCGTGCCGTCCGAGATCGTGAACAGCCGCTCCTTGGTGAGGTCGAACCGCGCTTCGCGCAGCGCGCTCGACGCGATCAGGTTGACCGCCAGCAGGATGACGGCGGCCAGCGCCACGCCAACCCAGGCGAGCGTCCGGCGGGTGAGACCGCGCGCGGCCGCTGCAGCGCGATCGACCACGCCATTGCGTGTTGTGTCAGCCATGTTGAACGGACCCTCAGGCGGCCTTGCGCAGATCGACGATGATCTTGTTGGCGAACAGCGCAAAGACGATCAACGACAGGTAGAAGATGATGGAGGGCAGATCGAAGATGCCCTTGGTAATGCTCTCGAAGTGCGCCAGGAAGCTCATCGCGGCGATGGCCGACAAGACTTGGGGCGGTGCCCAGGCGCGGACCAGGTTCTGCACCGGCTCGTGGCCGCTCATGACGAGGACGAAGCACAGCGTCGCCGCCACGATGAAGGCGATCACCTGGTTCTTGGTCAGCGCCGAGATGCAGGAGGCGACGGCGAGGTAGGCGCCGGCCATCAGGAAGCTGCCGAAGTAGCTCGCCACGATCACGCCGTTGTCGGGCTGGCCCAGCACGTTGACCGTGATCCACATGGGGAACGTGAGGATGAGCGCGAGGCCGATGAAGGCCCAGGCCGCGAGGAACTTGCCGAGAATCGCCTCCCACGGCGACACCGGCAGGGTCATGAGCAGCTCGATGGTGCCGCTCTTGCGCTCCTCCGCCCACAGGCGCATGCCGATGGCCGGCACCAGCAGCAGATAGAGCCAGGGGTGATAGATGAAGAAGGTCGAGAGGTCCGCCTGCCCGCGCTCGAAAAAGTTGCCGAAGTAGAAGGCGAAGGCGCCGGTCAGGGCAACGAAGATGGCCAGGAAGACGGTGGCGATCGGCGTTGCGAAGTAGGATGCCAGCTCGCGCTTGGCGATGATCCAGGAATTACGCAGGGCATCAAGCATCGCGGTTGTCCAGGTCGGATGAGGTGATCTGGCGGAAGACGTCGTCGAGCTTGCCGCGCTCGACGTAGATCTCGTCGACGGAGAGTGCCTTCTGGCGGATGATGGAGGCTACGTCGCCGACGATGCCGGCGCCGTTCTTCGGAATGGCGCGCAGCTGCATCCGCCCGTTCGCCGCCTCCACCGTCTCGACCTTGTCGACGCCGGAAAGGCCCGAGACGGCGCCGCGCACCGCCTCCGCCCGATCGGTAGCGACGCGGATGGCGACGGCACCGTGATAGGGAAGGCGGCGCATCAGGTCCTCCGCGGTCCCGTCGGCCACCACGCGCCCCTTGTTGATCACGATGGCGCGGGTGCACACCGCCTCGACCTCCTCCAGGATGTGGGTGGAGACGATGATGGCCTTCTCCCGCGCCATCTCGGTGATCAGCTCGCGCACCTGGTGCTTCTGATTGGGGTCGAGGCCGTCGGTGGGCTCGTCCATGATGAGCACCTCCGGGTCGTGCAGGATCGCCTGCGCGATGCCCACCCGGCGCTTGTAGCCCTTGGAGAGGGTCTCGATGGTCTGGTCGAGCACGGGGCCGAGGCCCGTGCGCTCGACCGCCTTGGTCACTGCGAGCGCCAGGCTGTCGCCCTGCAGCCCCCGCAGCTCGGCAACGAAGCGCAGGAAGCCCTTGGGCGTCATCTCCGAGTAGAGAGGCGCGCCTTCCGGCAGATAGCCCAGTCGCCGCTTGGCCTCGATAGCCTGCTCCTGCACGTCGAAGCCCGCGATCCTCGCATAGCCCGCGTCAGGCTCCAGGAAGCCCGTGATGAGGCGCATGGTCGTGGATTTGCCGGCGCCGTTGGGGCCGAGGAAGCCCAGCACCTCGCCGCGCGGTACCCTGAGAGTAATGCCGTCAACAGCCTTGAGCGTCCCGAAGCTCTTTACGAGCCCCTCCGCTTCGATCAGGGCGGTCATTGGTTCCCTTCCCACAGACTTGGTTCTGACTGCTCGCCAGAAAGCTCTGATAAGTCAAATGAATACGCCTTCATCTTGCGACAATCAGCGGTTGCCCGGCCGGCCGGTTGCTATTCTGGAAATGCACGACGCCGGCTGGCTGCGCAAGCCCCCAGCGCGTCGACCCGGCCCTCGCTCCGGCGGGGTCGTTGTAAAAGAGCTGCCGGCGGTGTCAAGAAGGAGCAGCCGTTGCGGCTCGCTCTGGCGGCAGACGCTCCGGCCACTCCGGTGACCTGGGCGCTGTCGCGTGATAAAGGAGGTCCCATGACGGCCCTTCGCAAACACAAGATGACGGTCGACGACTTCCTGGCCTGGGCGCCGACGCAGGAGGGCCGCTGGGAGCTTTTCGACGGCGTCCCGGTGGCGATGTCCCCGGAGCGTGTCATCCACGGCCGGGTCAAGCTGCGGGTGGCGAACGCCCTGGAGCGCGCCATCCAGGCAGCCGCCTTGCCTTGCCAGGCTCTGCTCGACAGCGCCGGGGTTCGGATCGATCGGTACCGCAGCTATCAGCCGGATGCGCTCGTCTATTGCGGTGCAGTGCTGCCCGACGACGCTCTCGAGGTTCCCAACCCCGTCGTGGTGGTCGAGGTGCTGTCGCCGAGCAACGCCATCAAGGACCTGCGCGACAAGTTGCAGGGCTACTTCTGCGTTCCGAGCATCGTGCACTATGTCATCGTCGATCCCGACAAGCGGATCGTCATTCATCACGCGCGCGGAGGCGGCGATGCGATCGCCACCCGCATCCTGAGCGACGCATCGCTCCGGCTCGACCCGCCGCATATCGAGCTGGCCGTGCCGGACTTGTTCCCGGCCGAGCAGGTGCCCGGCAGCGCCTGAATCCTGCGGTCTCGACCATCCTGGTCGTCACAGCCCCAGGTAGAACTTGCGGATCAGCTCGTTGTCGTTGAGCTCGGCGACCGAGCTGCCCTCCACGGCGATGCGGCCGTGGACGATGACATAGCCGCGGTCGGCGATGCGGATCGCCTGGGTGAAGTTCTGCTCCGCCATCAGCACGGTCAGCCGGTACTTGTCCTTCAGCCCCTTGATGGCGTCGATGGTGCGCGCCACCAGGAGCGGCGCCAGGCCCACGGAGGGCTCGTCCACCAGGAGGATGCGCGGCGCCAGCATCAGCGCGCGGCCCAGTGCCAGCATCTGCTGCTCGCCGCCGCTGAGGCTGCCGGCGAGCTGCCGGCGGCGCTCGGCGAGCACCGGAAACAGGGCAAAGCAGGCCTCCAGGTTACGGCCCATCTCCCGGCGCGCGGCGCGCCGGGAGGCGCCGAGTGCCAGGTTCTCCTCCACGGTCAGCTTCGGGAACAGGCGCCGCCCCTCCGGCACCAGGGCGATGCCGAGGTCGACGATCTCCTCGGTCGAGAGCGTGGTCAGATCGTGCCGGCTGCCGTCGATGTCGGCGACGATGCTGCCCGCGCTCGGCCGCACCAGCCCCATAATGCACTTCATGAGGGTGCTCTTGCCGTTGCCGTTGGTGCCGAGCAGCACCACCGTCTCGCCCGCCGCCACGCCGATCGAGACGTCCTCGAGCACGCGCACGGCGCCGTAGCCGGCATGCAGGCCCTCGATGGCGATGCTACTGCCCAAGGTAGGCCCTCACCACTTCGGGGTCCTTGACGATGTCCTCTGGCCTGCCGTCGGCGATCTTGCGGCCCGAGACCAGCACGGCGATCCGCTCCGAGAAGCTCATCACCGCGCTCATGATGTGCTCGATCAGGATGATGGCGATGCCCTGCTCGTTGAGGCGCAGGAGCAGCCGAACGATGTCCTCGACCTCGGAGTGCGACAGGCCGGCCATGGCCTCGTCGGCGACGAGCAGCTTCGGCTCGGCGGCCATGGCGCGGGCCAGCTCCAGCTTGCGCATCTCCACCTGGCTCAGATCGCGCGGCCAGCGCCTCGCCTGCGCCTCGAGCCCGACCAGGCCGAGCAGCTCCAGGCAGCGCTGCTCCAGGCCCGCCTCCGACCGCCCGGCGGCCCGCCGCCCGACGGTATAGAGCAGCGGCACGCGCAGATTGTCGACGAGCGACAGGCTGGCGAAGGGGCGCGGCAGCTGGAACGAGCGCGCCAGGCCCAGGTGCGTGCGCTTGTGCGCCGGCATGCCGTCGATGGCGCGGCCGTCGAAGCGCACGCTGCCGGTCTCGTTCTGCAGCGCCCCGGAGATGCAGTTGACGAGCGTGCTCTTGCCCGACCCGTTGGGCCCGATCAGGCCGAGCCGCTCGCCCGCGCCCACATGAAGGTCGATGCCGTCGAGCGCCACGAAGCCGCCGAAGCGCTTGGAGAGACCCCCGACCTCGAGCAGCGCGGTCATGCCGGCACCGGCACGGCAACGGGATGGCGCCGGTAGAGCAGCCGCACCCAGCGCGTCTGCAGGAAGAGGATTGCCGCAGCCGAGAGCGCGATCGTCAGCGACTGGGCGATGACCCCCTCCCACGCCAGCCAGAGATTGCCGCTGGTCACCGCGATCGAGGCGAAGAAGGCAGCGCAGGCGAGTGCCGGAGCCCAGCTCTGCAGCTTCAGGAGGCCCCACGAGGCGGCGAGGCCGAGCGCGCCTGCAACGAGGCCCGCACCGCCGAGCAGCGCCTTGCCAGGGCTCCCGGCCTGCACCGCCTGCAGGCTGAAGATGATCCCCAGCGCGCCGACCACGAAGCAGAAGCCGGCGACCAGGATCAGGCCCACCGCGCGGGAGGTCGGGCGCGTGGGCGCGGCCGTGCGCAGAAACTCCCGGACGAGGCCGACGATGCCCACCGGCGCCGTTATCACGAACGCGATCAGCAGGACGCCAACGATCAGGAGGTTCCAGACCGAGGTGATGGTCACCGTGGCGATCTGCTGCAGGGTGCCGAGCAGCACCGCGCCGATCAGCGGGCCGCTCCAGGTGGTGGCGCCGCCGATCATCGGCATGGCGATGGCATTGACGCTGTAGCCGAGGCCGAACGCGGTATTGGGCTCCGTGTAGCCCAGGTAGAAGGGCAGCGGCGCGCCGGCCATGCCCATCAGGGCGCCGGAGACGGTGGTGGCGATCAGCTTGAGCCGCAAGGTGGGCACGCCCGAGGCCTCGGCCGCCAGCTCGTCGTCGCGGATGCTGGCGAAGCCCAGCCCCAGCCGCGAGCGCTCGATCGAGCGCGCGACCCACAGCGCCAGCACGGCCAGCACGAGCATGAGCAGGAACAGGTATTCGATGGAGGTGAGCGAGAACGGCCCCACGGCAACGCGGGCGGGGCGGATCACGGTATGGCCGCGCGAGCCGCCGACGAAGTCCCAGTTGACCACCAGGGTGTGCAGCACCACCGCCAGCGCCAGGGTGGCGATGGCAAAGAAGACCCCGCGCAGGCGCAGCGTCAGGTAGCCCATGCCGAGGCCGACGATCCCCGACACAATTCCGCCGATCGCGACCATGCTCGGCAGCGACAGGGGGAGCAGCGGGATCAGGAGCTCGAAGTACGTGTCCGACAGCCAGCGGCCGGGGTTGCGGCCGAGCCGCTCGAGCGCGATGACGGCATAGGCGCCCATGGCGAAGAACGCGCCGGCGCCGAAGTTCACGTAGCCGCAGTAGCCGCCGAGAATGTTCCAGGCGGTGGCGAGCACGATGTACTGCAGCACGACGATGCCCGCGAACACCAGGTAGCCGTAGTGGCTGCGGCTGGCGAGCAGCCCCGCCGCGAACACCGCGGCGGCGACGGCGAGGGCGACCATGAGGAAGGTGGACGACCGCATCGCCTAGCGTCCCAGGAGGCCCGCAGGCCGCACCGCCAGCGTCACGAGGAGGAAGCCGAAGGCGACGGCGGGCGCCCACGAGGAGCCGTAGTACGTCGCCGTCAAGTTCTCCAGGATACCGAGCAGCATGGCCGCGATCACGGTGCCGGGCAGGCTGCCCATGCCGCCGAGCACGCAGATGGCGAAGATGCGGCCGATATACTCCCGCCCGACCGAGGGCTCGACGGGCTGGATGACGATCAGGAAGGCGCCCGCGAGCGCCGCGGTGGCGATCGAGATGCCGAAGGCGATGCGCTTGATGCGAACGGGATCCACCGACAGGAGGCGCAGCGCCTGCTGGTCCTGGGCGACCGCCATGATGGCGCGGCCGGTGAAGGTGCGGGCCAGGAACAGGTGCAGCGCTGTGACAAGGAGGATGGAGACGACGCAGGGCACGACGGTGCGCAAGGGGAAGTCGACGACGCCGAGGCGCCACGTGGGCCCGATGTAGCCGGCCTGCACATAGCGGTAGTCGACCCCGAACACCAGGATCAGCACCACCTCGGTGACGAACAGCAGCCCGAAGAAGAAGGCAAGGCCGCGCAGGGCCTCCTCGCCGCGCTTCTCGAACGACAGATAGAACACCTGATAGACCCCCTGCCCCAGCAGGTAGAACGCCGGCAGCACGGCGATGGCAGTCAGGATCGGATCGATGCCCAGCGTGGAGTTGACGATATAGGCGATGTAGGAGCCCACGATGATGAAGGCGGGGTGGGCGATGTTGACGACATCGAGCATGCCGAAGGAGATGGAGATGCCGACCGTGACGGCGGCGTAGAAGCCGCCGAGCAGCAGGCCGCCGACAATGGCGTTGAGCAGCAGGTCCATCCCCCCTCCCGTCGATGCCGCTTTTGCAGCGCGCTTATGGGCTCACGGACGGCCATTGTGCAGTAAGGCCGGGGCGTTGGCTATCCTGCTTCGCGGCGCACGCGCCGTCCGTCCGGAGCACTGCGCCGCCGGCGAGGGAGCGCAAGTGGGCAGCATACCACGCCGCGGCGGGGCGGGCGCCGGCGGCACAGGATTTCCTGCGTCGGGTGTCGCTCTGGGCTAGGCTCGGCCGAGACCCGCGACGGAGACACGAGCATGGGACCGCTGGGAGGATATCGCATCATCGAGATGGCCGGCATCGGGCCGGCGCCGTTCGCGGGCATGCTGCTCGCCGACATGGGCGCCGAGGTGGTGCGCATCGACCGGCGCGAGGCCGCCGATCTGGGCGTGCCGGGGCGCGAGCCCAAGTTCGACGTGCTGGCCCGCGGCCGCCGCTCGGTTGCCGTCGATGTCAAGGCCGAGGCGGGCCGCCAGGTCGTGGAGCGCCTCGCCGCCAAGGCCGATGCGCTGATCGAGGGCTTCCGTCCCGGTGTGATGGAGCGGCTCGGGCTCGGCCCCGACGTTCTCCTCGCCCTCAACCCGAGGCTGGTGTTCGGCCGCATGACCGGCTTCGGCCAGGACGGGCCGCTTGCGCAAGCCGCCGGCCACGACATCGACTACATCGCGCTTGCCGGCGTGCTGCACTCGATCGGCCGCAGGGGCGATGCTCCGGTGCCGCCGCTCAACCTGGTGGGCGACTTCGGCGGCGGCGGCATGTTCCTCGCCTTCGGCGTGGTGTGCGCACTTCTGGAGGCGCAGAAATCCGGCAGGGGCCAGGTCGTGGACGCCGCCATGGTCGACGGCTCGGCCACGCTGATGGCGCTGATGTTCGGCCTCCTTGCGCAGGGCACCTGGAAGGACGAGCGCGGCGTCAACATCCTCGACGGCGCCGCACCCTGGTACGGCACCTACGCGACCAGGGACGGCAAGTGGCTCGCGGTCGGCGCCATCGAGAAGCGCTTCTACGAGGAGCTCGTGGGGCGGCTGGGCCTCGATCTCGGCGCCTTGCCCAGGCAGCACGACCGCGCGGGCTGGCCGGATCTGCGGCGCCGCTTCGCGGAGGCGATCGCCGCCAGGACGCGCGACGAGTGGGAGCGCATCTTCACCGGCAGCGATGCCTGTGCGGCGCCCGTCCTCGCGCTCGGCGAGGTGGCCGCGCATCCCCACAATGCCGCGCGCGGCACCTTCGTTACCCGCGACGGCGTGCTGCAGCCGGCCCCCGCGCCGCGCTTCTCGCGCACCGTCCCGGAGATCGGTGCCTCCCCGCGCCCGCCCGGCGCCGACACTGCGGCGGTCCTCGGCGACTTCGGCTTCTCCGCCGCGGAGATCGCGCGCCTGACGCAGGACGGCGTGATCGGCAGGCCGTAGCCCAGGCACCGGCGGCGGCCGATCAGCCTTCGGCGCTCGACTTGGGCCGGATTGCATGGGTGTCCTCGCGGCCCGCCGCCTCCTGCAGCATGAAGCGGAACTCGTCGCGCTTGTCGTGGATCGACGCGATCACCGGGCCGGTCGGCACGCCGAGCCCGACGAGCGCCGCCTCGGACAGCTGCAGGCTCGCCTCGATGGTCTCGGGCACGGCGTCGGTGACGCCGATGGCGTAGAGGTGGCGGGCATGCGTGGCGTCGCGCGCACGCGAGACGATGGGAAGATCGGGCCGCATCGCGCGGGCGACGCGCACGATCTCGTCGATCGCCTCTCGGTCGTGGATGGTGACGATCAGCGCCGGTGCCGCCATCACGCCGCAGCTCCGCAGGAACTCCGGATTGGACGCGTCGCCGTAGTAGACCTCGCGTCCGAGCCGGCGCTGCTTCGCGACCGCCTCCGGGTCGCGGTCCGTCGACAGATAGGGGACGCCGTGCACGCTGAGCAGGTCGCACACCACTTTGCCGACCCGCCCGTGCCCGACGACGATGGCCCGGGCCCCGCCGTTCGCGGGCGGGACCGCCAGCAGCTCGGGCTCGACGATCCGGGGCTGCTGGAACCGCGGCGCAACGCGCCGCACCGCCATGGCGAGCAGCGGTGTCAGCGCCATGCTGAGCGACGTGACCACCAGGACGAAGCTGCCGGCTCTCTGCGTGACGAGATTGGACGCGATCGCGACCCCCAGCACCACGAACGCGAACTCCCCGCCCGGCCCCAGCAGCAGGCCGGTTTCGACCGCGGGCACCGGCGGCACGCGGTAGAGCCGCGCCAGGCCCGCGGTCAGCGCGCCCTTGACGGCGATCAGGCCGAGCACGCAGGCCAGGATCAGGAGCGGCTCGTTCACCAGCTCGCGCAGGTTGATGTTCATGCCGACGGTGAAGAAGAACAGGCCCAGGAGCAGCTCCTTGAACGGCTCGATGGTGGCCTCGATCGCCTTGCGGAACTCCGAGTCGGAGAGCAGGAGGCCTGCGACGAACGCCCCCAGCGCCAGCGACATGCCCGCCACCCCGGCAACGAAGGCGGTGCCGACGATGACGAACAGCGTCGCCGCCACGAACAGCTCGCTCGATCCGGTCGTGGTAACCAGTCGGAACAGCGGGCGCAGCAGCAGCCGCCCGACCAGCACGATGCAGCCCAGCGCCACGGCGACGTAGGCAACCGCCAGCGCCAGGCCGCCCAGCACCGAGTGTCCCTCGCTGGCGGCGAGAATCGACACGAACAGCAGGATCGGGATGACGGCGAGATCCTGCGCCAGCAGGATGGAGAAGCTGGTCCGGCCGGTGGTCGTCGACAGGCGGCGCTGGTTGGAGAGCACCTCGAGCACGATGGCCGTCGACGACAAGGCCAGGCAGGCGCCGATGATGACGGAGGCCGCCCCCCCGGTGCCGGTCAGCGCGACGATCCCGGCGATGACGGCGGTCGACAGCACGACCTGCAGGGTGCCCAGCCCGAACACCAGCCGGCGCATGGTGAAGAGGCGCTCGATCGACAGCTCCATGCCGATCAGGAACAGGAGAAACACGACGCCGAGATCGGCGATGGCGGAGACGTTGCTGGCCTCCACCACAGTCACCCATTTGAGCTCGGGGATCACCGTCTTCAGGCTGCCCAGGCCCAGCGGGCCGAGGATGGCGCCCGCGCCGAGATAGCCGAGCACGGGAGAAAGACCGTAGCGGCGCGCCAGGGGCACCACGATTCCGGCGGTGGCGAGCACGACCAGGGCGTCGCTGTAGACGTCGATATTGAATGTCGCAGCCATTCGCTCCTTGCTTCTCCCGCAACCGGTCCCAGTCGCACCCGGACGCACTAAACCAGATGCACCCCGGCGGCGCTACGATTGAATCCGCGACGATCCGGCGCCGCGGCGGGCACCCAGTCGACGTCGCAGGCATCGTCCGCGCCCGTCGTTCTCAGTACGACTTCGGCAGGCCCAGCGCCTTCTCCGCGATGTGCGAGAGGATCAGCTCGCGCGACACCGGCGCGATGCGCGCGATCAGGACCTCGCGCAGGTAGCGCTCGACGTGGAACTCCTTGGCGTAGCCCATGCCGCCGTGCGTCATCACCGCCGTCTCGCACGCCGTAAAGCCGGCCTCGGCGGCGAGGTACTTCGCCGCGTTGGCCTCCACGCCGCACGGCTTGCCGGCGTCGTAGAGAGCCGCAGCTTTCAGCATCATCAGGTTCGCGGCCTCCAGCTCGGCCCAGCACCGGGCCAGGGGGTGCTGGATCGCCTGGTTCTGTCCGATCGGCCGGCCGAACACGATGCGCTCCTTCGCATAGCGCGCAGCGCGCGCCAGCGCCGCGCGGCCGGTGCCGACGGCCTCCGCGGCGATCAGGATGCGCTCCGGGTTCATGCCGTGCAGGATGTAGTGGAAGCCCTTGCCTTCCTCGCCGATGCGGTCCTCCGGGGGCACCGGCAGCCCGTCGAGGAACAGCTGGTTGGAGTCGACCGCCTTGCGGCCCATCTTGTCGATGACGCGCGCCTCCACGTAGCGGCGGTCCAGCGCCGTGTAGAACAGCGACAGCCCCTCGGTCGGCTTCCTCACCGCCTCGAGCGGCGTGGTGCGGGCGAGCAGCAGCACGCGGTCGGCGACCTGGGCCGTCGAGATCCAGATCTTCTGTCCGTGGATCGCGTAGCCGTTGCCGCGCCGCTCGGCGCGGGTCTTGAGCCGGGTGGTGTCGAGGCCGGCGTCGGGCTCGGTGACGGCGAAGCAGGCCTTCTCCTCGCCGCGGATCAGGGGCGGCAGGAAGCGCGCCTTCTGCTCGTCGGTGCCGAACACGACGACCGGGTTGAGCCCGAAGATGTTCATGTGCAGCGCCGAGGCGCCTGAGAACGCCGCCCCCGACTCGGCCACCGCCTGCATCATGACGGCGGCGTCGGCGATGCCGAGCCCCGAGCCGCCGTAGGCCTCCGGCATGGCAATGCCGAGCCACCCGCCTGCGGCGAAGGCCCGGTGGAAGGCATCCGGGAAGGCGCCGTCCCGATCGCGCTCCAGCCAGTAGTCGTCACCGAAGCCGCCGCACAGCTTGAGGATCGCCTCGCGGATGTCCTCCTGCGCGGGCGTGAGGGAGAGGTCCATGTCGTTGCTCCGGGCGGGTCCGATCCTGCGTCGGGGTCGCGGCGGGGTCAGACCCTGCGGGTCTGACCCCGGGCAATAGGCTCCAGGAAGAAGGGTACAGGCAAGAGGAGCCGCCACTCCAGCAGGATCGCCCGCACGGCCCGCGCAACCTGCCTCCCGAAACCTGAAACCTGAAACCAACGCCGATAGCCTCGCAGGGCTCGGCCCTCGAGGGTCGCGGGGAGGAGGAGCAGGGCGTTCCAGGCAGCGCCCGGTTGACCTGCGACCTTAACCCGGCGGGCGCGAGAACGCCCTGCTCGGCCCACCATCCGCCCGCGCCTGGGCGCTTGTCAGGTCAGCTCACCAGCCCAGGCCGCTCTCGAACGCTCGGCTTTGCCGCATCCGGCTCCCCTTGCCCCGGGTTGCCCCGGACCCGGCGCTTGGATGGTCTGTCCACCTTGCCGGGCGAGACGATCGGACTGCGGCCCCCGGGTCCTGCATCGAGGCGCGGCCCTGCAGGGCAACCGCCGCCTCGTCTCCGGGGCGGGCGTACTATAGGCGCAAGATCATAGACGTGCACGCCATATCTGTATCCATCGTAAATAGAGCCTTGCGGAGGTGACAGACCCTCCGGGTCTGACACCTTGGCACGACGGTCGCAGAACGGTGTCAGACCCAAAGGGCCGGGCACCTTACAGGTCGCGCTGGCCGGCGGGCCTGACGCAGTGCGTCGAGGCGCAGCCCCATCCGTTCGGGCAGCAGCCGTTGACCCGCCCGGGGCAGAAATAGGTGCCCGGCGCGCACCGGTTCACCGTCTGCTTGCCCTGCTTGTCCACGGCCTGCTTGTCCACGTCCCTCTCCACGATCTGGCCCGCGGGCCTGATGCAGTGCGTGGAGGCGCACCCCCACCCGTTCGGGCAGCAGCCCATGACCTTGCCGGGACAGAAGAAGAATCCGGGACGGCACATGTTGGCTGCCTGCGCCTGCGCCTTGTTGGATGCCTGCGACGGCAACTTGGCCGGTGGCGGCTGCGATTGTGGTGGCTGCATCGCTATAGCGTCAGGCTCCCCCTGCGTGGTCGCGCAGCTCGTCAGCGCCAGCGTGCACACGAGCGCCAGCAGGACCGCCAGTCCCTTCATCGGTTTCCCCCAGGGTCATCCATTGGGCCGCCGCCTCGCCGCACAGGGTTGGCCCGACTCTCATGCTGCTGAGCATATCGCGCAATCCGGCTCGTCAGGAGCGTCGCAAGGTCATGGCTCCCGCATGCCTGTCACCCCGCACCTCCGCGATGCGCGAGGCAATAGGAATGCACAACCAAGGCGTTAGGGGACTTTCTTGATTTGCACGTCGCTGAGCATTTGTGTGGTGTGAGGCACACACAAGTCCCGAAAAGGTGTCGGACACGGAGGGTCCGACGCCGTCACAGCGACCGCGCCACCAGCTCCTTCATGATCTCCGTGGTGCCGGCATAGATGCGGTGCACGCGCGCGTCCGCGAAGGCGCGGGCGATCGGATATTCCAGCATGTAGCCGTAGCCGCCGAACAGCTGCAGGCAGGTGTCGAGCACCTTGTTGTCGAGCTCGGAGAGCCACCACTTGCTCATGGCCGCAGTGGTGGCGTCGAGCTTGCCCTCCAGGAACAGCTCCAGGCAGCGGTCCAGGAACACGCGTGCCACCGTCACCTCGGTCTTCACCTCGGCCAGCTTGAAACGCGTGTTCTGGAACTCGGCGATCGCCTTGCCGAACGCCTTGCGCTCGCGCGTGTAGTCCACGGTCCAGGAAAGCGCCGCCTCCATCAGCGCGACGGCGCCGATCGCCACCAGCAGGCGCTCGCGCGGCAGCTGGTTCATCAGGCAGGCGAAGCCGCGCCCCTCCTCCCCCAGGATGTTGGACGGGGGCACGCGCACGTCCTCGAAGAACAGCTCCGCCGTATCCTGCGCGTTCTGCCCGATCTTCTTGAGGTTGCGCCCGCGCCGGAAGCCCGGCCGATCGGTCTCGACCAGCACCAGGGTCATGCCCTTCGCGCCGGCCGTCCGGTCCGTCTTGGCCGCCACGATCACGAGATCGGCGAGCCCGCCGTTGGTGATGAACGTCTTCTGGCCGTTGACCACCAGCTCGTTGCCCTGGCGCAGCGCCGTGGTGCGGATCGCCTGCAGGTCGCTGCCCGTGCCCGGCTCGGTCATGGCGATGGCCGTGATCGCCTCGCCCTTGGCCATCGCCGGCAGCCACGTGCGCTTTTGCTCCTCGCTGCCGTAGTTCAGGATATAGGGCGCCACGATATCGGAATGCAGGCGGAACCCGGGTGCCGCGTAGACGCGCTTGGCCATCTCCTCGATCATGACCGCGCTGAACAGGAAGTCTGCCCCGGCGCCGCCGTACTCCACGGGCATGTCGGTGAGCAGGAGCCCCGCCGCGCCCGCCTTGCGCCACACCTCGCGGCTGACCTGGCCCTCCTTCTCCCAGCGCTCGTAGTGGGGCGCGATCTCCCGCTCGATGAAGGCCGAGACCGTCTTGCGGAACAGCTCGTGCTCGTCCCTGTAGATCTTGCTCGGTATGGTCACCGCGGCTTCCTCCCCCCGGGCTTCTCGGTCGTCCCGAGCCTAGAGATGTTTGCCGCTCTTGGCCAACGGTCCCGAGGCATCGATGCCGGTCGTTCCTCGCCTCGCAGTGTCAGGAACGTCGACGCCAGGGGGCTGCCCTTCGATCGATTCGACAGTACATCTCTCACCGGGGTCCGACTCACCATCGAGGCCCCGACGAAAGGCACCAGGAGGCTCCCATGCCACAGCCCAACCCCCGGCCGCGGACCACCGTCGCGGTGATCGGCCTCGGCAGCATCGGCGGCGTCGTGGCGGGGTGCCTCGCCCATGCCGGCCGGCACGACGTGGTGGCCTGCGTGCGCCGGCCGCTGGCGCGCCTTACCGTGGAGCGGCCGGAGGGCACTATTGACGTACCCCTGACCGCCCTCACCGATCCGCAGCGAGCGGAGCCCGTGGACTGGGTGCTGCTTGCCACCAAGGCCCAGGATACGGCGGCGGCCGGCGCGTGGCTGACGCGGCTCTGCCGCCCCACGACCAGGGTGGCGGTCCTGCAGAACGGCATCGACCACGCCGCGCGCGTGGCGCCCTTCATCGGCGCGGCCACGGCCGTGCCGATCATGGTCTACTTCAACGGCGAGCGCCTGGCCGGCGACCGGGTGCGCATGCGCCACGTCGGCACTGCCGCCGACATGGAGGCGCCGGACGACGCCGGCGGGCGGGCGTTCGCCGAGCTCATGGAGGGCACCATGCTCGGCGTGCGACTGCTGGCCGACTTCAAGACCCAGGCGTGGCGCAAGCTCCTGATCAACGCGGTCGCCAACCCCGTGACCTGCCTCACCCTGCGCCGGCAGGAGGTGCTGCGCCGCCCGGACATCCACGCACTGTGCCTGGCGGTGCTGGAGGAGGCCGCCGCGGTGGCCCGCGCCGACAGTGCCGCCATCGCCGATGACGAGCCGGCGCGCACCATGGAGAGGCTCCTCGGCTTCGCCCCCGGGCTCGGCACCTCCATGTACTTCGACCGTCTCGCCGGCCGCCCGCTGGAGGTGGAGGCGCTCACCGGCGCCATCGTCGCCGCCGGAGAGCGGCTCGGGATCGCGACGCCCCTCAACCTGGCCCTGCTGACGCTGCTCCGCGCCGTCAGCGATGCGGCCGCGACGTAGGGTGCAATCGTGCGTCGGCGCGATTGCACCGAGCCACCTTCGCAACTTGCGCAAATCCCGGATATTGCAGCATTGCCTTAGAATGCGTATATGGGGGAAACAAGCCCCCTGAGCGAGACTGGGATGAGCGAGACTGAGATGAGCGAGGCCAAGACCATCGAGCCCGTCGCGGCGTCCGAGTTCGCCCGCAACTTCGGTGAATACAAGTTGAAGGCGCAGAGGCGCGCAGTGCCGGTGTCGAGTCACGGCAAGATTGCGGGCTATTTCGTGGCTGCCGACGAGTACGAGGACTTCCTGCGCTACAAGGCCCTGCGCAGAAGCTTTGCCACAGCCTCCCTGCCGGACGACAAAGTCGAGCTGATCGCGAAGACGCGCATGCATCCGCGTCACAGGAAGCTCAACACCAGGCTCGGCAGCAAATAGCGGCCGCATGACATGACGCTTCCCGCGCCCGAGCCGGGCCTCGTGATCAACTATGCCTATCTCTGGCATTACGAGCACGAGACGGGCCGGGAGGAGGGTCGCAAGGATCGCCCGAGCGCGATCGTTCTGTGCGTCGAAGGGGAGGCAGCCGGTACCACCGTCGTGACCGTGCTTCCGATCACCCACGTTGCACCGAAGAACCCGGACGAAGGGGTTGCAGTTCCGGCGGCGGTCAAGCGCCATCTGGGGCTCGACGATGCCCCTTCCTGGATCATGGTGTCGGAGGGGAACGAGTTCGTGTGGCCGGGTTACGACTTGCGGAGGCGGCGCAAGGATGGAAGCTATTCCTACGGCTTTCTGCCGCCTCGCTTCTTCGATCGCGTCGTCAAAGCGTTCGTCGCTCTGCACGAAGCCCGGAAGAGCCGCACGGTGCCCCGCGACTGAAGGCGTCACGATGTCTCGGACTCGCAGAGGGTCTGACACCACCCCTAGCGCTTCCCCAGCGCGCGCAGCTCCTCCTCCTCCAGGGGCCGCGCCTCGTCGGGCGCCATGACCGGAATGCCGTCGCGGATCGGGAAGGCGAGGCGCGCGGCACGACTGACGAGCTCCTGGCGCGCCGCATCGTAGATCAGCACCGTCCTGGTCAACGGACACACCAGCATGCAAAGCATGCTCGCGTCGGCCCGCGCCGCGGTTTCCGATTGCCCGTCCTCAGCCGTCACGGCGTGCGTCCTCGTCCGTCGCTACTGCAGCGTTGTGCCCGAGTCGCGTGTGCTCGCGGCAATCTCCATCTCGGCGAGCGCCACCAGCATCTCGGCCCGAGTCTTCAGGTCGGGAGCCTCCAGCAGCGCCTGCTTCTCCTCGCGGCCGTAAGGGCTGGCGATGGCGAGCGAGTTCACCAGCGTCTCCGTCGGCGTCTTGCCGATCGCGGGCCAGTCGGCCTCGAGTCTGCGCGCCTCCAGATACGCCTTGAGCGCGCGCAGCAGAGCCTCGCGGTCCACCTCCTCCTCGCCGGCGCCGGCGAGCAAGTCGGAGAGGAAGCGCTCGTAGCTCACTGTGCATATGCGATAAGGCTTTGCCAGCATCACCTCGTCGGTCAGCTCGAAGCGCACGATCCCCGTGAGCGAGATCACGAGCCGGCCGTCGTCGAGCTCCTCATAGGAGGTGACGCGCCCGGTGCAGCCGATGCGGCGCAGCGGCGCCGTGCGCGCGACCGGCGATTCCTCGTCCCCGGCCTCGGGCTGCACGATGCCGAGCACGCGCGAGGTGGACATCACGTCCTCCACCATCTGCAGATAGCGCGGCTCGAAGATGTTGAGCGGCAAGGTGGCGCGCGGCAGCAGGATCGCCCGGCTCAGCGGGAACACCGGGATGCGCTGCGGCAAGTCCGCAGGTCCCCGGTAGCGCTCCGACATGGTCCCCACCGGCCGGCCCCGATCATGAGAACAGGATGGACGACAGCTTGCGCCGGCCTTCCAGCGTGGCCGGATCTTTCGGCCCCCAGGCATCGAACAGCTGCAGGAGCTGCTTGCGTGCCGCCTCCTCGTTCCACTTGCGGTCGCGCCGGAAGCTCTCGAGCAGCTGCTCGGCAGCTTCCGTCTTCTTGCCGGCGGCGGCGAGCGCGACGGCATAGTCGATGCGCGCCTGATGGTTCGCGGGCTCGGCATCCACCTTGGCCCCGAGCGCGCCGACGTCGCCGGCCTTGCCCGCCACCTTTGCCAGCTCCAGCGCCGCACGCACGCTCGCCACCGGAGCCGCGTCGCGCTTGTCGGGCGGCACCAGGCCCATGGTCTGCTCGGCGCGCGCCACGTCGCCGCTCTTCAGGTAGCAGCGCGCCAGGCCCGCCAGCGCCGCCACGTTCTGCGGCTCCTCCTGCAGGACGGCGGCATAGACCTCGGCAGCGCCCTGCAGGTCGCCGGCTTCCAGCGCCTGGTCGGCCGCGGCAACGGCGGCGGCCGCGTCGAGCGCCGCCTCCTCGCCCAGGAGCCGCTCGATGAAGGCTCGCACCGTGCTCTCCGGCTGCGCTCCCTGGAAGCCGTCGAGCGGGCGCCCGTCGCGGAAGGCGTAGACCGTGGGGATCGACTGGATGCGCAACTGGTTGGCCAGCGTCTGGTTCTCGTCGATGTTGACCTTGGCGAGGCGCACCTTGCCGCCATAGCCGCGGACGACCTTCTCGAGAATCGGGGTCAGCTGCTTGCAGGGCTGGCACCAGGCGGCCCAGAAATCGACCAGCACGGGCACCTTGCGCGACGCCTCCAGCACGTCCTTGGCGAACGTGGCCATCGTCACGTCCTTGATGATGTCCCCGGCGGGAGGCTGCTGCGCACCACCCGGCTTGCCCACGCGTAAGTCCATGTTCATCTCCACGCCCGCCCCGGGGCTCGAATTTTTGAGGGGTCGCCCCCGGCCTCAGTCGGTCACCGCCTGCTGGGTCACCGCCACGATGCGCGGCTCGTGCCCGCAGGCCCTGATGAAGGCCACGAGATCCTCGCGCGCGATGTTGGTGGTCGCCGTGTTCTCCAGCGGATGGTAGTTCAGCCGATCGTGGCGCATCATATCGAGATCGAGCACTACCGTCACCCGGCGGTCCCTGTCGTTGACGAGCGCGAACGGAGTAACCGAGCCCGGCGGCACGCCCAGAACGTCCATGAGCAGCTCCGGCCTGCCGAAGCTCAGCCGGTCGCAGCCCAGCCTGTTATGTAGGGTCTTGAGGTCGATTTGTGCATGGCCGAGCGTCACGACCAGGAACAGCGCGCCCTTCTTGTCCTTGAGGAAGAGGTTCTTGGTGTGCCCTCCGGGCAGCTGCCGCTCCAGCTTGGAGCTTTCGGCCACCGTGTACACCGCCGGATGCTCCACCGTTCGGGTCTCGATTCCGAGCTCGGCGAGGCGCAAGAGCAGGTCCTGGCGTGTGGCGGGCATCGGGAGGCGCGTCCTGGCGTGAAGTTCGGGAGGATCGTGAAGTCGTGAAGTGGTGAAGTCGTGAGATAGGGGGTCGGCGCTTCCGATCTCACGATTTCACGATCCACGACTTCACGAACCTTGGACCGCGTCGACAGCGCCAGCCACCTTGCCAACCCGCCCCCTTATGCGGCATAAGACCGGCCTGCCCAACCAAGGACGCGGGTGTAGCTCAGGGGTAGAGCATCACGTTGCCAACGTGAGGGTCGAGGGTTCAAATCCCTTCGCCCGCTCCATTTTTGCCGGTTCCGGCCTCTTTTTCGGGCAGTCCAGCTCCGCCATATATACGTGAGGTTGTGGGCTCAACAGCGAGGCTGTGCCATGCCCCGTCTTTGCACCGTTCTGGCAATCGCCATCGTGGCCGCAGTCGCGGCCGCACCCCTGGCCCCCGCCGACGCGCAGCAGAAGCGGAACACTCCGTCGGGCGCGCAGTACAAGCCGTCGGGCTCGCAATACAAGTCGAAGCCCGCAGGGCGGCCCCAGGTCATCATTCGCGACCGCTCGCTGTTCGGGCCGCCGCCGCTGCCGCCCTCCTCCACCGAGCGCAACTACTACGGGCCGGCGCCCGGCATCCAGCCGCCGATGGAGCGCGTGCCCCTCCCGGCCCCCCTGTCCCCACCGGCCATCCGCAACCCGTGAGCCAGGGTTAACGCGTCCGGTTGCGCGTCCTTCGCCGCGGGTCGTGGAACCTGCAGGGCCGTGTCGCTGTTTCATGCGCTGGGACGCTCCACCATCGGTAGCAACGGAGGCGCCTCATGTCCAAGACGCACACGCGCCCACCCTATCTGGAGATCGCCATCACTCTGGCGGCCCTGGCTTTTCTCGCCCTCGTGATACTTGGGGGCTTCGACCAGCGCGGCGGTGACGGGGGCCTCGTGACCATGCGGCCCGACTAGCGCCGCGACATCTCCCCGCTTCCCGGCCCCGCCCAAGTTAATGCAGGTTGACCGCGCGCCATCCGGCCGCCAGGGCCTCCGCCTCGGTGCAGAACCAGCGCCGGCCACCTCCAGCCGCCATGTCGATCTGGGCGTACCAGGGGCTCCAGGGCATGTGGTAGATCTTCCCGCGCCCCGTCACGTTGCCCTTGATGGCGCAACGTTCTGGCGCCTTTGGCTCCACCACCGCCCAGCGGCGGGCGCGATACTCCCAGGCCGGCGTCGCCTCGCCTTGCCAGATGCCGAGCCCCTTGGCCCGCGCCTCCCCTTCCTCGGCAACGTAGCGGGTGGAATAGCGCACGAAGGCCCAGGCATGGCCCTGGCGCACCATCCAGGCGTTGACGTCCTCGCCGTCCAGGAAGCACACGCCCAGGGACCGGCCGTAGCGGTCGATGCCCATCGGCTCGCAGCGCACGAGCTTGCCCTCGAGCAGGCCCGCCAGGGCGGCCGTTGCCTCGCTGCCGCAAGGCCAGTCGCCCGCGGGCCGCCGGTGGCAGATCTGCCCTGCCTCGGGGGCATCGATGCCCTCCAGGCGGATGCGGGTGCCGCCGACCACGATGGTGTCGCCATCGACGACCTTGGCGCTGCCGCCAATGGCCCCTGGGCCCGGGGCCGCGGAGGTTTCTAGACCCGCCGTCGCAAGATGGAGGAGATGGATGACCCCCGCGGCCAGCGCACACGCCACTAGCCGAAAGGTTGCATGTAGCAATTTGGAATCGCGCATGAGTTGAGTCTGCGCGATTCGCATTTCCTGGCCGAGAACAGAGTACGACGGACAACGGAGGGAGCCAGCCGATCATTATTTGGGCGGCAACCAAATTATTGAGCAGACACAGAGAATTGCTTGTACCCGGGACCAGCCGGCCTTGACCTCGCCGCCTTGTCCCTCCTCAATTGAACGTGCCGCACCGTTTCCATCGCGGTCCGGGTCCGGCCGCTGTTTCCGGCCGCCGTAAAGGGAGTAAGCGAATGTCGAAACCTCTTGTCCACCAGATTGCCGAACGCGCGCGCGAGATCGTGGCCGACCCGCGCAAATGGACGCAGTACGCGATTGCCCGCACGGGCAACAACCGCCACTGCGAGCCCACGGACGCCAAGGCCGTGCGCTTCTGTGCCTATGGCGCCATCCTGCGCGCGGCCTACGACATCGCCGGCAACGACGACCAGGCACAGCGGCTGGCCGATCAGGCTGCCATGTTCATCATGGAGCGCGACAGCCCCTACGCGGCGTTCGAGGAGATGATCGCCATCAACGACGGACAGCGCTCCGGCGCGCGCAAGGCGATCATCGACATGTTCGAGAAGGCGCTCGTCAGGGCCTGATTTTCGGGGTCTGAGATAACCGGCGGCTCCTCGACCGGAGTCCTCCCGAACTGCGGCGGCGGCGCTGGTACTCGGCGCCGCCGCCGATTATGTTGGCATCCCGAGCGAGCGCTCGAATCGGAGGCACCGGCAGATCCGAGCCTGCGCCTCAACCAGAGCTCCAAACGCCCGAGCTGAACGCCAGAAGCACCCGCAGAGCATTGAACAAATGTCCGAGCCCACGCTACGTCCCGGTCGCCCGCCCGAAGCGCACGACGTGCTGACGGCCGCACAGTCCTGGATCGACAAGGACGGCCGGGTCGCGCTGGCCACCGTGGTCGGCACCTGGGGCTCGGCGCCGGTGCCGATCGGCGGCCAGCTCGTCATCGGCCAGGACGGCCGCTTCGAGGGCTCGGTGTCCGGCGGCTGCGTGGAAGGCGAGGTGATCGCCGAGGCCGAGGACATCTTCGCCAGCGGCGAGCCCAAGACCCTCACCTTCGGCGTCGCCGACGAGACCGCCTGGCAGGTGGGATTGCCCTGCGGCGGCCAGATCAAGGTGTTCGTGGAGCGTCTCGAAGGGGCAGGCGGCCGGCAGCTCGTGGAGCGCGCCCTCGACGCGCGCTCCAACCGCCGCGGCCTGCTGGTCAAGACCAACCTGCGCGACGGGCAGCATGAGCTCTTCGAGCGCGGCGATGCCCGCGCCGACGCCCTGGTGCGCGAGCATCTCGAGGCCGGCGAGAGCGAGCTCGTCGCGACGCCGGAGGGCGAGGTCTTCCTGCATGCCATGGTGCCGCCCGCCCGCGTGCTGGTGATCGGCGCGACGCACATCGGCCAGATCCTCGCCCAGCTCGTGAGGCTCGCCGGGCACGAGGTGATCGTCATCGACCCGCGCACCGCGTTCGCCGCCGAGGCGCGCTTCCCGGGCATCCGGCTCGACACCGAGTGGCCGCAGGATACCATCCCCAGGATCGGGCTCGACGGCTACACGGCCGTCGTGGCGCTCGCCCACGTCGGGCACATCGACGACGAGGCGCTGAAGCTCGCCATGCGCTCCGGCTGCTTCTACATCGGTGCGCTGGGCTCCAAGCGCAATCACGCCAAGCGCACGGAGCGCCTGAAGGCGGCAGGCTTCACGGACGCCGAGATCGCGCGCATTCACTGCCCGATCGGCATCAACATCGGCGCGCAGAGCCCGCCCGAGATCGCCATTGCCATCATGGCCGAGGTGGTGCTCGCGCTGCGCGGCCCGCGGGTGTTCCGCCCCGCCGACGCCGAGAAGCGCTGAAGCGCGCACAAGGAATGGCGCGGGGGCGCCGGACTTCCTGTTTCCACTCGAGGGGCTGAAGGAGAAGGGGGCTATGCTCGACGCTTACATCTATGGCGGACTGCGAACGCCGTTCGGGCGCAATGCCGGCGCGCTGGGGCGGGTGCGTCCCGACGACCTCATGGCTTGCGTCATCAAGGAGGTCGTGGCGCGCTCCGGCTTCAAGGTGGAGGCGATCGACGACGTCGCGGTCGGCTGCGCCAGCCAGGCCGGCGAGGACAGCCGCAACATCGCGCGACACGCCCTCCTGCTCGCCGGCCTGCCGGTGGAGACGCCGGGCGCGGTGCACAACCGCCTGTGCGGGTCGGGCCTCAATGCCATCGTCGGGGCCGCGCACGCCGTCACCTGCGGCGAGGCGGGGGTGTGCGTCGCGGGCGGGGTGGAGAGCATGACGCGCGCCCCGTTCGTGGTCGGCAAGGCCGAGCAGGCCTTCTCCAAGGACTTCCGCGTCTTCGACTCCTCGCTCGGGGCCCGCTTCCCGAACCCCAAGATCGAGAGTCTCTACGGCGCCGACACCATGCCGCAGACGGCCGACAACCTGGCGCGCGAGTACCAGCTCTCGCGCGAGGAGTGCGACCTGTTCGCCCTGGGCTCGCAGCAGAAGTACGCCAAGGCGGCCAAGGACGGCTTCTTCCAGAGCGAGATCCACGCGGTCGCCGTCCCGCAAGGGAGGGGCAAGGCCGACCTCACGGTGCGGGAGGACGAGCATCCCCGCCCCGAGACCACCATGGACGGCCTGCTCAAGCTGAAACCGCTGTTCCCGGAGGGCGTGACCACCGCCGGCAACGCGTCGGGCATCAACGACGGGGCGGCGGCGCTGGTCGTGGCGAGCCGCAGCGCCGGCGAGAAGGCGGGTGTCGCGCCGATAGCGCGCATCGTCGCCTCTGGGGTGGCGGGGGTGCCGCCGCGCATCATGGGCTTCGGCCCGGTGCCGGCGTCCAACAAGGCGCTGGAGCGCGCCGGCCTCACCCTGAAGGACATGGACGCGATCGAGATCAACGAGGCGTTCGCGGCGCAGGTGCTGGCCTGCCTCAAGGGCTTCGGCCTTGCCTTCGACGACAAGCGCGTCAACCCCAACGGCGGCGCCATCGCCGTGGGCCACCCGCTGGGCGCCTCGGGCGCGCGCCTGACGCTGACCGCCATCCGTCAGCTGCAGCAGACCGGCGGCCGCTATGCCCTGGTCACCATGTGCATCGGCGTCGGCCAGGGCATCGCCGCCGTCATCGAACGGCTGTAGGGGTCAGACCCTGTGGGTCTGACCCCAAGGCAATAGGCAGTAGGCAATAGGCAATAGGCAATAGGGCCGACGCCTATTGCCTACTGCCTATTGCCTCTCTCAGCGGTGCTCCAGCCAGATCGCTTGCAGCGCAGTCGTATCCAGCATGCAGGAGTTGTACAGTGGCCCGACGATCGAGCCGCCCTCGTTGTCGAGGGCGGGCCACGCGCACTTGAGCTCGCGCCATTTCAGCCAAGTGCGTTGCGTCTCGCGCAAGGCGTTGGCGAGCTTGGGCTCGGCCCCCTTCAGCTGCTCCCTGTAGATGCGGTTGAGGCGCTCGTCCCAGACCGCCCACTCGCGCTGAATGCACTCCATCATGCCCAGCGTGGCCTCGCCGCCGGGCTCCTGCTGGCAGGGGATCGAGACGGCCCCGATGCAGCTCTCGTATCGGGTTGCGGCCGCTCTGGCGGCGCTCGCGAGACGGCCGGCCGGGCCCGCCGCCTCGCTCTCGGACCCATCGCCGCCCTTCATGAGGTTTTGGCTGACGAGCTCGAGGCACCCCTCCAGGACGGTGCGGTCGCCGGACGTCGCGGGCGGCGGATCGGCGCGGCCCGTCCCATGCGCGCCGACGATCGCCGCAACGAGTAGTGCAAGGAGAACCGGCAAACGCGAGCGCAGTCCTCGTGACTTGGAGATCATTCCGCGCTCCCATCACTGATGGCGCAAGGGCGTCAGACCCCTCCGGGTGTGGCACCGTTGCACAATCCGGCGCGGGAGTCTCGCTGGGACCCGACGAGATCAGGACTCGAGGCTGGCAGCCCGAGATGCGTGTACCAATTGGGCGCGGCAGAATTGCCTCTCACAGCTGACGGACCCGCTGCGGCGCAGCGAACGGCGAGTTTTGTGCCAATAGCCGAAGCACGTGCGGCACCTGTTCAACTCGAAAGCCCGCCGCAGCGAAAGGCGATACCGCCTTGCAGCGATTTGCTATATCAGACACTTTCTGGCCGTCATCAAGCTGAGCTCCAGGCTTTATGCGCGCGCAAGGCGACCTTGTCCACGATCCAAGTTGCGACCACGCGCAATATTACGAAAGAATAGGCGAGCTCTGCAGAAATAGGAGGACGCGATGCATCCTTCGGTATGTTCCACAATTCCCAGGTTCGATAAAGGCTGACAGTCTCCCAGAGTACGACCGCAACCACGATCCAGAGTTTTTGCGATTTCGTTCCCAGCGCCAAGACCCCGACTGCCAAAGATGCAAATCCGATTGTCCCTAGCAAATCGCTCATGACCAACTCGTGTTGTGTTTCGTTTAACTGAGGCAATCGAAGCGGCAGCTGATCAGGTCGAACCAAAACAATCAAGACAATTAGAGCTGCGGCCAATAGCCACCAGTGCAGCTTGTGAGCCCAATGATCTTCCCGTTTCTCACGTGCAAACATCGCACCCACAAATACAAAGAGTAAAAGTGCGACGTCTACCGCTCGATCTGCAAGGATGGTCACATTGCCAGTACGAACAATCTGCTCCGACTGACCCTTTTGTTTCGCAACTGCAGCTATCGCATCCAGTCTTCCTGCTGCTGCTGCAGCGACTAGAACCCACGCTGCCGAGAACAGCATCATTGCCATGAACAAGCGTGGGTGGTCGCGGATTTGCCATGCCGTGGTTGATGCCATACCGAAGCAAAACAGAGCGCTCCACCAGCCAAGCCAGTAGATCAGAACCGGGTCTCTGAACTCACCACGCAGCAACTCATCCATCTACCACCTCGCACTGAACACCGTAGCAAATCATCAGCGAGTATTATTCCGTTGGCTTGGCAAATGCTGGTTCAACCGAGCCACGTCCTGCAGCAAGAAAACACCAAGCATAAGCCCCATTACGTGCGAGGTGTTGCCAAGCGAAGACGAGATGCAAGATGCCAACGACTAACAGGACGCCTGCCAGCGCCAGCGATAAGATTGACCACGCGTCCCAAGTGTAGGTGCTCGGCAGCTTCAGCGCCGAATTAAACTTGCTCACAGCGCCGGGGATCAGGATGGTTGCAAGTGCGCTGGATGTCTTACTCCTCCTGTCCGCAGTGCCTTCCAAGGCAACCTCCGACAAAATGTGTGCTGGGCGCGCTATAGTGCATCTCAGCTTCCCAGGATGAGGGCGCCGTCGCTTTCTTGGTGGGGTCGGGATCAGTCCCAGCGCGGCGGGGTCGCGCACTGGGATTGACCACTCCCCCGATTGGCTGTGCTCCAGCTCATGGGAGGCAGCACCGTAGTCTCGCTCCTAGAGCCTCGAAATGTCACGGCAATTCAGGCTATTCGGGCCACAAGTCCAACTGAGGTGTCACTGTGCGGCCACTCCCCGATTTGGGAGAGGCCAATGGGGCTGAAGCACCGGGTAGTCAGAAGACCAGCGAGCCATGCTTCGTGTTCTGAACTGACAGCCGCTTGTCGAGCCTGCGCGAGTGTCAAGAGGGCAGCTCAGGGTCA
>Ga0209382_10001022_pt1 | contig 45224 bp, 55 predicted proteins | sample SoiMetdeltSBSDD5_FD_187599 | JGI IMG/M metagenome (GOLD analysis project Ga0209382, IMG submission 187599) | Bulk soil microbial communities from a Populus tree surrounding site in Tennessee, USA - Soil MetaG P. deltoides SBSDD5 (SPAdes) (version 2) | ecosystem: Environmental > Terrestrial >...
GACCGCTTCACCCAGGCCGGTCAGATCCCGCCCCTACCCGACCTCATCGCTGCCCGCGCCTCTCAGCTCGCCCACTTTCCCGCCTGACTCACGCTGCCGCCTCTACCCTGCCGGATTGAGGCGGTACGCTACGGCCGTCGGGTGCTCATGCTGCACGCACGCGTTTACTGGCGCGACTCACAAGTGTTCGCTGACTGGCGTTGGGATCGAAGATGGGGGACAGAGGCCCCTCCGAGGATGTCGATTCAAGGCATCGAACTAAAGCGTAACCGCGAGGACGTTCGGATGGCTGAGCGTGGACTGGACCTGCTCTCGGGCCGGGCTCCTCGCGGGCCGAGCGAAATCGATCGCGAGGACATACTGAACGAATGGGCAAACGCCGGACGCCGTTGGCTCAAAATCCGCCGGGCTAAAGGGTATCCTGTGGGTGCTGAAGACGTAACCTGGGAGCAAGTAGCAGACGCTCTCCCGGGGAAGCGAAGCCGGAAGAAGATCACGGATCGGGCATCCGAGCGCGGTATCAGCATCAGAGACGTTCGGCAACGGATGACCGATCTCGACCGGTGGGAGGCAAGGTAGCAAGTCCCTTGCACAATAGAGGGGGTATGTTGGTGGGGTTCTGGTGGACTCATCCTCATTGCGATCGCAATGAGGGAGTCCACCAGAGATGGCGACAAGGACGCTAACGCTACGGGTTCCTGAACCCCTTGCCAACGCGCTCACAGAGTGTGCCCTCGGTGAGGAACGTGATTTCCGAGTCCAGACCGAACGATTGATTCGTGAGGGGCTGCAGCAACTCGGATACTGGCCGCCCGCAGACCTCAACAGGGCGAGGTCAAACGAAACGATCGCCCTTCGCGGACCAGGGGCAGGCGAATGAGCGCGCCGGCCAGCAGTCATGCTGGCTGGGAGCGCGACCTTGCGGCGGCGCTCGCCGACATCGCCGCCCGTCCCGGTCGACTCATAACGGCAGCGTCGGCAAGTGGCAACGTCGACGCCAAGAGTCTGCCCGAGAACGGGGTGCCACCTTCGGACACCCGCCGATGACGGCGGCACCAAGGGCCGGCGATCGGCCCACCATGCAGCACGAAGACCGCGTCCAGCTTCCGACGGCAGGAGACGCGGCCTTCGAGGAGTATCGTCGTGATGATTGTATCACCACGTCCGACGCCCGATTGTAGCGCAGTCTCCGGGCCATCGTTGGTCCGTTCCCACAAGGCTTGCGGGTGCATCGCTCGCTGCCAGGTCGCCGCGTTCCTGCTCCAGCAGGCCCGGCGCGACATCGGGAGGGCCTTCGGACTCTCCCAGCGGAGGGCGGGTGCATGACGTCCGCCGCCCCCCGTCGCGGACGCGGCAAGGCTCAGAAGAGCCTCGAGTTGATCGAGGCTGCTCACCGCATCCTGTCGGAGATCCAGCCGGCCAGCGTTCGGGCCGTCTGCTACCGCCTGTTCGTCGAGGGGCTCATCCCGAGTATGGCGAAGAGCGAGACGAACCGCGTCGGATCGCAACTGACCTGGGCGCGCGAGCACCGGATAATCCCGTGGGACTGGATCGTCGACGGCACGCGAGAGATCGCGCGGCCCGCCACGTGGTCCGATCCGGGGTCGCTCCTCCGCGCGTGCGCTGACCAGTACCGTCGAGACTTCTGGCAGCAGCAGGACACCTACCTGATCCTGTGTAGCGAGAAGTCGACGGTCAGCGGCACCGTCCAGCCCGTCACCGATCAGTACGGCGTGGGCTTCGTGTCCATGCACGGTTACGGCTCGGCGACGAGCACCCACGACCTCGCCTCCCTGAGTCGCTACGACCATCGCGAGGTCGTCCTGCTCTACATCGGCGACTGGGACCCGTCCGGCATGCACATGTCGGCGGTGGACCTCCCCAACCGCGTCGAGCGGTACGGCGGCTTGGTGGAGGTTCGTCGGATCGCGCTGACCGCCGACGATACCGTCCGTCTGGGAACAGCCCCGTCGTTCTCTGCCGACGAGAAGCGCAAGGACCCGCGACACACCTGGTACGTCGACCAATTTGGCGGGCGGTGCTGGGAGTTGGATGCACTCGATCCGAACATCCTCCGGGACCGTGTCGAGTCAGCGATTCGCCTGTACATCGAGTGGGATGCCTGGGAGCGCTGCCCGAAGGTCGAGGAAGCTGAGAAGGCGTCGCTGCTGGAAATGGTCGGGGCCTGGAAGGGGGCAAAGCGGTGACGCATTTTCAGGCAGGCACAGAAATACTCGGCAAGGTTCCCGAGTTCACGCTCCTCCCCGTTGAGCCGTCCAACATTCCCGACGAGCTGGTCCGCTTGAAGGCGTGGTACCCGGCGATCATCAGGCCGAAGCGCAAGGGCAAGCCGGGGCTCGACAAGATCCCCGGTGACCCGGTGACGGGTCGACCCGCCTTGTGGCGCGATCCGTCCACACGTTGCACCTTCGACGTTGCCTTCATGGCGTACGAGTCGGGACGCTTCCTTGGCATCGGGTTCATGATGCACGCCGAGGCAGGCCTCATCGGGATCGACATCGACAAGTGCATCGACGAGGCTGGGACCATCGCTCCTTGGGCGCTGGACATCGCCAGGACGTTCGAGGGTGCGTACTGGGAACGTTCGATCAGCGGCACCGGCCTCCGAGGCTTTTGTCGTGGGGTGATTCCGAATGGCGCCAGGGCCAAGAAGACGACGTTGAACGGTTGCAGCGTCGAGATGTACGCCGATCTGCGCTTCCTGGTGGTCACAGGACAGGGGGTGCACCTGTGATCGATCAGGAGCGGCTTTCTTCGCCCCAGGATGCTGTTGAAGGCCTGTTCGCGCTGCTCTCGGCCCCCTCGGGTGCGCGCTCCTCGGGCAAGGCTATCTCGACCGGCCTCACCGGCCGCGTTGAGACCTTGACCGATTCCAAGATGATGCTGCTCGCGGCGGCACTCAGCAGTAAGTATTCCGAGGCGCTCAATCAGATCTGGCAGCGGACCGATACGGATGCCACGAAGGTCTCGGAGGAGGATTGGGCGCTAGCGAATGAACTGGCGTACCAGGCGATCCGCGCCGGACTTGAGGGCGACGAGGTCGCCCGAACGGTCGAACGCGTGATGCGCAAAGGCCCGTATCGCTCGAAGTGGGACGAGCCGCGCAACGGCGTCACCTGGCTTGCTCAGGATGTCGCCAACGCGGTTCAGACGGTCAAGGATCGTCTCAAGCGGTACAAGGAAAAGTTTCCCGACCTCCCTGCCGGCTGGGTTGCCAACGGGACAGTGTCCAGTGGCGACGTCGGGGGAGACTCCCGTGTGAACGGAGCCGCTCCGGGCAAGCCCGTTGGATCCGTACTGCCCTGGCCCGAGCCGGCGCGCGTGCTCGGCCTCCCGGCAGCGCCGGTCCTCAACCGGTCTCTCTTCCCGCCCGAGATCGCTAATGTCGCCCTTGACGCAGCCGAACGATTGCAGGCGCCGCCCGACTACCTGGTGTAGAGCCAGGTTGTGACCGTCTCCGGCCTGATCGGTCGGCGAGCCGGCATCCGCCCTCGGCAGCGCGACGATTGGCCGGAGCGTGCTTGCACCTGGGTGGTCAACATCGGCCCGCCGAGTTGGATGAAGAGTCCGGCCATCGAAGAGGGGCGGAGATCGCTGCGGCGTCAGGAGGCGCTCGACCGGGCTCGATATGAGGCAGCCCTGGCCGATTGGGAGGCCGAGTGTGATGCGATCCGCGCAGCCACGCCGAAGCGGCAGAAGCCGGTGCTCCCTGACCCGCCGGCTGAGACACGACGCGGGACGAGCGACGCCACGATCGAGAAACGGGCCGAGTTGATCGCGCCGTCACCGGGCCTGACGCTGGTTCGCGACGAGGTCTCCGGCCTGGTCGGATCGTTCAATCGGTACGCGAAAGGTGAGGGTGACCGCCAGTTCTGGCTCGAGTGCTACTCCGGCGGCGCCTATACCGTCGATCGGGTTGGCCGGGGCACCGTCCGTGTCGCCGATCTGTATCTGAATCTGCTGGGCGGGACGCAGCCCGACAAGGCGCGCGCTGTTCGGCGAGGGGCCGGACGACGGGTTCGCGGCCCGGGTGACCGGCATCTATCCCGAGATGCCGCCGGATTGGCAGGAACATGACCGGTGGCCGGACCGTGACGCGCGGCGAGCCCTTGATGCCGTGTGCGACCGCCTCGTCTCCGCCGACTGGTCGAGCCTGCTCATGACCGACGACTGGAAACCGCTCCCGTACGTCCGACTTCACCCGGAGGCCGGCCCCCTGTGGTCCGAGTGGCACACCGGACTCATGGGCCGGCTCCGTGCCGGCGAGTGGGAGGGCCTTCATGCCGGGCGGGTCGGCAAGTACCCCGGGCTTGCGGCGCGCCTGGCCTTGATCTGGCACCTGATCGACTGGGCAGCCGGCCGCGTCTCTGACGACGAGATCCGCCTGGTCCCCGCGCTCACGCTCGCCCGTGTGCTGGACCTGATGGACGCGTACGTGATGGCGATGGATGCGCGGGTGTGCCGGGCGTTCGATCGGAGCTCGGCTTCGAACGGCCGTGAGCGGATTGCACGCTGGATTGAAGCGACGCACCCAAGCAGCTTCACCCTGCGCGACATCCGCCGTCACGCCTGGTCGGGACTGACCGAACCAGACGCCATCTCGGCATCCGTCGAATGGTTGGCGGCGATGGGCTGGGTCCGCGAGGCCGACCCCGAACAGCGTCTCGGCCGGCCTGCCAAACGCTACGACGTGAACCCGCGCATCTGGGAGGGCGACGATGTCACAGACCGGTGACTCACGGCCGGCAACCACGTCAAGCTGGGTGGAACGCGTGCGCGCGCAAGAACACGCGGTACCCCCCACTGTCAAAACTAACAAAACCCAGACCGATGACGGTGTAAACGCGGCGCACCCCGCTGCCAAAGTCGACAAAACTCCCGAAGCTGAGGGAATAACGTCAGTTTCGGCAGTGCCCCCTCGCGTTCGTGTGGAAACGCTACTGCCACCACCCGTCAATGAGCCGCCGCCTCCCTCTCTCGTCAACCGCGGCATGTTGACGACGTTCGGGCACTACCACGGCTACCCGCCGCTCCCGCTGAAGCCCGGCGTCTCCGTTGCCGAGGGCGCCGTGGCCTGGCGCACGTTCACGCGGTTCTCCGACGACGCCATGCTCGCGCTGGCCGCCGATGCTGCCCGAACGATCTGGAGCGACGACCCGATGGTCCGCGATCTCTACTACACCCCGTTGACCGCTGAGCACGAGGAGTCACCGATGGGACTAATCGAAGGTCTGGAGCGCCTGCGAGCGATGCAGCGCGAGACGGAGCCGCTGAACGAGCGGACGGCAGCCGCGTACGTGCCCAACAGCGAGTACGACGACGAGCATGACGACCCCCTGGCTGGCTGCTGCACCGACTCGTGGCCGTGCCCGGACCACTTCGATCTCGTGTTTGAGTCCTACCGCGACCGTCAAACGGATCGGCACCTGGAGCACGGCTTTTGAACGAGGGCCGCATGATCGCGCACTACCCCTTCGCGACTCGGCTGCGGCTGGCCCGCGATCTGCTCGCACGCGGGGCATCGGTGCTGCCCGTGCATCTGGCCGACCAGTTCGAAGCCGCGTCTGCCGAGGTTCGTGAAGCTCACGACCGTCTGGGCGTCGTGCTGCCGCTCCTGGCTCCCGATCGCACCTGGCGGCACCGGGTGGAGCCCTGTGCCTCCGACGAGACCAGGGCGTACCTGGTGGCGGGCGTATTGGGTTGCACGACGTACTGCTGCCACCTCCGCCGTGGCGGTCCCCAGCCGGCGTTTGTTCGTCTGCCGCTGCGACGGGCTGACTGCGGCCGGTGCGTCCAGACGCTCAGGCGCACGCCGATCGGCGAGGATGACCGCTGCGACCTCTGCGGTGCTCGCGGCGTTGTCACGTTCCATCCGTTCGCGGTCCGCCACGGGCCGGCACTCATCGCTGGCGACGTCTGCCCCATCTGCGCCGACGTCCTGGGCATCGTTCAGGAGGTGGGAGCGTGACTCAGCCGTGGGCTGGCGACAAGTTCGGACCGCTACGGCGCGTAGGAACAGAGACAGCGTGAAGGAGTCAGAAGATGCTCAAGGCTCAGATCGTCGGCAACGTCGGCAGCGACCCGGAGCTGCGCTACAGCACTAGCGGCTCACCGTTCCTACGCTTCGACATCGCCAGCAACGGCAGGACCCGGACGGCGTCAGGTGAGTGGAAGGACGAAACGACGTGGGTGAGGGTCACGGTCTTCGGGCAGAGGGCCGAGACGCTTTCCCAGCATGTCCAGCGCGGCACACGAGTCTACTGCGACGGCCGGCTCGAGCCCCGACCGTGGATCGATCGATCGAACGAGCCGCGGGCCGGCCTGGAGCTGCTGGCCGACACGATCGAGTTCGCGGGTCGGCGCCAGGCAGCGGAAGATGCCGACGAACCGTCTCGCGTGTCCGTAGCCGACGAGCGGCGCGACCGAAGACGGATGCCCGAGGCCACGGCGATTCACGGCGGGCAGCCTCGTGGTGGTACGGCGGCGGTCGCCGATCGGGACGGCGAAGACTTGGAGAATTTACCGTTTTGATGAGGGTCCTATCGCGCGACGTGGGTAATCACCAGCTCCACGAATTGGGCGACATGCGCGACGTCGGCGAGGGTGGCATTGTCGGGCGTCGGGGCGTTGACGTGCAGCCTGACTGCGTAGATGCCGCCGGTCAGATCCACCGTGGTCGCTTCACCGGCGACAGAAACCGGCATCTCCACGTGCGCGCCGGGGTCTGAGTTGCGATCGGCCCGGAAGATGAGGAAGGTGGGCGCCTTCACGTCGTCGTCCGCCAGACGCACGGACACGCGCAGGCGCCCCGGGCCGAGTTGCAGAGCCAGGCCGGCGTCGGTGGCCGGCGTTACCATCAGGGTCGCGTCCAATACAACGCGTTCGCCGTTCGACGGGCTCATGTTTGTGGTTCTCCAGTCTGTCGCGCCTGCCTGGTCCCGTTGCCGGGCGCAGCCGTGGAGGACGGGTCGATGAGCCGGTCGACGCGGCCCCAGAGTTCACAGGCCCTCGGCATCGCGCATGCATGGGCGGGCGATGGTCGGCTCGTTGTCTCGGAAAGCGCAAGATGGATGCCGACTCGGGAAGGAGGGCTCTCGATGGAAGTCGAACGGAGCGAGGATCTCGTGAGTCGAGCGGAGGATATCGAGCAGGACGTGGCGCCCGGTCGAGAACCCGGGGTGGAGGAGCCGCCCACCGAGGAGAGTGCCAATGACTGAGCGCGACTTCTGGATCGCCTTCCGCCGCTGGCTGAAAGGCAGAGTGGCGGCCGACCAGCAGATGATCTCGGCGATAGAGCGCCGCTTCGAAATCGGCGATAATGGAGCCACGAAGGAGCGTCAGGTATCGACGCCGGTCCTGACGCGCTAGCTGCAAAGACCGGGGCGACGGGTACGCCATCTGGCCCCCGATCGCTCGGCAGAGCCGCCGCGATCGCTCGGCAGAGCCGCCGCGATCGCGCCCGCTCTCAATGCCCAGCAGGGCAAGGAGGCGGGCGTTCGTGATGTTCGGGCCCGGGTTCTCTCAACGAGGCGGTGGCGCGTCCGGGGGCGGCGATGGGCCATGATGCCTCCGGGAACCGTCAGGAGTTGTCAGGAGCCGCCAGGCCCACCCGGAAGCCCGGGGAGCAGGACGGCAAGCGGGAGCAGCTTGAGGACCGGGCTCTTGCCGCGTTGCTGTCAGAGACGACGATCGTCAAGGCGGCAGCGGCGGCCGGCATCAGCGAGTCGACGCTGGCGCGGTGGCTGGCCGAGCCGTCGTTCCGGGCCCGTTACCGCGAGGCGCGCCGGCAGGTGGTCGAGCAGGCCATTTCCTCACTCCAGCGGGCCACCGGTGAGGCCGTTGAGACGCTGCGGCGAAACCTGACGTGCGGGGTTCCGGCGGCCGAGATCAGCGCCGCGAAGGCGATCGTGGATCAGGCCTTCCGAGGCTTGGAAGTGATCGACCTCGCTTCCCGCATCGAGCAACTCGAGCGCGGCACGGACACGGAGCAGGCCGAATGACGACCGCGCTCGCATCCTGCGTGTCGCGGCTCGAGAAGGCGAACGCCGGCATCCTAGCGCCGGCCGATCTCGGCGCCCTTTGGACGCCGCGATCCGCCCCCCAGCGGATGGCACTGGAGTCCGAGGCCGACGAGGTGTACTACGGCGGGGCAGCCGGGGGCGGGAAGACCGATCTGCTCATCGGGGCGGCCATTACACGGCACCGCCGTTCGATGAACTTTCGCCGCGAGTACGCCCAGCATTCGGCGATCATCGACCGTGTGTCCGAGGTGCTGGCCCGGATCGCCGAGCAGGTCAGCTACAACGGGACGGAGCGGCGCTGGCGACTCCCCGGCAGCCGGTTCCTGGAACTGGGCGCCGCGCAGCACGAGGACAGCGTCCGGAAGTGGCGCGGCCGCCCCCACGACGGAAAGTTCTTCGACGAGCTCCCGGAGTTCACGGAGGCGCAGTACCTGTTCTTTGGTGGTTGGGCGCGGACCACGGTGCCGGGTCATCGGGTGCGGAGGATCGAGGCCGGCAACCCGCCCACGGACACGGACGGCGAATGGGTGATTCACCGGTGGGGACCGTGGTTGGACGAGCAGCACCCGAACCCGGCACTCCCCGGGGAGCTGCGCTGGTTCGTCAGGATCGACGGCAAGGACACCGAGGTCGAAGGGCCGGAGCCGTTCGAGTGGCAGGGCGAGACGCTGTATCCGCAGTCCCGAACGTTCATCCCGGCGAAGCTGGCCGATAATGAGTTCCTCTCACGCGACCCGGCCTACCGGGCCACGCTCCAGGCGCTGCCGGAGCCGCTCCGATCGCAACTGCTCTACGGCGACCACAGCATCGGCCTCCAGGATGATGAGTGGGCCCTTGTGCTAGTTCCGGGTTGACGAAACGTCCTCCGTCCGGCGACCGGTGGGGTGTTCAGGCACCACGGGTCGTCGGAGGAGGACGGGTCGATGATAGCGCAGTTCGAGGACTTCTGCTTGTGGATGTACGTCGTAGTCGACGAGCTGTGGCCGACGGTGGCGGGGCGGTAGCGGCGACCGGGGCCGGCGCCTGCGTGCAGCGACAGCGAGCTGGTCACGATGGTCCTGGTCGGGGAGTGTCGGGGCTGGGACGAGGAGACCGACCTGGTCGAGCACTGGCAGGCGTATCGCCACCTGTTCCCGGCCATCCCCGAGCGGAGTCGGTTCAATCGCCGTCGTCGGGCGCTGGCCCCCGCGATCAACGACCTGCGGCGCCGCTTCTTGTGTGGTGGCCCGCTTCTTGTGTGGCCCGCTTCTTGTGTGGTGATGGCGCGGAGGTCACCATGGGATTGGGCATCATCGGACTCATCGGCGCCATCGTCGTGGCCGTGATCATCCTGCGGTTCGCCGGCATCCTCTGAGGTCCTCTGAGGTCGCTCCGAGAGCTCGCTCACCGAGCACCGACGCCACGCCCAGGGCCGACCAGGAGCGGCAGCGCCGTGCAGATGGCACGGCTCGGCTGGAGGCGGACACAGTCGCTCGTTACCAGGAACAACAGCGTTCATCTGATGAGCGCGGATCGTTAATCGACGGAGGTCGCACCCATGGTGCTCCCGATCATGACCCCCGAACAGCGCATGGACGCCCTGGCCAAGGCGACCGAAGCGCGCCAGGCTCGCAGTGTCCTCCTGGCGCAAGTCAAGTCCGGGGAGCTGACCCCGAGGCAGGTGTTCGAACGAACCGACGATGAGATCGTGAAGAAGACCCGCGTGCTGCGGGTGCTCCGTGCGTTGCCCGGCTACGGCCCGGCGAAGGTGACGGCGCTGATGACCGCCAGCGGTGTCGATGAGAAGCGACGGGTGGGCGGCCTGACCAGCGCGCAGCGTGCGAAGCTGCTCGAGGCCGTCTCGCCGTCTCGTGCGGACAGCCGCGCACCTGACAAGAGCAACGACCGGGGCGAGCCCGCCCCAGCCGGGCAAGCCCTCCGGCAGGCGCTCCAGGAGCAGATCGGCCAAGCCACCCAGCCTGTCCTCGACGAGTTGCAGCACCAACTCGCCGATGCCGTGCGCCAACAGCTGGAGCAGGCGCTTCACCCAACCGGAGAGGAGATCAAGGACGGGGTCGACGAGGCGTCGCAGCCGCGACTCGCGGGACGGCCCGGGGATGCGGGGGAACAGGCCGAGGCAACAGAGCAGTCGGGCGGCGACCAGGACGAAACGAAGCCGCAGTCGCCGGAGATCCTTGGAAGGGCCGGCGCGGCTCTGCAGGCGACGGTCACCCGACTCGTCAACACGCTCCGAGGGCTGCTGCAGAACGTGGGCAGCCTGCTCCAGGCCGTGGTGTCGTGGCTCAGGCGGATCCTGGCCGCGCTCCGCGACGGCCTCGGCTCCGTCGTGGGCAGGGGTGCCGGAGCCGTCACCTCGTAAGGCCGTCCATGGCGCCTGCCCACGCGGGCCGGGCGCCACAGCTTGGTGCCCCAAGCGTCCGAAGGTGGCCGTCAACCGCACGGCGAAGGTCCTCCTGGTATGGAGGCTGCTCTAGGCCTCACTGGATTACGCACGATGAGGCTACAGTTGTGAAGAAGATCTTCGGGCCGTCCGCTTCTGGCCTGGTTATCGGCCTGCTCATTGGTCTGAGTGCCTGCACCGCGGCGCCGACGCCTACCGCCCCAACCGTGGCGGCTGTGGCAACTGCTGCCTCGCCGGCAGCCGCAACCGCCGTAGCTGTCGCCTCGCCCCTGGCTACCTCCGTTGCTGCCACCTCACCTGCTGCAGCAACGGCTGCGGTAGCCGTCTCACCTGCCGCAGCAACCGCTGCGGTAGCCGCGTCCCCGGCGCCAGCCACGGTCGTAACCGCAGCCTCTCCGGTGGTAGGGACGGTCGTGGCCGCGGTCTCGCCTGCTGCATCGCCCGTCGCGACAGCGGCCACCGCCGCCTCGCCCGTCCGCATCACGAATGTCCAGCTCAGTCCAACCGATACGACGATCACGGTCCAGAACGTCAGCAGTACTGCCGTCGATCTGACCGGCTGGAAGCTGCAAGTCGGCTCGGCGACGGTCACCCTGCCGAGCGGTGCTCGGGCTGCTCCCAATGAGTCGGTCACGATCCATACGGGCACCGGCACGAGCGCGGGGCAGGACATCTATCTCGGGCAGGATGCCGCGACCCTGGTTGGGGGCCTGCGACCCGGCGCTACGATCGCTCTGATTGACGCCCAGGGCACCTCGGTAGCCCAATTCATGGTGCCGGGCTAGGTAACTCGACTGGCCGGAGCAGACTCGCTATGAGCTGATCTGACCCGCCGATCGCTACGGCAGCGCTCTCCATCGCACGTGAGTTGCCGGTCGCCTGCATGGCCCGGTAGACCCGCATGCCGGCCGTGACCAGCATGACGGCGCCGACGGCGACGATGAACACCAGGGCGACACTGCGACCGATCATCGAAGCGACCTCCGGTGCGAGCTGGCGCTGTTCGCTCTACGCGAGCGGCATCACTGGCGCGACCACGCCACTGGCGCAACGGCGGCCACGACACCTGCAACGCCCGTGAGGGCCAGCACGACGACGTGGTCCTGGCGGTAGCGATCGGCGCGTGGCTGGCCGAGCGCGGTACGACGACGGTGCAGTTTTTCTAGCAGGCGATGACGTGACGACGATGACCGACGAGTACTACCACACCCTGTGCGACCGGTTCGACGCGCTCTGGCGCCGCCGCGAGGAACAAGGCGGCACACTGGGCCCGGGCCGTCAGGAGGAATTCGACCGGCTGGGGCGGGCCATCATTGAGGCGTGCGACGAGCTGGGGTACACGATCGTGAGCCGTGATCTGACGATGGAGGCGATCCGGCACCGGGCGGCCGTGGATGACTTGATTCGCGACCTGGAGGCCGAGGCTCTGCCGGCCTCCAGGGTACCCGTCGCCACCCGAGTGGCGACCGAGCGTGCGCTCGATGCGGCCTGTCGTGAACTGCGGATCCCGCGACCTCGGCTGGTCTGGCTGCCGGCCGACCTGCTGGACGGCGCCGGATGTGATGGCTCCACACCGTCGCTCCGGAGTGACGTGGTCTACCTGTCGGCCGGTCTCGACCCGGCCAGGACGGCCCACTGCGCCCGCCACGAAGCCAGGCACGCGTGGCAGAACGCGATGTCCAGATTCATGGAGCCCGGGGTGTGCGAGCGGGACGCGGAGCAGTTCGCCCATCGGGGGTGACGACGTGAGCAGGTTCAGACGGAGGTGCGGGATGTCAGAGCGACAGCGGCTGTCAGCGTGGGCAGAGCTGCAGGAGCGGCGCCGCGGTATCGAAGCGCGCCAGACCATCGCGAGCCTGGAGGCTGCACTGGCCGATGTCGAGCAGCGGCTTGGGCCGGCGATGCAGGAAGAAGCTCGGCGACGGCAGGCGTACGAGCGCGCCGGCTGGCGGATGGTACAAGTGCTGGAACGGCGCTCGCCGGGCGAGCGCCTGCTCGTGCAGGCCGGCGACCCTGAACGGGTCGAGCTGGATCGGGCCGAGTTGCAGTTGGCCGGGATGACCCAAGTCGTCAACGACCTGGCCGAGCGGCGAGCGCGCATCCGTCAGGCGCTGACACGGGTGCGTGTCACGGTGCTGGTCTAAAGGTCCGGAAGGCCCTCCATCGACAGAAGCGGGCGCCTTAGCTCACGTCCGCGCCCCGTAAGCTGTCCGCTGTTGCTCCCCCGTGTGAGCACCAGCGTCCTGGACCCGTCCGGTGTGAGCGGCAGGAAGTACACGTGGTAGCACTTCAGGCAGAGCAGGAAGCGGCTGAGCCCCTCGCTCGGCGTGCGCACGGTGACGGCGATGGGCTCGTCGGTGGTCGCCTGGCATTCCCAGCATGCCCAATGTTGCGAGCGGAGCTCCTCCATAGCCACCCTCGTTCTCCTCGCGCTCGGCGCGGCGCCCCACCGGCTCGCCGAGCGAGGAGGGAGGCGAGATTCGGTTTCCGGTTCAGATCCCCGCGGCGACCAGAGTAGCACGCTTTTCGACCTCTTGACGGGTACCTTCGGCACCCTCTTCGTGAGGACCTTCGGCACTCAGCAACGCGACCGACCCTGCACTACCGTCGCGGAGGTGCGGGCGGCGCCGGAGTACCGAGTCTAGCGGCTTAGGTCGCGGCTGCGCGCGCTAGTCGGCCCACATTCTTGCGCCGGCGCAAGGATCGCCGTCCGTCCCCGCGAGCGTGCCGGAGCACGGAGTCGGACGCTGGGCGCGCGTGTTCGCCCTCCCGTACGCAACGTGTACGCGTCCAGGCCGATGACCCGAGATCCACGGTGTGCCTCGTGCGCTGTCTTCGAGCAGGAGGACCCCATGCATGAACTCACGACCGACGCCATGACCGGGGCCGTCGAGGCCACCGCGAGCGTCGCCCGATCCGCCCCCGTGTTCCTCCGCATCGTCCTGGGGCTCCTGATAGTCGCCCTGGGAGCGATCCTCTGGCTCGTCACCACCATCCTGCTGGATGGACACTAGGGTCCACGTCCACGCCTGGGCCGTCGTACTCATGCCTGAAGCCGAGCGCCCCGGGCAGCGCCCACGAACCACGGCGACTCGGCTGTATAGTCGGGCACCATGAAAGGTCGCATGGATGAGCACATGCTAGCCCGGCGGAGCGGCGCGTGGATTCGCGGCGCGGTGGAGCAGTACGGCCTCCCGGTCGGCGATCTCGCCGCAACGGCGGGGGTGCCCATGGAACGACTCGCGCGACTGGCGTCCGGCGCCGACTATCCCTCGCCGGACGAGATCGACGCGATTGCCGGCGCCGTTGCCAGGCACGTCGGCGCTCGCTGGGGCAAGGCCGACAGCATCCGCCATCAGTTCGCCCTGGCCGCCGGGTATTACTCGGCCGGTAAGCAGACCATCATCCCGGACGGCCATCCACAGGCGCGGAGGTAGCGCCGGCCCGTCAGGCCCCAGCGAACGGTGCCGCCGGTGGCTCGCGTGTCAGGGTGCCGCCGTTTCGGCCCTCTCAAGGCTACCTATGACGGCGGTTCTCGCACGCTGGGCGCGCCCGGAGGGCCGTACGGCTGCCGGCCGCGAGCGCCGGGCAGGGTCGGAGTGGGCAGTGTCCGGTCTGATCCTGACGGGGGTCCTGATCCTGCAGCATCCCCCTCGGTCATGGGGCACTCCCCCACGAGCCGCGGAGGTGAACGTTGCGCCCGATGTCCGACGACCCCTCGACCGGCATGGCGGCCCCGCTGACCGACCTCGAGCGGGAGATTGTCGCCCTGATCGCCGAGGGCCTGACGAATCAAGCGATCGCCGACCGACTCGGCCTGGCAAGGCTGACGGTGAGCCAGCACGTCGCGACCATCCTGTGGCGGTTGGGCCTGCGGAGCCACCACGAGATCGCCGCCTGGGTCAATGAGCAGGGCCAACGCGCGCAGAGCCGCTGACGGCGGCCGATTGACCAGGCGACTCGCGATGGGAAGCGATGTGGGCCTCGGTGGCGGAGATCCGACGGGGGGTCAGGCCGTGCGGCCTCGAAGGCGGTCCAGTGGCGGGCCGGATGGCTCACCGCTCTTCCCCGCGCTCGCCACGGTCGCGCTGCTCCTGCTGGTCGTCGCCGCTCGCCCGGTCGCGGTCGGCGTCAAGAGCGCACTCCTGCTGCCAGCGATCTTCGACGGCGCACCGGCCCGGCCGCTGGCCTTGCTGGCCCGGCCGCCGCGCCGCGAGGCGTTTTCCTTTGCCTACAGCCAGGGCGAGGTGGCCGGGGATCTGTACGTGCCAAGTACGGGCGCCGGCCACGGGGCGCTGCTCCTGCTCCCGGGCGCACGGCCCCCGCCGCGGGACGACCCGCTCCTGGTCCGCTTCGCCGAGGACCTTGGCCGGGCCGGCGTCGTGGTGATGGTCCCGACCTCGTCGCGGCTGAACGCCGGGCAGATCCTGCCGGAGGAAGTCGACGCGATCGTCCAAGCCGTCGAACTGCTGCGGAGGCGCAACGACGTGGACCCGGCCCGGGTCGGGATCATCGGCTTCTCGGTCGGCGGCGCGCTGGCGGTCGTGGCCGCGGCGGACCCCCGCCTGGCGGGGCGCCTGGCGTTCGTCGCCAGCCTCGGGGGCTACTTCGACGTCGAGGACCTGCTCCGGGCGATCGCGGCCCGGCGCCTCGCCTACGCCGGGATCGACGAGCCCTGGGTGCCGCACCCGCTCACGATCTGGGTCGTCGCGCGGCAGCTCGTCGACGCCCTGCCGGACCCGCGGGACCGCGCGCTGCTCGATGAGCTCCTCATGCGGCAGCGGTGGCCGACGGGCGAGGACGAAGGGCTCCTCTCGCCGGCCGGGCGGGCCGTCCTGGACGTCCTGGCCGGGCCCCCGTCGGCCGACCCGGAGCGGGTCCTGGCGCTCTTGCCGGCCGCGAGCCGGCAGCGGCTGCGCGAGATCTCCCCCGCCCTTGCAATCGAGCGAGTCCGGACGCCCCTGTTCGTGATGCACGACCTGGACGATCGCTTCATCCCGTACACCGAGTCGCGACGCCTGGTCGAGCGGGCGCCGCCCGGCACGGTGCGGCTGCATACCGAGCTCGACCTGCTCGCCCACGTCGTGCCGGATCGCGCGCTCGACTCGCCGGCCCGACTGCTCGACGTGGCGAAGCTGTGCCGCCACCTCTACCAGATTCTCCTCCACACCCTGTGAGGGCCGGCCCCAGATGCCACTCCGGCCCCCGCATCGATCCGGGCCACCAGCGCGCAGCACGGGGCTGCTGGCGTACCTTATGCGGTGTTCTGTTCCATCGAAGGAGGCCACACATGCGCCTGTTACTTGAGCTCGAGCCGGAAGGTGACATCTTCAACGACCCGATGGAAGACGACGACCTCCTGACCAACCAGCCGATCAACGACCCAGACGCGTAACATCCTGGGGAGGTCGCTACGATACGAACGCGCCCCGGCCAGACGGCCGGGGCGCTGCTGGGTCCATGATGGCGCTCGACGTCCACGACCCGCGAGCATCATCATGGGGAACCTGGGCTGGTCCGCAGCCTCCCAGGAGCGGTCCCGGGGGCACTGACGGGTCTCCGGGGCCGCGTCCACTCCATACAGTGGCCTGTAAGCACGGAATGAGGTCTGGGCGGGGCCGTCGATCTTCAAGCCGGCGCGAACCTTCCTGCCGGCGGGAATCTGGTGCGCGGTCGTCCCTGCCGGGGGCAACGCTCAGCATGCGAGAGATCATCCCCGGCACTTGGGCGCGTGTGCGCCTAATCCCAGTCTGCCCCGGCGACGGCCGGCGGCGCGCTCAGGACGGCCGTACCGGTGATGGGCAGGGCAACGTCCGTCCGGCCGCATCGCTCCTGGAAGCGTGAGTGTGCGATCTGAAGGCACCCGCGCTGGGCGGCCGGGCCGCAGTAGATCAGGCTCCGGACGCTCAACGCCGAGGCGGCGATCAAGGATCCCGGCGCGAGCGATGATGACGCGCTCACGCCCAGGCCACCCGAACTGGTCGCGACCGCATCGCTCGGCGCGAAGCAGACTGCTGTTCAGCGTGCGAAGGAGGTGTACCTGACGTCCCACGGACTCACGCTGTTGTGCGGGTGCCCCACGGACTACGCCGCGGTCGGAGCGGGCGGACCTGTTGGCGGTCGAACACGCCAGGCGGACACGGCGGATCAGCGGGAACAGGACCGGCGCGCCGACGATCGGTTTCGCGCGAAGGCGCCGACAGCCCCGATGCACGATTCCGATCCCGCGTGTGCACGCATTCACTGAGGTCTGAGCGGAGCGGACGTCGAGCGAAGGAGGCTGCTGGTGCGAGTTCTGCCTGCGAGGTCGGCGCCGTACGCCGACCATGCCGCCGCTCCCGCGGAGTCGGCACCGCGTCACTCGGCGGTGCTCCCCGCTGCCAGGATAGCGCTCGTCCGCTTTGCCCTGGTGGAAGTCGAGCAGCCGGCCGAAGAGACCCCGGACCCGTTAGGCTGCCGACTCCAGATCCATGACACGGACCACACCGGGTGACGCGCGTCCATCACACTGGCGATACGGCGCTTGGCACACCCAAGACGGCATGAGGCCCGAGGGGGCTTGCCATCCAGGCCGTGCGTCGATCCTAGGGCCACCAGCGCGCAGCACGGGGCTCCTGGGGACCCAGAGAAGCGCCCGGGCATGGGGCCACCCGGGCGCTCTGAGAAGGGACTCCCGGAGCCCGGCTGCATCGCTCAGATTCCGAGGCAACCCAGCGTAACACGGCATTCTCGCAAGCGGGCGTTCATCCAAGCGTCTCGCCGCAAAGATGTGGATTTCTCTACATAGAGACGCGCCCCGACCGTCTGGCCGGGGCGCTGGTGCGTGGCGGGGCGAGCACCCGTTGGCGCTTTCTCTCAGGACGATTGCAGGCCCCGACGTATCCGCCATTCGAGCCATTCCCAACGCCCCAGGAACCGCGCGAGACGATACAGGCGACTCCTTGACAGGAGCCTGAGGGCGATCCGCGTCTCATGGAGATCTTCGGATTGTCGATGAGCCCGGACACGCAGTGCCACCAGCTCTCGGCGCAGCTCCGCTACCGCCTCGGCCTGTTGCTCGATCTGGGCAAGGAGCGCTTCCCGCTCACCCCGCACCTGATCGTCATCCATCCTCAGCTCCACTCACGCATACCCTACCCGATGGGCTGGCGGTTGCCCCACCGGCCCATCGGGATCGCGTGGTCGTCGGTCAGGCGGTCGCCGGCTGCCCACCGCACGTGATGGTCAGAAGGCGTTGGTCAGCTCGTGCCCGTCGTACGGACGCTTCACCCAGGCCTCCCACGCCTCGGCGACCTTCAGCGCGCCGCCGTTCGGGGCCTGGGGCCGGCTGGCCGCGAACTCGGCAGCCGCCTCGAGGACGGCGAGACCGGGCGGATTCACCTCCCGAGGACGAGCGAGGCCGAGGCGACGCGGGCCGAGCTGCCGGAGTACGAGATCAGGGTCAGCGACGACGGCCGCGACAGCTTCGGCGCGTTCAGGACCGGCCGGCACGACGACCTGGTCACGGCGCTCGGGCTGGCCACGCAGGCGACGCCGGCCGCGGTCTACGTCTACTGACCTGCCGTGCAGGGGCGGCGTTCGCTCACTCAGTGGACTGACGGGCCCAGGATCGACACTCAGGGGCTCTCAGGGCCGTCCGGCGCGGTGCTACCGTGATAGGCCAGGTTCAGCAGCCTCATCAGCTCGTCGGTGCCGCCGACATCGGGATGCAGTGTCCGCGCGAGCGCGCGGTAGACCGCAAGGCGCCGCGCAGCCGGCAGGATCTCGAACACCCGCGCGAACGGGTTGACGTCGTCGCCGGGCGGCACCGTCGTCCAGTTCCGGGGCCGCCCCGAGCCCGAGCCGGCCCCCGGTACGTCGCCATGATCCTCCGATACATCGCCGTCAGGCTCCCTTTGGCCGCCAGGCTTCCACTGATCAACCGGCCGGGCGGCCCAGTTGCGATCGGCCAGCCGGCGGAGCACGCGCCGAGGAGCCGCCGCCAGCTCGAGGTGTGTCGCCCACCGGAGCCAGCCGTCGCTGAGGCGGTAGATGTCAGCCCGCAACGCGCCGGCCTTGACGGCGGTCTCGAGCGCGGCCAGCTCGTTGGCCGTCACGGTCACGTTCGGGAAACACGCGCGCGCGGTCGCTCGCGCGATCCGACGGACCAGCGGCTCGCGGCCGCCGTTCGGGGCCGGCCTGGCGGCGCTGATACGGCTCGCCGGGATGCCGGCCTGGCGTCGGCGCAAGCGCCGCCTCCGATCCGCGTCCGGCTGGCGTTGGCAGGCCGGATCCGTGCAGACACGGCGAGCGCGGCCCAACGCCGGCTGAGACAGCGGGCCGCCGCAGATGAGGCACTGCACAGGCTTGTACATCCCGTAAACGCACCATTTTCGGGACGCTAATCGGCAAGCCCGGCGACGCCCGTCGAGCCGTCCGTGTACGCTAGGCACAGCAATGGCACCCCGTCCATCGAGGCCGCCGCCAGCCCGGTCATCGCGTTCGTGACCCCGACGCCGTGCGTCACCAGGCAGGGCCGACCTGGCGGGTCATCCTGGCCCAGCCGTCCGCCATGAACGCGGCCGGCCCCTCGTGGCGGGTGTGGACGACGCGCAGCCCCTCCTCCTGAGCCGCCTGATAGACCGCTGCCATCCCACCAGCACTGACGCTGAACAGGTGGGAGACGCCTTGCCGCTGCAACGCTCGTACCAGGAGCGTGGCGCCGTCGACGCGCACCATCTCCCACCTCCTCAGCCCGTACTCCCTACTCTGGCGTCTTCGTAGACTGCCAGGTCACCATCTTCCACTCGCCGCCCCGGTTGGCGTAGACGTTCACGAACCGGATCCCGAAGCTGACCGGGTTCCCATTCGAGTTCACGTTCACCCGCGCCACGCCCGTCAACACCACCGCCGTGCCGAGATCCTGCGCCACCACGTCAGACGCCTCCAGCCCGGTATAGACGGTCCTGCCCGACTTCATGTTGCCGATCAGGCTCTCCTTGGTATCGATCCGGGCCGTCGAGTGGGTGTAGATCAAGTCGTCGGCGATGATCGACTCCAGCGTCGCGAAATCCTGCTTGACCGTCGCCTGCATCCGCTGTCGATCCAGTTCGATGATCTTCTGACCGTTGTCTGCCATTGGTCTCTCCCCTGGCCTGACCCTCGCGGCCGGCCGCCTCGCGGTACTGAAGGCATTGTAGCCACCATAATCGGACTCGTATCTGCATGAAGTTCAGCGCGAGGGAGAGCATGACGAACGACGACGTCGCGTACGGCCAGACCACCCTCCCGGTCGGGATCCGCTCCCGCTTCGTGAACAACAACAACGGCATCACCATGCACGTGCTGGAGGCCGGCTTCGAGGAGCCTGGCCGGCCACTGGTGCTCCTGATGCACGGCTACCCGGAGCTGGCGTACAGCTGGCGCAAGGTGATGCTGCCGCTGGCCGAGGCTGGCTACCACGTCGTGGCGCCGGATCATCGCGGCTACGGGCGCAGCGACGGCACTGACGTGACCTTCGACGACAGCCTCTGGCCGTTCCGTCCGATGGAGCGCGTGCGTGACACCCTCGGGCTGGTCTACGCGCTCGGGCATCGCAGCGTGGCAATGATCGTGGGACACGACTTCGGCTCGTCGGTCTCGGCCTGGTCGACGCTGATCCGTCCGGACGTGTTTCGCTCGATGGTGCTGATGACGGCGCCGTTCGACGGCGCGCCATCGTTCCCGTTCAACACGGCGAACGAGCCGCCGAAGCCCCCGGCCCCGGCCGGCCCGACCGTCCACGACGACCTGGCGGCGCTGCCCCGCCCGCGCAAGCACTACCACTGGTACAACGCGCGGCGCGAGGCGAACGACGAGTGGGTCAACGCGAAGCAGGGCATCCACGACTTCCTGCGCGCCTACTATCACGTCAAGAGCGCGGACTGGAAGGGGAACAGGCCGCACCCGCTGACGGCGTTCAGCGCGACCGAGCTTGCGAAGATGCCGCGCTACTACATCATGGACCTCGACAAGACGATGCCCGAGAACGTGGCCATCGACATGCCGACGCCCGAGGAGATCGCGGCGAACCAGTGGCTCACGGATGAGGAGCTCCGCGTCTGCTCTGATGAGTTCACGCGCACGGGCTTCCAGGGTGGCTTGCAGTCGTACCGACTACAAACGGACCCCGCCTTCACGGCTGAGCTGCGGATGTTTTCCGGCCGCACCGTCGACGTGCCGTCGATGTTCATCAGCGGCACGAGCGACTGGGGCGTTTACCAGCGGGCCGGGCGCCTGGAGGCGATGCGTGACGAGGTCTGCACCGATCTCCGTGGCATCCACCTGTTGGAAGGCGCCGGCCACTGGGTCCAGCAGGAGCAGCCGGAAGCCGTCAACACCCTGCTGCTCCAGTTCCTGCGAGATCAGACAGGCGGCGGCTCATGACGGCGTCGCTCACTCCTCAGCCATTGGTGTAACTCTGCACCCGCTTCCCCTGATCTCGCCACCGCAAAGGTGCACTGCTCCATCCCGGGACATCCTACCGGGCCATAACTCGGTGAGCAGAGATATCCCATTCTGGACATGACGCCGCGCCCGCCGAGCGGTACCGTGACTGTAGAGCTCGCTGCGAACGCCTGAGCTCCACACCAGGGCGGATGGCGGAGACCCGCCACCCGCCGCGCCCCTGCGAAATACGGGGTTTCCCCGATGGCAACGAGACGCCCAGGGCGTACGCTCGAAGTACGGAATCGACCCCTGGCCCAACGAAGGAGAGATCCGATGACGATGACCGTGACCCCCACGACGACGATCTATCGGCCGGCGCCGGCGCGCCCAGGCGACGACCGCTTCGTGCCGCTCGCGGCCGAGCTGGGCGCCCGGTTCGCCGAGCGCGCCGCCGAGCACGATCGAGAGAACACGTTCGTGGAGGAGAACTTCGCGCAGCTCCGCGAGAGCGGCTACACCGCCCTGCCGATCCCCGAGGAGCTTGGCGGGCTCGGGGCCTCGCTGCGCCAGACCCTCTACGCCCAGGCCGAGCTCGGCCGCTACTGCGGCGCCACGGCCCTGGCCGTCAACATGCACCTCTACCTCGCCTTCGCCAACATGTACCGCTACAAGAACGGTGCTGCCGCCGTCGAGGCGCTGCTGCGCCGCATCGCCGTCGAGAAGCTGATCCTGATGACCAGCGGGGGATCTGACGGGCTCTGGCCCAGCACCACCGCCACCCGCGAGAATGGCGGCTTCATCCTGAACGGCCGCAAGGCGTTCTGTAGCCAGGCGCCGATCGCCAACGTCCTCTCGACAATGGCCACCTACGACGACCCGGTCGAAGGCAAGACGGTCCTGGCGATCGGCCTGCCGATGTCCAGCCCCGGCATTCAGATCGTCGAAACCTGGGACACGCTGGGGATGCGCGGTACTGCCAGCCACGACGTCCAGCTTGACGACGTCAAGATCACGGAGGCCCAGGTCGTGGCGAAGGGGCCGTGGGGCAGGACCTGGCCGGCCCTGAGAGTCGCCCTGATCCACGGCGTCAGCACGATGGCCGCCGTCTACTACGGTATCGCGGCCGGCGCCCGTGACGAGGCGATGCGCGTCGTCATGCAGCGGAAGAACGGCGTCGGCGAGCCGGCGTCCCAGGACCCGGCCATCGCCCGCCTCGTCGGCCTGATGGAGTACAAGCTGCGGACGGCCTGGTGGGCGCTGATCGGCGCGATCAACGAGCTGCCGGACGACTACCAGTATCCGGCCAACGACGAGACGGTGAACACGATCCTGCTGGCGAAGCGCTGCGTCGTGACCGAGGCCGCCGAGATCGTGGACCTGGCGATGGAGGCCGTCGGCGGCGCCGCCTTCTACAAGCGGTCGCCGCTGGAGCGGGCGTACCGCGACGTTCGCGGCGGCAAGTTCCACCCGCTGCCGCCGGAGAAGACGATCCAGTTCGCCGGCAAGCTGGCGCTCGGCGAGCCGGTCGACCAGGTCTGGTGACGCAGTCGGTGGGTGTGTCGAGCGGTGCCCCGGCCAGCGCCGCCGAGTGTGCCCGTTGCCGCCGGCCGCTGGCCGGCCGCTCACGCTACCTGCTCGGCACGGAGCATTGCTGCCTGGCCTGCGCCCTCCGCTTCCGCCCGATGCTCCGTCGCTCGGCGCTGACCTCCCTGGTGGTCGGGACCGTCCTGGTCCTGATCAACCAGGGAGGTATCCTCGTTTCTGGCGCCTGGCCGCCCTCGCTGCTCTGGCAGATCCCGCTGACCTACACCGTGCCCTTCTGCGTCGCCACCTGGGGCGCCATCAGCAACTCCCGCCGCCCTGGCGGCTAAAGTGCGGGATTCCGTCTGAGTCGTTACCCTACCGCGAGGTAGGGCGTGCTGTGCTTCTCGCCGCGTGAGTCAATCGCGACCGAAGGAGCAGGAGTCCCAGTACTCCGCACGACCGAACCCACTTGTATACTGCCGCCAACGCGCAGACATCGAGTCCACCAGATGGACACGGCGGCGGTGTGGGTTTCCCCATCGAGAGTCCAGGGCATGCCGGATCCCATCGACAAACTCACGGCAAGCTCTTCGTCACGTTCAGAGGCTGCCCCGCACCCGGTGCAGGAACAGGCTCTGCCGAGCGGAACGGTGACGTTTCTCCTCACCGACGTGGAGGGCAGCACTGCGCTCTGGGAAGACGCCCCCGAGGCGATGCGAGCTGCCCTCGCCCAGCATGACATGCTCTTCGAGGATGCCGTCACCGCGCAGGGTGGCGTCCACATTCGACCACGTGGTGAGGGCGACAGCCGCTTCGCCGTCTTCACGTCGGCACCGGACGCCGTGACGGCGGCGCTCACCATCCAGCGCAGCTTCACGGCCGAGGAGTGGCCGACGCCCCGGCCGGTCAAGGTCCGGATCGGTCTCCACACCGGCGAGGCCGAGCTCCGAGACGGCGACTACTACGGGGCAGCCGTCAACCGTTGCGCCCGGCTGCGAACGATCGGGCACGGCGGGCACGTCCTGCTCTCCGAGGCCACATTCGTGCTCGTCCGAGACAACCTGCCCGCTGGCACCTCCCTACTAGACCAGGGCGAACATCGCCTGAAAGACCTGACCCGGCCAGAGCGGGTCTTTCAGCTCGTCGCCGACGACCTTCCCGCCGACCTGCCGCCGCTCGCCTCGCTCGACGCGCGACCGCACAACCTGCCGATTCAGCCGACCGTGCTGCTCGGCCGCGAGCTGGAAGTCGACGACGTGCGACAGCTCTTGCGGCGTGCCGAGACGCGCCTGGTCACCCTGACCGGCCCAGGCGGGACCGGCAAGACGCGCCTCAGCCTCCAGGTCGCGGCGGAGCTGGTCGATTGGTTCGAGGACGGTTCGCTCTTTGTGGAGCTTGCGCCGATCGGCGATCCGGCGCTCGTCCCCTCGACGATTGCCCAGGTCGTTGGCGTGCACGCCGTCGGGAGCCGCCCGGTCCTGGAAAGCCTGAAAGAGTACCTGCGGCGCCGATCCCTGCTGCTTGTGCTGGACAATTTCGAGCAGATCCTGCCGGCCGCCCCGGTCGTGTCCGAGCTGCTCGCGACCGCTCCTGGTCTGAAGGTGCTGATCACCAGCCGCGAGGCGCTCCGCCTGCGTGGCGAGCGTGAGTACGCCGTGCCGCCGCTGGCGCTACCCGATGCGCAGCACCGCCCAACACCCGACACGTTGTCGCGTTGCGCGGCGACCGCCCTGTTCGTCGAGCGCGCCGTCGACGTCCGCGACGACTTCGCCGTCACGGCCGAGAACGCCGCAGCCGTGGCCGAGATCTGCGTGCGGCTGGACGGCCTGCCGCTCGCGATCGAGCTGGCGGCAGCGCGCGTCCGCCTGCTCACCCCCGAAGCGATGCTGGCGCGCCTCGAACGACGGCTGCCCCTGCTGACCGGCGGAGCGCGCGACCTGCCGGCTCGTCAGCGCACGCTCCGCGACGCCATCGCCTGGAGCTACGACCTTCTGGAGCCGGACGAGCAGGCGCTGTTCCGCCGCCTGGCGGTCTTCGTCGGCGGGTGCACGCTCGATTCTGCGGAAGCGACGGCGACGGCCGAGGTTGGCGATCGGCGTTGGGCGCTCGCGGCTCACGACGTCCTCGACGGCATCGAGTCGTTGATCGCCAAGAACCTCCTGCGACGTGTCTCCGGCCCTGGCGGTGCCTCGCGCATGGCCATGCTGGAGACCGTCCGGGAGTACGGTCTGGAGCAACTCGCGCAGGCAGGCGAGCTTCACGCGATGCGGCGCTGGCACCGCGTTCACTTCCTCGATCTCGCCGAGCGGGCCGAGCCGGGCATGCGCGGACCTGAGCAGATCGTCTGGCTGGACCGGCTCGAAGCCGAACATGACAACCTGCGCGCGGCACTGACCTGGTGCCTCGCCGATGCGACCGATGCCGATCGCGCGCTTCGCCTGGCCGGTGCCCTGGTCTGGTTCTGGCTGACGCGCGCCCACGTCACCGAAGGTCGTCGGTGGCTGGACCTGGTGCTCGAACGGCCTGACGGCGCGCCAGTGGCGTACCTCAAAGCGTTGCACGGTGCAGGATGGCTCGCGCACATGCAGCACGACGCGGCGACCGCGCAGAGGAGGGCGGACGCCGCGCTTACGCTCGCGCGCGACCTCGGGCACCCCTGGTCGCTCAGCTTTGCGCTCCTGCTGCGGGCGCGGGTCGCCTACTTCGGGGGAGACGCGCCAACGGTCCGGCCCCTGGCCGAGCAGTGCCTGCTCGCCGCGCGCGAGGCCGGCGACGAGTGGCTCATCGCCTGGGCGCTCCATCTCCACGCGCTGGCCGCCCACATCGCCGGCGACTACCCGACGGCCCGCGGCTACTACGAGCAGAGTCTGGCGATCCGGCAGCGGATCGGCTCTCTGGAAGGCATCGGGATGTGCCAGCACCTGCTTGGCATGGTTGCCTACCAGGAGGGAGAGTATGAGGAGGCACGTCGCCTGAACGGCGCGTCTTTTCCCGCACTACGCCAGGTCGGACTCCACATCGTCCACAACCCGCTGGCGACGTTGGCCGCGCTCGCAGTCAGGCTTGGGCAGCCGCGGCGGGCCGCGCGCATCGCGGGCGCAACGCAGGCGTACGGCGACCTGATCAACCTGGCGCCGATTCCGCTGGCCGCTGAGATCGTGCGGCCAGTGCCGGCGCTGGCCCGCGAACTCCTTGGTGGACCTGAGTTCGACCGGGCCTGGGCCGAGGGCCAGGCGATGTCGCTCGACGATGCGATCGCCGAAGCGCTCGCCGTCGAGCCTCAGCGGCCGGCAGACCGCACGGAGAGCGTGACCGCACCACCAGGATCCACGGCCGGGTCCCCATTTCCGGCCGGCCTGAGCCCGCGCGAGATCGAGGTGCTCCGCCTCATCGCGGCCGGCCACACCAGCAAGGAGGTGGCTGACGTGCTGGTGCTCAGCATCCGCACCGTCGAACGCCACATCACCCACGTCTACGAGAAGATCGGCGCCCGAGGCCGGGCGGACGCCACCGCGTTCGCCCTGAAGCACGGCCTCCTCGGCAACACTTCGCCAGCCTGAGCGCGGCTGCCACCGTCGACGGCTCCTGACGGACTACAGCATCACGCGTGGCGATCCGACGACAATTCGGCGAGCAGGATGCCAGCTCGGTGAGGAGGACACGCCCGATGACGTACGAGGTCACGATCGCGACGGTCGAGCGGCAGCTGGTGGCGGCAGCCAGGCAGCGCACGACCTTCGCCGCGATCTCCCGCGAGATCCAGGCGCTCCTCAACGGCCCCTGGACCTTTCTCGGGCAGCACCCCGGGCTCCGGACGGACGGCCACAACGTCGCGATCTACTGGAGCATGCACGATGGCGGCTCGATCGAGGTCAGCGTGCAGGTGGTCCGACCATTCGAGGATGCCTTCGACGTCGTCTGCTCGGCAACGCCCGGCGGCACCGTCGCCATGACCGTCCACTACGGCCCGTACGATCGGCTTGGCGCCGCCCACGATGCCATCATGGCCTGGTGCCGCGAGCACGGCCACCAGACGGCCCTGCCGTTCTGGGAGATCTACGGCGACTGGGAGGAGGACCCGGCGAAGCTTCGGACCGACGTCCTCTACCTTCTCAGGTAGCCGTCCAGCATGGCGTAGGCCCGGCGCAGCCGCTGGACGTGCCCCCGCAGCGGCTCCGGCTCACCGGTCTCGAGATCCTCGATCCCGTACGCTCCAGGCCGATGGAGCCCGCCCGAGTCGAGCTCCACGCTCTCCACCAGCTCGTCGCCGCCCAGGAACTCGACCTCGGACGTGCCGCAGCGCGCGCACACGAACGGCGGGATCGTCAGCTCCACCTGCGCCAGGCAGCGGCAACAGCCGATCCGCGCGGGGATCTCGTCGATCGTCAGCGCCGCGTCGGCGGCCGGGGTGCCGGCTGCTGCCCGCTCGAAGCAGGCGCGCAGGCTCTCCGGGACGATTCGCTGCAACGCCCCGGCCTGGACCCTGACCTCGCGGACGTGCTCGCCGTTGGCGGCCTGAAGCACGACGTCCAGGATCTCCTCGGCCAGCGTCTCGTACATCGCGGCTCCCTTCCGTCGAGTATCCGTGAGGTGCAAGAAGTACACCAGTGGCGGCACGCCGCCTGCGAAGCCACCACTGGCCTGCTCAGCGCGGCGAACAGAACGGAGCGTCGGCGACAAACGAGGTGCGCGATGGCATCGTGGGGCTCAGTCGTAGCGAGAGGCGTGACCGCCGGCCTGATCGCCGGGGTCCCCCAGGTCGTGCTCACGCAGATCGAGACCGGCCTCTTCGGCGTGCCTCGCGAGCAGGCGGACATCGGCCCGCGCTTCGTGCGGCGCGTGACCCAACGATTCGTCGGCACCACGCCAGACTCGCCGACCGAGTGGCTTTTCGCGACCCTCTTCCACTTCGGGTATGCTGCTCAGTGGGGTGCGCTCTACGCCCTGTGTCAGGAGTGGCGCCCGACACCGCCGCTCGTAGGTGGCTCGATGCTGGCCGGCCTGATCTACACCCTGGCGTTCTCGCCCTGGGGAGCCGCGACCCAGACCGGCACCGAGCGCCCGCCGGCCCGCCGCCGAGTCCGTGAGACGCTGCTGCACTGGACGGCTGCCCTCTCGTTCAGCCTGACGACGGCGTTCGTCTACGAATGGCTACGCCGCCGGAGGGAGGCCCTCACCCCCCGGCCCCCTCTCCCTTGCGAGGGAGAGGGGGAGCAACTGGTGGGGCCGTGAGCAGGGCGGCGTACGACGCCGTCGTCGTCGGGGCCGGGCCGAACGGCCTGGCGGCGGCGATCGTCCTGGCGAAGGCCGGCCGCTCGGTCCTCGTCCGCGAGGCGAGCAGTACCGCCGGCGGCGGTGTTCGGTCGGACGCGCTGACGCTGCCCGGCTTCGTCCACGACGTCTGCTCGGCGATCCACCCGCTCGGGCTGGCCTCGCCGCTGTTCCGGCGGCTGCCACTCGACGCGCACGGCCTGGAGTGGGTCCACCCGCCGATCCCGCTGGCCCACCCGCTCGACGACGGCTCGGCCGTCCTGCTCCATCGGTCTACCAGCGCGACGGCCGCCGGCCTCGGCCGAGACGGGGCCGCCTGGCGGCTGCTGATGGACCCGTTCGTCTCGCGCTTCGAGCAGCTGGCCCCGGATCTCCTCGCGCCGCTCCGCCCGCCACGCCACCCCTTCCTCCTCGCCCGGTTCGGGATGCTGGCGGTCCAGCCGAGCTCGGTGCTGACACGACTGCTGTTCCGCGAGCCACGCGCGCGTGCCCTGTTCACCGGCCTGGCCGGCCACGCCACGCTCCCGCTGACGCACCCGCCCAGCGCCGCGTTCGGGCTGGTGCTGGGGATGACCGGGCACGCCGTCGGCTGGCCGATGCCGCGAGGCGGGGCGCAGCGCATCGCCGACGCGCTGGTCTCGTACCTTCGCTCGCTCGGCGGCGAGATCGAGACGAACGCGCCCGTCGAGGCTATTGACGATCTGCCGGCGCACCGGGCAGTCCTCCTGGACCTGACGCCGCGCCAGGTGCTTCGCATCGCCGGCTCGCGCCTGACCGAGGGGTACCGCAAGGAGCTGGAGGCGTTCCAGTACGGGCTCGGCACGTTCAAGGTCGATTGGGCGCTGGACGGCCCGATCCCCTGGCGCTCGCCTGACGCCGCACGGGCCGGGACGGTCCACCTCGGAGGCACGATCGAGGAGATGGAGCAGGCCCGTAAGGAGGAGTGGGCCGGCCGCCCGGCCGAGCGCCCCCTGGTCCTCCTCTCCCAGCCGACCCTCTTCGACCCATCGCGGGCGCCAGAAGGGAAACACACAGCCTGGGGCTACTGCCACCTCCCGAACGGCAGCCCCGTCGACATGACCGAGCGGATCGAGGCCCAGGTCGAGCGGTTCGCGCCCGGCTTCCGGGACCGGATCATCGCCCGGCACACGATGGGGCCAGCCGACTTCGAGCGCCACAACCCGAACCTCGTCGGCGGCGACCTCAACGGCGGCGAGGCGACGTTGCGTCAGCTCTTCTTCCGCCCGGCTCTCCGGCCGGTGCCGTACGCGACGTCAGCCCCGGATATCTTCATCTGCTCGTCCTCGACGCCGCCGGGCGGCGGGGTCCACGGGATGTGCGGCTTCCACGCCGCCCGCACCGCCCTCCGCCGACGCTTCTGACTCCTGGCACCTTCGCTCCCTCTCCCTTTGGGCCGTGGGGGTAGGGGGCCCCATGGTAGGTGTGATGAGGGCTGGGGTGAGGGCGAGCCCTGGTGCGCATCTTGCCCAGCCGCCATTCCGCGAAGCCGACCGCGATCGGCTTGCGTGGGAGCAGCATGCCGACGATCCCTCCGGCATCGCGCGGGCACTGGCCGATGACGGCTGTGCTGTTGGCCGCGCTGGTGGTCATGGCGCTCGCTGGCGGCTGCTCGCCAGCCGTGTTTGCCCCCGGGCCGCCCGAGCCGACGCCGCGCATCCCAACTGCCGGCGCGCCGCCCGTCCGACTCACGCCGGTCCCGGGCCTACCCGGTGATCCGGAAGCCGGGCGACAGGCGTTCCTGACGACCGGATGCAGCGGCTGCCACACCCTGACCGGCGTGGACGGGGCAACGGGACTGGCCGGTCCGATCCTGACCAACGTCGTGCTCCGGCCGACCCTGGCTGGCGAGACGATCCCGATGTCGCCAGAGACGATGACGCGCTGGCTGCTGGACCCGGCGGCCGTCAAGCCCGGCACCTCGATGCCAGGCGTCGGCCTCGACGAGCAGGAGGCGCGCAACCTGACGGCGTACCTGTTCAGCCTGCCCAGCACGCCTCCGTAAGGGCGGTACGAAACGTGCATGCGCGGCGGGCGTCATGGACCCGCTTTTGCTCGACGCCGAACAGTGGGGCCGCCTGAACGGCGTGCTCGTAGACCTGACAGCCGCCGCCGGGCTGGCCCTGACGGCCGCGTTCGCCTTCTTGCTCGGCCGGGTCGTCGTGCCGGCCTTCGCCGATGCAATCCCAGAGGGCGGCCGGACGGGAGAGGGACGGCAGCACGGCGCCAGGGCGATGCGCTGGCTCCTGAGCCAGATGGCGATCGCGTCCGCCATCGCCACGCTCGTCGGGCTCGGCCGGGCCATCGTCGGCGCAGTCAACGTGCTCCAAATCGCCTATCCGCGCTTCCTGATCTGAGATGCCGCTGCTGTCGCTCAGACTCGCGCTGGTCATCCTTCCGGCGTTCGGGCTGGCCGGCGCCGTCTTCGTGCTGGTCGTCGCCCTGCCGCGCTACCTGGAGACGCAGCACTACCCGTCGACGCCGAAGCAGCCGCTCTACTTCGACCACCGCGTCCACGTCGAGCAGGCCGGGCTGGATTGTGCCTTCTGCCACCGCACGGCAATGCAGGGCGTGACGGCCGGCTACCCGGACCTGGAACAGTGCATCGGCTGCCATGTCGTGGTCAGCCGTGGTGAGCGCGGCGAGGAGATCGAGGAGCTGCGCCAGGCCTGGATCGGCCAGCGCCCGCTCGACTGGGAGCGCATCCACCGCCTGCCAGATCACTCCCGCTTCCCGCACGCTGCCCACGTCCAGGCCGGCGTCGAATGCGCCACCTGCCACGGAGCTGTCGAGCAGATGGGCCAGGTCGTTCAGACACGCTCGCTCAAGATGGGCGACTGCGTGGACTGTCATCGGGAAATCGCCGCGCCGGACCAGTGCGGCGCCTGTCACTACTGATGTCCACCCATGACGGCGGCGTGACGCGGCGCCACTTCCTGCGGGTGGTCACCAGCACGACCCTCGGCGCGGTCGCATTTACTGGAGCGGGCGGCTGCAAGCCGCCCCACCAGGAGACCGTCGCGCAGAGTCGGACGCTGCTCGCCGAAGACCTCCTCTCCGCCTACGACGATTGGTATGCGACGGCCTGTCGAGGGTGCGCGGCCGGCTGCGGCGTCGTTGTGCGGGTCGTCGAAGGCCGCGCGAAGAAAGTCGAGGGCGTCCCCGGCCACCCGGTCAACCAGGGCAAGCTGTGCGCACGCGGGCAAGCGCTGGTCCAGGAGCAGTACCACCCGGACCGGATCCAGGGGCCGCTCCTGCGCACCGGGCCGCGCGGATCCGGCGCCTACCTCCCGATCTCCTGGGCGGATGCGCTGGAGCGGCTGACGACGCGGCTCCAGGCTCTCAACGAGACCGGTCGGGCTGGCGCCGTCGCGCTGCTGACGCGCCCCCTGGCGGCCCATCAGTCCCACCTGGTCCAGCGGTTCGCCGAGATGATCGGCGCCCGGCGTCTCATCCTCGACCCGCTCGCTGAGGCGCCGCTTCACGAGGCGGTTCGCCGCGTCTTCGGCGCGGACCGCCTGCCGCTGTTCGACCTTCAGAACGCCCGCTATGTCCTCTCGTTCGGCGCCGACTTCCTCTCCACCTGGCTTTCGCCCGTTCAGTACGGCGTCGGCTACGGCATCTTCCGCCAGGGCCAGTACGACCTGGCCGGCTTCGCGCCGCGCGCGGGCACCGATCGGCCACGCGGCTACCTGGTCCAGATCGAGCCGCGTTTCTCCACCACCGCCGCCAGCGCCGACCGCTGGCTGCCCATCCGGCCCGGCAGCGAGGGGATCTTGGCGCGAGCGCTGGCCCAGGTGATCGTCGCCGAGGGGCTCGCGCCGATCGCGGGCGACGGCGAGGGCGCCGCCATCGATGCGTTCGGCGACCCCGGTGCGCTCGGAGCGTTCCGGCCAGACCTCGTCGCAGCGGAGATCGGCATCACAGCAGAGCGGATCGCCGAGCTGGCCCGCGACTTCGCCAACAGCCAGCCAGCCCTGGCGATCGGCGGCGGCCCGGCCGGTGCCCAGACCAACGGCACCGAGATTCTGTCGGACGTGTATGCCCTCAACCTGCTCGTCGGGAACGTCGGGCGGCCGGGCGGCGTGCTCCTCAACTCACCGTCACCTCTCGACGGTCTGCCGGATGCTGACCCGCCGAGCCGGCTTGCCGACTGGCAGGCCCTCGCCGCCGACCTCCGCGCCGGCCGGACCGAGGCCGTGCTCGTCCACGACGCCGATCCCGTGCACGGGCTGCCGGCCGCCCTCGGCCTGCGCGAGGCGCTCCTGGCGGCGCCGTTCATCGCCAGCTTCTCCAGCTTCCCAGACGACACGACCGCCCTGGCCGACCTGATCCTGCCCTCCCACCTCCCGCTCGAAGCGTGGGGCATCACCGTTCCGAGCCCGGCGCCCGGCCACCCCGTCCTGACGGTTCAGCAACCGGTCGTCTCCCCCCAGTTCGACACCCGAGCCTTCGAGGACACCCTGCTCACTCTCGCCGATCGACTGGGGACCACGCTGCCCTGGGCATCATCCCGCGACCTCATCCGCGCGGCGGCCCGCGAGCTGCACCGGCAGCAGGGCGGCTCCGGCGAGGGTGCCGACTTCGAGCGGTTCTGGGTGACGCTGCTCCAGCGCGGCGGCTGGTGGGAGGAGCCCCCACCCCCCGACCCCCATCATGCCTACCATGGGGCCCCCTACCCCCACGGCCCCACTGCGGTGGAGAGGGGGAGTCCACCTGCAAGTCCGATGCTGCCCCCCTCTCCCTTGCGAGGGAGAGGGGCTGGGGGTGAGGGCTCGGCGTACCCGTTTCACCTCGTCCCGTTTCCGCACAATACGCTCGGCGATGGGCGCACGGCCCACCTTCCCTGGCTCCAGGCCGCCCCCGATCCGCTGACCTCGGTCACCTGGCGAAGCTGGGTCGAGTTGAATCCACGTACGGCGGCCGAGCTCGGCGTCAAGGAAGGCGATCTCGTCGCCGTCGAGACGCCGGACGGCCGCGCCGAGCTGCCGGTCTACGTCAGCCCGGCCGCCCCACCGGACGTGCTCGGCATTCCCCTCGGGCAAGGACACGCGGGGTACGGCCGCTGGGCAACCGGTCGCGGCCCCAACCCGCTCGACCTCCTGGCACCGCTGACGGACGAAGCCACGGGCGCTCTCGCCTACGCCGCGACGCGGGCACGGCTCGTGCCTCTCGGGCGGCGAATGCGCCTGCCGAAGCTGGAAGGGACTATGCCCGCCTACCAGCTCCCAGACGCCGAGGTGCTGAAAGTGACCCACGAATCATGAGCGCGCAGGGTGAGTACTCCTGGGGCCTGGTCGTGGACCTGGACCGCTGCACAGGATGTCAGGCGTGCGTCGTCGCCTGCCAGGCCGAGAACAACATTCCGATCAACGACGAGCAGACCTTCCTGGACCGCCGCGCCAACGAGTGGATCAGGATCGAGCGGTACTGGGAGGGCGAGTTCCCAGACGTCAAGGCCCGGTTCATCCCGGTCCTCTGCCAGCACTGCGCCAACGCCCCCTGCGAGGCCGTCTGCCCGGTCTACGCCACCCAGCACAGCCCGGACGGCCTGAACGTCCAGGTGTACAACCGCTGCGTCGGGACACGCTACTGCGGCAACAACTGCCCGTACAGCGTGCGCTTCTTCAACTGGTCGGAGCCGACGTGGCCCCAGCCGCTCACGTCGCAGCTGAACCCGGACGTCACGGTCCGCTCCAAGGGCGTCATCGAGAAGTGCACGTTCTGCATCCAGCGGATCAACCGGACGCGTCGGACGGCCCATCAGGAGGGCCGAACCATCCGTGACGGCGAGCTCCAGCCAGCCTGCGCTCAGGCCTGCCCCACGAACACGCTGATCTTCGGGAACTGGAAGGACCCGTCCAGCCGGATCAATCGCCTCGCCGCCGACCCGAGAGAGTACCGGCTGCTGGACCACCTCGGCACCGAGCCGGCCGTCGTCTACCTCAAGAAAGTCGATCCGGGGGTTGAGGAGGCATGATGCGACGCTGGGCGCCGCCCGGCGGCCCGAGGTACTGGCTCTCCGTGGTCCTGCTCGGAGTGATCGGGACGGCCGGGGTGGTCGCGCTGGCGCTGCTGGCGGCCGGCGGCCCGGAGCCGCGCGTTAAGTGGGCCTATCCCGCCGTGACGCTCGCCTTCATCCTCTCCACGACCCAGGCCATGCCGATCCTGGCCCTGGCGACTCGGCTGACGCGCGGCTACTGGAGCGTGCCGCTGCGCCGCCTCGCCGAGCTTGGCGCAGTCTCCGGGCTGGTGACGGCTCCCCTCTTCATCTTGCTCCTCTTGCAGCTCCCGGAGTGGCACGACCGCCCGAGCATCTGGCAGGAATGGCCGGGCGCGCCGCTGGTCTGGGACAGCATCGCCGTCGTGGCGCTGGCCGTGGTCGGCATGCTGCTGCTGCACGTCGCCGCGCTCCCGGATTTCGCCGCGGCACGCGATGCTGGCGCCGGCGGCCTGACTCGACTGCGCGCCCTCGGCTGGCGCGGCACCCTCGAGCAGTGGCACGTCCTCAGCTCTGGGTTGACGCTGCTCGGCGCCTTCTACCTGCTGCTCTTCACGCTCGTCCACCTGCTGGTCGCCACCGACCTTGCCCTCAGCCTGGTCCCGCACTGGACCAGCGCCGTCATCCCGCCGTACCACGCCATCTCGGGGATCCAGGGCGGCGTCGCGGCGACGGTGCTGGCGCTCGGCGTGCTCCGTCGAGTGGCCGGACCGGAGCGCATCGACGCGGCGGCCTTCCACGCCTGCGGCGTCATCCTCCTGGCCCTGGCGCTGATCTGGTTCTGGTTCATCTGGTCGGAATTCGTCACCTTCTGGTACGGCCGGCTGCCCCACGAGCGGTGGCTGCTCTCCCTGCTGATGTTCGGGCCGAGCCTGATCCCGTTCCTGGTCGCCTTCACGCTCTGCTTCCTGCTACCGACCATCCTGCTGATCTGGAACCCGATCCGGAACAGCGTGCGCGGGCCAGTCGTCGTCGCGGCGCTAATGCTGGTCGGCATTCTTGCCGATCGAGTACGGATCTTCGGGGCGGCCTGGAGCGTCGCCGGGCCGGTCCTCCCGCACGACGCCCCGCTGCCGCCGCTACCCGCGTTTCCGCTGCCCGGCCTGCTGGACCTACTGATCGTCGTCGGGATGCCTGCCGCCGTGCTCTGTCTCGGCCTGCTGGTGCTGCGTCTCTTGCCGCCGCTCGCCCTCTGGGAGCTGCGCGCCGTCGACCTCGTGACGGTCCACGAGCCGCTGGCCCGCGCCCGCGTCGCCGTCGTCGGAAAGCCGAGCTGAGGGCAGCACTGTGCAAGAGACGTCGGCCCTCACCCCCCGGCAGGTCAACCGCGACCTGCTCGCCTTCTCCCAACACACGCCCGGCTGGTTCTGGATCGCCGCTGGCGCGCTCGGGCTGGTGACTGGCGCGGGCGGCATCTGCGTCGTCCTGATGATGGTGTACGGCCTGGGCCTGCTCGGCTACACCAACACCCAGATGTGGGCCGTCTTGATCACCAACTTCGTGTTCTGGGTCGGCATCAGCCACGCCGGCGTGATGATCTCGGCCGTGCTCAGGTTGACCCACGCCGAGTGGCGCCGCCCGATCACTCGCGCCGCCGAGGTTCTGACCGTCTTCGCGCTGATGGCCGCCGCGATCTTCCCGATCATCCACACCGGCCGGATGTGGCGCGCCGTCTACTGGTTCTTCCCGTACGACTTCTCCCGCAACCTCTGGCCCAGCGTCCGCTCAGCCCTGGTCTGGGACGTGACGGCGATCCTGACCTACCTGACCGGCACAGTCCTCTTCGTCTACGTCGCACTCCTGCCGGACCTGGCCGTAGCCCGCGATCACGCGACCGGCGGCTGGCGGCGGTTCTACGGTGCCCTGGCCCTCGGCTTCCGGGGCACGACGCGCCAGTGGAAGCTCCAACGGCTAGCCGGCCCCCTTGTCGCGGCCCTGATCCTGCCGGTCTTCGTCTCGGTCCACTCGACCGTCTCCTGGGACTTCTCGATGGCGATCTTGCCGGGCTGGCACTCGACGATCTTCGGCCCGTACTTCGTGATCGGGGCCGTCCACTCCGGGGTCGGCGCGATGGTGGTGGTGATGGCGGTCCTCCGTCGAGTGCTTCATCTGGAGACGTACGTCACCCGCGAGCACTTCGACGCAATGGGCCGGCTCCAGATCGCCGTCGTCCTTGGCTGGATCTTCTTCTGGCTGGTGGACCTCTTCGCCGGCCTGATGGCGCGCGAGGCGGTCGAGGTCCGGGTCTGGGAGCTGCGCCTGCTGACCTGGCCGAACAGCCTGCTGGCACTGATCTTCATCGTGACGGCGTTCGTGATCCCATTCCCGCTCTGGCTGTTCCGTCGTGTTCGACGTGCCCCTCTGGCGATGGCACTGCTCGGGGTGTCGGTCAACGTCGGGATGTGGCTCGAGCGGTACCTGCTGATCGTGCCGCCGCTCTCGTACAAGCAGGCGTTCACCTTCACCTGGGTGGAGAGCTACCAGCCGCGCCCGATCGAGTACGTCCTGACCCTCGCGACGTTCGCCTTCGTGGCGCTCGGCATCCTGCTGTTCGCCAGGCTCTTCCCGATCGTCCCGCTCTGGGACGTCAAGGAGGGCCAGATCCTCCGGCGCCAGATCCGCATCGGACGCGCGCGGGTGCCGGCAGTGGTGCACGAATGACCGGCGTGGTCGGGCTGTTCTGCGATCCTGACGCCGTCGCCGATGCGTTGGACGCCCTCCGCGCGGCCGGCTACCGCGAGCACGACGTCACGGTGCTCAGCGACACCCCGTATCCCGAGGGTGCATTTGGCGAGAGCGAAACCCATCACAACCTCTACGTCTACCCGTTCGTCGGGGCGATCTGCGGCTTCGTGGTCGGGCTGCTGGTGACGATCGGCACCCAGCTCGCCTACCCGATGGTCACCGGCGGCAAGCCGATCCTGTCGATCCCGCCGATGACGATCGTGATCTACGGCGGGACGCTGCTCGGGGCGATCGTCGTGACGATCCTCGGCATCCTGGTCGAGTCGCGCCTGCCGGACCTCGGCGCCGCCCCGTACGACCGGCGCATCGCCGAGGGGTACCTTGGAGTGGCGATCACCAGCCCCCGCGACGACGCCGAACGTCTGCTCCGCGCGGCCGGCGCCGTGGACATCGTGACTGACGAGGCTTCACACCGTGCCACCAGATAGACATCACCTCTCAGACTCCGGGGAGGCCCTCACCCCCCAACCCCCTCTCCCTGCCGCGGGAGAGGGGGAGCCAGCCCACGGGCGGGCTGGCTCCCCCTCTCCCGCGGCAGGGGGAGGGGCTGGGGGTGAGGGCTCCATTGGCATCCTGGCGGTCGTGCTCTCGATTCTGCTCTCCGGCTGCGCCACCGGCACCTACCCGCTCGACATCTTCTCCGAGATGCACAACCAGCCCTCGCAGCGCTACCTCGAGCCGGAGCGACGGGCGCCGCCGCGCGGGGCCGTGCCGATCTCGGGCGCCAGGGCCCGCCTGACGTTCGAGCAGGCCGCCGATCAGCAGAATCCCGTCCCCCAGACGCCGGAGACGCTGACCCGGGCCGTCGAGCTGTACCGCGTCAACTGCGCCACCTGTCACGGGGCCGACGGTCGGGGCAACGGCCCGATGGCCGCCTACTTCCGGGACAACCCGGCCGCGCCCGTTCCACCGGTCGATCTGTCCAGCCCACGCGTCCAGCAGCGCACCGACGGTCAGTTGCACTGGCTACTGGCGAACGGGATCGGCAACATGCCGGCCTACGGCAACCTCCTGGCCGACCAGGACCTCTGGGTACTGGTGACGTTCGTGCGAACCGTTAGATGAGAGCCGCTGCCCAGCTCAGCGCGACGTTTGGGGCGCTGACCGCGCTCCTGGCGGCGTTGCTGGTGCTTGGGACCCATCTCGTCGTGCAAGGCACGAACGCTCGCCTGCGTCTGTACTGGCTCGGCTTCGTGGCGGCACTCCTGATCGGGGCGCTCGGGCTGGGCGTGCTGGCCCTGGTGCTGAACAGCTTCGCCTGACGCCGAGGACTCGGGTGCCTACATGCCGAGGCACGGGTCGACGACGAACGCCGCCGCCCCTTCCAACAGGATCGCGAACAGGAAGATCGCGTTCAGCAGGATGCTGGCGGACGCCAGCCAGCGCTCGGCCTGCCCGGCGTCCGGGCGGCTCCGCAGGCGGCCGGCGACGACGATCGCCCCAACCACCACCCCGCCGAACAGCAGCGTCGTCAGATGAATCACCAGCCCGGACGCGGTCAGACAGGCGATCGGCAGCAGCGCGTAGATCACGATCAAATGCGTCGCCCAGACGATCGCCCCGCCAAGCGCCGCGAAGAAGATCAGCGCGCCGTGCCGGAGGCGGCCCTCACCCAACCCTCTCCCAGAGGGAGAGGGCTTTTCTCCCCCTCTCCCGCGCACGGGGGAGGGGGCTGGGGGGTGGGGGGTTCCTGTCATCGTCACACCAGGTACGGCGACACGTACGCCACCGCCAGCACCACCAGCCACGACACCACCACGAAGTGCCAGAACATCCCGGTCGTTTGGACGGCCAGGAAGCGCAGTCGATTGAAGTAGCCGAGCCATGCCTGAAGCTGCACGACCACCAGCATCACCAGCCCGCCGGCCGCCAGGCAGGCGTGGGTGCCGGCCAGCGTGAAGAACGCCGAGGCGTAGGCGTTCGTGCCGGGCGTGAACGGCACCCGCGCAAAATCGAAGATCAGCAGTCCCAGGAACAGCACCCCCAACCCGAACGTGCCGGCCAGCCCCAGCACCAGTGTCCCCTGGCTGCCGGCCCGGATACCGCGCTCGGCGAAGAAGATCGGGGCGGCGCTCAGCAGCAGCACGAGCGTCGCGATGCCCGGCAGGAGCAGGTCGGGCGGCGGAAGGCCGGCTGGCGGCCACGTCTCGGTGTTCGTGCGCAGGAAGAAGTAGCTGAACACCAGGCAGCCCAGGAACACCGCGAAGACGGTCACGATCAGCGCCATCGCCCACCAGGCCGGCGCCATCGGTCCATGGAGGTAGACCGGCAGACCGTGGATCGTGCCGTCAGGGTCCACCTCCGGAATCTCGCGCTCCTCCTTGCTCGGCCAGAGCCAGACGATCGAGGCGAGCGCGTAGCCGGCGAACGACCCGAGCAGCAACGGGTACCAGTCGGCCAGCTCGCCGACGAACACCAGTGTCAGGCAGATCCCGGCGATCAGCGGCCACCAGGACGGCTCCGAGAGCCGGATGACCGCCTCCGGCTTCGCGTCCAGCAGCGAGGTCACGAAGGTGGCCCTCCAGGTTTCGGGCTTCTGGGCCAGCCCCTCGACCAGCGCCTCGGTCCGGGCGTCGCCGCGCCTCAAGGAGTCCTGGTCCCAGAGCGGGTACCGGCCGTGGACGATCGGGATGTGGCGGTAGCCGTCGTCCGGCGGCGGCAGCTCCGTCGCCCAGTCGAGGGTGCCGGCCCCCCACGGGTTGCGCGGCGTCTCTCGCCCCTGTTGGAGCACGACCTGCTGGAGCATGTTCCAGCAGAACAGCGCCACGCCGACGGTCAGGATGAACACCCCGATCGTCGAGGTCAGGTTCAGCCACTCCCAGCCGAGCCCCGGCAGGTAGGTGTAGTACCGCCGCGGCATCCCGAGCAGGCCGGTGACGTGCATCGGGAAGAACGTCACATTGAACCCGACGAACACCAGCCAGAACTCGATCGTCGCGAGGCGCTCGTTCAGCATCCGCCCGGTCATCCCCGGCACCCAGTAGTGCAGCCCGGCGAAGATCGGGAAGAGGACGCCGCCGACCAGCACGTAGTGGAAGTGCGCCACGATGAAGTACGTGTCGTGGACCTGCCAGTTGAACGGCACCGCCGCGATCATCACCCCGCTCAGACCACCCAGCACGAACACCACGATGAACGCCAGCGCGTAGAGGAACGGCGGCTTGAAGGACGGACGGCCACTCCAGATGGTAGCGATCCAGGCGAAGATCTGAATCCCGCTCGGGATGGCGATGCTCATGCTGGCGCCGCCGAAGAACGCCAGCGCCAGCAACGCCAGCCCGACCGTGAACATGTGGTGGACCCAGAGCCCGAACGAGAGGAAGCCGATCGCCACCATCGAGAGGGCGATCAGCGTGTGGCCGACGTTCGGGCGCTTCACGAACGTCGGGATCACCATCGCGACGATCCCGAGACCCGGGATCAACTGGATGTAGACGTCTGGATGCCCGAAGATCCAGAACAGGTGCTGCCAGAGGACCGGATCGCCCCCCGCCGAGGCGTCGAAGAAGCGGGTGCCGTGCTTGCGGTCCAATTCCAGCAAGGTCGTCGCCACCAGCAGCGGCGTGAACCCGAACAGCATCATGAAGCCCATCACCAGGATCGCCCAGGCGTAGAGCGGCATCCGGTGGAGCGCCATGCCCGGCGCCCGGAACTTCATGATCGAGATCGTCAGCTCGATGCCGGCGCCGATCGCCGCGACCTCCGCCACGCTCAGCCCCAGCAGCCAGAAGTCGATCGCCAGCCCCGGCGAGTACTGGTTGAGCGTCAGCGGGACGTAGGCGTACCAGCCGCCATCGGGAGCGGCCCCGAAGAAGAAGCTGCTGTAGAACAGGATCCCGCCGAACAGGAACGTCCAGTAGCCGAACGCCGTCATCCTGGGGAACGGCAGCTCCCTGGTCCCGAGCATCACCGGCAGCAGGTAGTTGGCGAACGCCTCCATCGCCGGCACCGCGAACAGGAACATCATTGTCGAGCCGTGCATCGTGAAGAGCTGGTTGTAGGTGCTCGGCGCCAGGAACGTGTTTTGAGGATGCATCAGTTGGATCCGCATCAAGAGCGCCTGAACCCCGCCGAGCAGGAAGAAGGCGAACGCCGTCCAGAGGAAGCGGTTGACGATCGGGCCGTTCTGGACGGTGGTGAAGAACCCGACGACGCCGGTCGGGTCCGTCCAGGTCTGCGCGATCCGGTCGACGGGCCGAGTCTCGGTGCCCGGATCGGCGGTGGTGCGCGGCCGGGGGGCTGCCACCGTCATCGCAGGCTCTCCAGGTACGCCACCAGCGCCAGCAGGCTCTCGCCGTCCAGCGGCGTTACCGGCATCAGGTTGCCGGGCTTGAGCGCCTGCGGGTTGGCGATCCAGCCGCTCAGGTTGCCGCGATTGTTCTCCAGCATCCCGGCCGCGAGGGTCCGCCGCGTGGCGACGTGGGTCAGGTCCGGCCCCGGCACCCCCGCCTGCCCGCCCACGGCCGGGCTGCCGGCCTGGCCGTACCGCACGGTGTGACAGGCGATGCACCCCTCCCGCGCGAAGACCTGAGCGCCGCGTCTCGCCAGCGGGTCGGCCGGCTCGACGGCCGGGTGGCGCTGCGCCTCGAGCCAGGTCTCGAACTGCCCCGGCTCGCTGGCGACGACCACGAAGGCCATGTGGGCGTGCTGGAGGCCGCACAGCTCGGTACATTGCCCCCAGTAGACGCCGGGCTGGTCGGCCTGGACCCAGGTCTCGTCCTCGCGGCCGGGCGTCATGTCCAGCTTGCCCATCAACTGCGGAATCCAGAAGCTGTGGATCACGTCGCCCGATCGCAGCACCAGCCGGACCGGCTCGCCGACCGGGATCTGGATCTCGTTGGCGGTGACGACCTGATGGTCTGGGTAGCGGACCTCCCACCAGTACTGGCGCCCGGTCACCTCGACGGTCAACGCCGGCGCGCGGCCGGGCAGGGCGGTCCGCATGACGTCGCGGAACGAGAGGATCGCCAGCGGCAGCAGGATGGCGACGGGCAGGACGATCCCGCCTCCCACGACCAGGCCGTTCGCGGCGAAGCGGCCGAAGCTCCCGCCGAGCTGCTCGGACGGGGTGCCGCGCGCGGCGGCCATCTGGGCCGGGCGGCGCCGAAAGAGCGCGATCCCCAGCAGCCCGACGACCAGGACGAAGACGATCGTCGCCAGCCAGAACATCAGCCACCAGAGATCGGCGATCCTGGCCGCCTGTGGCCCCCGCGTGTCGAGCGTCGACGGCGCGCCGGCGCAGCCGGCCAGCATACCGGGGACGAGCAAGAGAGCCCTCACCCCCCAGCCCCCTCTCCCTACCGTGGGAGAGGGGGGGCAGACTCCCCTCTCCCACGCACAGGGAGAGGGGTTGGGGGTGAGGGCCATTCCCTGGCTATTCAAGGGAGTACAGGTACGCCGCGATGTCGCGGGCGTCCGGCTCGGCGACGTCGAGGTTCGGCATCGCCGAGCCCGGTCGGATCGCTTGCGGCGTCTGGACGAAGCGCACCAGGTTGGCCGGCGTGTTCGGCAGGCTGCCGGCGACGTACGAACGGTGCGCGAAGCTGGTGAGCGGCGGCCCGACCAGCCCCCGCGCCCCGATCACGCCAGGGACGACGTGGCAGGCACCGCAGCCGTACGCCGAGATCGCCTGCCGGCCACGACGTGCGTCACCGCCCGGCACCTCGCGTGAACCGAACTGCACGCTGGCGGCCGGCGGGATCGTGCTGACCGAGCCGCCGCAGGCTACAGTCGTCGTCGCCAGGCCGACCAGGACCAGGGTCGGCAGCAGCGCGGCGATCGGCGGCTCGTCCGCACCGCCCGGCCAGTGACGCCACCATCTCCGCACGATCTCACCCGCACGCCAGTGTCGCGGCGGAGCAGGCAAGGTCCGTACCAGGAAGCAGCAGCAGGCTCTGGCCGGCTCCTGGTGGGGGTCGAGGCCGGGAACGGGGGTAATAGAAGGTCGCAACGCCCTTGACGAACGGGTGTCAGGAGCGTATGCTGCCAGTGAGTAGAACATTTGTTCTTCTTGGAGGTGGGTCATGTCCCTGCCCCTGCTCGATTCCCAGGACGATCCCTCGCTCAATGATTCGGCGCCGGACGCGGCTCCTGCGCCCGGCGACGCTTCCGTTTGCGGCCCCGATTCCGCTCAATCGCCTCGTCTGCACGCAGTCGGGCCGAAGAGGAGATCTCCGAACCCCTCGCGGAAGCAGGAGTCGCCGAACGCAACGGCCGATCCCCCGGACTCGACGCTCGTACTCGATCTGAACGCCGTCGCCGACGTGGACGGCCTACACCAGGAGGTCGCCGTCCTCCGGGCCTCGATCCGGCAACTGGCGAGCGGCGGCGACGACATCGCCAGGCACGTCAAGGTACTGGCGGAGCTGCGTCACCAGATCGAGACGCTCTGTCGGACGCTCAAGACCCAGCAATCGCTCGAAGGCCCAGATGGCGACGGGCGCGCAGCCGAGATGCGGCGGATCCTGGAGGAGCTCGGCGACCAGTTGGAGGTGGAACGGTGAGCGGAACGGAGCTGCTCCAGAGTCCGCTCACCGATGGTGAAGAGGGAGGGCGGGAGGGGGAACGTACCCGGGACAACAGCGCTGACGACGAGGTGACGGTACGGGCGAACGCGCTGGCGCTGGCGCACCAGGCCGGGCAGCAAGACGCCCTGCCGGCCCTCGTCGAGCTGCTGCGGCCGCTCATGCGCGCCGCGCTGTTCCGCTACGCCCGCGGCTCGCTGGTCTTGCCCGCCCCGCTCGACCTGGCCGATCTGACCCAGCAAAGCTGGCTGATCCTGGACGCCCTGGCGCGGCGCTGGGACCCGGCCGGCGGCGATTTCCCGGCCTACGTCAGGGTCACGTTCCTCTGGGAGGTCTGGCGCTACGTCCGGGCGCTCTCGCCGGCCCGCCGGGCCAGAACGGTGCGCGTCGACAACGTCCAGCACGACACGCTCCTCGATCGGATCGACGATCACGCTGGCGTGGACGGGCGACGCTGGGACGATCAGTTGATCGCCCTGGAGATGCTGAGCGAGCTGGACCCGATCGCGCGCTGGGTCTTGCTGCTCCACGTCCTGGAGGAGCAGCCGTTTCAGGACGTAGCTCGGGCGCTCCGGCTCACCCAGGCAGGCGTGTACCGAGCGTACCGCCGGGCGCTGGATCAGCTCCGGCTGCGGGCCGGCCTGGAGCTCGACCCGGACGATACCCTCGCCAGCGAGTCCGGCCGCCAGCCGGCGATCGAGCGGCTGGTCGCGGTGCTGCACGAGAGCACCAGCCTGCACGGCCGATTGCCCGGCCGGGCGCTCGTCTGCGCCCGCGCCGACATCTCCGAGATCCGTTTCGCCCGCCTGATGGGGCTGCTCGTGATGCGGGGCTGCATCGTCGATCGGTCGGCGCGAAAGCCCGGCCGGCTGGTCCACCGGACCGTCGAAGAGACGCTCGCCCACCTGCGCCGCCGTCCTGATACCCCTGACCCCACCGGACTCAGCGATCTGATCGATTCAGACCCATGACGGAGGGCTGTCGGAGCGCCGCCTGAAGATCCTGGTACTCCTGGTGAACGGCGCCTGCCGCCTCGGCCAGGAGCCCGGTGGACATCGACCCGGCCTCGGTCTGGTGCTCATCGTGCGGGGCGTTGCCAGGAGTGGGAGCGTGACCTCTGGCAAGCGCCTCGAGTCGGGCGCAGGCGGCGGCCAGCCGTGAAGCCCCCAGGCTGTCCGCGCTCCCGGCCAGCGTGTGGGCGATTCGCGCGACCTGGTCACGGTCGCCGCGCGCTACCGCCGTGGTGAGCAGGTCCAGCCGACGAGGCACGTCTGCCAGGAACAGCTCGACGACCTCGCGATGCTGGGGGCTCAAATCCGCCGCCCCGCCGAGCAGACCGGCAGGATCCAGGACCGGCGGGATCTCAGGCGCCCACCGCTCGATCAGCGCCGCGAGCTGCTGACCGTCGATCGGCTTCGAGAGGTACTCGTCCATGCCGACCGCCCGGCAGCGCTCCTCGTCGGCATCGACCCTGGACGCCGTCAGCGCGACGATCGGCACACGCCGCGCCCCGCTGCCGAGAACAGCCTCGCGCCGGCGGATCTCGGCGGTCGCCATGTAGCCGTCGACGTCGGGCATCTGACAGTCCATCAGCACCAGCGTGTAGGCCGTCGCGGCCACAGCCTCGATAGCCGCCTGCCCATCAGACACCGCGTCGACGGCGTAGCCCAGGCGCCTGACGAGTTGAACCGCCACACGCCGGCCGATCGGGTCATCCTCGACGACGAGGATGCGGTGCCCCTCACACCTGCCTCCGGGGATGGACGAAGCGACCGAGGACGCGGCCTCATCCATCGCGCCCTCATCGAACGCACTGGTCTCCACACCCGCCGGATCGATCGGCAGCGGCAATGTGACCCAGAAGATGCTCCCCTTGCCGATTTCGCTCTCGGCGCCGATCTCCCCGCCCATCAGCTCCACCAGCCGCTTCGAGATCGCCAGCCCGAGCCCCGTCCCGCCGTACTGCCGCGTGGTCGAGCTCTCGACCTGGCTGAAACGCTCGAACAACTGGCTGAGCTTCTCAGCCGGAATCCCGATGCCCGTGTCCCGAACCTCGATCCTCACCAGCTGCGAGTTGCGAGTTGCGACGGACGAGATCGAGCCATCCCCATCCGTCCCCATTCCTCCATCCTCCCCATCCTGTTCATCCTGTCTTCGTCGTCCTCCTCGCCCCTCGTCCCTCGCTACTCGCAGCTCGACCCAGCCGTGCTCCGTGAACTTGACCGCGTTGCCCACCAGGTTGAGCATGATCTGCCGGATCCGCACCTCGTCGCCGACGAGCCCGCGCGGGA
>Ga0209382_10001023_pt1 | contig 45212 bp, 46 predicted proteins | sample SoiMetdeltSBSDD5_FD_187599 | JGI IMG/M metagenome (GOLD analysis project Ga0209382, IMG submission 187599) | Bulk soil microbial communities from a Populus tree surrounding site in Tennessee, USA - Soil MetaG P. deltoides SBSDD5 (SPAdes) (version 2) | ecosystem: Environmental > Terrestrial >...
GAGATCGCCAGCGTCTCCGCAGCGTCGTCGGCCGCGTAGGCCATGAGCTGATCCGCGTCGTCGGCGAGCTGGCGTGCGACGTTCGAGGCGTCGACGTAGGTGCGGTCGGTGGCGGCGACGCCGAGATGTCGCGCGATGTCCTTGAGGCCGAACGACGGAAGGTCGCGCGCGCCGACGTCGTGCAGCTGGGCGAGCATCCAGGTGTCGACGATGTGACGGCCCGCGATCTCGTAGCGGCGGAAGCCGATCGCGCGCTCGGCGACTTGCAGCCGCGCCGGCCGGCTGCGCAGCAGGCTGCCGTCCCGGCCCCAGGCCAGCGGCACCTCGTGTCGGCGGGCGCGCGCCTCGAGGTACTCGAGGTCGAAGCGGAAGACGTTGTGCCCCTCGATGACGTCCGGGTCGCGCTCGCGGATCACGCGCCCGCATTCGTGCAGTAGCGTCGCCTCGTCGAGGCGATCACCGCGCAGCACGTGCCGGAAGCCCGTGGAGTCGGCGAGGGCGATGGCGACGATGCGATCACCGGCGCGGGCCGCCGACGGAAATTCGTAGCCGTCTGTCGTGACGACCTCGATGTCCAGCGCCAGGCGTCGAAGGTCGCCGAAGTGCAGGCCGCCGAACGATGTCCGCCCGGTGGCGAGCAGATACTGATGCACCGGATCGGGAAAGAACCGGTATGGCGCCTCGGGCGCGTTGGCCGGCATGCCCGTCGCCTCGCGGCAGCGCTCGCGCGCCGCGAGCGCCGCGCTCCAGGAGATGAAGCGCGCCATCCAGCACAACTCGCCCGCGCCTTCCAGATGCGTCAACGCGACGAGTCCGGCGGCGCCGCTGAGCAGCGCCTCGTCGGCGGCGAGCAGGAACGGCGTGAAGGCGACACGCTCGACGCGCGTATCCGCGCCATCGCGGATCCAGAGCCGGATGGCGCGGCCGTCGTCGGCGAGAGCGGCGGCCACGAGCCCGGGTGTGGGATCCGCGCCGAACAGCAGCGGCGCCGAGGCGCTCAGCCGGCGGCTTCCTCGATGGCGGCGCGGTACATCGCGGTGTCGACCAGACCCACGAGCGAGCGACCGGTCTGCGGCACGATCACGGCCGGGATCGCGCGCACGCCTTCGGCCACGGCCGCCTCGTAATCCTTCACGACGGCCTCGCGGCCGACGCCCGCGTCGAGATCGGCGGTGTATTGCGCCATGTCGACGCCGGCGCCGGCGACGATCTCGGCCACCACGCGCGGGTCCGCGATGTTGAGACTCTTCGTGAAGTACGCCTCGTAGAGCCGCGGATGCACGCGCTCGAACAGCTCGTCACCCTGCCGCGCCACGCACCTGGCGGCCTCCAGCGCGGGCATGCTCCAGTTCGGCAGCGTCTCGTGGGGCCACGGCGTGAAGCGGATGCCGTCGTCTGCGGACATCGCGTTGCAGCGCTGCCAGCCCGCCTCGCGATAGGTGCCCTTGAACGGGACCGGCGGCACCGGTGTCGGTCGGAGAGGAAACGCGCGGTGTTCGATCACGAGCGAGGAGCCGCGAGCTTCTTGCAAGCGCCGGAGGCGAACCGCCGCCGGGTAACACCACGGTCAGAGATAGTCGCTGTAGACGATGAGTCGGACGTCGGAGGCCATGCACGATTCTATACCCGAACATGTCGGTATATGCTCGACGCCGTGATCGATGTCTCGGTCGAGTACGCGCGCCACCTCCTCGGCGCGGTCGTGAATCTGCACGCGCTCGTGCCCAAAGCGCATCCGTCGTCCCGCATTCTCGGGAGCGAGCGCATGGGCAGCGGTGTCGTCGTCGACGCCGCGGGCCTCGTGCTCACCGTCAACTACGTCGTCATGGGCGCCCACACCGTCGACGTCGCGTTCCTCAAGGGTCGGCGGGTGAAGGCCGAGGTCGTGGCGCAGGATTTCGAGGTCGGGCTCGCCCTGCTGCGCATCAAGCGCCAGGGCCTCCCCGCCATTCCGCTCGCGGACGGCGAGGTGAGCTGCGGCGACCCGGTGGCGGCGGTGGCGTCCACGGGACCGCAGGAGCGCCGCATCGCCGGCGGCCTCGTGACCTATCTCGGCGAGTTCGAGGCGCAATGGGAATACCTGCTCGATCACGGTATCGTCACCAGCGCGCCGAACCCGGGCTTCGGCGGCGGAGGCCTGTTCTCGATGCGAGGCACGCTGCTCGGCATCGTCTCGCTGAACCTCAACGAGATCGTCCGCTGCTCGCTATCGATCCCCGTCGACAACTATCGCGAGCACGCGGGCGAGCTGCTCCGGTATGGTCGCGTGGTGAGCCGGCCGAAGCGCGCCTGGCTCGGCGTCTTCGCCCACGCCGTCGACGAGGGCGTGGTCGTCGCGGGCATCGTCCCGGAGGGACCGGGAGATCGCGGCGGCCTGCAGGAGGGCGACGTCATCGTCTCGCTGAACGCCGAGGAAGTGCCGAGCCGCAAGGAGCTCTATCTCACGCTATGGCGCCACGGCCCGGGCGAACGGCTCACGCTCGAGGTCATGCGCGACAACCGGATGCGTCGCCTGGAGGTGACGACCGGCGACCGCGCGGACTTCTTCAAGCAGACCTAGCAAGGAGAGGGCGAATGGACCTCGGACTCAAGGGTAAGGTGGCGCTCGTCACCGCGGCGAGCAAAGGCATGGGCAAGGCCTGCGCGCTCGCCTTCGGCGCCGAGGGCGCCAGGGTCGCGATGTGCGCGCGCACGGAGAGCGATCTCAAGGCGGCCGCCGACGAGGTGCGCTCGACGACCAGGGCGGACGTCCTCGCGGTCCCCACCGACGTCACCCGCAAACAGGACGTCGAAGCGCTCGTGCAGCGCGTGACGTCCCAGCTCGGAAGCGTGGATATCCTCGTCGCCAACGCGGGCGGCCCCGCGCGCGGCTTCTTCGAGGAAATGTCGGACGAGCAGTGGCAACAGGCGTTCGAGCTGTCGCTGCTCTCCGTCGTGCGGCTCGTGCGGGCGGTGTTGCCGGGCATGCAAGCCAGGAAGTGGGGCCGCGTCCTGACGATCCAGTCGGTGTCGGTCAAGCAGCCCTTGCCCGATCTGCTGCTGTCCAACGCGGTGCGCCCGGGCACGCACGGGTTCATGAAGACGCTCGCGCTGCGCTACGGCAAGGACAATGTCACCTTCAATACCGTGTGTCCGGGCCGCATCCTGACCGATCGCCTCATGGGTGGCCTGAAGTCCTCGGGCCTCTCACGCGAGGCGTACGTGGCGCAGCTGGGGGCCGAGATCCCGATGGGGCGTGTCGGCACGCCCGAGGAGTTCGCCAACGTCATCGTGTTCCTCGCGTCCGAGCGTGCGTCGTACGTGACGGGTACGGCGATCCAGGTGGACGGAGGCCTGGTGCGCGGCCTCTTCTGAGCCACGCCGATGCTCGCCATCCGCGGCGCCTTTTCGCGCTTTTTCGCGGAGAGCGGCTTCTTCCTGGCCGCGGGACTGGCGTTCTTCTTCCTCATCTGCTGCATCCCGCTCACGCTGCTCGGCGTCTCCACGCTGGGCTTTGTGCTCTCCACCGAGCGCGCGGCGGACGAGGTGGTCGGGCAGCTGGCGCGAAACTTCCCGGTCTACCGCCGTGAGATCGCCATGGTGCTGCTGCGCATCGTCGAGACCCGCGCGCTTTCCGGGATCGCGGGTACGCTGGTGCTCGTCTTCTTCTCGACGCCGCTCTTCGGCGCCTCCCGCCTCGTCATGCATCGTATGCTCGGCGTCCGCGCCGGCGGGCACTACCTGCGCAATCTCTTGCTCGATGCGGGGCTGGTGTTGCTCCTGACCCTGCTGCTGTTCCTCGCGTCGGTGGTGACGGCGATCTTTCAATGGTTCCAGGAATACTTTCTGGAAGCCGTCGGCGTGCCGTGGGTCTGGCTCTACTGGATGGCGGTCGTATTCAGCCTGTCGCTGTCCACAGGGATGTTCTACTTCGGGTACCGCTATGTGCCGAGGCGGCGACCGCGACCGGCCTCGGCCTTGACCGGCGCCATCATGACGGCGCTCCTATGGGAGGTTGCCAAGCAGCTCTTCCGCCTCTACATCCGGCGCGTCGGCGTCTACGACCAGATCTACGGCCCGCTCGGGGTGCTGGTCGCGTTCGTAATGTTCGTCTACTACACCTGCATCGTGTTCGTGCTCGGCGCCGCGTACGTCGCGGCGCTGGATGCGCGGCGAGCCGCGCGACACTGATCCCGCTCCACACAGCTGTGGTATTGTCTCGACCGCTTTGCACACAGGGCCCGGAGGGAGCGCGCGATGATGCTCAAGGGCAAGTCGGTGGTCATCACAGGGGCCGGCCGCGGCATCGGCCGTGAGATCGCGCTGCTGATGTCCAGGCAGGGCGCGCGTGTCGTCGTCAACGACTACGGCGGCACCGCCGCGGGGACGGGCGGGGAGAAGACCCCGGCGGACGAGGTCGTCAACGAGATCCGCAAAGCCGGCGGCGAAGCCGTCGCGAGCTACGAGTCGGTGGCGACCATGGCCGGCGGCCAGGCGATCATCGAGAGCGCGCTCGACGCCTTCGGCCGCGTCGACGTCGTCGTGAACAACGCGGGCATCCTGCGCGACCGCATGATCTTCAACATGAGCGAGGAGGAGTGGGACGCCGTCATCAACACCCACCTGAAGGGGACCTTCGCCGTCACGCGCGCGGCGGCGCCGCTGATGCGCGAGCAGAAGTGGGGCCGCTTCATCAATATGACGTCCACGTCGGGTCTCATCGGCAACGTCGGCCAGGCGAACTACGCCGCGGCCAAGCTCGGGATCTTCGGGCTGACGAAGGTGACCGCGCTCGACATGGCGCGCTACAACGTCACCGCCAACTGCATCTCGCCGTTCGCGTGGACGCGCATGATCGGCACCATCCCGACCGAGACCGAGGCGCAGAAGGCGCGCGTGGAGAAGGTCAAGCGCATGGGGCCCGAGCACATCGCTCCCGTGGCGGCGTTCCTGGCGTCCGATGCCGCCAAGGACGTGACCGGCCAGGTCTTCGGCGTTCGGGGCAAGGAGATCATGCTGTTCGGCCACGAGCGGCCGATCATGCGGGTGCACAATGACGAGGGCTGGACGCCGGAAAAGATTGCCGACATGTTCCCGGGCACGCTGCAGCATCATCTCGTGCCGCTGGTGACATCGGGTCAGTACTTCAACTACGACCCTCTCGTCTGACGTCGACGCCCGGCGCCTGAGGAGGGTGGACGCCCGGGACATAGAACTGTAGATACGGACGTCGAACTATAGATACGTACCCCCGCCCCGTCGATTCTGGTACTCTGCGGCCCCCGGTGGGACAGATGAGTGTCGTGCGAAGCGCGCAGGTGGACTGGCGGAGCGCGGCGACGGTCGGTGTCGCGGTCAAGCGCCTGCGCGACGACAAGGCGAGCGGAGCCTCGACGTTCTTGCTGCGCGTCGACGCGGGCGCCCGCGTGCCGCTGCACGACCATCCCGGCGGCGAGGAGCTCTTCGTCATCGAGGGCGACCTCAAAGTCGGTGGTGATCACCTGAGGGCCGGGGATTATCTCTACACGCCGCCCGACGGCAAGCACTCCGCGTCGTCCGAGGCCGGCTGCGTCGTTCTCGTCACGCTTCCGAAGCCGGTCCGCTTCGTCGAGCCGAACGGATAAGCCGCGTGCGCCCCCTCTGCGTTCTCCTCGCCGCGGCTGCGCTGGCGGCCTCCGGCTGCGCAGCGGGTCGTACCGTCGTGCCCGTGCGCGTGCCGCCGGCGGTCTCCGCCATGCCCGCAGCCCTCGCGACGCTCGACCTGTCGTCCCACGAAGACACCGTGAGAATGGTCGCCACCGTCATCGTGCGAGATCTCGGACTGCCGCTGCCGGGGACGGTCATGGTGTACGTCTACTCCTCACGCCAGGTCTTCGAGCGCGGCCTCATCGACGACGGTCAGGTCTCGCGCGTCCGCGCCGCCGAGCTGAGCGACTTCGCGGTCGGCGTCGGCAAGCGCCGCCAGCTCTTGCTCCACCATGAGTCCAATGTCGGGCGCGGCGAGTGGGTTCGTCTCGTGGCCCATGAGCTGTCGCACGTGGCGCAGATCGAGCTCTCGGAAGGCGAGGGGCGCGCCGAGCAGTGGCTGGCCGAGGGGATGGCGGAATGGGTGGCCTTCCGTGTGCTCGAGCGTCTGCGCCTGGACACGGTCGTGCGGCGCCGGGTCGTCGCCGTCGAGACGGTGCGTGACCACCCCGCCGTCGTCGCGCGGCGGCTCGACCTCGAGACGCTGGGCACCCCTCGGGGTTTCACGGTGCGCCACCTACGCGAGGGCTCGCATCCCACGTACCAGCTGGCCTATCTCCTCACCGACTATCTGATCGCCCGGGACGGCTTCGACCGCGTCGTCGAGTATTTCCGATCGTTCGCGACGCGTGTCGATCGCCGCGGCAACTTTGCGGCCGCCTTCGGGCAGTCGCTCGGCGAGTTCGAGCAGGAGGCGCTCGCTCATCTCACGACGTCCACGCACTAGGCGCGGCGTCGTTCTCTTCGTCGTCGTCCTTGCCCTTGCCGCGCTGGCGAGGGCGGCACAGGCCGAGATCCTCGTGTCGACCGGAGACGTCACGCCGACGAGCGCGGTCCTCTGGGCGCGGGGCGTACAGCCGGGAACGCTCGACGTCGCCTATGGCGCAGTCGGCGCGGCAGCCCCGCGGGTGCAGCGTGCCCTCGTCGTCAGCGCCGGCGGCGATCTCACGGGCAAGCTCGCGCTGAACGGGCTCATGCCCGGGACACGCTATGCCGTGCGCGTCAGCCAGGGCCAGGCGCGTGCCGACGCGGAGTTCGTTACCGCGCCGGCGGCGGACACGCCGGCGCGCGTGACGTTCATCTGGTCCGGTGACCTCGGCGGCGGGGGATACTGCCGGCCCCAGGACGGCGGCTATCGCATCTTCCGGCCCATGCTCGAGCGACGCGCCGATTTCTTTCTGTTCGTGGGCGACACGATCTACGCCGACGTGCCGTGCGACCGGCCGGGAGTAGTGCCCGGCGCCGATTTCCGCGCACGAACGCTCGCCGAGTATCGCGCGCGCCATCGATATCAGCTCGAGGACGCGCCGCTTGGGGCCCTGCTGCGCACCACCTCCGTCTATGCCATCTGGGACGATCACGAGGTGCGCAACGATTTCTCGGGCCCGCACGACGCGCTGATGCCGGTGGGGCGCCAAGCGCTGCTCGATTACTGGCCGATCGCCCCGCCGACGGACGAGCCGACGCGGCTCTACCGGCGCGCTCGGTGGGGGCGGCTGCTGGAGATCTTCATTCTCGACACGCGTCAGTACCGCAGCCGGAACACCGACGCCGACGGCATCGGCAAGACGATGCTCGGCACCGCGCAGAAACGCTGGCTGCTCGACGCCGTCACGTCGTCCACCGCGCTGTGGAAGGTGGTGGTGACGAGCGTTTCATTGTCGATCCCGACGGGCCGGCCCGATGCGCGCGACTCGTGGACCGGCGTGTCAATATTCGGGCTGCCGCAGGATGGCGCCGGATTCGTCGTCGAGCGCGACGCGATTCTCGAGCATTTCCGCAAGCGCGACGTCAGGAATCTGGTGTTCGTGGCGGCCGACGTGCACCATGCCGAGGTGATCCGTCACGAGCCGACGCCGTCGTGGGCGTTCCACGAGCTGGTCGCCGGCCCGTTGTCCGCCACGACCGGGCGACCGCGGCCGCTCGACTCGACGCTGAACCCGCGCTCGCTCTTCGCCCGTGGCGGTGTCTTCAACTTCGGCGAAGTCGTCGTCGAGCCCGCGCATGTGACCGTGCGCCTCATCGACGACACGGGCGCCGTGATGTTCACGTATGTCATCAAACCGGAGAACCCATGATCGACCTCACGCTCGCGATGGCAGAGACCGCGCTCAGGGCCGCGCAGGCCAAGGCCAAGGCCCTCGGCGCGCCGATGACGGTGACGGTGGTGGACGAGGCCGGCCGCCTCGTTCTGTGCGCGCGCGGTGACGGCACCGGCTTCCTGACCCCGGACACGTCACGCGCGAAGGCGACGGCCGCGGCGGCGTTCCGGCGCAGCACCGCCGAGCTGACCGCATTCGGCGCCAAGGGCTGGGGCTTCTGGCAGGTGATGCCGATCGTCGCGCAGGGCGAAGTGCTGCCGACGCTCGGGGGCGCGCCGATCGCCGTCGGCGGCCGGGTCATCGGCGGCATCGGCTGCGGCGGCGGCACCGGCGAGCAGGATCAGGAGTGCGCCGACGCCGGGGCCGCGGCGGTCAACGGCTAGAGCCGCTCTTCCAGGCCAGCACCGCCCACGCAGCGAGCGCGACCGCGGTAAGGACGACGCCGGCGATCTCGGGCGCGCCGGGACCGTAGTGTAGTGTGACGGTCTGCGACGCCCGCGCCAGGCGGACCTCCAGGAGTCCATCTTTGCCGCGCCGTGTCTCGAGCGATGCGCCATCGGCCTCCGCGCGCCAGAGCGGATAGTACGCGACGCGCGCCGAGGTCCAACGGCCCGCCTCGCCGGCGAGCGTCACGCGGCCGCCACCGTCGCGCCCCGGCGGCAGCGCCACGGGCGACTCGCGCGCGAATACGACGAACGGCGCGAACGAGATTCGGCGGTGGAACGCGGTGTTGTCCGTGATCCACGCCAGGCGGATCACGTCGTCCTCCAGCGCGACCACGGCGACGACGCCGAGACGGTCGGTGCGCTCGCTGAATGCATCGGCGTCGAGGGTGTCGAGGCTCTCGCCGAAGAGCGAGTGACCGTCGAGCTGCTCGGCCAGCTGGATGATCGGACGCCGGTCGGCGTCGCCGCGGTAGACAAGCGCGGCGATCGGCGAGGGGTGAGTGAACGTGCCGTGGACGATGTCGCGGTCGCCGTCGGCCGGAGCCAGCGCGGTCACGTGGGTGTGCGGGCGCCACCAGTCGGTGCCGTGAACGAGCGGCACGCCCGAGCGCACGAACAGGATGCGTCCTTCGGGGAGTCGGCCGAGCAAACTCCAGAGATCGGGCACGCGCAGTCCCCGCTCGATCGAGATCAGCGACGGCCACATCGCCGAGGCGGGGCGCAGCATCAGTGTGTCGCCGCCGACCGCGAGCAGCGCGAAGAGTGCTGTGGCGCCGAGGCCGAGCGCCGGTGCCCGGACCCCGCCGGGCACGAGCCGCGCGAAGCGCAGCGAGTCCAGCCGGCGGGTGATCTGTACCGCGCCGACGCAGGCCGCGAGCAGCAGCGCCATCCACGCTCCGTCGACGACCCGATCCGCGGGAAGCCAGCGAATGCCGAGCGGCTGCATGACGAGGCGATCGAGCGCGGTCACCGCGACGGCGGCCGGCATCCACCAGAGCGCCAAGCGTGCGCCGGCCCCGCTCGCCGCGCGGCCGATCACGCCGGCAATGGCGAGGCCGGCGAGAACGATCGGAAGCGGGCGCGCGACATCGGCGGGCGACAACGCGCCCCACGCGAGCGCGCGCGTCTCGGCCAGGCGGAACAGCAAGGGCAGCGTCCAGAATCCGGTCAGCGCCGCGGCGAGGCCCAGCATCTTCAGCGCATCGCGCGCGCTCGCGCGCCACGGCTCGCGAAAATACACCGCCAGCGCGACGAGCGTCACCGCGGCCGGCAGCTGGGCGGGATGCAAAAGCGTGAGCGCGGCGAAGACAACGGCGACCGCTGGCGACAGAGGGCGATCGTCCTCGATCCACCGCGCGAGCAGCGCAAGCAGGAGCGGCAGCAACGCCCACGCCAGGCGCGCGCCGACCATTCCCGTTCGCACGCCGCCGTTCACGCCGCTCGCGAGCTCCGCGGACAACGTGAGTGCGACGAAGGAGAACGGCAGGGCGATCCAGCGCTCGCTGGTGAGTCGTGTGAGCGCGAGGTACGTCGTGATGCCGGGCAGCAGGTACGCGAGCCACAGCAGTCCCTGATAGACGGTTCGAACATCGAGGACACCCGCGGTGGCCCACGCGAGCAGCGCGCCGAGGTAGGCGAAGCCGGGTGGATAGAACTGCAGCTCGGGATAACCGGCCCACCAGCCGCGGTCCCACGCCCACGGTGCGGGACCGTACGTCAGCACGTGCCAGAGACGATAGAGCTGACCGGGATGATCGTCGAAGCCGAGCATCGCGCCGCCGAGCGAGGCCCCGGCGAACGCGACGCCGAAGCCGAGCAGCACCACGAGCGGGAGCACGAGGCGAGCATACCGCCTTGTATTTCCCGCCGGATATGCTTTAGTACGTCAAATGTCTGGCGGTCGCTCTGTACAAACCCCCGTGCTCCGCGTTCGATCGTGCGCTCGCCGATCTCGAGAACCAGACGAGCTGAGAAGGAGACCAGAATGCCGGTGACGGTTCGGATTCCCACCCCGCTGCGACAGGTCACGAAGGGTAATGCCGAGGTGCAGGCGAAGGCCGGCACCATCGACGACGTCGTGGCGGACCTCGAGCGCCAGTTTCCGGGCCTCAGGGAGCGGCTGGTGGACGACAGCGGCGAGCTTCGTCGCTTCATCAACATCTACGTGAACGAGGAAGACATCCGGTTCATGGACGGCCGCAAGACGGCGCTGAAGGATGGCGACGCGGTGTCGATCGTCCCCGCCATCGCGGGAGGCCGGTAAACCGCGTGACCGGCATCTCCCAGCGCGTTCAAGGCTTCACCGAGTCGGTCATCCGCGAGATGACGCGCGTGGTGAGCCAGCTCGGCGGCGTCAACCTCGCGCAGGGGATGCCGAACTTCCCGCCGCCGCAGGAGCTGCTCGAGGCCGCGCACCGCGCGATCGACGGCGACTTCCACCAGTACGCGATCACGTGGGGTGCGCCCGCGCTCCGCCGCGCCATCGCAGACAAGTACCGCGCGTTCTATGGCATGGACGTCGATCCGGAACAGCACGTCACCGTCTGCTGCGGCTCGACCGAGACGATGCTGTCAACGCTCCTTGCCGTGCTCAATCCCGGTGACGAAGTCGTCATCTTCGAGCCGTTCTACGAGAACTATGGGCCGGGCTGCATCATCTCGGGCGCCAAGCCCGTGTGGGTGCCGCTCGAGCCGCCGGACTTCACCTTCGATCCCGATCGCCTGCGCGCCGCCGTGTCGCCGCGCACGAAAGCCATCGTCTTCAACAGCCCGAACAATCCTTCGGGCAAGGTGTTCTCGCGCGCGGAGCTCTCGATCATCGCCGACGTCTGTCTGCAGCACGACCTGCTGGCGATCACCGACGAGATCTACGAGCACATCGTCTACGACGAACATCGCCACACGCCGATCGCGACTCTGCCGGGGATGGCCGAGCGCACCATCACGATCTCCGGAATCTCCAAGTCGTACTCCGTGACCGGCTGGCGTGTCGGCTACGCGGTGGCGCCGCCGGAGCTGTCGGTCGGCATCCGCCGCGCGCACGATTTCGTCACCGTCGGCGCGCCGCACCCGCTGCAGGAGGCGGCGGTGACCGCGCTGCGATTCCCGGACACGTACTACGCCGCTCTGCGGGAGGGGTATCAGAAGCGCCGCGATCTCCTGTGGCGCTACATCGAGTCCGCGGGGCTCGTCGCATGGAAGCCGAGCGGGGCCTACTACATCCTGACGGACGCAGCCCGTTTCATGAAGGCGGCGCGCGTGGACGACGACTACGCGTTCGCGATGTGGCTGATCAAGGAGTGCGGTGTCGCGACGGTCCCCGGGTCGTCCTTCTACGCCCATGCCGAGCTCGGACGCACCAAGATCCGGTTCTGTTTTCCCAAGACCGACGACATGCTGACCGAAGCGGGAGAGCGCCTGCAGAAGCTGCGTACGATTGGGTGAGGCGGCCCGCGCCGACGCGCTCGCCATCTGGCGGGCCGCTCTCGCCGCCGCGGACGTTCCGCCCCTCCTCGATCGCGCGCTCGATCATCTTCCCATCGATCTGCGGCACGCGTCTGCGCGCCGGATCCTCGTGTTCGGCTGCGGCAAAGCGGGCGGCTCGATGGCGGCGGCGCTGGAACGTGCGCTCGGTTCCCGGATCGCCGACGGGCTCGTGGTCGTCAAGGACGGCTACACGGTCCCGACGGAGCGCATCGTTCTGCGAGAGGCCGGCCATCCCGTCCCCGACGCGCGCGGCCAGGCCGTGACCGAGGAAATGGTTCGTCGCGTCCATGCGGCGGAAGCCGACGATCTCGTCGTCTTCCTGGTCTCCGGCGGCGGCTCCGCGCTCACGCCCGCCCCGGTCCCGCCGATCACGCTTGCGGAGAAGCAGGAAACGACACGGCTGCTGCTCAGCGCCGGCGCGACGATCAACGAGCTCAATGCGGTGCGCAAGCACCTCTCGCTGTTCAAGGGCGGGCAGTTCGCGCGCGCGGCGTCGCCGGCTCCCGTCGTCGCGCTCATCCTCTCCGATGTCATCGGCGATCCTCTCGACGTGATCGCCTCGGGTCCGACGGCGCCCGATCCCACGACCTTCGCCGACGCGCTCGACGTGGTGGAGCGCCGCGGCGTCGCCCCCCACATTCCCGCCGCGGTGCGGGCGCGGCTCGACGCCGGCGTACGCGGCCAGATCGCGGACACACCCAAGCCCGGCGACCCTCTGTTCAAGGACGTCACGAACGTGGTCATCGGCAACAACACGACGGTTGTCGAGGCGGCGGCGGCCGAGTCGCGCCGCCTGGGGTATCGCACCGAAATTCTCACGCGCGAGCTGCAGGGTGAAGCACGCGAGGTGGCGCGTCAGCTCGTCGCGCGTGGAAGAGGCCTGCCGGCGCGCACCTGTCTCATCGCCGGCGGCGAGACAACGGTCACGGTGCGGGGGCGGGGACGCGGGGGCCGCTGTCAGGAGTTCGTGCTCGCGTCGGCGCTGGAGCTCACGCCCGAGGATCGGCTCCTCGTGCTCGCCGCCGGGACGGATGGCAGCGATGGTCCCACCGATGCCGCGGGCGCGATCGCCGACGCGACGACGATCGCGCGAGGTGAGCGGGCCGGCCGCGCCGCTCGCGCCGCCCTCGACGACAATGACGCCTATGCGTTTCTCTCCGGCGCCGACGCGCTCGTCGTGTCGGGTCCGACCAATACCAATCTCCTCGACCTCTACGTCGTGCTGCGCGATTGAACGAGTCGTTACCCGCTGCTCATCGCGTGGGCGAAGCGCTCTAAGGGACCGACATTCCACGAACAGACTGGAGTTCCGCACACGGTTATCCACGGCTCGCCCACGAAATCGGTGGACGGGCGGATGTAGAGTTTTCTCCCGCTTACCGCGTACGAATTCCGCGCTGCTCTCCCGTCGTCACCGCCCTACGCATCGCTCATCGACCAGTGCCGGTCGCGCCCCCGAGAGCACCGCTGCCGAAGGGCGACGTCGACCCTGTCCCGGTCGTTCCGAACGTCGACGGGCCGGGCAACGCTCCGGTGATCGAGCCGCCGGACTGGAACGGTGTGGCGCCGAGCGTGCCCGGAATTCCGCCCGTGATCGAGCCGCCGCCGACGTTCGGCGTGCCGCCCAGCGTGCCGGGGATGCCGCCGGTCATCGAGGGAGTGACGCTCGGGTTTATCGGCGGAGTGAGACCCGGGCTGAGCGTCGATGGAGTGCCGAACGGGGGAGTGCTGAACGGGCTCACCGGAGCTTGAGCGAGAGCGGGAGCGGCGACGAGCAGTCCTGCGGCGACGAGCGCGATGAGAAAACTGAGCAACCGCATGGTGGCCTCCTTGACGGCTTGATGCGCCGTATGACGCTGGACGGCGGCCATCCGTTACCCGCAGTATAACGGCTCGTTCGCGCGCACGTCAGCGCATGGCGTGTCGGTTTTGCAATGCGATCACCGTGTTATTCTTCGTCCGATGTCCGCTCAAAACCTCATCGGGATGCTGCCTTCCGAGATGGAAGACCTCGCGGTGGAGCTCGGCGCGTCGCGCTATCGCGGCCGTCAGCTCGCGACCTGGATCCATCGCAAGGGCATCGTGGATCTCGACGCGATGAGCGACCTGCCCAAGGACTTCCGGGCGGAGCTCGCGAGCCGCGTCGTGTCGCGGCTGCCCGAGGTGGAGCGTGAGACGCCGTCGCAGGACGGCAGCCGTAAGCTCGTGTTCAGGCTCGACGACGGCGCGCGCGTGTCGAGTGTGGTGATGCCGGATGACGGACGGGTCACCCTGTGCTTGTCGACACAGGTCGGCTGCGGGTACGCCTGCGCGTTCTGTCTGACGGGCACCATGAGGCTGATGCGTAACCTCACGGCCGCCGAGATACTCGGACAAGTTCTTCGAGCCAACGCCGCCGAACACGTGACGCACCTCGTGTTCATGGGGATGGGCGAGCCGCTCGCCAACTATGCCGAGGTCCTGAGGACGCTGAAGATCCTGACCGACGCCAAGCTGGGTTTCGGGTACTCGCCGCGGCGGATCACGGTGTCGACCGTGGGGCTCGTGACCGGCATCGAAAAGCTCGGGCGCGAAAACCTGAAGGTGAACCTGGCGATCTCGCTGCACGCCGCCTCCGACGAGGTTCGGTCGCGGCTGATGCCGGTGAACCGTGCCTGGAATCTCGAGGCGCTGATGGCCGCGGTGCGACGCTATCCGCTGGCGCCGCGGCAGCGCGTGTTCTTCGAGTACGTGCTGCTCGACGGCGTCAACGATGGGCCGGACGAGGCGCAGCGGCTCGCGCGGCTGCTGCGCAACGTCCGCGCCAAGGTCAACCTGATCCCCTTCAACGACTGGCCCGGGTCGGATTTCCACCGGCCGCCGCTCGCGCGGATCCTCGCCTTCCAGTCGATCCTGCTGGAGGCTGGCATCACCACCACCGTGCGGTGGAGCAAGGGCGAAGACATCGGCGCCGCGTGTGGGCAGCTGAAGGAAGCCGTGGCATGAGCCGTCGCGTCGCGTTCGCCACGCTCGGTTGTCGCGTCAATCAGGCGGACACGCAGCAGATGCAGGCGGCCCTCGAGGCGTGCGGGTTCTCTACGGTGCCTTTCGGAGCCGCGGCCGACGTCGTCGTCGTCAACACCTGCACAGTGACGGCGCGCGCGGAGGTGTCCGACCGGCAGGCGATCCGCCGCGCGCGCCGCGCGAATCCCGATGCTCGTGTAGTCGTGACGGGCTGCTGGGCGCAGACCAGCGCCGACGAGGTCGCCCGCCAGGCCGGCGTGGACCTCGTCGTGGGCAACGCCGACAAGGGTCGGCTGCCGCTGCTGCTGGAGGAAGTTCTGGTCGCCGGTCGCGGGCCGGCACGCGTGGAGGTCGGCGATCTGCGTCGCGCGCGGATCGCCGCCGATCCGCCGGCGCGGGCGCTGGGCCGCTCGCGCGCGTTCGTCAAGGTCCAGGACGGCTGCCAGCACCGCTGCGCCTTCTGCATCGTCCCGCATGCCCGCGGCGAGAGTCGCAGCGTCGATCCGATGCGCGTGGTCGATCACGTGCAGGGGCTCGTCGAGGCTGGCCACGCCGAAGTCACGCTCACCGGCATCGACCTCGGTCACTACGGCGCGGATCTTGTGCCGCGTACGTCGCTGGCGGCGCTGTTGCGCACGCTCGTGGACATTCGCGACCTGCGCTGGCTGAGACTCTCCTCGATGCTGCCCGCCTACTTCACTGATGATGTGCTCGATGTCGTCACGGGTGCGCCCGCGATCGCGCCGCATTTTCACGTGCCGCTCCAGAGCGGCAGCGACCGCGTGCTGCGCGCGATGCGGCGGCCCTACACGGTTGCGATGTATCGCGCTGTTGTCGAGCGCCTCGCCGGCGCCGTTCCCCGCCTGGGGCTGGGCGCCGACGTCATCGCCGGCTTCCCCGGCGAGCGCGCGGATGACGCGGCCGCCACGGAGGCCCTGATCGAGGCGCTGCCGTTCACTTACCTGCACGTCTTTCCGTATTCCGATCGGAACGGAACGGAGGCGGTCACGCGGCCGGGCCATGTCGACCGCGGGACGGCGGCGCGGCGCGCGGCGCGCCTGCGAGCGCTCGGCGCTGCGAAGGCGCTCGCGTTTCGAGCGGGGCTCGTCGGTCGCACCGAAGACGTGCTGGTGCTGGAGACGCGCGATCGCTCGACGGGTGCCCTCGTCGGTCTCACGGGAAACTACGTCGAGGTCGTGTTCGAGGGACCCGACACGCTGATGCGCCGGGTGGTGCGTGTGCGGCTCGGCCGTGCGGACGCCGGCGTGCGTGGCGAGCTCGTCGAGTCCATCGCGGGCGTGCCCGCATGAATGCCGGCGCCGTCGGCATCATCGGGGGCAGCGGGCTCTACGAGTTGGAGGGACTGACCAACGTCCGCTGGCGTCGCGTCCGCACGCCGTTCGGCGATCCCTCGGACGAGTTCTGCACCGGCGAGCTCGAGGGTCGTCCGGTCATCTTCCTGCCGCGGCACGGCCGCGGGCATCGGCTGACGCCGACGGAGCTGAACTTCCGCGCCAACATCTGGGGGCTGAAGTCGCTCGGCGTAGAGTGGATCATCTCCGTCTCGGCCGTCGGCAGCATGAAAGAGGACGTCCGGCCGCTGGACCTCGTGATCCCCGACCAGTTCGTGGATCTCACCAAGCGGCGCGTGTCCTCGTTCTTCGGCGACGGCATCGTCGCCCACGTGGGCATGGCCGATCCCGTGTGCGGTGAGCTCGCGAACCGGCTCGAGAAGGCCGCGCGCCAGAACTCCAGCCGCGTGCACCGCGGCGGCACCTACGTGTGCATCGAAGGCCCGCAGTTCTCGACGCGCGCGGAGTCCCGCGTCTACCGCTCGTGGGGCGTCGACGTGATCGGCATGACGAATATGCCGGAGGCGAAGCTCGCGCGAGAGGCCGAGCTCTGCTACGCGACGCTCGCGCTCGCCACCGACTACGACGTGTGGCACGAGACCCACGCCGCCGTCAGCGTCGAGGCCGTCGTCGCCAATCTCCTCAAGAACGTGGCGACGGCGAAGGAGGTGCTCCGAGCCGTCATCCCGCTGATCGGCGGCACGCGCGCCTGCGAGTGTCCGCGGCTGCTCCAGAGCGCGGTGATCACGAGCCCCGCGGCGTTTCCCCACGCGACACGGCGGCGGCTCGACCTGTTGATCGGGAAGTATTTCCCGCTCGAAGGGCGGAGCCGGGTCGCGCCTAAATCAGGCCACCCACGTCGCAAGCCGGGCTCGCGGAGCCCGCTACAATGAGCTCGGCCCTGGAGCTCGACGTCATCGGCATCGGCAACGCCCTCGTGGACGTGCTGTGCCACGAGAGCGAGACCTTCCTCGAGCGGCACGGTCTCGCGAAGGGCACCATGCGCCTGATCGATGAGGCACGCGCCCGCGCGCTCTATGACGCCATGGGCCCGGCCGTCGAGATCTCCGGGGGCTCGGCGGCCAACACGATCGTCGGGGTGGCGTCCTTCGGCGGCCGCGCGCACTACGTGGGCAAGGTGCGCGACGATCAGCTGGGCGAGGTGTTCCGCCACGACCTGAAGTCGGTCGGCGTGTACTACACGACCCCGATGGCGACGACCGGCCCGTCGACGGGCCGCTGCCTGATCGTGGTGACGCCCGACGCGCAGCGGACGATGAACACGTATCTCGGCGCCTCGACGCAGCTCGGCCCCGCCGACGTCGACGCGGGACTCATCGCGCGCGGTCGCATCCTGTACCTGGAGGGCTATCTCTTCGATCCGCCGGCAGCGCAGGAGGCGTTCCGCGTGGCCTCGGGGCTCGCGCACGCGGCCGGGCGAAAGGTCGCCCTGACGCTGTCGGACCCGTTCTGCGTGGACCGACATCGCGCCGCGTTCGTCGATCTCGTGGAGCGCCACGTCGACGTGCTGTTCGCGAACGAGGTCGAGATCTGCGCGTTGTACGAAGCCAACGACTTCGACGCCGCGCTGCAGCGGGTGCGCCGGCACTGCGAGATCGCGGCGCTCACCCGCAGCGAGCGCGGCTCGGTCGTCGTCGCCGGCGGCGACGTGCACGTCATCGAGGCGCAGAAGGAAGGCGCCGTCGTCGACACCACGGGCGCGGGCGACCTGTATGCGTCGGGCTTTCTCTTCGGCCTGAGCCGCGGGATGGACCTGCCGACCTGCGGCCGGCTCGGCTCGCTCGCCGCGGCCGAGGTCATTTCCCATGTCGGCGCGCGTCCGCTGGCGCCGCTGGCCGACATGGCGCGGGCGCTCTGAGGCATGGACGCCCTCGACACCAAATACGCGCGGCTGCTCGAGACGATCCGGGGCCTCGAGAGCGTCGTCGTCGCCTTCTCCGGCGGCGTGGACTCGACGCTCCTCGCGCGGGCGGCCAAGGACGCGCTCGGCGATCGCGCGATCCTCGCCACGGCGGATTCCGAGACCTATCCAGAGGGTGAGCTCGCCGAGGCCAGGCGCCTGGCGGCGCTGATCGGACTGCGCCACGTCGTCGTCCGCACCGACGAGCTGGCGAATCCCGAGTACGCCGAAAACGGCGTCAATCGCTGCTTCTTCTGCAAGGAGGAGCTGTTCACGCATCTGGCGCCCATCGCGGAGCGGGAGGGCTGTCGCGCGCTGGTGTATGGCGCCAATGTCGACGATCTCGGCGACCACCGACCGGGCATGCGCGCGGCCAGGGAGCGCGGCGTGCGCGCGCCGATGATCGACGCGGGATTGACGAAGCAGGAGATCCGCGATCTGTCACGCGCGCTCGGGCTGCCGACCTGGGACAAGCCTGCGTTCGCATGCCTGTCGTCGCGCTTTCAGTACGGCGATCGCATCACGGCCGAAAAGCTCCGTCGCGTCGACGCCGCCGAGGCGTTTCTGAAATCCCTCGGCTTCCGCCAGTTCCGCGTACGACACCACGACCGGCTGGCTCGCCTGGAAATCGCGCGCGAGGAGATGCCGGGGCTCTGGGCCGATGGCCGTCACGAGGCGATCGTGGCGCGCTTCCGCGAGCTGGGCTACGTGTACGTGGCGGTGGATCTCGCGGGGCTGCAGTCGGGCTCGGCGAACCTGATCTTGAAACTGGGAAAGACAAGGTCGTGAATCCTGAAGCCTTGCGGACTCTGCTGGACGCCGTGGCCGCCGGTCGCGTGACGGCCGCCGATGCGATGGTGCGCCTGCGGGATTTACCCTACGCCGATCTCGGGTTTGCGAAGGTCGATCTGCATCGCGAGCTGCGCACCGGCGCCGCCGAGGCGGTGTTCTGTCCCGGCAAGACGCCGGCGCAGGTCGTCGCCATCCTCCAGCGACTCATCGCCGAGCACGCCAACGTTCTCGCCACGCGCGCAGACGACTCCGTGCTCGCCGCCGTGGTCGCAGCGGGACTGCCGCACGCCTGGCATCCGCTCGCTCGACTCATCGTGGCTCGGCCCGAGCCGTGTGACGGCATCGGCCTCATCGTCGTCGTCGCCGCCGGGACGGCGGATTTGCCCGTGGCCGAAGAGGCCGCGCTGGTCGCGGAGATGCTCGGCAACCGCGTCGAGCGTCTGACGGACTGCGGGGTGGCCGGTCTGCATCGCCTGCTCGCGCACCGCGAGCTGCTCGCGGAGGCGAACGTCATCGTTGCCGTGGCGGGGATGGAGGGCGCACTGCCGAGCGTGATCGGCGGCCTCGTCGATCGACCCGTGATCGCCGTGCCTACGAGCGTCGGCTATGGCACCTCGCTCAATGGCCTCGCCGCGCTGCTGGCGATGCTGAACTCGTGCGCGCCCGGTATCTCCGTGGTGAACGTCGACAACGGCTACGGCGCGGCGCACCAGGCGAGTCGGATCAATCGGCTCGTCGCCAAAATCCGCTGAGACGCGCCGCCGATGAGCGTCGGATGACGTCGTTGGCCTCCCGCCGATGAGCCCCGCCAACTGACATGTCGCGCATCATCTACTTCGACTGCCCGAGCGGGGCGGCGGGCGACATGATCATGGCCGCGCTGGTCGACGCGGGGGCGCCGTTCGAGGCGCTGCGCGACGCGCTACACGGGCTCGATCTCGAGGGGTGGGAGCTCGTCCGGCACGAGGTCCGCCGCGGCGACTTTCGGGCCACCAAAGTCGACGTCGAGATCGACGCGGCGGCGCACCATCATCATCGCGGACTCGGTGACATCCTCGCCATCCTCGAGCGCAGCCGCCTGCCGGCGCCCGTGCCACAGCGCGCGCGGCGGATCTTCGAGCGTCTCGCCGAGGCGGAGGCGCGCGTGCACGGCACCACGCCCGAGCACGTCCGCTTTCACGACGTCGGCGCTGTCGACGCCATCGTGGACGTCACCGGCGGGGTCCTCGGGCTGCACCTCCTCGGCATCGAGACGGTCTACGTCTCGCCGCTGCCGCTCGGCGGCGGTTTCGTCGACGGCCCGCACGGGCGGATGCCCATTCCGGGGCCTGGGACGGTCGAACTGCTGCGCGGCTTTCCGGTCGTCGACACCGGCGTGCGGTTCGAGCTGGTGACGCCGACGGGCGCGGCGATCCTGACGACGCTCGCCGGTCCGGCGCTGCGTCCGCCCACCATGACGCTCGCGGCCGTCGGCTACGGCGCCGGTACACGCGATCTGCCCGGCACGCCGAACGTGCTTCGGTGCTTCGTCGGTGAGACGGTGGAGGCGTCGGGCGCGGTCGAAACGATCGTGCAGATCGAGACGACGATCGACGACATGTCACCGCAGCTATACGAGCCGCTCATCGACCGCCTGTTCGAGGCGGGAGCGCTCGACGTTTTCCTCACGCCGGTGGTGATGAAGCGGAGCCGTCCGGGAACGGTCCTCACGGCGCTCTGCGCGCCCGGCCGGGTCGGCGAGGTGAGCCGGATGCTCTTCGAGGAGTCTTCGACGATCGGCGTGCGCTGGTCCGAGTGGCGCCGTGCTGCGCTGCCGCGCGAAGTCGTGACACTCGACACGAGCTACGGACCGATCCCCTTCAAGGTCTCGCGACTCGAAGGACGCGTCGTGACGGTGACCCCCGAGTTCGCCGAGGTGGCCCGCATCGCGCGCGAGAAATCGCTCCCCGTGCGCGAGGTGCTGGATCAGGCGCGCGCGGAAGGCCGCCGACTGCTGTCCGCCCGTTGACAGGCCGTAGGGGGAGGTCTTACCCTCTCCCGCGCCGACTCACACCCGGGAGGTCTACGCCGTGAAACTACCAGTCAAGCTGACGATCAACGGACAGACCCAGAGCCACGAGGTCGAGCCGCGCCTCCTGCTCGTCCATTACATCCGCGAAACGGTAGGACTCACGGGCACGCACGTCGGCTGCGACACGAGCCAGTGCGGTGCCTGCACGATTCTGATGAACGGCCAGGCGGTGAAGTCGTGCACCGTTTTTGCCGTGCAGGCGGACGGCGCCAAGATCATGACCATCGAGGGCCTCGCCAAGAACGGCGATCTGCATCCGATCCAACAGGGCTTCTGGGAGAAGCACGGACTGCAGTGTGGCTTCTGCACGCCCGGCATGATCCTGGCCGCCTATCAGATGCTGGAGCGCTATCCCAAGCCGTCGGAGGAGCAGATCCGCCACCAGCTCGAGGGCAATCTGTGCCGATGCACCGGTTACCACAACATCGTGAAGGCCATTCAGTGGGCTTCGGAGCACATGGCCGGAGCGAAGTGAGGTAGCAGCATGGCCACCGCGACCGACACGCGCATGTTCGGAAAGTCCATCAAGCGTCGCGAGGATCCACGGTTCATCACCGGGCGCGGCAATTACACGGATGACCTGAAGCTTCCCGGAATGACGTACGCGGCGTTCGTGCGCAGCCCGCACGCCCACGCGAAGATCCGCAAGATCGACGTCGCGCAGGCCAAAGCGCACCCGGGCGTGGTCGCGATCTTCACGGGCAAGGACCTCACCGGCGTGAACTCGCTGCCGTGCGGCTGGCTGCTGCCCGAGCTCAAGGTGCCGCCGCATCCGCCGCTGGCCGTCGACGTCGCGCGCTACGTGGGCGATCCGGTCGCCATCGTCATCGCCGAGACCCAGGACGCCGCCCTCGACGCCGCCGAGAAGGTCAATGTCGACTGGGACGTGCGGCCCGCCGTCACCGCGACCGCGAAGGCCGCCGACAAGGGCGCCCCGCAGATCCACGAGGTCGCGCCGGGCAATGTGGCCTTCAAGTGGCAGATCGGAGACGCGGCGGCGGTCGACGCCGCGTTCAAGAACGCGGCCGTCGTCGTCAAGAAGCGCATCGTAAACCAGCGCCTCGTGGCCAACGCCATGGAGCCGCGGGCATGCGTCGCGCGCTTCGATCCCGCCACGGGCGATCTCACGCTGTGGGTGACCTCGCAGAACCCGCATGTGCACCGTCTGCTCATGACCGCGTTCGTGCTGGGGATCCCCGAGCACAAGGTGCGCGTGATCGCGCCGGACGTCGGCGGCGGCTTCGGCAGCAAGATCTTCCTCTATAACGAGGAGACGGTGTGCTCGTGGGCGACGCGGCAGATCAAGCGGCCGATTCGCTGGACATCGACGCGTCGCGAGGCGTTTCAGACGGACGCCCACGGTCGTGATCACGTCACCGACGCCGAGCTGGCACTCTCGCGCGACGGCAAGATCTTGGGACTGCGCGTGAAGACGGTGGCGAACCTGGGCGCGTATCTCTCCACGTTCGCGCCGGCGGTGCCAACGTACCTCTACGGCACGTTGCTCAACGGTGTGTACGAGATGGGCGCCATTCACTGCGACGTCACCGGCGTGTTCACCAACACGACACCGGTGGACGCCTACCGCGGCGCGGGGCGGCCCGAGGCGGCCTACCTGCTCGAGCGCATGATCGAGGCGGGCGCCGCCGCGCTCAACACAGACGTCGCCGACATCCGCAAGCAGAACTTCATTCCGAAGTTCGAGCACGGTTATCAGACGAAGGTGGCGCTCACGTACGACAGCGGCAACTACGGCGCCGCGTTCGACAAGCTGCTGACCATGCTCGACTACCGCAAGGTCCGCTCGGAGCAGGAGGCGGCGCGCAAACAGGGCAAGCTGGTCGGCGTCGGCTTCTCGACGTACATCGAGGCCTGCTCGATCGCGCCGTCCAAGGTCGTCGGCGCGCTCGGCGCCCAGGCCGGCCTCTATGAGTCGGGTATCGTGCGGGTCCACCCGACGGGAAAGGTGACGGTGTTCACCGGCTCGCATTCCCACGGTCAGGGACACGAGACGACGTTCAGCCAGCTCGTCGCCGATCAGCTCGGCATCGCGATCGAGGACGTCGAGATCGTGCACGGCGACACGGGCGCGATCGCGTTCGGCATGGGGACGTATGGCAGCCGGTCCGCGTCGGTCGGCGGCACCGCGATCGCGATGTCGATCGGCAAGATCAAGGAGAAGGGCAAGAAGATCGCCGCGCACCTCCTGGAGGCGTCTCCCGGCGACATGGAGTACGTCAACGGCCAGTTCCAGGTGAAGGGCGCGCCTGGCAAGGCGGTGCCGTTCGGCCAGGTCGCGCTGACCGCCTACGTGCCGCACAACTATCCCGAGGGGCTCGAGCCGGGGCTCGAGGAGACGTCGTTCTACGATCCGTCGAACTTCTGCTTCCCGTTCGGCGCCCACGCCTGCGTGGTCGAAGTCGATCGCGACACCGGGCATGTGAAGGTGCTGCGCTACGTCGCGGTGGACGACGTCGGCAACGTCATCAACCCGATGATCGTCGACGGCATGGTCCATGGCGGCATCGCGCAGGGCGTCGGCCAGGCGCTCTGGGAAGGCGCCGTCTATGAGGACGGCAGCGGGCAGCTGGTGACGGGCACGATGATGGACTACGCGCTGCCCAAGGCTGACATGCTGCCGATGTACGAGACGGAGCGCACGGTCACGCCGACGCCCGTCAATCCGCTCGGAATCAAGGGCGCCGGTGAGACGGGGACGATCGCCGCCACGCCGGCCGTCGTGAATGCCGTCGTCGATGCGCTGCGTCCGCTCGGCGTGGATCACATCGAGACGATGCCGCTCACGCCCGAGCGCGTGTGGAAGATCATCCAGGCCGCGAAGGCCGGCCGCTAGAGGAGAGGCGCCATGTACCCAGCCGCGTTCGAGTACCACGCTCCGGCCAGCGTCGCCGATGCCCTCAAGCTGCTCGGCAAGCTCGACGACGCCAAGATCCTCGCCGGCGGCCACAGCCTGATTCCGATGATGAAGCTGCGCCTGGCGCAGCCCAAGCACCTGATCGACCTGCGCAAGGTGCCGGGGCTGACGGGGATCAAAGAAGACAAGGGAATGATCTCCATCGGCGCGATGACGACCCACTGGGAGGTGGAGTCGTCGAAGGTGCTGAAGAGCAAGTGCGCCGTCGTCTCCGAGACGGCCGCGATGATCGGCGACCCTGCCGTGCGCAACAAGGGCACGATCGGCGGCTCGCTGGCCCATGGCGATCCCGCCGCCGACATGCCCGCGACCGCGATCGCGCTCGGCGCGGAGCTGGTGTGCCAGGGCAAGAAGAAACGCACGGTGAAAGTGGACGACTGGTTCACGGGCATCATGGAGACGGCGATCGGTGAGGACGAGCTGCTCGTCGAGGTCCGCGTGCCGGCGCTTGCCAAGGGCACCGGCGCCGCATATCTGAAGTTCCCGCATCCGGCCTCGCGCTTCGCCGTCGTCGGCGTCGCGGCGGTCGTCACGCTCGACAAGGACGGCAAGTGCACGAAGGCGGGTGTCGGCGTCACCGGCGCCGGAACGCACGCGGTGCGCGCGAAGGACGTCGAGGCGGCGCTCACGGGCAAGCGCCTGGACGCCGCAGCCATCGAGGCGGCTGCGGCCAAGGCCGCGGAGGGCGTGGACGTGCAAGCCGACCTGCAGGGCTCCGTGGACTACAAGGCGCACCTCTGCCGCGTGTTCGCCAAGCGCGCCATCGAGGCGGCCGTCAAACGCGCACAAGCATAGGCAGCGACGGTGGGCGGGGCACGGGCGCAGCGCCCGCCCCGCTCGCCTCGCCGGTCCCGATCCGCTCCCACGCCCCGCTCGATTACTTCTCGGCTTTCTTGATGCGATGATCGCCGCGGTCGTTCTCGCCGCTGGGCTCGCCCGGCGCATGGGCCGCCAGAAGCTTCTCCTGGATCTCAAGGGCAAACCGGTCGTCCGCTGGAGCGTCGATGCGGTGCTGCCGCACGTCGACGACTGCGTCGTGGTGACGGGCCACGACGATGGCGCCGTCCGCGCGGCGTTGACGGGGCTCGGCGTTCGCTATGCGGTGAATCCGCATCCGGAGGACGGGCAGGGCTCCTCGATCGCGACAGGTGTCGGCGCGCTCCAGTCGCGAACGACGGCGGCGCTCGTCGTGCTCGGTGATCAGCCGCTCACGCCGCGCGACGTCATCCCGGCGCTGCTCGCCGCGCAGCGGGAGAGCGGCAAAGCGATCGCCGCGCCGTCCTACCGCGGCACGCGCGGCACGCCGGTGCTGTTCGCGTCGGATGTGTTCTCCGAGCTCCGTGCGCTCGGCGGCGACGCCGGCGCGCGCGACGTCGTCACGGTGCGCCCCGACCGCGTGGCGATCGTCGAGTTCGACGTCGCGATGCCGGCTGACGTCGACACGCCGGAGGACCTCGCGCGCCTTCATGTACAATAGGCGCTCGTGCGCGAAGAGATCCGGAAGATCCAGCAGTTGATGGAAGCTGCAGACTACGTCACCGATGCGCCGGTGGCGACCTCCGTGCATCTCGCGACACAGCTCCGCAAGCCGCTCTTGATCGAGGGCCACGCCGGCGTCGGGAAGACCGAGATCGCCAAGGTCATGGCACGCATGCTCGGCACGAACCTCATCCGGCTGCAGTGCTATGAAGGTCTCGATGCGGCCGCGATGCTGTACGAGTGGAACTACCAGAAGCAGATCCTTCACATCAAGCTGCACGAGACCTCCGGTCGCACCGCGTCCGAGGAAGAGCGCGAGATTTTCTCCGAGCCGTTCCTGCTCCGGCGTCCGCTGCTCCAGGCCATCACCCAGGTCGAGCAGCCGCCGGTGCTGCTCGTCGACGAAGTCGACCGTAGCGATGAAGAGGCGGAAAGTTTCATGCTGGAGGTCTTCTCGGACTGGCAGGTGACGATCCCGGAGATCGGCACCATCAAGGCCTCGCATCCGCCGTACGTCGTGCTCACGTCCAATCGGACGCGCGAGCTGTCGGACGCGCTGCGCCGCCGCTGCCTCTATCTCTGGATCGATTACCCAGACTTCGACAAAGAGGTTCGCATCGTCCGGCTCAAGGTGCCGCAGGTCAACCAGTCGCTCGCGCGCGAGGTGACGCGCTTCATGGAGTCGCTGCGCCGGATGCGGCTGGCCAAGGTCCCCGGTGTCGCGGAGACGCTGGACTGGGCGCACGCGCTCGCCGCGCTGCACGCCGACCACCTCGACGAAACGCTGGTGAGCGAGACGATCGGCGCCGTGCTGAAGGACGCCGACGACATCAAGCGCTTCCGCGCCGAGGTCGCCAAGAGCGGGCTCGGCCCGCTGCTCGCCACGCCCTGACGTGCGTCGCAGCCTCGACGCCGCGATGGTGCGCTTCGCGGCGTTGCTGCGGCGCCACGGTCTGCCCGTCACGCCCGAGCACGTCACGGATGGCGTCCGCGCGCTCGAACAGCTCGATCTCGCGGATCGCGAAGAGGTGCGCATCGGACTGCGCGCGGTTTTCGCGGGCCGGCCCGAGGACTTCGATACGTTCGATCGCTTGTTCGACGCGTTCTGGCGCGCGGCCCGGGAGGCGGATCGTGTGGCCGAGGCGTTGGCGCCGCCGGCCCTTCCCGAGCACGCGCCGGCCGGCCTCGAGCGCGCCGGTCGCGAGACGCTGGCCCTCGAGGCCTGGCAGGAAGGCGCCGAGGGAGACGCAGGTGACGAGCCGGTCGGCGTGCCCGTCGCCTCCGAGCTGGAGGCGATCGCGGGGCGCGATTTCTCGACGTTCTCGCCGGATCAGCTGGACGAGGTGTACCGCCTGACGCTGAAAATCGCGCGGCGGCTGGCGCGGCGGATCAGCCGTCGCCGGCGACCATCCACGCGCCGTGGTCGTATCGACCTGCGCCGCACGCTGCGCGCGAACCTCACGCGCGGCGAGCTCATCGACCTGCGCTATCGGCGTCGCAAGCGCAAGAAGGTGCGCCTGGTGCTGCTCTGCGACGTCTCGGGCTCGATGGATCTGTACAGCCGCTTCTTGATGCAGTTCCTCTTCGCGCTGCAGTCCGCGTTCTCCCGCGTGGAGACGTTCACGTTCTCCGTGCGCCTCACGCGCGTGACGGAATACCTGAGAGCGCGCTCGTATCGCGAGGTGCTGCGGCGGCTGACGGCGGTGAAGGACTGGTCCGGCGGCACGAAGATCGGCGAGTCGCTCGCGGAGTTCAATCGCGGGTGGCCGTCGCTCGTCGATCGCCGCACGATCGTCATCGTGCTCTCCGACGGCTGGGACACCGGCGATCCCGACCTCCTCGCCTCTGAGCTGTTGCGCATCAAGCGCCGAGCGGGTCGCGTCATCTGGCTCAACCCCTTGCTCGGCAATCCGTCGTACGAGCCGCTCACTCGGGGTATGGCCGCCGCGCTGCCACTGGTCCACCGCTTCGCGGCGGCGCACAACCTGGCGGCGCTGCGTGACCTCGCGGGATCGCTCTCGCTCTGACGCCCGCTGCCGCTCCGTGCAGAGACCCCGCGATCGGATGCGGGGGTTCTGCAACGCGGTGCACGATGCGCCGATGCGCGGTACGCGCATCACCGCGATATTCCGCATCTCGGCGTGGCGTTCCGCTTGCACTTCCTACTCACGACATGAGAAAGGCCATTGCCCCGGTTACGTTGCTGCTCATCGCGGTCCTTCACGGTCCCACGCAGGCGCAGGCGCTCGTCTCCTCGCTGTTTCCCAACGTGTTTCCGCTCGCAACGAGCGAGCCGGCGATGCTGTTGCTCACGGGGCTGGCGCTCCTGAGTCTCTCCTCGGTCGGTCGCGGCCGAGCACGCTGACGCCGCCGCCGCGCGGCACCCGATTTCGTTTTCCGCCCACTGCGCGTATGATTGGAGACCGTGGCGGAACTGTTCGATCACATTGATGAATTGCGGCGCGCCGGCGGGCGCGTTGCCGTCGCGACCCTCGTCAACACCCGCGGCACCACCCCGCGCAAGGAAGGCGCGAAGATGCTCGTGGGCGAGGGCGGCCGCGTGCTCGGCTCGGTCACCATCGGCGGCTGCGTGGATGCGCAGGTGATCGAGGAGTCGGAGGACGTCCTCAGCAGCATGCGGCCGCGCCTGCTCGAGATGAATCTCGGCGACGAGGATGCCTGGGAGATCGGCCTCACGTGCGGCGGCACGATCGAGGTCTTCGTCGAGCCGCTGGCGCTCGACGGCTCACCGGACGTCGGCGCCCGGATGTACGAGCGCATGCGCGAGCATGCCCGCCGCGGCGGTCACGGCGCCATCGTCACCCGGCTGGACCGGCCGGGCGGCAAGCTGCTGGTTCTCGACGACGGGACGACCGAAGGCACGCTCGGCGATGCCTTCCTCGACGAGCGCTTCGGAACGGAGGCGCGTGACGCGATAGCGCGCGGCAGCTCGCGCGCGCTGTTCCTGGAGTCCGTGCGCGGTTTCGTCGAGGTCATCGCGCCCCCGGCACTGTTGCTCGTCGTCGGCGCCGGGCACGTGGCGATGCCGCTGACGTCGCTGGCCCGGGTTCTCGGCTACCGTACCGTCGTGGTGGACGGTCGCCCGCGCTTCGCGACGAAGGAGCGCTTCCCGGAGGTCGACGAGCTGAAAATCGGTATCCCGTCGGAGCTGATTCGCGATTACCCGATGGTGCCGTCGACGGCGCTCGTGCTCGTCGCCCACGACTACAAGTACGATCTGCCGGTGCTCAAGCACGCGCTCGGGACCGAGGTCGGCTACATCGGCATGCTCGGCTCGTCGCGACGCGGCACGACGATCCTGCGTCACCTCGCCGAAGACGGCGTCACGCCGGAGGCGCTCGCGCGCGTGCACGTGCCGATCGGCCTCGACCTCGGCGCGCGCTCGGCGCCGGAGATCGCGCTGGCCATTCTCGCCGAGATCCAGGCGGTCCGCGGCGGCGGCAGCGGCCGGTCACTGAGCAAGCGAACGTGAAGGCGGTCGCACAGCGGCGCGAAGCGGTCACGGCCGACCTGCTCGTCGGACGTGTGCTCTGCCACGATGTGCGCGACGCCGCCGGCAAGGTGGCCCTGGGCAAAGGCGCCCGAATCGATGCCGACGGCGCTCGGGCGCTGCTCGCGCTTCCGTGGGAAGAGATCCATCTCCTGGCGCTCGAGCCGGGCGATCTACACGAGGAGGACGCCGGCCGTCGGCTGGCCGCCGCCGTCGTCGGTGACGGCGTGGACGTGAAGGGCTATACGGGCGGCCAGTGGACGCTGACGGCGACGCGCCGGGGACTGCTTCGCGTCGACGCGGCGCGGCTGGGCGCGGTGAACGTGCACGAGGGCATCGCCGTCTTCACGTTGTTCGACCGGCAGCCCGTGGACCGCGGTGAGACCGTCGCGAAAGCCAAGGTCACGCCCCTCGTGATCGGCGGCGACATCGTGCGCGCTGTCGAGGACGCTGCCCGCGGCGGCGCCGTGGCGGTCGCCGCCTTCCGCGCGGCCACGCTCGGAACGGTGGCCCGCGAGAGCCTCGAGCCCAAGCAGCGCGCCCGGTTCGAGAGCGCGCTCAAGACGAAGATCGACTGGTTCGGTGGGCGGCTGCTGCCGGTGCGCTTCGCGGGCGCGTCGCCGCGCGCGGTTGCCGACGAGATGAGCGCGCTGCAGGCCGACGGCGCGGACGTCCTGATCGTCGCGGGCGCGAGCGCGCTCGATCCGCTCGATCCCGTCTTCGGCGGGCTCACGCTGCTCGGCGCTCGAATAGAGCGCCACGGCGCGCCCGCGCACCCGGGAAGCCTGCTGTTCCTGGCGCGCTGGAAGGATCTGCCCGTTCTCGGCATGCCGACCTGCGGCATGTTTTCCCAGGCGACGACGTTCGATCTCGTCCTGCCGCGCCTGCTCGCCGGCGAGGCGATCGGCAACGCGGAGATCGCCGCCCTCGGCCACGGCGGCCTGCTGTCGCGCGAGATGGCCTACCGCTTCCCGGCGTACCGCGCCGGGGCCCCGCGCGGAGAGCTCGAGTGAGCTCCGTCACGCGTCCCGCCCTCTACAGCGAGACGATCCGCGAGCGCTGGCGGCGACCTCGATTCCGTGGCGAGCTGCTCGGCGCCACGGCCACAGCGGAGGACGTCAACCCGCTCTGCGGCGATCGCGTGCGCATCCAGCTCAAGCTCGATGACGGCCGCGTCAGCGCCGCGCGCTTCGCCGGCGACTCGTGCGCGATCTGTACCGCGTCCGCGGACGTCCTTGCCGAGCTGATCGAAGGCCGCTCGCGCGCGGAGGCGACGGCGCTCAGCGCCGCCGACGTCCTGGGCGTGCTGCAAACCGACGTCCGTCCGACGCGCATGCGCTGCGTGACGCTGCCGATCAGCGTGCTCGCCAAGGCGTTGGCATGACGCTCGACGAACAGACGCGGCGCGACTTTCCGATCCTCGAGCGGATCGTCAACGGGCGCCCGCTCGTCTACCTCGATTCCGCGGCCTCGAGCCAGAAGCCGCGCAGCGTGATCGAGGCGATGGCGCGCTACTACGAGACGTCGCACGCCAACGTTCATCGCTCCATTCACACGCTGGGCGAGGAGGCGACCGAGCTGTACGAGATCGCGCGCGATCGGGTGCAGCGCTTCATCGGCGCCGCCGCCCGCGAAGAGATCATCTTCACGCGGGGAACGACCGACGCGATCTCGATCGTGGCCGAGGCCATTGGACGGACGCTGAAGCCCGGCGACGAGATCCTCGTGACGGACATGGAGCATCACTCCAACCTCGTACCGTGGCAGGTGGCGGTGCGCGATCGCGGCGCGCGGATTCGGTCCGTTCCTCTGGTCGGTGAGGGGATTCTCGACCTCGCCGCCGTCGACCGCCTGCTCACGGACCGCACGCGCGTCTTCGCGTTCGCCCACGTGTCGAACGTCCTGGGGACGATCAACCCCGTGGCGGATCTGGTGGCCCGAGCCCGCCGCGTCGGTGCGCTGTCCCTCGTCGATGGCGCTCAAGCGGTGCCTCATCTGGCGCTCGATATGTCCGCGCTGGGCTGTGACTTCTACGCGTTTTCGGCGCACAAGATGCTCGGCCCCACCGGGCTCGGCGTGCTGTACGGACGCCTCGCGGTGCTCGAGGCGCTCGAGCCCGCGCGCGGGGGCAGCGAAATGATCAAGGAGGTCTGGGTCGATCGCGCGACCTGGAATGATCTGCCGTGGCGGCTCGAGCCCGGCACGCCGCCCATCGCGGAGACCGTCGGCCTCACCGCGGCCATCGAGTATCTCGAGAAGCTCGGCATGGAGCGCGTGCGAGAGCACGAGCAGGCGCTCGCCGTGCATGCGGTCGAGCTATTGGGTGCCGTTCCGGGCGTGCGCGTGTTCGGGCCGCGCCGTGAGCGTGGCGCCGTCGTCTCCTTCGCGGTCGACGGCTGGCACCCGCACGACGTCGCCGCCGCGCTCGACGCCGAGGGCATCGCGGTGCGCGCCGGTCATCATTGCGCCCAGCCGCTGATGCGCTGGTGCGGCGTCGTCGGCACGAGCCGCGCGAGCTTCTCCGTCTACAACTCCGTCGAGGAGTCGGCGCTGCTCGCGCATGCCGTCGCCGGGCTCGGTGGCGCACCGTAGCCGATGAGCCTGCCGGGGCCGCGCAACCCGTTCCAGTCGCCGCGCTTCGGCCAGATCGCCACGTTCATGCTCTTGCCCGCGGCCGCCGACGCGACCGGATTGGACGTCGCGCTGCTCGGCGTGCCGTACGATGGCGGCACGTCGTACCGCACGGGCGCACGCTTCGGCCCGCGCGCTATCCGTGAGCAGTCATCGCTGATCCGGCCGTGGAATCCCGTCCTGAAGGTGCATCCGTTCGAGCGGCTGCGCGTGGCGGACTGCGGCGATGTGGATGTCGTGCCGATTTCCATCGAGCGCACGTTCGAGGTGATCGAGCGTCGGATCGACGCGGTGGTGCAGGCAGGCGCCACCCCGGTGTGCGTCGGTGGCGACCACTCGATCTCGCTCCCGATCTTGCGCGCGCTCGCGCGTCGTCACGGCCCGCTCGGCGTCGTGCATTTCGACGCGCACCCCGATACATGGGACGAATACTTCGGCAGCAAGTTCTTCCACGGCACGCCCTTTCGCCGCGCGATCGAGGAGGGCGCCGTCGACGGCCGTCGCATGATCCAGGTCGGTATTCGCGGACCGCTCTACGGGTCGGACGACTTCGCGTTCCACGACCAGCACGGTCTCGAAGTGCTGCGAATCGAAGCCGTCAAGGAGCAGGGCACGCGCTGGGCGGCCGAGCGGCTCGCGCGCTTGCGTGGCGGTCCCGTCTACTGCTCGTTCGACATCGACGCGTGCGATCCCGCGTACGCGCCGGCGACGGGCACGCCGGAAGTCGGCGGGCTCACGTCGTTCGAGGCGCTCACGCTGGTGCGCTCGCTCGCGGGCCACTCGCTGGTGGGCGCCGACGTGGTGGAGGTGTCGCCGCCGTACGATGGGCCGGGCCAGATTACCTCCCTGCTGGCCGCCAACCTCATGTTCGAGCTCGTGAGCGTCCTCGCGCTCGGACGATGAAGCTTCGCATCCACGGCGTCGCCGTCCTGACCGTGCTCCTGTCGCTCTCCGCCGTCGCGCCGGCGTGGGCCGCCCCCGCGCCCGTGTCCACGGTGATCGTCGACGGCGTCATCAGCCCAGTGACGCTGCGGCTCATCGAGACGTCGATCGTGCGGGCCAAGGCGGGCGGAGCGCAGGCGCTCGTCATCCAGCTCGACACACCCGGCGGCCTCGAGCGCTCGATGCGCGCGATCTGCCAGCGACTCTTGAATGCAGAGATCCCGGTCGTCGTCTGGGTGGGGCCGACGGGCGCGCGCGCCGCGTCCGCCGGCGTCTTCATCACGATGGCCGCGCACGTCGCCGCCATGGCGCCGGCGACGAACATCGGCGCCGCGCATCCCGTTGCCGCCGGTGGCGGCACCATGGACAAAGAGATGTCGAAGAAGGTCGAGAACGACGCCGCCGCGTTCATCCGCACCATCGCCGCGGAGCGCGGGCGCAACGCCGACTGGGGCGAGAAGGCCGTGCGTGAGTCGGTGTCGATCACCGAGCGGGAGGCGGTGCGACTCAAGGTCGTCGACTTCGTCGCCGACTCCATCCCCGATCTCTTGATCAAGCTGGACGGGCGGACCGTGAAGACGTCACAAGCCGTCGTGACCCTGGCCACGCGCGACGCGATCGCGAAACCCATCGAGATCGGCTTCCGCGACCGCGTGCTGGCCGTGATCACCGACCCGAACGTCGCGTACGTGCTCATGATGCTGGGCACGCTCGGCCTGATCTTCGAGCTGTCGACGCCGGGTGCGATCCTACCCGGCGTGATCGGCGGCATCTCGCTGATCCTGGCGTTCTTCGCCTTTCAGAGTCTGCCGATCAACTTCGCCGGCCTGCTGCTGATTCTCTTCGCCATCATCCTGTTCATCGCCGAGGTGAAGGTCACGAGCCACGGCGTGCTCGCCGTGGGCGGCATCGTGGCCATGGCGCTCGGCTCCTTGATGCTCTATGACGCGCCGGAAGTCGGCTTTCGCGTCTCCTGGCGCGTGCTCGTCCCGACCGTGGCGCTGACCGCCGGCTTCTTCCTGTTCGCGCTGACGCTCGGCGTGCGCGCGTTCCGCCGGCGGCCGCTACTCGGCGTGAGCGGCCTGGTCGGTCAGAGCGGTGTGGCGCGCGGGGCGCTCGGCCCCGAGGGACAGGTGAGCGTGCATGGCGAGATCTGGCGCGCGGTCGCCGACCGACCGCTGCCGGACGGGACGCCGGTCACCATCGTCGATGTTCAAGGGCTGACGCTGCGCGTGGTCGGCAGCGACGCTTCGGGGGGAGGGACGCGATGATCTCGATGGACTCGGCGCTGATCTTCGTGGTGGTGATCGCCGCGGTGATCTTCATCGGCTCCTATGCCAAGATCCTGCGCGAGTACGAGCGGGGCGTCATCTTCCGGTTGGGACGCAACGCGCGCGCGCTGCTCAATCCCGGCGGCACGGGCAACGGGCCGGGCCTCGTGCTGCTCGCCCCGTTCATCGACCGCATGGTGAAGGTGAGCATGCAGACGGTGGCGCTCGACGTGGCGCCGCAGGACGTGATCACGCGCGACAACGTCTCGCTTAAGGTCAGCGCGGTGATCTACTTCCGCGTCATCGATCCCGTGAAGGCGGTGATCGCCGTCCAGGATTACCTGTACGCGACCTCCCAGATCGCGCAGACCACGCTACGCAGCGTGCTGGGCCAGGTCGAGCTCGACGACCTGCTCTCGGCGCGCGACAAGATCAACCAGCAGCTGCAGCGCATCATCGACGAGCACACCGAGCCATGGGGCATCAAGGTGGCCAACGTCGAGGTCAAGCAGATCGACCTGCCGCAGGACATGCAGCGCGCCATGGCGAAGCAGGCCGAGGCCGAGCGCGAGCGCCGCGCTAAGGTCATCAATGCCGAGGGCGAGTTCCAGGCGGCGGCGAAGCTCGGCGAGGCGGCGGAGGTGCTCACGCGCTTTCCGGTCGCCGTGCAGCTGCGCTATCTGCAGACGATGCGCGAGATCGCCTCGGAGCGGAACACCACGACGTTCTTCCCGCTGCCGATGGACCTGCTCGGACTCTTTCAGACCATGCGCGGCAAGGACGGCGGCGACGCCAAGTGACGCACGAGGTTGGAGCGCCGCCCCGACGCGTGTAAAATACGAGGGCTTTTGACGTGGGGGGTTAGCTCAGTTGGGAGAGCGCGGCGTTCGCAACGCCGAGGTCGAGGGTTCGAATCCCTTACCCTCCACCATTTCAAAACCGCGTAGTTAGCCGGCACTGATCGCGCCTTGTTGCGCCGGGTCGCGTGACGTCGCGCCTCTGAGACGCGGTTGGTCACTCGATTACTTGGTCGGCGCGGAGGAGCAGCGACGGCGGGATCGTGAGGCCAGCGCTTCAGCACCGGCAGCGAGAGATTCTTTCGTGTGCCGCTTTCCAGCATGGTGATGTATTGCTTCTGCACCTTGGCGGCCACGCGCGCTCGCGCGACGCGCCGCCGTCGAGATCACCGCAACGTCGGTGTCCGAGGAAAAATGCGTCGAAGTCGCGAATGAGCAGCGTCAGGCGCGGCCAGAGCATGAGGCGCGCACTTCTGCCCTCTGCTGCAGGAATGTCTGGTAGCAATTAACTTCAACGGTTATCGCCGATCTGGCCGTGGCGATCTCGTACGCGATTTCGTTCGGTTTGATCGCCAGGCCGCTGAGGATGCAGATCATCGCGCCGCGACTCTGGCCAGCGAATGTTGTGACGGCAGGATCGGCGGCGAACGCGCGCATCAGCGTGAGTCGTGGCACTGGCTCCATCTCGTCACCCCAAGCGTCGGAGGCAAGGCAAGCTAGGTCACCGGGGTCTTGGCGCCGGCTGCGCCAACCAGAAGGCCGGGGTGGAGGCGGCGAGGATGTTACACGCTGATGGCCGCGAACGGGTAGGCCCAGTCCCGCACTGACCCGGCGGCTGCCGATCTCCCGGCGAGACGCAGCCGGGGTACATGCGCAGCCCGGAGTCGTCGTGCCCGCTTGTCCGTCGTGGCCGGCGCGCGGCAATCGTGCGCAGCCAACCGCGCGGGTGCCTTGCACGGCCGGGGGCGAGACGCAACGAACTCGAGAAGCGCCGGCGGCATCGAGCGGACCGGAGACGCCGCACCTCCGAGCGACCCGGCGCGCGGGTGGTTGGCCGTCGCTGGTCGCGCATGCGCTCCGGCCGGGCGGCGAGACCTTCGGCGGATTCGGCCGGCGCGGCCGACGGCAGCGCTACACTCCGTGTCCGGTGAGCGATCGCGTCTAGCGCCTCCTCCGCAGGGACCCGAAGGCGGTCCTCAGCGTTGTGGTCGCCCTTGTCGTGCTCGTCGTCATTCGTCCGCGACGCGTGCATATAACGTAGTATCGGCCCTGAGCCGAGATGAGAAAGCGTACGGCCGCCCCCGCGGTGAGCAGACCAAGATCAGGTCGGTACGGAGGGATCGAGCATGACGCTCGTACTGAAAATCTCAGGGGTTTTCATGTTGCTGGCGTCTGTCGTGCTGGCCGGCGCGAGCCGAACAGCCGCGGCCGGCCCCCAAGCGCTTTTGTACGAGGCCGTCGAAAACTTGACCCAAGTGCTCACGCCGACCACGGACCGAATCTCTCACTGGGCTGCGCAAGGAACCGCCGTGGCCGGCTCGCCCCTCTGTCCGAACGGGCTCCTCGACCGGCTGAAGCTCAAGCCGCGGCCGACGTCATGCACCATCACGGCATTCGGAACGGACACGATATTCAAGGACCTCAGCGGAGGCACCCTGCATGCCGATTTCGCCGCGGTGATCAACTCGGACAACATCGCCGACGCGCCGGAGGGCGTTGTCATGACCGGCTCGATCGACGGCACGCTGGACCTGCTCTTCTTCTTTGGCGTCGTGCCCGACCTCAACGCGAAAAAGTCCCTCATCGGCCCCAATCTGCCCCTGATCCGCGTCACGGGTACGTTCAAGAACGATGATCCCTCGCTTGGCGGCACCGCAAGCTTCACGGCGACGTTCCGGCTGCCGTTCCGGGTCACCAGCGCCGGGAAGCCTGACAGGCCCGTCCGCGGGCAGCACGCGTTCTACCTGGGCGACGACGGGAGTTTTATCGAGGTCCAGCCGCAGGAGTTCGCCTTCAGCTTCCCGATGCTTCGCGCCGACGTAACATTTCGCTAGGCGAAGCGAGGCTTCGGCAGCATGTAGCGGTACGTCTTCCCCGCGTAGTCCGACGGCTTCAAACGAGCGTCCTCAGCCACAACACGATCCGCGATCGGGAATAGTAGAGCGAGACGACAAGCGCCGCGACACCGCGCACAGCAAGAGCAATTCGGTGTAGTGCGCAGCGGCGGCCTTGGCGCCGCCGGCCGACAGCACCCAAGGTGCCTGGCATTCGGCCCAGCGCTGAGACGACAGCGAACACCCAGAACGGCATGGGACTCATGCCGAACGCTCGCAGCAGCAGCGACGGCGGAATCGTGAGGCCGAGGGCTTTGGCGGTCTTGAAAGGCGGCCACTGCATTGAGAGTCAGTGGCGAAGCCGCAGCTTTTACGTCGAGCCAGCGAGCGGATCACAGACTACGCAGGAAATTCAGAAGGTCCTGCTTCTTGTCGCTCTCAAGGGCCCGGAATTGTGCGATCACGGCATTGGCCTCCGACGGCGGATACTGCTTGTTGCCCTTGCTCTCATGGGCCTCGATCGCCTCGATGAGGTCCGTCGTCCGGCCATCATGAAGAAAGAAGATTCGTTGGCCCAGCCCCCACAGAGGCGCCGTCCGAAACTCGTCTGGCCCGGCGAGCCCCTGGATAATTTCGTCAGCCAGCCCCGGTCCCATTCGATGCACGAGCAGGTCCGAGTACAGGCCGACCGGTTTCTCGCTGAGTGCCGCGATTGAGGATCGGCCCGTCGTCATCGACGGCGTGTGACAGAGAGCACAGCCGATCTCCATAAATACGTTTCGGCCGCGAACGCTGGAGGGCGTTGCTGGCGCCGGCGCCGGTGGCGCCAGGAACCGCATGAAGATGGCGAACTTCGTCACATCGCTGAGGGCGTGGATCGGGGTGGAGGCGCCAAGCCTTGTATGATCCTCCGGGGTTCCGGTGAAGAGGCAGCTGCGCGTCTCGTCGCGTTCGGTCTGGAAGAGTTCGTTCGTCACCCCTTGTTCAACGTTGTAGGCCTCGCCGGCGAAGATCAACAGGGACTTGTTCTGCGCCTTCCAGCCGAATCGCGTGATGCTGCCGTCATTGCTGCTGGCATTGGCGCGGCCCGGTCCCTGCCGATTCGGCTTTCCCCCAACGCCCATGGCGGCACGACTTTGAGCCGCCGCCTGCAGGTTCGCAAGGATGGCCGTATCCGGGATCTCCTCGATCAAACCTGCCCCGAAGACCGGAACGGGGATACGAAAGATGATATTGTTGCGGGCCGCTTCCCGTTTAAAGTCCGGTTGGGCTAGCACACAGCCAGGCGCATCGCTCCGCCCCGCAATGGTGTAGAGATTATGGACGCCTCCATCCCGCGTGCCGTCGTCCTTGAATTTGAACCGCACTTCGCGAACGGGACCGTTGGCGGTGATAAAGAGGGGTACGCTGTTGGTCGCCCCGGCTTTCGTCGCGACTGCGATCTGAGGATTGATGGAGGGACTGGAGCCACCAACCGCCGGCTGGGCGTGACATCCGCCGCAGCTATCTAAGTTGAAGCGCGGGCCGAGGCCATCGGCGACGTTCTCCACCTCCTGGAACGTTGCCCGCGTAACCTTAAAGGCCTCTAGCTCCGCGCTCGTCAATCCCGGCAGCGGCCCGCCCGCCTCTGCCGTCCCGTGACGGACGCCAGGGTCTTTTGCGGTCAGCTTGACCGTTGCTGTGGCACATCCCACTATGAGAAGGGCTCCAACGATCAGCGGGACGCCGGCTTTCCCCCGCAGTCTCATGCAGGGATTCTCGCCCGCCTTCAACATACCTATAAAACATAGCAATGGTTTCGCCAGACCCGAGCCTTCCAAAGTACGTGAGTATCTGGGTGTTCGGGAGATGATCGCGTCAGCGAGGTGACGTGTCACTGTCGAACCGTCATGCCCATGCACAACTCCCGTTGGGATTGGGGTCCGGGAATGGCCTCCGTGACAGCCGCGTGCGGGAGTTTCTCAGGCTCGGCGTTACGCAGGCTTGGTTGTGTCTGGTTCGTTATGTCGAGCGCCAGAACAGTCGCGTGGGTCTATTTCAGCCCGAGTTTCGGCACAATCACCTGGAGAAACAGTCTGGCAATCTCCCGGTGGCCAGCATTATTGGGATGAAAGCCATCCAGATCGAAGACCAAGTCGTCGCGAACGGGTTCAGCGAAGAGATTCACGAGTGTGGCATCAGCAGCGCGCGCCTCTTGTTCGATCGCGCGATTGAACGCTTGAACCCGCCCGATCGTGATAACCGGACTCGGGTTCGTGCGGAAGCGAGGAAGCTGGGTGAGGTCCGGCAGATTGGCGACCACGATGGTCTTGGCGATTGACTTGCGCACATTTTGCAAGATGAACCGAAGATCCTCTTGAAATGTCTTTGGGTCATCGCCGTGAACCAGGTCATTCGCCCCGGTCCACAGGGTCACGAGATGAGCCTTGGCGTTGATTTGGGTTGCAATGCGAACCTGCTCTTTGATGAGATCGACACGAGCCGCCGGAACTCCGAGATTGACCAAGGCGACACCCGGTATACGCTTGTCGAGCTCGCGCTTGATGAGAAAGACATAACCGTCCGTTAAAGGTAGGGCGCCGACTCCCGTCGCATCGCTGGCGCCTAGCGCGAGATACACGAACTCGATCTTCCTGTCTTTCCGCGGCGTCGCGCAGGCCAGCACGCTCACACAACCGACCAGGATCAGGATCATGAGGATGGGACGTCGGCTTCTCATGGGTGCTCCAACATTTGGCGGCAACCTTAACACCCCTCGAACCGCCTCGCACGGCGCCGAACGAGTCTATCAGCGCCGGTGGATGTACGGCGACATAAGAAAAACCGCGCTGAGCGGCGACTGCGATCACGGGAAATCGCCCTTAGCCGAGACCCTATTCCTGGGTGAAGTCTGGGTAAGCGAGGGATTTGATGGCTCCGCCTACGAATCCCTTACCCTCCACCATTTCGAATCGCCGGGTCGCTTTTGGACGCGCAGTCCCGAGGCACGAGGGGCGGCTGGTCGTTTGGGGCTGGCCGCCCTTCCTGCCTTCGGCATTGGCCCGCCGGCGATCACGAAGGGCACCGATCGGCCTTCGCCAGTAGCGGCTGCCAGACGCCTTCGAGAAATCAGCCGTAGTTAGAGATCCGACCCTGGCATAACTCATTTCGCGGTGAGGCGTGTGAGGCCGTGCCGACGCTGAACCGCGTTTGCGTGATTGCGACGATCCGATCGCGCGAGAAGAGTTAGGCACGAGCGACTGCGCGCGCCTCAGGAGTCGGACCCGCCGCGTTGGCGACGGTACATCTGCCACAGAAGGACACACCTGACGTGAAACCTGATGCTGCGGCGATCGCGCGCTTCGACCTCGTATTCCATCTCCACTGCGAGAATCGGCGTATCGCAGCCGTCGCAGAGTCGGCCCGTGCCGTAACCGGCAAACGTTGTCCCACCCGCATCATGAGGCAGGGTGCCGGCAGCCAGCTTCTCGCGGATTTTCTCAGCCGCGTCCGGCGCAGACGGCATCGCTCCCCTGCGTGACAACCACTCTGCAGCGGGAAAATCCCGCGGTGAATCAAATTGGCCGACGGCGGCAAATCGGCTGCCGTCCGGTGCGACGCGCCCGGGACGGCAGCTCATGTGCCGCGTGAGCTGCCGCCCGCTTGCAGCGCCGCAGAACTGCGGACGCTCGCCGGGGAAATCAAAGATCGCGCCGGCCGCGGAGCATTGTAATCGTCGCGCGTCATCCAACGCGAGGATCGAGCGATCTATAAGACTATCGAGCCCACCCGCATGCCTGCGCGCGACGGCCGTCGGATTTCATTACAGAAGCCGCCGAGGCGCGGAGACTTCATGCCGAAAAACCGCGTGGGATGTGCCTTGGCACTGCGCTTGCGTGGAGGGCGCGCGGAGGGGCTTACCTATGATGCTGACTCGATTGCTTGCCGCGTGTGTGACTCTGCTGCTTTGTGGCACTCCAATGATCGCTCGAGCGGGATCGGGTGATCCGCGTCTCATCAACGGCGTGGTTGAATGGCCGGCGGCAGTCACCAATGAGCCGTTCGTCATCGTGCGTGGCGACGATGGCGTCGTGTACTCCGTCGGCATCGCCGCTGCCCGGCGGGAGGGGGCCATCACGGCCGGCGGCCGCATATCGGTGCTCGGCCTCGAAGGACGCGGCCCCCACGAAATCACCGCCGTGGGCGTGGGGAGCGGGCCTAGTGCCGAGGCGGCGTTCGCGCTGCTCCAGGGCATCCGGCAGCCTGCAGCCATCGCACCAGTATTGGCGACGCCGCCTGTTCCCCTGATCGCGCCGGCCAACGCGGGCGTGATAGCCGCAGCCCCGAAGCCGATAGCGCCAACGACACCATCGGTGCGACCTGCCGATGCGCCGTCGCTCAAGCTGCCGAGCGATACTCGCGCGTCGGCCAGTGCGGCAGCACCTGTTGTCGTTCCGGGATCTACGCCGGCGCCCGCGGTCGCAACGGCGCAGCCGGCAACGTTCGCCACCGCGCCAATGCTGGTACCGAGCGAAGAGCATCGTTGGGTCGAGATCGCGGGTGAAGTCGAGACGCTGGCAGGACGCACGCTCGTGCTAAAGGTCGACGGCGGCCGCGTGAGCGTCGACCTTTCGAGCCTCCGGGCCAATCTCGAGCGGATCGTCACACCAGGCTCGATGGTCAAGTTCTACGGCGTCCCCGTGGAGCTTCGCTTCAAGGCGATGGGCTTCATCGATCCCGATGCGCGACCGCACGCACCGCGGCCGAACTGAGGACCGGCCATGTCGCTGACCAAGCTTTCCTTCGGGCTCAAGGTTGGGCTGGCGTTCTGGCTGCTACTGGCGCCCGGTGAGAACTGGACGTGGATCATCGTGGGCGGCCACGATGTACAGCAGGCCTGCGAGCAGGAGCGCAACGAGCGGTTGGATGGAGACTACCTCGTCTGCGTGGCGACGCCGCCGTCGACCGCAGCGCAGCCGACGACCGCCTATCAACCGACGAACCCATCCCCACGCGAGCGACGTCCGAGTCCCGGCCTCACCTCGGGGGAAGAAGCTCGGCCGAGCCTCTGACCGAGAGGCACTCCGTCTGATCGGATGAGCGCCCGGTGGCGTCGGGCGGTCGCGTGATGCATCATCCTGCCTGAACCGCGATTCGACGGGGGGCCGATATGAAGGTCGAGGAAAAGCTGGCGTCGCTTGGGCTCGAGTTGCCGGATCTCGAGGATCTCTATCGCACGAATGCCTCCGGCGCCCACTACATCTCGCACTTTCCGACGCAGAACCTGCTCTATCTTTCGGGAACGACGCCGCGCAAGAACGGCGTGACGTACCTACCTGGCGTCGTCGGCAAGGACCTGACGCTGGAGCAGGGGCGTGAGGCGGCGCGCTACGCGGCCGTCACGACGCTGTCGGCGGTGAAGTACGCGCTGGGCGATCTCGATCGGGTGCAGCAGCTCGTCCACATGCTGGGGTTCGTGAACTCCGCGCCCGGCTTCAATGATCAACCGCGCGTGATCAACGGCGCCGCCGACCTCCTCGTCGAGCTGTTCGGCGATCGCGGTAAGCCCACGCGCGCGGCCATCGGCTGCCAAGGGCTCGGTGGTGGTGCTTCGGTGGAGATCATCGTGACCCTTCTGTTCACCGGCAACGATGTGCGGCCGCCGCTGGCGCGCGATCAGTTCGTGAAATAACGGCGTGCGCCGCGGGCTTTGCATCGTGGCTACGGTGCTCTCGCTCGCTGCGTGTCGGCCGGCGCCGCGCGGGGTGACGCTCGTCGCGAGCGTTCCGTGCCTGCCGCCGGGCGTGACCGCCAATTTCTTCGGTTGGCCGGTCGTTGCCTTTCAGTCGATTGTGCTCCACCAGGAGGAGGGCGACGACGTGGAGGGCCGGATCGTGCGCTATCAGCTCGGCCACGACGCCGTTACCGTGGTGTGGGTCGGCGCCGACCTCATCGCCGTCGATCCGAGTCCCGACACGGCGGAGCCTGATTGGGTGGATGGCTCGCTCGTCGTCGACGACGAGCTCACGCTGCGCGCGCGGGCCGAAGCGCCGTGCCAGTGGAGGCGGCACAAGTCACCGGCGTGAGACGGGCCGGTCGAGCGCGGTCAGGACTTCTTGGCGGGACGCGCGGGGCAGGACTTGTGGTACCACGTCACGCCCAGCTTCACGTGGTTGCCGTTCTTGCGAATGCGCTGCTTGCATTTCGGACACGTACCCATACGATCACTCCTTCCGGTCGATTCCACTCGATGAAGACCGTATTATAGCAGGACCGTCCGGAGGGAGACCCTGTGCCCGACTGCGTTTTCTGCCGTATCGTCGCGCGTCAGACCGCCGCCGCCGTCGAATACGAAGACGAGCACGTGGTGGCGTTCAAGGACATCTATCCGAAGGCGCCCGTCCATCTCCTGATCGTGCCGAAGCGCCACATCGCGTCCATCGCCGAGCTCGCGGACGGCGACGCCGACGTCATCGGCCGCTGCTTTCTCGCCGCGCGACGCCTCGGAGAGATGAAGGGCTTTTCCGAGAAGGGCTATCGCATCAGCGTGAATACGGGACCCGACGGTGGTCAGGTCGTGTACCACGTTCACTTCCACTTCACCGCGGGACGGGCGCGCGGCCACAGCGCGTAACGACAGAGCCGCGCGTCAGGCTTTCGCTTCGAGCGGGAAGCCAGCGTTGGCCCACGATCCGAGTCCTCCCTTGAGGATTCGGACGTCGCGGAACCCCAGCTGTCGCAGCCGTCGCGCCACACGGGCGCTCGTCATCTCATCCGGTCACGTGCAGTACGCCACGACGGTGCGTGCGGGGTCGGCGGGCACGCGAGCGGCATCGCCGAGCGACTCCAGTGGCACGTGGACGGAGCGAGGAATCCGCACAGGACTGCGCGCATAGGTATCGGAAGCGCGTACGTCGAGGATGGTTGGAGGCTCGGGACCGTCGAGGAGCCGCATCATCTCAGCGGGCGGAATGCGGAAGCGGTTGCGCCGACGACGACGAAGCAGCAGCGCGGTCCAGCCGGCCGCACTGACGACCAGCATGCCGACCGCGATGGATGTCCAGGGCAGCCACGGCTGCCGCTCGAGCCGCTCGTCGGTTTCGATCGTCATGCGTCGTACGTCCGGCAGCTCCGGCACGAGTCGATTCGCCTCTGTCAGCTCGGCGCGCGCACGGCGCGCGTTGCCCGAGAAATAATCTCGGAGCGCGGCATACCATGCCGCATTGAAGCGGCTGCGCTCGCCTCGAGGCGCGGGCGTGCCCTCGAGAAATTTCGCGACGGTCGCCGACGGGATTACGAAGTTGAAACCCTGAACGGCGTCGGCCCGGGAGTCCGACGACATCGCCACGAATGTCAGGACGCCGACGACCTCGCCGGCGTCGTTGACTGCGGGCCCGCCGCTGTTGCCCCCGGCGGCGGCGGCATCCGTCTGGAGCACAGGTTGATTGGTGCGATCCTGTTTGAAACCCGAGATCGCGCCGCTGGTGACGGACGCTTCCATCTTCGCCGAGGCATTCAGCAGCTCATGACTCAGGACGACGTCGGGGAACCCGATGACGTGCATGCGATCGCCGATCCGCGCCTGTCTGGAGTCCGCGAGTTGCAGGGTCGGCATGTCCGAGGCGTCGACCTTGAGCAGCGCGAGGTCCTGTCCCGACATCGCTTCGCCGGCTACAGGCGGAGCGTATTTTGCGACGCTCGCGGGCAAACGGACGCCGTTCGCGAGGATGACATAAACGGACGGCTCAAGTCTGGCCCGGCCGGTGCCCGTAGCGCCGCCACACGTCTGGCCGATCGCCTTCTGGATCTGCGCGCGCGCGAGCCACTCGGGTGGGCGGTGAGCCGGCGAGATCAGGTGACCGTTCGTGATGAGCCACCCGGAGGGTGCGACGAACCAACCAGTCCCCGTCTCCCGAAATGGTGGCGGCCTTACGGACGTTTCCGCGCCGGCGCCGCAGCGCACCATCACCTCACCGCCGACTTCAGCGATCACGAGTGCGACGGCAGGCTTCGCGCGTAGCAACGCTTCTTGTAGTGACAGCGCGGGCTGGGCCGTAGCAAGTGTCGGAGGGAGGAGAAGGCAGAGCGCGCCGATCAAACTGCGCACAAGCCGAATTGTAGCGCGGAAAACGAAAGGCTCCAGGAGGTTGACCTCCTGGAGCCCTGACGACTTCGAGACGACCGAAGCGGCCTACTTCATTTCTGCGAGAGCCGCCTCTGCCTTGGCCTTCGCCGTCGCCATATCACCCTTCGCGCACGCCGCCTCCGCCTCCTTCACGAGACTGAAGGCCTTGCTGCCAGTAGTCTTCGAACCGGCCAGCGAGCGCGGAGCCTGAACATCCTGACCACGCGGGGCCTGCACGTCCTGACCACGCGGAGCCTGCACGTCCTGACCACGCGGAGCCTGCACGTCCTGACCACGCGGAGCCTGCACGTCCTGACCACGCGGGGCCTGCACGTCCTGACCACGCGGCGCCTGAACATCCTGACCACGCGGGGCCTGCACGTCCTGACCACGCGGCGCCTGGATGTTGCCACGTGGGGCCTGTACGTCCTGACCACGCGGCGCCTGCACGTCCTGACCACGCGGGGCCTGTACGTCCTGACCACGCGGCGCCTGAACATCCTGACCACGCGGGGCCTGCACGTCCTGACCACGCGGCGCCTGAATGTTGCCACGCGGCGCCTGAACATCCTGACCACGCGGGGCCTGCAC
>Ga0209382_10001024_pt1 | contig 45171 bp, 47 predicted proteins | sample SoiMetdeltSBSDD5_FD_187599 | JGI IMG/M metagenome (GOLD analysis project Ga0209382, IMG submission 187599) | Bulk soil microbial communities from a Populus tree surrounding site in Tennessee, USA - Soil MetaG P. deltoides SBSDD5 (SPAdes) (version 2) | ecosystem: Environmental > Terrestrial >...
GCTGCTCGAACCGTACTGGCCCAAGGAGATCGACCTGCCGCTCGACCTCGACCCGAATCGGTTGCCACACGCACGAGACTGGCCACGCGCGTTCGCGCACTCGATGTTCGAACCGCTCCAGGAGCAGCGGTTCGCCAACCCTCAAACCACCGACCGCGACGGCCTGCTGGCGTTTTCGGCTCGATGGGTTGGATCGGCACTCTCCCCGACGAGCAGCGCCTCACCCTGCTCACCCAGGTGAGGTCGCGGCTCACCGCCAGCCGCTATCGGCTGCCGTTCGAGACCCGGGTCCATTGGACGCGACTCACCAGGCGGTGATCGGCCCCGGTGATCGCCACGGTCTCGCCCGCTACTGCCGCGTGGCGTTCGGGATCGTGGTACTCGCTGTCGGCGAGGCCGACGACATGCAGTGACTCGATGGTGTTGGCGCAGGCCGCGCGCCAGGCCTCGTCGGATCGCCACACGGGCGTCAGCCAGATCATGCGCGTGTCGTCGGGAAAGGCGAGCGAACTCCTCGGTGCACGCAATCCGCAGGGCGAACGTGCCTCGCGACTTTCCGACGATTGTGAGCCGCGCGGGTCCGTGGTGCACCAGCGCACCGCGAAGCTCGCGCACCGTTGCCCTACGGATGGTGAGGACCTTCTGTACTCCGTGTACTCCGCTCGGCGCCGCCGACGCCGGGCGCCGTAGTGCGAAAGTCCGCCTGGCCTGACGAGCTTAAGCTCCTTTAAAGATTTAGATAGTAGACAACCGGCCGGTGGGCGTGATGAGGCGGCGGCATTCTGCGTGTTCGGCCTGTGGTCGAGGAATCGACACGGGCCCGCCTGTCTCCGCGATCGGACCAGACCCGGGCAGGTTCCCCGTTCTGCGACCTTCTGGACGCGCGCCGCTAGGAGTTCGAACCGTTGGCCTCAAGGAGTTGGCAATGCACCGACATTTTGTACGCAGTCTCGTGACGCTCACCGCGTTCACGACGGTGATCGGCGTCGTGCCGACGTCCGTTGCGGCCGCGCAAGTCGAGGTTCCCGACCAGGTGCTCGCGTGGAACCTCCACGCCTACAACGAGCTGATCGTCGGAAAGGGCCAGCCACCTCCGGTCGTCGTGATGCACCTCGCGATGGTGCACGGCGCGATCTACGACGCCGTGAACGCGATCGACGGCGGGTTCGAGCCCTACCTCGGTGCGCCGGATGCAGAGCCCTCGTTCTCGAAGGACGCGGCGGCCGCCGCGGCCGGCTACCAGGTGCTCCTGAACGTCATCCCGGACCGGGCTGCGCAGCTCGCGGGCTACTACGCCGCGTCGCTGGAGGCGATCCCGGATGGGCCGGCCGAGGATGGCGGCGTTGCCGTCGGGAACGCCGCGGCGGCCACGATGATCGCCGAGCGCACGGGCGACGGTCGGTTCGGCGACGCGTCATTCAGTGAGGGCACGGGCGCGGGACAGTGGCGGGCTCTGGCGCCCGGCCTCGCCGGGAACAACTTCAAGTGGGTCGGCGAGGTGGACCCGTTCCTGGTCCCCGATGCCTCCCGGTTCGCTACAGGCGGTCCGCTCTCGGTCGCCAGTTCCGCGTATGCACGGGAGTTCGACGAGGTGAAGAATCTCGGTCGGAGGACCGGCTCGACGCGGACCGCGGACCAGACGGAGCAGGCCCTGTTCTGGGCGGACCATGCCGTGGCGATGTGGAACCGGATTTTCCGGCAGGTGTCGGGTTCGCAGGAGCTGTCGACCGTCGAGAACGCCCGCTACTTCGCGATGCTCTACCTCACCGGCGCGGACGCGGCGATCGCCTGCTTCCAGGACAAGGAGCGCGCGGGGTTCTGGCGGCCACAGACGGCGATCCAGGAGGCTGCCGACGACGGTAATCCCGCCACGGCGGCCGAGCCGGGGTGGCTGCCCCTGCTGGCCAACCCGCCCTACCCTGACCACCCCTCTGGGCACAATTGCCTCAGCAGTTCGATCGTGAGCACACTGCAGGACTTCTTCGGTACGAATCGGATGTCGTTCAGCGCGACGCACGCGACGCTGGGGATCACCCGGAGCTTCACCCACTTCTCCCATGCGATCAGCGAGATCCGCCTGGCACGGGTCTACGGCGGTCTCCACTTCATGACAGCGGACGCACAAGGGGTCACCCTGGGAAAGAAGGTTGCGAGCTGGCGGCAGGAGCACTACTTCCAGCCGGTCGACTGAGGCATCCGAGCCGTCGGTCACGCCGTACCTGACGAGGCTGCTCTCGGCCGTTCCGCACGGCCGAGAGCAGCCGCAGGACGTCCGTGCGGCCACCAGCACGATCGGCGGGACGGTCGGCCGTCCATTCAGCCGCGAGCATCACCGGGCACGCCGCGTCCGAGTTGTAATCTCACGCCCTGGCTCGACTGAGGAGGGTGCACCTGTGAGAGCGCAATCGGTCAGGGCAGACCTGGAGTCGGCGACCCGGAACTGGGGGTGGTTTCTGGCCGCTGGCATTGCCTGGATCGTCTTTTCATTCATCGTGCTGTCGTTCAACTACCGGACCGTGTGGGCCATCGCCCTGTTCTTCGGCATCGGCTTCATCATGGGCGGCATCATGGAATTTGCCGTCGCCGCGGTAGCCCCCGGTTGGAAGTGGCTCTACGTCCTCATCGGGATCGTGTCGATCGTCGCCGGCATCATCGCCCTGGTGTGGCCGAGCTCGACCTTCCTGGTGCTCAGCGCCCTTGCGGGATGGCTCCTGTTCTTCTGGGGGATCATCGACGTCGTCTTCGCCTTCAGCACGAGACACATGGAGAGCCTGTGGTGGGTGCAACTCATCAGCGGGATCATCATGATCCTCGTCGGCTTCTGGGCGATCGCTCCCGACCAGCAGACCGTGTCGACGTACCGGGGCTCCGTGCTGCTGGTCGTGTGGATCGGGGTGGCGGCACTCTTCCGCGGTATCTCGGACATCATCGTCGGCTTCCGCCTGCGGTCTGCCCACGAGGAGCTAGAACGGCCTCTGCCCACCTGACAGCCAGCACGCACGTCGAGCGGAACGCAGCGCACCGGGTCCGGTGCGTCACAGTGCGTGCCGCCCGGGTAGTTCTAGTCACATGACGACAGTCAGCGTGCGCTACATCGTCGACGACGTCGACGCTGCCATCGGGTTCTACACGGACATCCTCGGGTTCCAGGTGCAGATGCACCCCGCACCCGCTTTCGCCATGCTCGACCGCGGGGACCTGCGCCTCCTGCTGAACTCGCCGGGCGGCGGGGGTGGGGCCGGGCAGGCGATGCCGGACGGGACCCTGCCCGAGCCCGGTGGCTGGAACCGGTTCCAGGTCGAGGTCGACGACCTCGACAGCGTCGTCGGCGACCTCCGGGCCAAGGGGGCCCATTTCCGCAACGACGTCGTGAACGGCGTCGGCGGCCGGCAGGTCCTGGTCGAGGACCCGGCCGGCAATCCCGTGGAGCTGTTCGAATCCAACCAGTGACCCCGGTCACAGGCCGGCGGCTAGCCTGCCGGCCATGGACGGGCAGTACGACTTCGTCGTGGTCGGGGGAGGATCGGCGGGGGCGGTGGTCGCCGCCCGGTTGTCCGAGGACCCGAACATCCGCGTCGCGCTCCTCGAGGCCGGCCACCCGCCGCCGCCGCAGGAGTCGATGCCGGCCGCGTGCCCGGTCCTCCAGCAGAACCCCGCCACCGACTGGATGTACACGGCCGACGCCGGCGGCTGCGGCCTCGGCCTCGCGGGCGGCCGCATGATGGTCCCGCGGGGCAAGATGCTTGGCGGCTCCTCCGGCATCAACTACATGGCCTACGTCCGGGGCCATCCGGGCGACTTCGACGCCTGGGCCGCCGGCGGAGCGGCCGGGTGGGCCTACGACGACGTCCTGCCCTACTTCAAGAAGTCCGAGGGCCTCGCCCCCTCCGGCGACATCGTCGTCGACACCGACGCCCACAACACTGCAGGCCCGCTCGGCGTCTCGGTGCGGTCGCCCGTGCTCCCCGGCGCCCGGGACTTCGTGGACGCGACCGTCGCCGCCGGCATCCCCCAGGGCGACTACAACGGCCGCGACCGGGGCGGCCCGGAGGGCGTCGTGTCCCTCCTCCAGACCACGACCCGTGAGGGCAAGCGCTCCAGCACCTACCACGCCTTCCTCGAGGGTGACACCGAAGGGCGCCCCAACCTCGACGTCATCTGCGGCGCCCAGGTGAGCCGGGTCGTCCTCGACGGGGACGGCGGCGACCTGCGGGCCACCGGGGTGGAGTACCGCACCGAGGACGGCACCACCGCCGTCGCCCACGCCGCCAAGGAGGTCGTCCTCAGCGCCGGGGCCGTCGGCTCACCCCACGTGCTGCTGCTCTCCGGCATCGGCCCCCGGGCGGAGATCGAGTCGGTCGGTATCACGTGCCGGCTCGACGCCCCCGAGGTCGGCAAGCACCTCAAGGACCACCTGCAGGTCGGCCTCGTCTACCAGGCGCCGGGCACCGGCATCTCGATGACGCAGATGGGCCTGTCGATGGGCCCCGACGCGCTGCGGGCCCCGGCGGGCCCGCTCCCGGCCGACCCGGCCGACGACGGCACGCTCCCGCCCGAGCTCCAGGGCATCAAGGACGAGGCCGAGCGCCGCGTCACCGAGTGGGCCACCACCGGGCACGGCCTGGTCGCCTCGTCGCTGTACGACGCCTGCGCCTGGTACTCCACCGGGCTCGGCGACGACCACACCCACGACGCCCAGCTCGGGTTCTTCGCGTGCGGCTACAACGAGGACATCTGGCGCACCTGCCTGCGGGTCGACCCCGCCGAGTACTTCGAGGACCCGGCCACGGCCCTCGCCGCGGACGCGGAGAGCGTGATCGTCCTGGCCAACCCGGTGCAGCCCCACAGCGAGGGCGAGATCGTCCTGGCCAGCGCCGACCCGGCCGACCACCCGGACATCCGGATGAACTACTACGGCGATCCCTACGACATGGAGATCATGATCGCCGTCCTCCGCAAGGCCCTCGACGTCGTCGCCAGCTGGCCGACCGAGCGGCCGCTCGGCCCGCTGGTCGTGCCTCGCACGATCGCCGCCCGCCACGACTACCAGCCCGGCGACGCGCCCACCGACGACATGCTCGAGGACCTGGCCCGGCACTACTCGTTCACCGTCTACCACCTGACGTCGACCTGCCGGATCGGCAGCGTCGTCGACCACCGGCTGCGGGTGAACGGCGTCGCCGGACTGCGGGTGGCCGACGCCAGCGTCATGCCCAACGTGGTCAGCGGGAACACCAACGCCCCGACCATCATGATCGGGGAGAAGGCGGCCGAGATGCTGGCCGCCGACCACGGCGTGAAGCTCGCCGAGACGGTGGGCGCCGGCTGACCGGTCGGCAGCCGTGCCGCCGCGTCGCCGCCGGCCCCGCTTGGCCGACGCGACGCGCGGGGTACGGTCGGCCCATGCTCCGCGTGGGGTCCGTGGTGATGGGGGCGGCCGACGTCCGGCGGGCGGCCGAGTTCTGGACCCGGGCGCTGGGGTACGTGCCCCGGGACGGCGTGGTCGGGGAGACCTGGGTCGTGCTGGACCCGCCCGGCGGCGAGCCCGGGCCCCGGATCTCGCTCGGCCTCAGCGAGACGCCCGTGCAGGAGCGGCCGCGGGTGCACCTCGACCTGTACGCCGGCGGCACCGCCGACCAGGCCGCCGAGATCGAGCGGCTGGTCGGGCTGGGGGCCACCCGGGTCGACTGGGACAGCTACCCGGAGGACCCGGACTTCGTCGTGCTGGCCGACACCGAGGGCAACCGGTTCTGCGTGATCGACACGCGCGGCGGTTCGTAGGGTGCGAGCGTGATCCCCTCGCTGCTGCTCGTCGGGCTGGTGCTCGCGGCGCTGGTGCGCGACCTGCGGCGCCTGGCGCTGGCGGCGCTCCTGGCCGCGGTGGTGTGGGGCGTCGTGGTCGGCGTTGGCGGGGGGAGCCTGGCGACGTTCGTGGTCGGGACCGGGCTCGGGCTCGCCAACGTCACCGTGGGCGCCGCCGTCGGTGCGGCGGGTGGGGCCGTCGTGCGGCTGGCCGTCGCCCGGTGATCGAGCCGCCCGCCGGGGTGTGGGTCGACCCGCGGGCGGTCGTGCGGGAGTCCGGGATCGAGGGGCGGGGCCTGTTCGCCGCCGCGCCGATCGACCCCGGTGAGCCCGTGCTGAAACTCGGGGGGCGGCTCGTGTCGGACCGCGAGCTCGCCGCGCTGTTCGAGGAGGCCGGCGAGTACGTCGACACCGTGGCCGTCTACGCCGACCGGCACCTCGTCCTGCCGGCCGGGACGCCGCTGCACTTCGGGAACCACAGCTGCGACCCCACGATGTGGTTCTGCGGGCCCTACGACGTGCGGGCGCGGCGGCGCGTCGGTCCCGGGGAGGAGCTGACCCTCGACTACGGGACGTGCTCCGCCGGGCCGGACTTCACGCTCGCCTGCTCCTGCGGGGCGGACGGGTGCCGGGACCGCATCACCGGCCACGACTGGCGGCGGCCCGAGCTCCAGCGCCGGTACGGCGACCACTGGACGCCGGTGCTGCTGGCCCGCATCGCCGCCGCCGGGGTCGCCGGCTCCTAGGCCAGGACCTCCACCGTGTCGCCGTCGGCCAGCTGGTGGGCCGGGCCGACCCGCTGGCCGGGGAACCGGGCCGACGCGCCCCAGACGAGGCCGCCGCGGCACCGGGCGGCCAGCTCGTGGTGGATCGAGTCGGCCACGTCGGCCACCGTGACCGGCGGGGGCAGGGCGACCGGGTCGGGGTCGGTCTCGCCGCCCTGGCGCAGGTAGACCCGCGACAGCCCGGTGAGGTCCCAGACCGCGTCCCGGAACCGCGCCAGGCTGGCGTCGTCCAGCACGGACACCTCGACCACCCGCAGCGGGGTGACCGACGCCGCCAACGCCGCCACGGCGCCCGGTCCCGCCTCGTCGGCCTTGGTGGCGGCCACGACCGTGGGCAGCTCGATGCCGGCCTCGGCCAGCTCCGCACGCACGACAGCCAACTCGGACGGGGGCTCGGTCATGGCGTGGCACAGCACCATGGCGTCCGCCGAGCGCAGCACGCCGAGCAGCGCCCGGCCGCCGCCCCGCCCCTCGGCCGCGCCCTCGATCAGCCCGGGGATCTCGACCAGCTGGACCAGCACGCCGCCGGCCCGGACCACGGCCGGCACCGGCCGCGTCGTGGTGAAGGCGTAGTCGCCCGTCCTGATCTGCACGTCCGACAGCGCCTGGAGCAGGCTGGACTTCCCGGCGTTGGGCGGACCGACGACCGCGACCTGGGCCGCGCCCTGGCGCCGCACGGCCAGCGAGTCGCGGTGCACCGCACCCCGCCGCCGGGCGGTCTCGGTCATCTGACCCGTGACCCACTTGCGCAGGTCGGCGTAGGGGCCGTTGCGGTAGTCGGGCAGCTCCGCCAGGATCGCCCGCAGCTCGCGGGCGCGGGCCGCGCCCTCCTTGCCGGCGAGCCGGCGCTTGATCACCTGCTGAAACGTCCGATGCGGCATCGGCATCGCGACACTCCTCCTCGCTCGAGGCAGGAGCAGCGCGCACCCAAGGGGCCCAGGAGGGCGAGAGGGACGCGTCGTGTCTCCCGCCGCTTCCTTCGACATCCGTGGAAGCGGCGGGATCAGCCGTTCAGACTGGTGACCCCCGTTCGCCAGGCCGTCTCACCGGATCGCTCACCGGCCCAGCCGCGCTGTGACCCGTACACGTCCCAGACAGTACGGCACGCCGGAGCCGCGCACGCGGCGGTTTCGCGGGCATGATGCGACCATGACTGACGCTGGCACCACGGGCGACACCGGCAGCACGGGGGAGGCGGTCGAGCGGATCGCGGTCGTGAGGACCATTTCGGCGCCGCCGGAGGCGATCTTCTCGGTCCTCCGCGACCCCCAGGGCCATGTGGCCATCGACAGCTCGGGCATGTTGATGGACGCCGAGGGCGAGCCGGTCACCCAGGTGGGCGACAGCTTCGTGGTCCACATGGACCGCGAAGCGCTCAACGACTTCCCCCTCGGCCTCTACGACGTGACCGTGTCGATCACCAAGTTCGAGCAGGACCGGCTCATCGAGTGGACGATCCTCGGCCGGATCCGGCCCCAGATCGGCCACGTCTACGGCTACTCGCTCGAGCCCGGCGACGACGACACCACCCTCGTCACCTCTTACTACGACTGGTCGGACATCGACCCCCAGTGGAAGGAGGCGGGCATCTTCCCGATCCTGTCCGAGGGAGCGCTGCGGGCGACGCTGGGGATCCTCGCCCGGACGGTGGCGCGGGCCGGCCGCGGAGGCGGGTCCCAGTAGCGCCGTGGCCAAGGAGGGACTCACCGCCTTCGAGGCGGTGAACCGCTACTTCGAGGAGGCGGCCCGCCTCATCGACCTCGACGAGCACATGTACTCGGTGCTCACCTCCACCTACCGGGAGATCTCGGTCCAGATCCCGGTGCGGCGCGACGACGGCGACCTGGTGGTCGTGCGGGGCTACCGGGTCCAGCACAACGGCGCCCGGGGGCCGTACAAGGGCGGCGTCCGCTACCACCCGACCGCCGACCTGGAGGAGGTCCGGGCCCTCGCGTCGCTCATGACCTGGAAGACCGCCCTGCTGGGCCTGCCCTTCGGCGGGGCCAAGGGCGGCATCGAGGTCGATCCCACCGAGATGAGCGCGGCCGAGCTCCAACGCATGACCCGGCGGTTCACCAACGGCATCGGCCATGTGATCGGTCCGTACCGGGACATCCCGGCCCCCGACATGAACACGAACGCCCAGACGATGGCGTGGATGATGGACGCCTACTCGGCGACCCACGGCTACAGCCCCGCCATCGTCACCGGCAAGCCGCTCGACCTCGGCGGGGCGCCCGGCCGGGAGGCGGCCACCGGGCGGGGCGTCGTCTACGTCCTCCAGGCCCACTGCGAGGCCCGGGGCCTCGACCTGACCCGTCTGCGGCTGGCGGTCCAGGGCTTCGGCAACGTCGGCTCGTGGGCCGCGGTCGAGGCCGCCGCCCGGGGCGCCACGGTCGTGGCCGTGTCCGACCGCTTCGGCGGTGTTCGCCACGACGGCGGGCTCGACGTCGAGCTGCTGGCCCGCACCGTGTGGAACGGCGGGAGGCTCGAGGACACCGACCAGCCCGGCGTCGACCGCATCACCAACGAGGAGCTGCTGGTCGGGCCGTGCGACGTGCTCGTCCCCGCCGCGCTGGGCGAGGTCATCGACGCCGACAACGCCGGCGACGTCCAGGCGAGCGTGGTGGTCGAGGCGGCCAACTACCCGGTCACCCCGCACGCCGACAAGATCCTCGGCGACCGCAACGTGACGGTCGTGCCGGACGTGCTGGCCAACGCCGGCGGCGTGACCGGCTCGTACTTCGAGTGGACCCAGAACATCCAGCAGTTCACGTGGAAGGAGTCCCAGTTCAACGAGGAGCTCCACGACCGGCTGCACACCGCCTACGAGGCCACGGCCGCGGCGGCGGCCGAGCTGGGCTGCACGCTGCGGCAGGCCGCGTTCGCCATCGGCATCCGCAAGGTGGCCCACGCCGCGCGGCTCCGGGGCTACGTGTAAGAGGCTGCGCCGATAGGCGCAGCCGTGGCCCAGCCGCCCCGCGCCGCAGGCGCTCGTAACGGAGCGGTCATTGCCTCCGGGCGGGTGGATGGGGAGACTGCCCGCAGTGACATCGCTGAGCGACGCCGCGGGCGCCGACCCCGGGGCCACCGGCCCCCGCCACAGCGCCCGGAGCAATCGCCGGGAGCGCCGGCGGGACAAGCGCGAGCGGGAGCGCAGCGGCTGGTCGGAGCTCACGATCGACACCCGGGCCCCGGCCGGCAATGTCGGCTTCGATCTGCCCACCGTGCCGATCGACTCCCGCAGCGACGGCGGCCCGGCGATGTTCCGCCAGCGCAAGCGCTACATCGAGGTCGGGACCGTGTTCGCCGCGCTCGTGGCGCTGGCCACGCTCGGCCTGGTCGGCGTGCTGGTGTACCGGGGGACCCGGGTCGACCTGGACGAGACCGGCATCAAGGACGGCGACGTCATCACGACGCTCGAGGCGGCGGCGGTCGAGCTGCGGGTCGAGTTCTCGTCGGCCGAGGTCGCGGATGGCATCACGCTCAGCTACGACGGCGCGGTCGTCGAGGAGCCGGCCATCGAGGGCAAGACGCTGGTGTGGCGCCCGCCGGCGCCGCCGCCGGAGGGGGACCACCGCGTCGAGCTGGAGGTGCCCCGGCCCGTGCTCGACGACGCCCACTTCCAGTGGGACTTCACGGTGGACGGCACGGCCCCCGCCCTCGTCGTCCCGACCGCCACCGACCCCGTGGGCATCGACGAGCCCGCCGAGGTGTCCGGCGTGGTCGAGGAGGGCGCCCAGCTCACCGCCGACGACGACCGGGTCCGGGTGGCCGACGACGGCTCGTTCGCGCTGGAGTTCGACCGCCCGCCCGCGGGACCGGTGACGCTGGAGGCGGTCGACCGGGCCGGCAACGCCACCACGGTCGAGGTCGTCGTCCCGATCACCTACCCCGCGTTGCGGGGCGTGCACGTGACCGCAGCCGCCTGGGGCAACCAGCAACTGCGCGACGGCATCCTCGCCATGATCGACGAGGGCCGCATCGACACCGTGCAGCTCGACCTCAAGGACGACAGCGGGATCGTCGGATTCGACACCGACGTGGCGCGGGCCCACGAGATCGGCGCGGTGGTCCGTCACTACGACCTCGACTCGGCCATCACCACACTCGACAACCGCGGGGTGCGGGTCGTGGGCCGCGTCGTGACGTTCCGGGACCCGGCCCTGGCCGAGGCGGCCTGGGGGGCGGGGCAGGGCGACCAGGTCATCCAGACGGCGAGCGGCGGGCTGTGGGACAGCTCCGGGCCCTACACCAACCCGGCCAGTGCCGCGGTGCGGCGCTACAACCTCGACATCGCGCTCGACGCGGTGAGCCGGGGCGTCGACGACATCCTGTGGTCCGACACCCGGCTGCCGACCGGCGACCTGGAGGCCATCGTCGTGCCCGGCCTGGCCGGGTCGCCGTCCGACGCCGTCACCGGGTTCCTGGCCGAGGCCCATGGCGAGCTGCGGCGGCGGGGCGCCTACCAGGGCGTGACCGTCGAGGGCGAGGCCGCCGACCTCGGCGAACCCGTGGGCCAGGACGTGACCCGCATCGCCCGCAACGCCGACTACGTCGCCCCGGAGATCTTCCCCGGATACTGGGGCAACGACCGCTACGGCGTCGCCGATCCCCGCCGCCAGCCTGGCGACCTCGTGCGGGGCGTGCTCGGCCGCTACCAGCAGGCGACGGACGGGACCGGCGCGGTGCTGGTGCCGTGGCTGCAGGACTTCGCCGCCCGGGGGGTCGACTTCGGCGAGGCCGAGGTCCGCGCCCAGATCGACGCGGCCCGGTCGATGGGCGTCGAGCGGTTCCTGTTGTGGAGCCCGTCCGTCCGCTACGACGCGGGCGCGGTCGATCCGGTTCCGCGCTAGTTGGTCCGCGCGCGGGGCAACGGTAGGGTCCGGGGCGATGGCCGACCAGGCGACGTTCGCGGACCAGGCGATGGACCTCATGCCGTCGCTGTACGCCGCGGCGCTGCGCATGACCCGCAACGCCGCGGACGCCGAGGACCTGGTGCAAGAGACGTACCTGCGGGCCTACCGCGGCTTCGGCGGGTTCGAGGAGGGCACCAACCTCAAGGCCTGGCTGTACCGCATCCTCACCAACACGTACATCAACAGCTACCGGGCCAAGAAGCGGCGGCCCGACGAGACAGAGCTCGACGAGGTCGAGGACCTCTACCTCTACCGCCGTATCGGGGGGCTCGAGGCCGCGATGGCCGGCCGCAGCGCCGAGGACGAGCTGCTCGACCGGTTCACCGACTCCGAGGTGAAGCAGGCGATCGAGGCGCTGCCCGAGAACTTTCGCATGGCCGTCCTGCTCGCGGACGTCGAGGGCTTCGCCTACAAGGAGATCGCCGACATCCTCGACATCCCGATCGGTACGGTGATGTCGCGGCTGCATCGGGGAAGAAAGGCGCTCCAGAAGCAGTTGTACGAGTTCGCAGTCGAGCGGAACCTCACGGCACCCTCCCGGAACGACTCCATGTCCGATACCCATGTCTGATTGCGAGAACTCGCTCCACGCGCTGTACAGCTACCTCGACGGTGAGCTGACCGACGACCGGCGGGCCGTCATCCAGCACCACCTCGACGAGTGCCAGCCGTGCGCCGAGCCCTACGACTTCGAGGCCGAGCTGCGCATCGTGATCCGGCGCAAGTGCGCCGAGCAGGTGCCCGACACGCTCCTCGCCAAGGTGAAGGCGGCGCTCGAGCGGGAAGCGGCCGGGGCCTCCGAGGCGTAGGCCGGTCGTCGGCGGGTCGCGGGCGTCGGGAGGCGCCGCGAGCGGTACCTCCGCGTCCGGGGTCGTCCGCCGCCACACCGCGCGTGACGCTTCGATGACCGGTTCGCGACTTCTCCCGGACGTCTCCTATCCTGCCTCCATGCTTGCGGTGGTCTGGCACTACTGGATCGGTGTGGCCCTCGTCCTCGGCGCGGTCCTCACGATCGGCGCCTTGGCGGTGGGGTACCTGTTCAGCGTCGAGAAGACCCGCTATCCGAAGGGTCGATAGGCCCGTGCGCAGCCCCGTCGACTGGGATCTCGCCGAGCGCGTGGCGGTCCGGGTCGCCGGGCACGAGCCGCTCGCCGACTCGTACCACTACGCGCGGCTGGCCATCGACTTCGTCGAGGTGACGGCCCAGGCCGAGGAGCTGGTGGAGCGGGTCACGGGCCTGCGCTCGGCCAGCGGCGCCGCCCGCGCCCGGGTGGTCGACCGCGCCGACTGGGTCCGGGCCAACCTGGCCAGCTTCGGTCGGCTGCTGCGCCCGCTCACCGACCGGATGGCCGAGCGGATGGACGACGGCGGCGGGGCCCGGGCGCTGATGAGCGGGTTCTCCCGACGGGCGGCGGCGCTCGAGGTCGGCGCCCTGCTCGGCTGGATGAGCACCCGGGTTCTCGGCCAGTACGACCTGCTGATCATCGAGGACGAGGACCCCGAGGACCAGGACATCGTCTACTACGTCGGCCCGAACGTCCTGGCGCTGGAGAAGCGGTACGGGTTCCCGCCCCGCGAGTTCCGGCTGTGGCTGGCGCTGCACGAGGTCACCCACCGGGCCCAGTTCACCGGGGTCCCGTGGCTGCGGCCGCACTTCCTGTCGCTCGTCAGCCAGACCCTCGACGCCGTCGACCCCGACCCCAAGCGGTTCCTGGACGCGCTGACCCGCGTGATCGAGGACGTGCGGGCCGGCACGAACCCGCTCGACGAGGGCGGGATCGCCACGCTGCTGGCCAGCCCCGACCAGCGCGACCTGTTCGGGCGGATCGGCGGGATGATGAGCCTGCTGGAGGGCCACGGCGACGTGACCATGGACCGGGCGGGGGAGGGGCACGTGCCCTCGGCGCCGCGGTTCGCGCGGGCGCTGCGGGAGCGGCGCAAGCAGGGCAGCAACATGGCCAAGCTGGCGCAGCGAGCGCTGGGCATCGACGCCAAGATCAAGCAGTACGCCCAGGGCGAGGCGTTCATCGCCTACGTCGAGCGCCACGGGGGCGAGGACGCCCTCGACGCGGTCTGGCGCGGTCCCGAATGGCTGCCGACGCTGGCGGAGATCCGCGCGCCCCAGGACTGGCTCGACCGGGTGCGCCTGTCCGAAGAGCTGGTGGGGTAGGTGGGGTAACGGCCTCGCTCGCCGCACTGGCCGTCCGCTGCGACTTCCCGCCGGCGGGCACCGAGGTGTGCTGCGCCGTGTCCGGCGGCGCCGACTCGCTGGCGCTGCTGGCGCTGGCCGTGGAGGCCGGGTGCGCGGTGACGGCCGTGCACGTCGACCACGGGCTGCGGCGCGGGTCAGCCGGCGAGGCCGACGTCGTGCGGGCCGCGGCCGAGCGGTGGGGGGCGGGGTTCGTGGCCCTGCGCGTCGAGGTGCCGCCGGGACCCAACCAGGAGGCCCGGGCGCGGGCCGCCCGCTACGCGGCGCTGCCGGCCGGGGCGCTGACCGGGCACACGGCCGACGACCAGGCGGAGACCGTGCTCCTCAACCTGGTCCGGGGGGCGGCGCTCGACGGGCTGGCGGGCATGGACCCGGCCCGGCGCCCGCTGCGGCGCCTGCGCCGGTCGGAGACCCGGGCGCTGTGCGGAGCGCTGGGGCTGGCGCCCGTGGCGGACCCGTCGAACGACGACCCGGCGTTCCGGCGCAACCGGGTGCGCCACGAGCTGCTCCCACTGCTGTCGGCGATCGCCGAGCGGGACGTGGTGCCGGTGCTGGCCCGCCAGGCCGACCTGGCCCGCGACGACGCCCGGGTGCTGGACGATCTGGCGGCCGCGCTCGATCCGACCGACGCCGGCGCGCTCGCCGCGGCGCCGGCGTCCCTCGCCCGGCGGGCGGTGCGGGCGTGGCTGCGGGCCGGCGGCCCGGGCGGGGCGGAGCGGCACCCGCCGGACGCGGCGGCGGTGGCCCGGGTGCTGGCCGTCGCCCGGGGCGAGGCGGTGGCCTGCGAGGTCGCCGGGGGCTGGCGGGTGGCGCGGACCGCAGGCCGGCTACGGCTGGAGGCACCTGGCGGCTGAGCGGGTCTGGACGCCAGAGTGAGCGGTCACCTCGTGACCAGGCGGAGGGCCGGGGTGCGCGTGGGCGGGGGCGTCGGGCGCGGCGGGTCCGGCCACGGGCCGCCGAGGTCGCCCAGGCGGGCGTCGATCACCGTGCCCTCGCCCGCCCGGGACGTGATCGCCACCGTCCCCCCGACCACCGTCGCCGACGACCGCATGCTGGCCAGCCCGGGCGCTTCCGGCATCGTGTCGGCGTCGAAGCCGACGCCGTCGTCGGACACCCGCAGCGTGACCGTGCCGTCCACGTGCGACACCACGATGTCGACGGCGGTGGCGTTGCTGTGGCGCCAGACGTTGTGCAGCGCCTCGTGCACGATCTGGAGCACGACCGTCTCGGTCACCCAGTCGAGCACCAGGTCCTCGGCGACGTCGACGGTCAGCTCGGGGCTGGGCCCGTCGCCGTACACCGACGCGAAATGGGCGGCGATCGGCGTCACCAGCCGGGCCTGGGCCTGGCGGGCGGAGTCCCGGGGGCGGATGGCCATCATCAGGTCGCGCAACGAGTCGGCGTGGCGGCCGAGCTCGCCCCGCACGAGGGCCGACGCCTCGGTGACCAGCGGCGAGAAGCCGGTCGGCGCGTACCCGGCGCCGGCCAGGGTGGCGAACGAGGCCGCCGCCGACACGGCCTGCTCGTGCAGCTGGCGGGCGAAGCGCCGCCGGTCGTCGACCGACCGCTCGAGCATCTGGGCGAGCAGCCGGCCCCGCTCCTCGGACGCCACCTCGACCTGCCGGTACAGGCGCCGGGTCTCGGCCGTCGCCACCCACTGCCGCAGTGCGGCCAGCACGAACAGGACCGAGGCCACCCCCAGCGAGAAGGCCACGGTCCACGGCCGCTCGCCCGCCACCGCGGCGGTCGCGGCCAGCAGCACCGCCAGGCCGGCGAGCGTCACCGCCGTCCCCATCCGGGTGCCCCGGACCTGGTCCTGTGGTGGCAGCCGCCCGAGCCCGGGCGGCAGCAGCGCCGGCGCGTACAGCGGGATCAGGAAGTACATGCTGACGGCCAGCGCGTTCACGAGGATCAGCGGTGGCGCCGGCAGCGTGAACCCCGACACCCCCTGGGCGATCTGCAGCGCCACGTTGACCGACCCGATCACCGCGATGCCGAGCGCGCACGCCTCGAAGGTCCGGCGTCCCGGGCCGAGCCGCACGCACAGCAGGGCGGTCCAGTAGATGCCCGCGAACGTGAAGAACAGCGTCAGCGTGGCCGGCACCGTGAACCACGCGTGCTCGGCCCGGTAGATCGACGGACCCCACAACACGATCACCGGGGCGAACAGGGCGACGACGGCCGCGACCGCCTCGACGACGTCGACCGACATCGCCCGCTTCCCGGACCGGGTGCGCACGATCATGGCCACGCCGAGGATCTGCAGCGCCCCCGAGGCCGCCACGGCCGGCAGGCCCGCGACGTTGGCCCACGTCCAGCCGGTCCCGACCCCGACCAGCATGCCGACGCCGATCGACCACATCAGCACCAGCCCGGCGTACAGAACCCGGTAGGCGGCGCGGGCCTCGTCGGGCGAGTGGTGCAGCGCGTAGACGCCGGCCACGAGCGCCGGCGTCGTGTACGCGCCGCAGGCCAGGTAGACGAGCACGAACACGTAGCCCCCGGGCGAGCGGACCGAGCCGGACAGCAGCGTGATGACCGGCACCGACACGATCACCCAGGCCACGCCCAGCCGTCGCAGGGTGGGGAAGATGACGAGGTCGTCCGTCTCCTCGCGCATGCCCGGCCTCACCCCCCATGTCCGGTTACCGACGAGTACGTCGATTGCAGTCCTGATGTTATCGACAGGCGGGTGACCGCGCCCGGGGGACGGCCGGGCGCGGCCACCGGTCGGACGGTCAGGCCCTCAGGTGCAGGTGGGGGGCAGCGCCTGCCCTGCGAACCGGGCCGCCAGGAAGTCCGACCCGTCGGCGTTCCCGGCGGTGATCCCGCCGAGGTGGTCGACCGGGAAGGACGTGAAGACCACCTTCCCGCCCCGGCCGCACCAGTCGGTGCGCAGGGAGGTCCCTTGGGCGAAGTCGATGACCTGGTCGTTGCTGCCGTGGTACAGGAACACGGGGGCGGCGGGCGCCACCGTCCCCAGCTCCTGCTGGGCGATCCTCGCCTGCCACGCCGGCGTGCTCAGGGGGTTCGACGTGGTCAGGTCGGCGATGTGCTTGCCGGCCCCCAGCTGCAGCCCGTCGACGAGGCACACGCCCTGGCCCTGGGTGGCGGTGGCGAACAGCGCCTGGCCGTCGGCGTTGAGGTAGGTCCCGAGGTCCAGCTCGGCGTAGGCGGTGTCGAGGCCCAGCGAGGCGAAGGCCAGGAAGGAGAAGAAGGCGTTGCCGTCGCCGTCGAGGTGGGCCGCCACCGCCCCCAGCTCGGACGGGGCGGCACCGGCCACGACGCCCCTGACGTCGAGGGCCGGCGCGTAGGTGGCCTCCCGCTCGGCGGCGGCCGCCGCGGCCTGGCCGCCCTGGGAGTAGCCCCAGATGCCGACGGGGCTGGACGCCGTGACCCCGCTGCCGGGGATCCGCTGGGCGGCCCGCACGATGTCGAGCACGGCGTTGGCCTCGGCGTCCTTGACGATGTAGGTGGGGTGCCCCGGCGTGCCCAGGCCCTCGTAGTCGGTGACGGCCACGGCCCAGCCCTTGTCGAGCAGGGCGTTGACAGTGTTGAGCTCGTAGTTGGTGGCCAGCGGCAGCGTCTGGGACGGCGCGCACCGGTCGGCCAGGCCCTGGGTGCCGGGGGCGAAGCCGACGATCGGCCGGGGGCCGCCGCCGCTCCACGGCGCGGTGGGGACGTACAGGGTGCCGCTCACGGCGTTGGCCCCGCCGACGGCGTTGGTCGAGCGGTAGAGAACGGCCGTGCCGTTCACGCCGGTGCGGTCGCCCAGCGGGACGGGCTGGGTGCGGATCACGTCGCCGGGGTTGGGCGGCAGCTGGGCCGGCGGCTGGTAGAAGGACGCCGGCGGGGCCGCGCCGGGGGTCGCCTTGGCGGCCAGCTCGGCGGTCAGCGTGTTGTTCGGGTTGACCGTGAACAGGTTGATGAAGCCGCCGAAGAAGCCGCAGCCCTGGAAGCTGCCGATGGCGTAGGTCCCGGTGAGCGAGGCGGCTCCCAGCGACGAGTCGAGCGTGCCGGTGAGCGTGGCGTGCGCGGGCTCGACCGTGCGGCACTCGGCGTTGGGGTTGAGCACGCCCACCCCGACGAGCTGGAAGCGCGGTATCACGATGTCGAAGGTCAGGTCGGCGGTGACCTGCATGGTGGTGATGTCGACCGTGCCTGTGACCGGGCCCTCGGGCACGACCTGGATGTCGGTCCGCACCGGGATGAGGCCGAAGGCGTTGAACGTGAGCGTGGCGGTGGGCAGCGCGATGTCGCCGGTCATCAGGCCGGTGCCGAGGTCCACCTCGCCGTCGAAGGTGCCGTCGGGGAACGCCACGGTCTGGTTGATCAGGCCGCCGATCGTCGAGTCGATGTCCGCGGTCCAGTCGAGCGTGATCGGTGCCGCCGACGCCGGGGGCGCCGTGCCGGCAACCCCCAGCGTCATGGCGGCGAGCGCAGTGGCCGTGACCACGCGCGCGGCCCTTCCCCGTCGCATGTGCATCCCTCCGAACACAGCGGTCCCGAGCGCGCCCTGCGCCCGCCGTGGCAACGTAGCTACTATTAGATGGTCAGTCAATATTTCAGTTAAAACGGGATGTGCTCGCCAATAGCGGCGGGGATGCGTAGCATCGGCTCCCGTGACCCAGGCGACGAGCCCGCGCCGCAGCGACCCGGCACCCGGCGGGCGGCGGATCCGCGGCCGGACCCTGGCCGAGCGCCAGCGCCTCCGGCGGGAGGCGATGCTGGACGCCGGGCTCGAGCTGTTCGGCACCCGGGGCTACGCGGGCTCCACGGTCGACGCAGTCTGCCGGCGGGCCGGCGTCAGCACCCGCAACTTCTACGAGGAGTTCGACAACCGCCTCGACCTCCTGGTGGCCGTCGGCGAGCGCATCGCGGCCCAGGCCTTCGCTGCCTGGACCACCGAGTACGCGCCCCCGGCGGGCCCCCGCCGGGCGGCCGCCGCGCTGCGGGCCCGGGTGGCGGCGCTCGTCCACGCGCTGGTGGACGACCCCCGGGTGGCCCGCATCGTGTTCGTCGAGTCGCTGGCCCTGGAGCCCGAGGGAATCCGGCGGCGCCGAGAGCTGATGGCCATCTTCCCGTCCTGGATCGCGTCCTACCTCGACGGCCACTTCGACGGCCTCGGCATCCCGCCGCGCCGGCGCCGTGCCCTGGCCCGGGCCGCGTTCGGGGCGGGTGTCGAGCTGGTGTCGGCCTGGGTGCTCGACGGCGGGGACGACGACGCGCCCGGCGAGCGGGGCACGGTCGAGGACCTCGTCGACGACGTCGTCGAGGCCAGCGCGCTCGTCCTCCGGCTCGGGCCCGTGGGTGCCTCGACCGCGGGTCCCGGCGACCACTAGCTTCTGCCACGCATGCCGACCGATCCCTCCGGCGACAGCACCACTGTGACCGGCAGCGACGGCGCCGGCTTCGTGCACCACATCGACGAGGCGGCCCTCGGGAGGGTGGTGGTCAGCGAGGAGCAGATCCGGGCGCGGATCGCCGCCCTCGGCGATGAGATCACCCGCGACTATGCCGGCCGCGCCCCGTTGCTCATCTGCGTGCTGAAGGGCGCCTTCATCTTCCTGGCCGACCTGGCCCGGGCCATCCGCCTCCCGCTGGAGGTGGACTTCATGGCGGTGTCGTCCTACGGCGCCTCGACCAGGTCGTCCGGCGTCGTGCGGATCGTCAAGGACCTCGACCTCGATCTCACCGGCAGGCACGTGATCCTGGTCGAGGACATCGTCGACTCCGGGCTGACGCTGACCTACCTGCGCCGCAACCTCGCGGCCCGCCAACCGGCCAGCCTCGACGTCTGCGCCCTGTTCGTCCGGCAGGGCAACCAGAAGACGCAGGAGGAGCTGCGCTACGTCGGCTTCGAGATCCCGCCGGCCTTCGTGCTGGGCTACGGGCTCGACGTGGGGGAGCGCTTCCGGAACCTGCCGTACGTGTGCGAGTTCGACCCCCCGGCCTGACTGTCGCGGGGTCGCGCCGATAGCCTGATCGCCACCGTGAGACGCTTCCCCCGCGCCGCCCTGATCTACGTGCTCGTCGGTGCCGCCGTGCTCTTCGTGGGCATCCGGTTCTCCAGCCGGGGCCCCGACCGCGAAGAGATCGACCTGTCCGAGTTCCGCGAGGCCGTCGACGAGGGCGAGGTGGCGACCGCGGAGATCAAGGACCACGACAACGTCGTCGTCGGCAAGATGCGCGACGACACGGAGTACGAGGTCGCCTACCCCGCCGAGTTCGCCGACGAGCTGGTCGACGAGCTGCACGCCGCCGAGCCGCCGGTCGAGGTCACCACCGACCAGCAGGACGACTCGGCCTGGACGGGCCTGCTGGTGGGCCTGCTGCCCACGGTGCTGCTGGTGGGCGCGTTCTTCCTTGTCATGAACATGGTCCAGGGCGGCGGACGCGGGGTGATGCAGTTCGGCAAGTCGCGGGCCAAGCAGGTCGGCAAGGACGAGCCGACGGTCACGTTCGCCGACGTGGCCGGGTGCGACGAGGCGGTGGAGGAGCTCCAGGAGATCAAGGAGTTCCTCCAGGACCCGGCCCGGTTCCAGGCCATGGGCGCCCGCATCCCCAAGGGCGTGCTGCTGTACGGGCCGCCCGGCACCGGCAAGACGCTCCTGGCCCGGGCGGTGGCCGGCGAGGCCGGCGTGCCGTTCTTCCCGATCTCGGGCTCCGACTTCGTCGAGATGTTCGTCGGCGTCGGCGCCAGCCGGGTCCGCGACCTGTTCGACAAGGCCAAGCAGGCGGCGCCGGCCATCGTCTTCGTCGACGAGATCGACGCGGTCGGCCGCCACCGCGGCGCCGGCATGGGCGGCGGCCACGACGAGCGCGAGCAGACCCTCAACCAGCTGCTGGTCGAGATGGACGGCTTCGACGCCCGCACCGGCGTCATCCTCATCGCGGCGACCAACCGGCCCGACATCCTCGACCCGGCGCTGCTGCGTCCGGGCCGGTTCGACCGCCAGATCGTCGTCGACCAGCCCGACCTCGAGGGCCGCAAGGCCATCCTCGACGTCCACGCCAAGGGCAAGCCGCTGGCCGACGACGTCCGCCTCGACGTGCTGGCCCGCCGCACGCCGGGCTTCACCGGCGCCGACCTGGCCAACCTCATGAACGAGGCCGCGCTGCTCACGGCCCGCCGGCGGGGCGTCGACATCACGATGTCCGCCATGGAGGACGCCATCGACCGGGTGCTGGCCGGCCCCGAGCGCAAGACCCGGGTCATGTCCGACCAGGAGAAGCGGGTCATCGCCTACCACGAGGGTGGGCACACGCTGGTCGGCCACGTGCTGGAGGGCACCGACCCGATCCACAAGGTGTCGATCGTGTCCCGGGGCCGGGCGCTGGGCTGGACCCTGGCCCTGCCGACCGAGGACAAGTACCTCAAGACCCGCTCCGAGCTGATCGACACCATGACCATGCTGCTGGGCGGGCGCACCGCCGAGGAGCTGGTGTTCGGTGAGCCCACCACCGGCGCCAGCGACGACATCGAGCGCTGCACCGAGATCGCCCGGGCCATGGTCACCACGTACGGCATGAGCGACCGGCTCGGCCCGCAGCAGCTGGGCAGCAAGTCGGGCGAGGTGTTCCTCGGCAAGGACTACGGCCACGAGGCCACGTACTCCGACGAGATCGCCGGCCTGATCGACGAGGAGGTGCGCCGGCTCGTCGACCACGCCCACGACCGGGCCCGGTTCATCCTCGTGACCCACCGGGGCATCCTCGACCGGCTGGCGGCGTCGCTGGTCGACAAGGAGACGCTCGACGACGGCGACCTGGCCGAGGTGTTCGGCGACGTCGACAAGGGCGCCGGCATCGAGGACGTGCCCCTGTCCGACCTCGAGCGGCCCCGCCAGATCGTGTCCCGCCGCGAGCCGACCGAGGTCACGGTGGCCGAGGCGGCCCGGCCCGAGGCCCGGCCGGTGCCGAGCGCGCCGCCCGAGCCCGCGTGGCGGCGGATGCTGCGGCGCTGGGGCATGCACCCGCGGCCATCGGGTACGTGAGCTCGCTGCGGAGCGTGGAGCCAAGTGAGCGAGCGAACCGTGAGCACCGTGCGTTGCTCGGCCCGGAGGGCCGATCACTCATTGCGCGCAGCCGGACGGGTGCGCCAATGAGCGACGAGTGGCCGAGCCGGGAGTTCCCGCCCATCGACACGCCGATGGACCTGGACCGCATCGCCAAGGCGGTGCGGGACATCCTCGAGGCGATCGGCGAGGACCCCGACCGCGACGGCCTGCGGGACACGCCCGAGCGGGTGGCCCGGATGTACGCCGAGACCTGCTCGGGACTGCACGAGGAGGTCGACACCCACCTGGCGGTGACGTTCGAGGCCGGCCACGACGAGATGGTCATGGTGCGGGACATCGCCGTCTACTCGCTGTGCGAGCACCACATCATCCCGTTCATCGGCAAGGCCCACGTGGCCTACATCCCGGGGCGGGACGGCCGCATCACGGGCCTGTCCAAGCTGGCCCGCCTGGTCGACGCGTTCGCCCGGCGCCCGCAGGTCCAGGAGCGTCTCACCGCCCAGGTGGCCGACGAGATCGACCGCACGCTCCAACCCCGGGGGGTCATGGTGGTGGTCGAGGCCGAGCACCTGTGCATGACGATGCGGGGTGTCCGCAAGCCGGGCTCGACGACGGTCACATCGGCCGTCCGCGGCCTGTTCCGCACCAGCGTGGCCACCCGCGAGGAGGCGATGCGCTTCATCATCGGCCAGCGCTGAGAGCGGCCCAGGCGCCCCACCCAACGTGAGGCTGCGAGCGCGCTGAGAGCCGCGGGCGTTCGAAGTGCGCGACATAGGATGCGACCTGTGCAGGTCATGGGTGTCGTGAACGTGACCCCCGACTCCTTCTCGGACGGGGGCCGCTACCTCGACGCGGCGGCCGCGCTCGCCCACGCCCGCCGGCTGGTGGCCGAGGGGGCGGACTGGATCGACGTCGGGGGCGAGTCGACCCGGCCGCGAGCCGAGCCCGTGCCCGAGGCCGAGGAGCTGCGCCGGGTCCTGCCGGTGGTCGAGGCGCTGGCCGCCGACGGTGTGGCCGTGTCCATCGACACCCGCAAGTCCGAGGTCGCCGGGGCCGCCGTGGCCGCGGGCGCCCGGATGGTCAACGACGTCACCGCCCGCCTCGCACCCGTGGCCGCCGCCACCGGCGCCGCCTTCGTCGCCGTGCACATGCAGGGCGACCCCGCCACGATGCAGGACGAGCCCCGCTACGACGACGTCGTGGCCGAGGTGCGGGACTACCTGGTGGCCCGGGCCGAGGCCGCCACCGCGGCGGGCGTGCCCGAGGTCTGGATCGACCCGGGCATCGGGTTCGGCAAGACGCTCGACCACAACCTCGCCCTGCTCGCCCACCTGGACGCCCTGGTGGCGACGGGCTACCCGGTGCTGATCGGCACCAGCCGCAAGGCGATGCTGGGCACGCTCGCCGCCCGGGCCGAGCCCGGCGGCGCCGGCAGCGTTCCCCCGCCGGCCGACCGGCTGGAGGGGTCGCTGGCCACCGCGGTGTGGGCGCAGCTCGCCGGGGCGGCCATGGTGCGGGTCCACGACGTGGCCGCCAGCCGGCGGGCCCGGGACGCGGTCGAGGTCGTGGCGGCCCGGGCCGCGTAGTGCAACGAGGAAGAGGGAGCAGAGTCGTGCCACCGATGAAGGGCAAGTGGGCCCAGGGCATCACCCCGCGCAACTTCGTGTGGGTGCTCAAGGATCGCTTGGCCGTGTGCGAGCGCCCCGGTGGCTACGGGCAGAACCACCGCCGGGTCCGCCGCCAGGAGGAGATCATCTGGATCCGTGAGCAGGGGTTCACCCACGTCGTCTCCCTCATCGCCGCCGCCCACAACCTGCACAACTACGAGGAGCTGGGCGTCCCCTGGCTGCACCGCCCCCAGGGCCCCCACGACGACCCGGTGGCGTTCCAGCAGAGCCTGTACACCGAGCTGCGCCAGCTGCTCGCCGACGGCGAGAAGCTCCTCCTGCACCAGGAGGAGGTCGGCGACCGGGTGTGTGGCCTGGTGGCGGGCTACCTGCTGTGGGCCGGCCTCGTGCCCTACGGCCCCCAGGCCATCTCGGTCACTGAGCGGCTGACCGGCCGGCAGCTGGGCCCGCTCGGCCGCGAGCTGGTGGCCATGGCCGACGAGCTGCGCGACCCGGCGGCCGAGTGAACGACCGCATCGAGCTGCGTGGCCTGCGGGTGGTGGCGCGGGTCGGGGTGCTCCCGCACGAGCAGGCCGCCGACCAGCCGCTGGAGGTCGACATCGACCTCGACGTGGACCTGGCGCCCGCCGGGGTCAGCGACGCCCTCACCGACACCGTCGACTACGGCGCCGTGCTGGACGCGGTGGCGGGCGCGCTGCGGTCCGGCCACGTCGACCTTCTGGAGAGCCTGGCCGCGCGGACGGTCGCCGCCGTCTTCGCCGTCGACGACCGCATCGCCACGGTCGACCTGGCCGTGCGCAAGCTGCGCCCGCCGGTGCCCCACGACCTGGCCAGCACGGGCGTCCACATCGTCCGCCGGCGGGAGCAGGTCGGGCCGTGACCGACGGCCGGGCGCCCCGCGCCTACCTGGGTCTGGGATCCAACCTGGGCGACCGCCTGCGCTACCTGCGCGACGCGGTGGCCACGCTGTCCGAGGTCGGACGGACCCGGGTGTCGTCGGTGTACGAGACCGCGCCGGTCGGCGGGCCGGAGGACCAGGGCCCGTACCTCAACCTGGCCGTCGAGCTGCGCACCGACCGCACCCCCCGCGACCTGCTAGGCGTGTGCCACCGGCTGGAGGCGGCCGCCGGCCGGGTCCGGGACGTGCGCTGGGGCCCGCGCACCCTCGACGTGGACGTGCTGTGGGTCGAGGGCGCGACCGTGGCCGAGCCGGACCTGGAGGTCCCCCACCCCCGCATGTGGGAGCGCCGATTCGTGATGGCGCCGCTCCACGAGCTGGCCCCCGACCTGTTCGAGCGGGCCGCGGTGGACGCGTCCGAGGGCTACGTCGAGCCGGTCGGCGCGCTGGACTCCCTCCAGGGGACGTGAGCGAGCGGCGGGTCCGGATCGTCGGCCGGGGGCGGGCCGGTCAGTCGCTGGCGCGGGCGCTGGCGGACGCGGGGTGGGACGTGCTGCCCGTGCTGGGCCGGCTCGACGACGTGGAGGGCGCGGCCGACGGTGTCGACCTCGTCGTGCTGGCCACGCCGGACGCGGTCATCGCAGACGTGGCCCGCCGGGTGCGGCCCCGCGACGGCGTGGTGATCGCCCACCTGTCCGGCTCGGCCGGGCTCGACGTGCTGGCGCCCCACGAGCGCCGGGCGGCCGTCCACCCGCTGATGGCGCTGCCCACGGCCGAGGTGGGCGCCCGCCGCCTGCCGGGCGGCTGGTTCGCGGTGGCCGGCGACCCGCTGGCCGGCGAGGTGGTCGAGGCGATGGGCGGCCGGGCGTTCGAGGTCGCGGACGCCGACCGTCCCGCCTACCACGCCGCCGCCGTGGTCGCCTCCAACCACCTGGTGGCCCTGCTCGGCCAGGTCGAGCGCCTGGCGGAGGCCGTCGGGGTCCCGTTCGAGGCCTACCTTGCGCTGGTGGCCGCCACGCTCGACAACGTCCGCGACCTGGGACCCGGGGCCGCGCTGACCGGACCCGCCGCCCGCGGCGACGAGGACACCATCCGCGCCCACCTGGCCGCCCTGCCGCCCGACGAGCGCGAGGCCTATGCCGCGCTGGCCGACGCCGCCCGCCGCCTGGCGGCCGACCACCGGGCCCGGGGGAACACGTGAAGTCCATCGCCACCATCCCCGAGCTGCGCGCCGCGCTCGACGACGCCCGGGCCGAGGGCCGCACGGTCGGGCTCGTGCCGACCATGGGCTACCTGCACGAGGGGCACGCCTCGCTCATGCGGGCGGCCCGGGCCGCGACCGACGTCGTGGTCGCCTCGGTGTTCGTGAACCCGCTCCAGTTCGGGGCGGGCGAGGACCTCGACGCCTACCCGCGGGACCTCGGCCGCGACACCGCCCTGGCCGCCGAGGTCGGCGTCGACCTGCTGTTCGTGCCGCCGGTCGAGGAGATGTACCCGGAGCCGGTCCTCACCACCGTGTCGGTGGCCGGGGTGTCGGCCCCGTTGGAGGGCGCGTCCCGGCCCACGCACTTCGCCGGGGTGGCGACGGTGGTGGCCAAGCTGTTCTCGATCGTGGGACCGTGCCGCGCCTACTTCGGGGCCAAGGACTGGCAGCAGATCGCCGTCGTGCGGCGCATGGCCCGCGACCTGTCGATGCCGGTCGAGGTCGTGGCGTGCCCGACCCTGCGGGAGCCCGACGGCCTGGCCATGTCCTCCCGCAACGTGTACCTGACCCCGGAAGAGCGGGCTGCCGCGCCCGTCGTCCACACCGCGCTGCGGGCCGGGGCGGCCGCCGTCGGTGCGGGGGAGCGGGACCCCGCGGCCGTCCGTGACCTGATGGCAGGCATCATCGAGGCCGAGCCCCTGGCGAGATTGGACTATGCCGAAGTGGTCGACGCAGACTCGTTCGCGGTCCCCGATCCGCTCACCGGGAATCTCAGGCTCCTCGCGGCGGTTCGTTTCGGACGGGCAAGACTGATCGACAACGTGGGGGTGACCGTGTGACGGCACCCACCCAGGAGGTCCCGCCGACGTGCGCCGCCGCATGCTCAAGTCCAAGATCCACCGTGCCGTCGTGACCGACGCCCACCTGCACTACGTGGGGTCGGTGACCATCGATCCCGACCTGCTCGAGGCCGCGGACATCCTCGAGCACGAGCAGGTGGCGATCGTCGACATCGACAACGGCGCCCGGTTGGAGACCTACGCCATCGCCGGCCTCCGCGGCTCGGGTGACCTGTGCCTGAACGGCGCGGCCGCCCGGCTCGTGTCCCCGGGCGACCGGGTCATCGTCATCTCCTACGCCGACTACGACGATGCCGAGCTGGACGGCTACGCGCCCCGGGTCGTCCACGTCGACACGGCGAACCGCCAGATCGACGCGGTCACGGCCGAGCTGCTGGCCGCGCGGCAGCCGGGCCCGGCGCCGCACCGCTACGTCGAGGTCCCGGCCAGCTGAGCAACCCCGTGGCTGAGCTCGACCTGCTGGTCCTGGGATCCGGCGTCGCCGGGCTGTCGGCCGCGGTCCGGGCCGCCGAGCTGGCCGGCCTGCGGGTCGGGGTCCTGACCAAGGCGGAGCTGCACCAGGCCACGACCCGCTGGGCCCAGGGCGGGGTGGCGGCCGTGCTGACGGACGACCCCGACTCGACCGACCTCCACCTCGCCGACACGCTGACCGCGGGCGCCGGCCTGTGCGACGCCGACGCGGTGCGGGTGCTGGTCGACGAGGGGCCGGACCGGGTCCACGAGCTGATCGCCATGGGCGCCATCTTCGACCGGGACGCCGCCGGCGAGCTGCTGCTGGCCCGGGAGGGCGGGCACTCCCACGCCCGGGTCGTCCACGCCGGTGGGGCCGCCACCGGCATCGAGGTCGAGCGGGCGCTGGTGGCCGCGGTGCAGCGGACCGCGGCGGCCATCTACGAGCACTGGTTCGCCCTCGACCTGCTGGTCGACGCCGGGCGCTGCGCCGGGGTCGTGGCGCTGAGCCCGGCGGCGGTCCGGGTCGAGGTCTTGGCCCGCCACGTGCTGGTCGCCACCGGCGGCGCCGGCCAGGTGTTCGCGGTGACCACCAACCCGCCCGAGTCGACCGGCGACGGCATCGCCATGGCGCTGCGGGCCGGGGCGGCGGTGGCCGACGTCGAGATGGTGCAGTTCCACCCGACGGCGCTGCACCACCCGGCGATGCCCCGGCCACTGCTGTCGGAGGCGCTGCGGGGCCACGGCGCGCTGCTGCGGGACCGGCACGGCGAGCGGTTCGTCGACGAGCTGCTGCCCCGGGACAAGGTCAGCCAGGCGATCATGGCCACGCTGGCCGAGCAGGGCGGCGACCACGTGTGGCTCGACGCCACCGGGCTCGACCGCTTCGCGGCCCGGTTCCCGACCATCACGGCGGCACTGGCCGAGGCCGGCCTCGACCCCGCCCACGACTGGCTGCCCGTCGCGCCGGCCGCTCACTACCTGTGCGGCGGCATCGTGGCCGACCTCGACGGGGCCTCCTCGTTGCCCGGCCTGTGGGTGGCGGGCGAGGCGGCCTGCAACGGCGTCCACGGCGCCAACCGCCTGGCCTCCAACTCGCTGCTGGACGGCATGGTCTTCGGGCCCCGGGTGGTCGAGGCCGTCGCCGACGGCCGCGACGGGCCCCGCCCGACCGGCGCGATGCGCTCCGTCCTGGGCGACCCCGTCGCGGACGCCGTGCCCGGGCGGCCGGTGGTGCTCGGCCCCGTGGAGGTCCGGCCCGGGTCGGTGAACGGCGACGCCGGCGGGCGGCTCGACCCCGCGGCGGCCCGGGCCCGGCTGCAGCGGGCGATGACGGCGGGGGCCGGGGTGCTGCGGTCGGAGGGCTCGCTGGCCGACGCGGGGGCGGTGGCCGACGACGTGCTGGCGTCGGTCCTGGCCGCGCCGGCGCCGGGCACGGCCGCCCACGCGCTCGCCAACCTAGCCACCGTGGCCCGGGCGATGGTGCTCGCGGCCCGAGAGCGACGGGAGTCCCGCGGTGCCCACGCCCGCACCGACTTTCCCGGCCGCGACCCCGCCCAGCGGGTCCGCCTGGTGGTGTCGGGGGCCGCGATCTGATCCGCCGCGAGCAAAGCTACGCTCCGCGCCCTATGTCCCAAGCTCCCTTTCAGGCCCCGGCGGGCGGTGCGCCGGGCCAGCATCCTCCGGGGTGGTTCCCGGACCCGTTCGGCCGCCACGAGGTCCGCTGGTGGGACGGCACGCGCTGGACAGAGCACGTCGCCTCGCACGGCCGCCAGGCGGTCGACCCGCCCACCGGCGCCAACCAGATCCCCACGGTCAACCGCGCCACCGAGAAGGTGGTGGGCGATGTCGCCCGCGCCGGCGTCGCCCCCCAGCACCAGGGAGGCGGCACGCTTTTCACCGAGCCGATCCTGGTCGTGAACCAGAAGGCCAAGATCATCGAGTTGAACAACGAGTACGCGATCTTCGACCAGCACGGCCGCCAGATCGGCGCGGTGCGCCAGGTCGGCCAGAGCATGGCGAAGAAGGCCCTCCGGGTGCTCGGCTCCTACGACCAGTTCATGACCCACAAGCTCCAGGTGGTCGACCACTACGGCAACGTCGTGCTGGCTCTCACCCGGCCGGCGAAGGTGCTCAAGTCCCGGGTCATCGTGCAGAACGGCATGGGCGCCGAGGTCGGCACGATCGTCCAGCAGAACGCCATCGGCAAGATCCGCTTCTCGCTCGAGGCCGGCGGCCACACCTGGGGCTCGATCAACGCCGAGAACTGGCGGGCCTGGAACTTCAACATCCAGGACCACACCGGCGCCGAGGTCGCCCGCATCACCAAGACGTGGGAGGGCATGGCCAAGACCATGTTCACGACGGCCGACAACTACGTGGTGCAGATCCACCGCCCGTTGGAGGACCCGCTCCGCAGCCTGGTGGTGGCCGCCGCCCTCGGCGTCGACACCGCGCTCAAGCAGGACGCCCGCGGCTTCGGCTGACCGATGTGGCGTCGCCCACGGCGCAGGTGCGCCGTGACGGACGCCGAATCGCTAGAAACGGGGCGTGCACGACGCCCACCCCCCGATCATCGCCGTGCGCGAGGCGGTGGCCCGCGCGCTGGTCGAGGACCTGACACCGATCGGCGACCTCACCTCGGCGCTGCTGCCGCCTGCGCTCACGGCCACCGCCGCCTTCGTCCCCCGGGCCGACGGCGTGCTGGCCGGGCGCCTGTGTGCGCACGAGGCGCTGCGCGCCCTCGACCCGGACCTCGAGGTGTCCTGGACCGCCGACGACGGCGACCGGGTCACGGCCGGCAAGGCCTTCGCCCAGGTCGAGGGGCCGCTCGCCCCGATCCTCACGGCCGAGCGCACCGCCCTCAACTTCCTGTGCCACCTCTCCGGCATCGCCACGCTGACCGCCCGCTTCGTCGACGCCATCGAGGAGGCCGGCGGCAGCCTGCGGGTGTGGGACACCCGCAAGACCACGCCCGGCCTGCGGGCACTGGAGAAGGCGGCCGTCCGGGCCGGCGGCGGGGCCAACCACCGCGGCAACCTGTCCGACTGGGTGCTGCTCAAGGACAACCACCTGGAGCTGTTCGGGATCACCGCCGCGGTGTCCCACGCCCGCATCCGGTGGCCGGGGCGCACGGTGCACGTCGAGTGCCAGGATCTCGACGACGTGCGGGAGGCGGTCGAGGCCGGGGCCGACGCCCTGCTGCTCGACAACATGGCGCCCGACGAGGTCCGGGCGGTCGTGGCCGAGGTCCGCGCGCGGGACCCCCACCGGCCGCTGCTGGAGATCTCCGGCACGGTCAGCCTGGAGACGATCCGCAGCTACGCCACCACGGGCGCCGACATGGTGTCCATCGGCGCGCTCACGCACTCGGCCCCGGTCCTGGACATCGGGCTCGACGTGCTGCCCGCCTGACCGCTTGCCTAGCCTCACGGCCCGTGATGCTTCTGGCCATCGACGTCGGCAACACCCAGACGGTCATCGGGCTCTACGACCTGGAGCCGGACGACGCCCACAACGTCGGGCGCCGGCTCGCCGACACCCACCTCCTCGACCACTGGCGGGTCGCCACCAACGCCGAGCGCACCGCCGACGAGCAGGCGCTGGTCATCCAGGAGTTCCTGGGCTTCCACGGCTTCAGCTTCGACGACGACATCGCGGGCATCGTGCTGTGCTCGTCGGTGCCCCGGGTCACCGGCGCGCTGCGGCGGATGAGCGAGCGCTACTTCGGCAGCCTGCCCGTGGTCATCGAGCCCGGCATCCGCACCGGCATCCCGATCCTCTACGACAATCCCAAGGAGGTCGGCGCCGATCGCATCGCCGACGCGGTGGCCGCCTTCGACCTGTTCGGCGGCCCGCTGATCGTCGTGGACTTCGGCACCGCCACCACCTTCGAGGCCATCTCGGCCAAGGGCGAGTACCTGGGCGGGGCGATCTTCCCCGGCATCGACATCAGCCTCGACGCCCTGTTCGCCCGGGCCGCGGCGCTCCGCCGGGTCGAGCTGGTCGAGCCCCGCAACGTCATCGGGCGGTCCACCGTCGAGTCGATGCAGTCGGGCGTGATCTACGGGTACACGTCGCTCGTCGACGGCATGGTCGAGCGCATCGAGGCCGAGCTCGGCGAAAAGGCCAAGGTCGTGTCGACCGGCGGTCTGTCAGGCTTGATCACGCCCCTGTCGTCGACCATCAGCCACCACGAGCCCTGGCTCACCCTCCACGGCCTGCGCCTCATCTACGAGAAGAACCAGTGACCGAGCCCACCCCGCCGCCCCGCCTCCCGTACCGGGTGGAGGTGACCGACCGCGCCGCCGACCTCCAGGCCGCTCACGCCGGCCTGGGCGACGGCCAGAGCAGCGGCGTCAGCGCCACCGTGGCCGGCCGCGTCATGCTGCTGCGGGACATGGGCCGGCTGGCCTTCGCCACGCTGCGGGACTCCAGCGGATCCATCCAGCTCATGGCCACCGCCAAGGGCACCGGCGACTACAAGGGCCTCACGGGCCTGAACCTCGGCGACTGGGTGGTGGCGCGGGGCGAGGTCATCCGGTCCAACAAGGGCGAGCTGTCGGTCCGGGTCGAGACATGGGAGCTGCTGGCCGAGGCCCGCCGGGGCTTCGGCGACAAGTGGCACGGCATCACCGACACCGACATGCGCTACCGCCAGCGCTACGCCGACCTGTGGGCCAACGAGGCGAGCCGAGCCACGTTCCAGGCCCGCAGCCGGATCATGACGCTCACCCGCCGGTTCCTCGACGACCGCGGCTTCGTGGAGGTCGAGACGCCGATCTTCCACCCCATCCCCGGTGGCGCACTGGCCCGGCCCTTCACCACCCACCACAACGCGCTCGACCTCGACCTCTACCTGCGCATCGCGCCGGAGCTGTACCTGAAGCGGCTCGTGGTCGGCGGGGTGGAGCGCGTGTACGAGATCGCCCGGGTGTTCCGCAACGAGGGGCTGTCGACCCGTCACAACCCCGAGTTCACGATGCTGGAGCTGTACCAGGCCTACGCCGACTACGGCGACATGATGGAGCTGACCGAGAGCCTGGTGGCCTACCTGGCCCGGGAGATCACCGGCTCGACGGTCATCACCTACGGCGGCCGCGAGGTCGACCTGACCCCGCCCTGGAGGCGGGCGTCGATGCTCGACCTGATCGAGGAGCAGACCGGCCTGCGGCTCGACGTCCGCCAGCCGGTCGAGGAGCTGGTCGCCATCGCCACCGAGCGGGGGATCGAGGAGGTCGACCCGTCGTGGGGGCCGGGCAAGCTGATCCTGGAGATCTACGAAAAGACGACCGAGAGCGAGCTGTGGGGGCCGGTGTTCGTCACCGACTACCCGCAGGAGGTCTCGCCGCTGGCCCGCGAGCACCGCGAGCTGCCGGGCATGGTCGAGCGGTTCGAGCCGATCGTGGCCGGCCGCGAGCTGGGCAACGCGTTCTCCGAGCTGGTCGACCCCGACGAGCAGCGGCGCCGGTTCGAGGACCAGGCCCGGGCCAAGGCCGCCGGCGACGCCGAGGCCATGGTCGTGGACGACGACTACGTGCGGGCGCTGGAGTACGGGCTACCGCCCACCGGCGGCCTCGGCATCGGCATGGACCGCCTGGTCATGCTGCTCACCGACACGCCCAGCATCCGCGACGTCGTGCTGTTCCCGACGCTGCGGCCCGAGGCGGGCTAGCCCCGCGGGTTCGACCTCCACGTCCACCTCGGCCACGACCTCGACCTCGGCCTGGATCCGGACCCCGAACCAGCCCCGTCCGGGCTGGCGCAGCGCGACGCGGACCACGTAGGGGCCCGGCTGGTCCGGCACCTCCAGCGGCACCTCCACCCGGGTCGAGGCCATGTCGGGCAGGACCCGGGGGAGGGGGACCAGCGGGTTGGCGATCGCGTCCCCGCCGCCGGCCGGGATCCAGCGGGCGCCGACCTTGACCGGGCGCGGCACGACCGACGCCAGCGGCCCGCCCGACCGGTTCACCACCTCGACGGTGACCATGGGTGCGGTGCCGGCCGCCGCGCGGGGGTCGAGCGAACCCCGCACCTCGCAGGCCGTGGCCCGCTCGGTCGGCAGCTCCTCGCCCGCGGCCGCCAGCGCGGCGGCGGCCCGCGGCGCGACCAGGCGCACCGCGGCGTCGGCCGGCGTCGGGCGGCGCTCCGGCGGGCGCCCGGAGGTCCGGTGCTCGTCCACCGCCCGGGAGGCGTTGACCCCGAACCCGGTGGCGGCGCCCCGCACCACGGCCGGCGACACCGCGAGGATGTCGTAGACCTCCAGGCACGGCATCGGGATCCGGTCGACCACCGTGAACCGGCGCAGGTCGACCACCGCGATCTCGGCCCGGTCGTGGTCCTGGCTGCGGTGCGCGTTGCCGCCGACCAGGGCGTACGAGCCGACGAGCGCCAGGCCGCGGGTGAACCGGCGCACCTGCGCCCGCCGCAGCACGGCCCCCGCCGGATCGAGCTCCGTGAGCGTCCCGTGCGTCGACTCGCACACGTACCAGCGGTCGCCCCGCCGCCGGGGGGTGTGGGGGTGGGCCAGGCCGCCGAGCACCTCGCGGACCGTGGCCAGGTCGAGGACGAATCCGGTCCCGGCGTGCTCGTCGGACTTCCAGCCCTTGTGGCGGTCGAACCGCCCGAACGCGCAGACGTGGAGGGCGCCGTCCACCACCAGCAGCGAGTTCACGTGCCAGCCGTCGGGGACGGCGGAGCCCCGCCACACGAGGTGGGCGTCCCCGGCCGGGTCGATGCGCCACACGGCATCGTCCCAACTGGCGCTGACGTGGGGCGCGCCCTCGAACCACACGACGTCGTGGGGGTCGCGGACCGCGTCGATCCGCTGGTAGCTGCGCACGCCGCGGGCGTCGTAGGACAGCAGCTCGCACGTCGAGGTCTGCTCGCCCGGGGCCCGCAGCACCCGCCACAGCCGCCCGCCGCCGACGGCGATGCCCGACGTGGCCAGGTCGTCGAGGGCGACCGGGGCACCGCTCGTCAGGTCGTAGAGCCCGCCGCCCCACTTGCCGAACCCGCTGACGAGCAGGCGGGCGTCCCCGAGGGCCTCCCGCCAACCGCTGCCGGAACTGGTCATTCGATGCCGTGCTCCAGGGCGTAGCGCACCAGCTCCTGGCGCCGGTTGAGGTGGAGCTTGCCGAGGATGTTGCGCACGTGGTTCTCGACCGTCTTCTCCGCGATGAACAGCTGCTCGCCGATCTCCCGGTAGGTGTGGCCCCGGGCCACGTACTGGAGGACCTCCCGCTCCCGGTCCGACAGCGGCTGGGTCGGCCCGGCGGCTTTGGCCATGCGCCGGAACTCGCCGAGCACGAGCGACGCCAGCGCCGGCGAGAACACCGGCTCGCCCTTGGCCGCCCGCCACAGCTCGCGGCGCAGCTCGTCCGGCGCAGTGCTCTTGACCAGGTAGCCGTTGGCGCCGGCCGCCACGGCGTCGAGCAGATCGCGCTCCTGCTCGCTGACCGTGAGCATGACGATGGGGACGTCAGCGCCGCAGGCCCGGGCCACCTTGAGCCCGCCGCCGCTCGGCATGTGGAGGTCGCACACGACCAGGTCGGGGTTCAGCGACCGCACGAGCTCGATGGTCTCGTCGGCGTCGCCCGCCTCGCCGATCACGTGGAAGTTCGACCCCAGGTCGGCGCGCAGGCCGGAGCGCCAGATGGGGTGGTCGTCGGCGACCACGACGCGCACGGCCTTGAGGTCGTTCACAGGAGGGCCAGCGTAGGTCGTCCCCCGTTCACCTGGCGGGCACCCAGCACCGGACCTCCACCCCCCGGCCCGGGCGGCCGTCGACCTCGACCCTGCCGCCGACCTCGGCGATGCGGCCGCGGACCGAGCGCCGCAGCCCCGTGCCCTCGGGCGTGGCCGGGTCGAAGCCCGTGCCGTCGTCCTTCACCGAGCAGAACATCTCGCCGTCCAGCGGCTCGGCGAAGATGGTCACCGTGGTGGCGCCGCCGTGCTTGCCGGCGTTGGCCAGGGCCTCGCCGACCGCTCCGGCCAGCGCCTCGACCGTCGGCTCGGGAAGGGTGGGGGTGTCCGGGGCGAGCACGACCCGGGCCGTGCCGCCGTAGCGGTCCTCGAACCGGGCCGCTGCGGCCCGCAGCCGCGAGCCGAGGTCGCCGCCGCCGCCGATCGCGCCCCGGGTGCCGTACAGGAACTCCCGTAGCTCCCGCTCCTGGTCGTGGGCCAGGCGGACGATGTCGGGGTCGGCCGTGCGCCGCTGGACGACGGCCAGCGTCTGGAGGACGCCGTCGTGCAGGGTGCGGGCCACCTCCTCGCGGGCCTGGGCCAGGGAGATCCGGCGCTCTGCCTCCCGCAGCCGGGTGGTCACGAACCCGGCCACCAGGCCGGCCAGGGCGTAGAGGACCACGCTCGACACCGCGCTGACGGTGTCGGCGTCCGTCCAGGGGTTCGGGCCCAGGAGCTCGCCGGCCGCGGTGCCGAGTCCGATCACGGCCCCGGCCACGACGCCGCCCCGCCAGCGCAGGGCGATCCCGGCGGTCATGACCCCGGCCAGCGGCCACGCCGACGACAGCGTCTGGGCGTGGGACACGCCGTTGTAGGCCAGCTCGTCGCCCGCGGCGAGGGCGACGCCGACGGCCACCTCGGCCGCCACCACCGGCGTCGACAGCAGGCGGGCGGGGTCGGTGCCCAGGAGTGCGGTGTCGACGACGGTGATCAGCAGCGCGGCCCCGACCAGCACGAGCGCCAGAGCCGCCCGGGCCTCGGGCTCGGACAGCTCCGACCGGCTGAGGACCAGCACGACCACCGCCCAGGCCCACGCCAGCCACCGGAACACCGCGATGCCGGTGAGCAGCCCGCGCACCAGCGCGTCCTCGCGGTCGTGGAGGGTCATGGTCATCGTCGGGAATCCGTGGTCGTCCGGTCGTGTTGGCACGCAAGCATGTCCGACGTGGCCCTCGATCCGCTGCCCGCGGCGCCGTCCGGCGTGGACGCGGACACGGCCGCGCCCGCGGTCGAGGACGGCGACGGCGTCTGGTCCCCGGGCCGCCGCCGGCTGACCACCGCCCTGGTGCTGACGATCACGCTGGTCGCGTTCGAGTCGCTGGCCATCGCCACCGTCATGCCGGTGGTGTCCGACGACCTGGGCGGGCTCGGCCTGTACGGGTGGGTGTTCAGCGGGTTCTTCCTCGGCAGCCTGCTCGGGATCGTTCTGGCCGGCCGGGCCGCCGACCGGCGCGGGACCCGGTTCCCGTTCGCGGTCGGCCTCGCCCTCTTCGCGGTCGGTCTGGTGGTCGGGGGCGCAGCCCAGTCGATGCCGATGCTGGTGGCCGGCCGGGTGGCCCAGGGCATGGGCGCGGGCGTGATCCCGGCCGTCGCCTACACCAGCGTCGGGCGGTCCTACCCGGCGGCGATGCGGCCGCGGGTGTTCGCCGTGTTCTCCAGCGCCTGGGTTATCCCCGGCGTCGTCGGTCCCGCCGCCGCCAGCGCCATCGCCGGCTGGTCGTCGTGGCGGGTCGTGTTCCTGGCCCTGCTGCCCCTGGTGGCGGTGGCCGCGGCCCTGGCGCTGCCGGTCCTGTCGGACCGGGTCCCCGGGACGGAGGACCGCGACGGCGCGGCGCCCGCGTCCGGGCGCGACGACCGGCCCCGTGACGCCGTGGTGCTGGTGCTCGGGGCTGCGCTGGTGCTCGGCGGCCTGGGCGCTCACCAGATCCCGGTGGTCGTGGCGCTGGTCGCGGTCGGCGGCGTGCTGGCGGCCTGGGCGTTCGTGCGGCTGGTCCCGACCGGGACCGTCTCGTTCCACCCCGGCCTGCCGGCCGCCATCGCGGTGCGGGGCGTGCTCACGTTCGCCTTCTTCGGGACCGACGCCTACGTGTCCCTGGCCGTGACCGAGGCCCACGACGCCCCGACCTGGGTGGCCGGCCTGGCGCTCACGGGGGCGACCCTGGCCTGGACCGCCGCGGCCTGGATCCAGCAGCGGCTGGTGGTCCGGCGCGGGCCGCGCTGGATCGTGCGCCGGGGCTTCGCCGTGCTGGCCGCCGGGATCGCCCTCACCGCCGTCGCCCTCGGCCCGGTCCCGGTCGGCCTGCTGGTGGCGGCCTGGACCCTCGGCGGCCTCGGCATCGGCCTGTGCTACGCCCCGATCTCGGCCACGGTCCTCGGCGAGGCCGCCCCCGGCCAGGAGGGCAAGGCCAGTGCGTCGCTCCAGCTCACCGACGTCCTCGGCGTGTCGCTCGGCACCGGCCTGGCGGGCGTGTTCGTCGCCGTCGGCGAGGGCCGCGACTGGGCCACGGCCTCGTCGCTGACCCTGGCGTTCGTCGTCACCGGGCTGGTGGCGCTGGCGGGCGTCGTGGCCGCCGGCCGGCTGCCCCGCCGCCTCCCCGGCTGACCCTCCGAGGCGTCAGGCGAGCAGGCCCAGGATCTCGGCTTCGGCCGGGGTCGGCTCGCCGGGGCGGGTGATCGTCGCTCCGAGAGCGGCCGCCGCCTTCCGGTAGTGGGGGTCGGCGAGCACCTCCCGCACGGCGTCCCGGACCGCGCCGGCCCCGTCCGCCGGGTCCACGGCCAGCCCCACCCCCGCGCGGGCGACCGCCCGGGCGTTGTGGGGCTGTTCCCGACCGAGCGGGATGCACACTTGCGGCAGCCCGTGGGCGGCGGTGGCCAGCACGGTGCCCAGCCCGCCGTGGTTGACGCCCGCGGCGGCGTGGGCCAGCACCGCGGCGTGGCGCACGTATCCGGACACGGTGGCATTGCCCGGCGCCGCCACCTCGCCGCCGTCGAGGTGGGCGCCGAGGGTCGCCAGGACCCGCACCGGCTCGCCGGCCAGGCTGTCCAGGACCTGCTGCAGCACCGGCCCCTCGTCCATGACCGTCGTGCCCAGGCCGACCACCACCAGCGGATCGTCGCCGGCCGGCGGGACCCAGCCGGCATCGGCGCCCGCGGTCTCCAGCACGGGACCGACGTGGCGGACGTTGGCGGCGGCCGGCGGGCCCTCGTCGTCGAACGCCGCCGGGCACGTCACCAGCACCCGGGCGCACCGGTCCAGCAGGTCCGCCATCCGGGACACGGGCGGCGCGCCCGCCGCCGCGGCCGCGGCGTCGAGCGTCTCCACCGAGGCGGCCATGTCCATCGGCCCGGGGTAGCCGTCGCGCAGCAGTCCCCGGTACAGCGTGTGGACCAGGGCGACCTGCGGGACTCCCGCGGCGTCCGCCCCGACCAGCGCGCCGGGGAGCATGTAGTCGACGACGGCGAGGTCCGCCCCCGTCCGCTCGCACGCCGCCCGCACGTCGGCAGCCATGGCCGCCGCGTCCCACGGGTCGGGCACGTCCCGGGCCACGTAGTCCACGCCGTCGGCCCCGAACCGGGGTGCCAGCGACGGCGGCCCGAACCCGAGCGGGGTGACGCCGTGGGCCGCCAGCCGTGGCGCCAGTGCCAGCACGGGGTTCACATTGCCGCCCCCGTCCCACGTCACGAACAGGACGGTCGACACGGCCCCGGACGCTACAGCCGGTGATCAGGCGTCCGGTGTCTCCCGGAGGCCGTCGTTCACGGCCCGGTACATGTCGTAGATCTCCTTGCAGGCCTGGCAGACCGGCAGCTTCTTGGGGTCACGCTGGGGCACGAACCGCTCGCCGCACAGGGCCTCGACGGGGAAGCCGTAGATGCGGGCCTCGGTGACCTTGGCCAGCGCCGACTCGCCCGGCTCGGTCCGCACGATGTGGGCCTGGCGGGGCGTGCCGGTCTCCCGGTCCTCGTCGGTCCGCTCGTCCAGCCGCTCGTCGAGGTCGGGCTGGACGGTGGTGGTGAGGGGGCCGGCCATGACCCCCAGGCTAGTGGGGGCGCCCTCAACCGCCCGGGGTCGCCGGCCGGCACAGCATGGTCTGCTCGCCGGAGGCGACGAGCCGGCCCGCCCTGTCCCATACCCGACCGGTGGCCGCGGCGAGCCCGCCGGTCGCGATCGGGGACTCGGCCTCGGAGAGCAGCCACTCGTCGTCGGTGGTCCGGTGGAACCGCACCGACAGGTCGACGGTGACGGCCACGACCGGCAGTGGGTCCAGGTGGGCGTGCGCGCCGGACGCCGCCGGCCAGCCGAACGTGTCGAGCGGGATGAGCAGGCGACATGCGTCCACCCACGGATCGGCGAAGGTCGACCGCGGGCGGAACCGCAGCCAGGACCGGGTCACGGGAGCGAGGGGGCCGGGCGGGGGCCAGTCCTCGATCCAGCCGATCGGGTGCATGTCGAGGTTGTCGAAGAACGCGAACGGCGGTGGGCCCTCGCCCTCGGGAATCGAGGCGACCCGCTCGGCCCGCGACGGAAGGTCCTCGCGGGCGGGCACGGCGGGCGGGGGCGCCGCCTCGTGCTCCAGCGCGGCGCCCCCCGGGTCGAGGGCCCACACCAGTGCCTCGACGATGGGCCGGTCGCCCTGGCGCATCGACACCCGGGCGGACGAGGCGAACCGCGACGTCCGCAGGACCGTCACGTCCAGGTCGACCTCGTCGAACGCGGCCACGCCCAGGATGTGGGCCACGATGCTGGCCGGCCGGGCGCGGCCCAGCGTCGCCCCCGCGGCCCGCAGCGCCACCGACACGACGTAGCCGCCGTTCGGGCCCCAGATCGCCCAGTCGGGGCTGAGCTCGGCCCGGTAGCGGCCGTCGCCGCCGGTGGGCTCGACGCGGGTGTCGACCTCGAGGTCACCCACGGCCCGCGCCCTCGATGGCGGCGAAGCCCCGCTCGACGTCGTCGAGGTGGTGCACCGGGTCGTGGACGAAGTAGCGGGCGAAGCTGTCGATCGTGAACCGGACGCCGTCGCTGCGGTTGCCGGTGCGCCCCCAGGCGTCGTCCGGCACACCGTCGAACCGGTCGGCCACGACTGCGGCCGCCTCCGCCAGATCGCGGGCCACGTCGGTCGGGTCCTGCTCGCCGTAGCGGTCCTCGACCGCGGTGACGTCCTGGTCCCAGTTGGCGAAGTCGGGGTCGTCCTCGGTGAGCATGAGCACGAGGCGCTCGTCGTAGAGCCGTAGCACGTCCCGGACGTGGCAGGCGTACTCCAGCGCCGACCACCGGTCGTCGGACGGGCGGGTGGCGAGGATCTCGCGCGGGAGGGCCAGCACGTCCTGCCAGGCCGCGGCGTTGTCCCTCACCAGGGACCCGACGGCCTCGGGCGCCACGGCCCCGGCCTCGAAGCCGCACTGCGGGCACGGGCGCTCCAGCACCCAGGTCCAGTCCTTGGTGTCGGGCTCGATGGGCATCGGCCGGAAGCTACCGACGGCGCCCCGAGAGGCGCACGTGAGTTCCCCTGCCGTGACGCCGGGCCGTCAGCGCCGCTGCCAGGCGCCCGACTGCTCGGTGAGGGCGCCGATGTGGCCCGGCAGAGCGCCGGCCGCCAGGTCGGCCAGCGTGACGTGCTCCAGCACCGACCGGAGGCCGGCCCGCGTGGCGATCCACAGGCTCCGCAGGACCTCGCCGTCGCCCGGGTACGTCAGCTCCTCGGGCGGCTCGCCCCGCACGTCGGCCAGCGGCCCCTCGACCGCCCGCACGATGTCCGCCACCGACACCGTGGACGGGTCGGGCCCCAGCCGGTAGCCGCCCTCGCCGCCCCGCTGGGCCACCACGATCCCCGCCCGCCGCATGCGGGCCATGATCTGCTTGGTGAACGCCAGGGGCAGCTCCTGGCGCCCCGCGATGGCCTCGGCGCTCAGCGTGCCCGGGTGGGCGAGCGCCAGCTCGCGCCCGGCCCGCACCGCGTAGTCGACCCTGGCCGTGACCCGCACGGCGACAAGCCTCGCGCGGCCGGCCCGGCGCTACGAGGTCAGGTCGCGCTGCATGAGCACGAGGTCGAGCCGGTGCCCGAACTTCTCGCCCACTCCCGGGAGCCGGCCGACCTCGGCGAAGCCGAGCCGCTCGTGGAACAGGACCGAGTCGACGTTCGAGGCGTCGATCGCTGCCACCATGACCCGCTTGCCGTCGGCCAGGGCCCGGTCCAGCAGAGCCTCCATGAGCCGACGGCCGACACCGCGGCCCCGGTGGTCCTCCCGGACGTGGACGGTGTGCTCGACCGTGAACCGGTAGCCGGGCCAGCGGCCGGTGTCCCGGAAGTCGCCGTAGCCGGCCCAGCCGACGACGTCGCCGCCGTCGTCCGCCACGAGGACCGGCATCCCGGCCGCCGCCTTCGCCGCCAGCCACGCCCGGCGGTCCTCGACCGAGAATGGCGCCTCGCGCCACTCATAGGTGGTGGTGGGGATCAGCGCGTTGGTCAGCGCGGTGATCGCCTCGACGTCGTCGACGCCCGCCTCGCGTATCCGCACCGGCGGACCCGATCAGCCCAAGCCCGCGACGAGGTGCCTGGCTCCCGCGGCCAGCGCCTCGCCGCCCGATGACGGGGGGAGTGCCGCCAGCGCCCCCACGGCGTCCTCCACGTAGCCCCGTGCCCGGTCGGCTGCGGCCGCCACGCCGCCGCTCCCCCGGACGAGGGCCAGCGCCCGGGCCCGCTCCTCGGGCTCGAGCGGCCCGCCCAGCAGGGACCGCAGCTCGCCGGCCTCGGCCCCGTCCCCGGCCAGCGTCTGAAGGACCGGCAGCGTGTACACGCCCTCGGCCATGTCGTGGCCGGCGGGCTTGCCGAGCTCCTCGTCGGTGGCGACGACGTCGAGGATGTCGTCCACCACCTGGAACGCCAGCCCGAACCGGAGCCCGAACTCGGTCAGCGCGTCGACCTCGTCCCGGGGCGCCTCGGCCACGAGCGCCCCGATCCGGCAGGCGGTGGCGAACAGCGCCGCGGTCTTGCCCTCGATGGCGGCCGTGTAGTCCGCGTCCGTGCGTTCGACCTGGTAGGCAAGCTGCAACTCCCGTACCTGGCCCTCGCACAGCCGCCCGATCGTGGCCGCCAGCAGCGCCGCCACCTCCCGGCCGAGCGACGCGGCCAGCTCGGACGCCCGGGCCAGCAGGAAGTCGCCCGACAGGATGGCCCGCAGGTTTCCCCACCGGGCGTTGACGCTGTCGACCCGGTGCCGGGTCGGGGCCTCGTCGATCACGTCGTCGTGGTGGAGCGACCCGACGTGGACCAGCTCGCACGCCACCCCGCCCGTGACCGCGTCGTCGCCCACGGCGGCCGGGCCGGTGCCCGCGGTCGAGCTCAGCGCCGCCATCACGGGCCGCAGCCGCTTGCCGCCGGCCCGCACCAGGTGGGACGCCATCTCGGTCATCGCCGGGTCGTCTGACTCGACGGCGACGGCCAGCCGCTTCTCGATCCGCTCCCGGAGGACCGGCATGCCGGGCACGTCGGCGAGCGGGTTGGCGGGGGCGGCCACGACCGAAACGCTAGGGGAGCGGCGAACTAACTTCGACACGGGCCCGGGACCCGAGATCGGGCCGGGGAGGTCGCGCCATGTTCGAACGGTTCACCGACCGGGCGCGTCGCATCGTCGTGCTGGCCCAGGAGGAGAGCCGGGCCCTCGACCACAACTACATCGGTACCGAGCACATCCTGCTCGGTCTCCTCCGGGTCGGTGAGGGCCCGGCCTACGCGGCGCTCGCGGCCGAGGGCGTGGAGCTCGACGCCGCGCGGGCCAAGGTTCTCGAGCACGTCGGCCGCGGCGAGGGCCCGCCGGGCCATCACATCCCGTTCACGCCGCGGGCCAAGAAGGTCCTGGAGCTGTCCCTGCGGGAGGCCCTCCAGCTGGCCGACAACTTCATCGGCACCGAGCACATCCTGCTCGGGCTGTTGCGGGAGGGCGAGGGGCTGGCCTGCCAGATCATGGTCGAGCTGGGGGCCGACCTCCCTGCTGTCCGGGCCCGGCTCATGACCGTCATCGGGCGGTCGGCGATGACGCCGCCGGAGGTCACCCGGCTCGGCCGGGCGGGGCGCGTGTGGCAGTCGCTCACCGCCCCGCTGCGGAGCGGCCCGACGCTCCCCGGCCCGTCGCCGGACCAGACCCCGGTGCTGCGCCGCTTCAGCCCGGCCGCCTGGCGGGTCACTCTGCTGGCCCAGTCCGAGGCCCTGCGGCTCGGCGGGTCGGCGGCGGGCGAGGAGCACCTGATCCTCGGGCTGCTGGCCGAGGAGGGCAGGGGCGCCCGGGCCTTGGCCGCGGCCGCCGGGATCACCCCCGAGGAGGCCCGGGCCCGGATCGACACCCTCGTGGGGCCGCCCGAGGGCGTCGAGCCCCGGCCGGTGGAGCCCCGCTTCTCGCGGACCGGCCTCGACGTCATCGAGTTCTCCCTGGTCGAGGCGGTGGCCCGGGGCCGTAACGGCATCGACACCGACGATCTGCTGCTCGGCGTCGTCCGCCAGGCCGAGACCACCGACGGCGTGGCCCGCGCCGCTCTCCGGGTGTTCGAGACCTCGGCCGACGCCCTCCGCGCCGCCGTCGCGGCGCTCGGCGACGACTGAACGGGCACCGACCGCCACGGCCGCGACGGGGCGCGCGATCCCGTTACGAACCCCGGGCCGGTTGGCGGGAGGGGTTGTCGCAGGGGGGTGGGCTGTACACTCGGCGCACGGATCCCCCGACTGGCGGGAGGCAAGTCTTGTTCGAACGGTTCACCGACCGGGCACGACGGGTCGTGGTGTTGGCCCAGGAAGAAGCCCGGCTCCTCAACCACAACTACATCGGCACCGAACACATCCTCCTCGGGCTCATCCACGAGGGCGAGGGTGTCGCGGCCAAGGCGCTGGAGTCGCTGGGCATCTCGCTCGAGGCCGTGCGCCAGCAGGTTGAAGAGATCATCGGGCAGGGCGGCTCGTCGCCGTCCGGGCACATCCCGTTCACGCCGCGCGCCAAGAAGGTCCTCGAGCTCTCGCTGCGGGAGGCCCTGCAGCTCGGCCACAACTACATCGGCACCGAGCACATCCTCCTCGGCCTCATCCGCGAGGGCGAGGGCGTGGCCGCCCAGGTGCTGGTCAAGCTGGGCGCCGACCTTTCCCGGGTCCGCCAGCAGGTCATCCAGCTCCTGTCCGGCTACCAGGGCTCCGGCGGGGCGCCGGGCGAGAAGGCCGGCGCCACGGCCGGCGGCAGTGCCACCGAGACCCAGCCCACCGGTTCGCTGGTCCTCGACCAGTTCGGCCGCAACCTGACCCAGCTGGCCCGCGAGAAGAAGCTCGACCCGGTCATCGGCCGCGCCCGCGAGATGGAGCGGGTCATGCAGGTCCTGTCCCGCCGCACCAAGAACAACCCGGTGCTGGTGGGCGAGCCCGGCGTCGGCAAGACCGCCATCGTCGAGGGCCTGGCTCAGAACATCGTGTCCAACGACGTGCCCGAGACGCTGCGGGGCAAGCAGCTCTACACGCTCGACCTGGGCGCGTTGGTCGCCGGCAGCCGCTACCGGGGTGACTTCGAGGAGCGCCTCAAGAAGGTGCTCAAGGAGATCCGCACCCGCGGTGACATCATCCTGTTCATCGACGAGATCCACACCCTGGTGGGTGCGGGTGCCGCCGAGGGCGCGATCGACGCCGCCTCGATCCTCAAGCCCATGCTGGCGCGGGGCGAGCTGCAGACCATCGGCGCCACCACGCTCGACGAGTACCGCAAGCACCTCGAGAAGGACGCGGCCCTCGAGCGCCGGTTCCAGAAGATCACGGTCGACGAGCCCACCGTGGCCCACACGATCGAGATCCTGAAGGGCCTGCGCGACCGCTACGAGGCCCACCACCGGGTCACGATCACCGACCAGGCGCTGGTTGCGTCGGCCAACCTGGCCGACCGTTACATCTCCGACCGATTCCTGCCCGACAAGGCGATCGACCTGATCGACGAGGCCGGCAGCCGGCTGCGCATCAAGCGCATGAAGACGCCGGCCGACTACAAGGACCTCGAGAACGAGCTGGCGACGGTCGTCGAATCCAAGAAGAAGGCCGTCGAGCGGCAGGACTTCGAGGAGGCGGGCCGCCTGCGCGACACCGAGAAGGAGCTCCTGGCCCGCAAGGAGGACAAGGAGCGCGAGATCAAGGACTCGGGCGTCGATTTGTTCGACGAGGTCGACGAGGAGGCCATCGCCGAGGTCCTCTCGGTGTGGACCGGAATCCCCGTCTACAAGCTCACCGAGGAGGAGACGCAGAAGCTCCTCCGCATGGAGGACGAGCTGCACAAGCGGGTCGTCGGCCAGGAGGACGCCATCCGGGCCGTCAGCCAGGCCATCCGGCGCACCCGGGCCGGCCTCAAGGACCCGAAGCGGCCCAGCGGGTCGTTCATCTTCCTGGGCCCGTCCGGCGTCGGCAAGACCGAGCTGGCCAAGACGCTGGCCGAGTTCCTGTTCGGCGACGAGACGGCGCTCATCCAGCTCGACATGTCCGAGTACATGGAGAAGCACACGGTCTCCCGCCTCGTCGGCTCGCCCCCGGGCTACGTCGGCTACGAGGAGGGCGGCCAGCTCACCGAGGCCGTGCGGCGCAAGCCGTTCTCGGTGGTGCTGTTCGACGAGATCGAGAAGGCCCACCCCGACGTGTTCAACA
>Ga0209382_10001025_pt1 | contig 45161 bp, 35 predicted proteins | sample SoiMetdeltSBSDD5_FD_187599 | JGI IMG/M metagenome (GOLD analysis project Ga0209382, IMG submission 187599) | Bulk soil microbial communities from a Populus tree surrounding site in Tennessee, USA - Soil MetaG P. deltoides SBSDD5 (SPAdes) (version 2) | ecosystem: Environmental > Terrestrial >...
CTCGTCAGACCAAGTGCGGCAGCCAGACCAATCACGAGCCCGGCCGCGAGCTGCGCGAGGCCCCGCTTCAGGATCAGCCAGGACACCTCCCGCGGCTGGGCGCCGATCGCCATCCGGACGCCGATCTCCTGTGTCCGCCGCGTGACCGCGTACGACATGACCGCATAGAGTCCGACCGACGAGAGCAGCAGCGCGATGATCGCGAACGCTGCGAAGACCCCACCCCAGGTGCGGTACCACCAGCGATCGGTCGACAGCACCTGGGCCAGCGTTTGAATGGCCTGGACCGGCTGATCCCGATCGATCCCCTGCACCTGGCGCCTGACCGAGTCCATTACCGAGGCGGCCGGCAACGCGGTTCGAACCAGCAGTGATGCGGCGCTCGCCGGCTCCTGCTGGTACGGAATGTACACAACCGCGTTCTGATAGAGGTCCAGCGATGACCCGTGCAGAATACTGCCGCTGATACCGGTGATGGTGCGCCACGCGTCCACGGGCTTTCCCCGCGCCGGCTCCCGTTCGGTGAACCGCAGCCGCCGGCCAATCGGATCCTCGCCGGGAAAGAACTGCGCCGCCAGCCGCTCGTTGATGATGACCGTTTCGGCGCCAGGCGCACCGTCCAGATCGGTGAAGTTCCGACCGCGCACGAGCCGTACGCCCGCAGTCTCGAAGAATCGTGGAGTGATCGTGACGGTCGAGACGTGGACCGGCGGTGGACCTGTTGCACCCCCGGCTCGTTCAATCTCGAGCAGTCGTTCTCCGCCATCCCGACCAGGCACACCCGTGGTCACAGCCGCGGCCTCGACGCCGGGAATGGCTTCGAGTCGAGGCTCGAGCTGCTCCACGAACGCACGGCGCGAGTCGGCGGTTGCGTACCTCGATGCCGGCAGCTGAATGTCCATGGTCATCAGGCGATCGACATCGACGCCGATGTCCACGGCATACAGGCTGAGGAAGCTCCGCATCATCACGCCCGAACCGGCCAGCAAGACGACCGTGAGCGCCAGCTCGAGGATCACCATGCCGGTGCTGAACCATCGCTCGCGCCTTGCACCGATGGTCCCCCGGCCACTCTCTGTGACGACGATGTGACTCGCATCCTTCGACGCATGCAGGGCAGGCGCAAGGCCGAACAGCATCGCGGTCAGGAGAGAGACCGTCGCGACGTACGCGAAGACGACCGGGTCGATGGTAAAGCGGATCCAGTACGGCAACCCCGCAAGCTGCATCGAAGCGGCGAACACTCTGACGCCGAGAAACGCCAGCAACAGGCCACCCAGGCCCGCGATCGACGCGAGCACGGCGCTCTCGAGCAGGAGCTGGCGGACGACCCGCCACCGGGTTGCGCCGAGGGCCCGGCGCATCGCGATCTCCCGGGCGCGATGCACCGATCGCAGGAGCAGCAGATTCGCGACGTTCGCGCAGGCAATGAGCAGAACGAGGATCACCGCTCCCATCACGATGATGAACATCGGCCGTCCCGCGCCGCCGATGAACCGGTCGACGAAGGTTTCGACGTTGACGCCGACGAGATCTTTCGTCGACGCCGGATATGCGGCCACAATCTGCTTTCCGATGCCGTTCAGCTCCGAAAGCGCCTGGCGGTAGTCCACGCCGTCGGTCAGCCGGCCGAACACGCGCAACGAACGCGCGTTCCGCTGCTGATCGCCGGTCGGGGCGAAGGGCACCCAGATCTCGCTCCGGTCCGGGAACCTCATGGCCTCAGGCATCACGCCGATGATGGTGACGTCCCGTCCATTCAGCCTCAACGTCCTTCCCAGAATGGTCGCGTCAGCGTTGTATCGCCGCGTCCAGATCCCGTGGCCGATGATCGCGACCGGGTCGGACTCCGGCCGCTCATCGCCTGGCGTGAAATCACGCCCCAGCAGCAAAGGCTGCCGGAGCGTGCCGAAGGCGTTGGCCGTGAGCCGCGTGCCCGGGACATGCTCAGGAAGGGCCCGATCGTCACCGATGTTGAAGGAGGCCTCACTGTAAGCCGCCAGGCTCGCGAAAGTGCGGCTTGCGGCGCGCCAGTTCTCGAGCTCCGCATAGGAGACGTTCGAACGCCGACCCGAGCGATTCTGCCAGCTCAGAACATAGAGGCGACCGGAGTCCTCGACCGGCAGGCCCCGGAAGAACACGGCGTTCACAATCGTGAATCCGACCGTGTTGGCCCCGATACCGAGCGCCAGCGCGGCGATCGCCGCGGCGGCAAACCAGCGGTCCTTCACGAGCAGGCGAAACGCGAATCGCAGGTCCTGCAGGAGGCCGCTGACGGCCGGCAGTCCGCGCACCTCCCGGTGGCGCTCCATGAGCGACGACGGAGCCCCCATCCGGATCAGCGCCGCGCGCCGGGCCTGGCCGGGTGTCATGCCGCGCTGCAGGTTGTCTTCGACCAGCATCGCCAGGTGTGAGTCCAGCTCCTGCGCGAAGTCCCGATCGAGCTCGCGGGATCTCGATGATGCGAGCAGCCGCGCTGCAAGTGCCTTCAGGGCGCTGAACATCATCGGCTCCGGGGCGTCAGCTGCAGCAGCCGTCCGATCACGCCGGACACCCGCTCCCAGTTCTCGGTCTCGGCCAAAAGCTGCTTCCGTCCGGCTCTGGAGATGTCATAGAACTTCGCCTTGCGGTTGTTCTCCGAGGCGCCCCACTGTGCCTTGATCCAGCCCTTCTGCACGAGGCGGATCAAACACAGGTAAATGGTTCCCTGATTGATTCGCAGCGCCTCGCCGCTCAGCTGCTCGATTCTGAGCGCGATGCCGTAGCCGTGCATGGGACCCATCGCGTCGAGGGTCTTGAGCACCATCAAATCCAGGGTGCCCTGAAGGATCTCCGATCGTTTATCCGTCACCCGGGCGCTCCTCTGCGTTGTATAGAGGAGTGTGGCCGACGACCTCTGTGATGTCAAGAGGAAGAAGTGGGAACATATCGAATATCAATGACGTATTTGCCGATATTCGATAATTATGTTATTGCTATTCAACAACACTGCGGATGATGCGCACCGCCAGTTGAGTACGGTTCACGAAGAGGCGTGATCACGATGACCGAGGTATCGCTCTTCCGTCTGTACGCCCTGCGCGCCGGATACGTGCTGATTGTGACCGGCCTCGCCGCAACCGTGTGGCCGCTCCTCATCAACCACTCCCCGCAGTGGCCGCTGATGAACAGCGTGGTGTGCAGCCTGCTTGCAGCGGTTTCCGTGCTGGCGGCGATCGGGATTCGGTATCCGCTGCAGATGCTGCCGGTCCTCCTCTTCGAGCTGCTCTGGAAGAGCATCTGGCTGAGCGCGATCGCGCTGCCGCTCTGGTCTGCAGATCAGATCGATGCCCGGACCTGGGATACGGTCAGGGATTGCGTCCTTGCGGTGATTCTGATCCCACTGATTCCCTGGCGCTACGTCTTTGCACAGTACGTGATGAAGCCCGGCGACCGCTGGCGGCCGGGCGGACTCCGGTCGTCAGCACAGCGGACCGACGTGCACGGCTGAACTCACTTCAGCGACTGCCCCAGCCGTTTCAGGTAGGGCGAGTCCACTATCCGTAAACACTTTCACGAACTGAAACTGGACCCTTCTCGGATCGGCGAAACGGCCACGAAAAAGCGCGTGGTGAGCGGGAAGCACGCTTGCACGACGGCCATCCGGCGCGCGTTCGTATCGTCACGCGCGAGGAGGTTTCGAGATGAAATGTGGTATCCGGCTCTCGGCTGTGTTGGTTGCCTGCGCCCTGTCGGGCTCGGGTACGCTGGCCGACACGACTCCCCTGAAGATCCTGGACCCGACACTTCAGGTCACCACGGTCCTGAATTCCGGCATTACCCAGCCGATAGGAATCGTGTTCCTGGCGGAAAACGATTTCTTGGTCCTCGAGAAAGCCTCCGGGCTGGTGAAGCGTGTCATCAACGGTGCCATCCAGGCCACGCCGGTGCTCGATCTCGCGGTGAACGCCGCGTCCGAGCGGGGACTGCTCGCCATGGCGCTGGACCCGAATTTCCCGGCGACGCCACACGTCTACATCCGTTGGACGCAAAGCAGCACCGGCGTCGATACCAACGTGACGGCCAACGTCCCGCTGCTCGGCAACCGCGTGGATCGATTCATCTGGAACGCCGCGGCCGGGACCTTGAGCCAGGACATCAACATCATCATGTTGCGGGCGCTGCAGACCGACAACATGCCGGTGCCCGGGCAGCCGCCGACAACCGCCAACCCCGGGCTGAACGGAAACCACAACGGCGGGCCGCTCCTCTTCGGTCCCGACGGCAAGTTGTATCTGTACATGGGCGATCAGGGCCGGCGCGGCTGGATGCAGAACCTGCCCAACGGTCCGTTCGAGAACGCGCCCTTCGTCGACGACACGTTCGGCGGTCCCGCGCCCGACAACGCCCACCTCTCCGGCGTCGTCCTGCGGCTGAACCCCGATGGCAGCGCGCCCGCCGACAACCCGTTCTTCGCGGTGGGTGCAAAGATGGGCGGTGAGGTTGGCGCCAACATCCAGAAAGTGTTCTCGTACGGGCACCGCAACGGCTTCGGGATGGCGTTCGATCCGTATGGAACGGATCTGTGGGTCACGGAGAACGGTGACGATACGTTCAGCGAGATCAACCGCGATGAGGCCGGCTCGAACGGGGGCTGGATCCAGATCATGGGTCCGCAGCACCGGTTCTTCGACTTCAAGGACATCGAGGTGACGATGTTTGGAGGCGCGCTCCAGCAGGTGCGGTTCCCGCCGACGCGACTCGCCGACAGCCCGGGGAACGCGGGGGTGGCGCTCTTCATGCTGCCTGGGGCCAAGTACATGGATCCGGAGCTCAGCTGGAAGTTCGAGTCTGGGCCGGCAGGCGCAGCGTTCGTTCGCGGCACCGCGCTCGGCGCCAACAACGAGGGCACGTTCTGGTTCGGATCATCACGCGCGTTCGCGCAAGTCGGCGGGACGGGGGGCTCCATCTACCGGGTCCGGTTGAACCAGAACCGGAAGAAAATAGACGTGTCCGACCCGAAGCTCGCCGAGGGCGTCGTGGACAACGAGAGCAAGTTCGGTCCCGAGGAATCCGAGTCGATCGTCATCGGCACCGGCTTCGGCACCACCCCGGACATCAAGCAGGGACCCGACGGGAATCTCTACGTCGTCTCCATCACCGACGGCGCCATCTACAAGATCAGCAAGCAGTGAGATGGACCCGGCGGTCGCAGCCCTGGCGCTGCGACCGCCCATCGTCCCGCCCTCCTCCAAGACCTGCCAGCAAAAAATTCTCTACCGGGAACCAACGTCTTCACGTGTTATATCGTCTGATATAACGCGTGAAGAACCGTGACTACCTGATCCTTCTCGCGTTGGCGGATTCGGACCTCCACGGCCTGGGGGTTGCCCGCGCCGTGCAGGCGCTGTCGGAGGGCCGCACCGTCCTCTGGCCGGCGTCCCTCTACGGCGCGCTCGAGGAGCTGAGCACCTCCGGCCTCATTGAGGAGCTCGACGATCCGCGCCGCCGGCCCGCCGATGCCAGCGAGAAGAAGCGATTCTACGGGCTGACGCGCGCGGGCTTTCGCGCGCTCGCCGAGGAGACCGATCGGCTGGCAGCGCTTGTGAAAGTTGCCAAGTCGCGTCTCAAACCGCGAGCGGGAGACGCACCGTGAACGGCTACCGATGGCTTCTCAGGCTGGCGCCGGGCCACCTTCGAAAAAAGTACGCCGCCGACATGGAAATGCTGTTTCGTCAGCGGCTGGCCGAGGCCCGGGCCCGTGGCCGTCTCGCCGCGTTGATCGTCTGGCTGCGCGCGGCAGGCGACGCGGCGACCGCATATCCCGCTGAATGGCACCGGCAGTGGCGCCGGCGTGGCCGCGTTGGCGTGCCCGCAGAAAGGCGTTCCATCATGATCGCTTCCGATATTCGCTATGCATGGCGGGCGCTCAACCACCAGCGACTCGGCAGCGCCGTTGTCGTCACGATGCTCGCGCTCGGCATTGGCGCCAACGTCGCGGTGTTCACCCTGATCAACGGCTTGTTCCTCAAGCCACTGCCGTTCCCGGATCCGGACCGCCTCGTCTACATCAACGAGACAGCGCCGCGCTGGAACCTCGAGACAACGGGCATCACGTATGCCGATTTCGCGCAATGGCGCAGGGCGCAGCAGGCCTTCGAGGCGATTGCCACGTTCAACCGCCGATCGTTCAACGTCGCCACCGACAACGGTGCCGATCGGATGGACGGCGCCTCGGTCTCCGCTGATTTTGCCCGGGTCCTCGGCATCGAGCCGATCATCGGACGCATGTTCACGGCTGAAGAAGATCGGCCCAATGGGCCCAACGTCGCCTTGATTGGCATGTCGCTCTGGCACGAGCGATACGGCGGCAGCACCGACGTGCTTGGCCAGACGATTCGACTCAACAGCCGGCAGTTCACGATCGTCGGCGTGCTGCCGCCGACCGCCGATTTCCCGGGCGGCGTCCGCTTGTGGATCCCGCAACAAGGCGATCCGGCCGCGGTCGACAACTATTCCCTGGAAGGCGCCGGACGGCTCAAGCCTGGAGTCACGGTGGCACAGGGCGCCGCCGATCTCCTGAGCGCCCATCAACCGATCTACGAGGCGCGCGACAAGGACAGGGCCGTGTCCCCACTGGTGCGCGGCCTGCGCCAGCATCTCATCGGCGATTACGACACCATTGTCTCCACGCTCGGCGCGGCCGTGTCGCTGCTGCTCATGGTGGCCTGTGCGAACGTGGCCGCGATGATGCTGGCGCGCGCGTTGACGCGCCGGCGCGAGATGGGCATCCGCCTCGCCATCGGCGCCAGCCGCACTCGCCTGCTCCGGCAGTTGCTCGTCGAAAACCTGATTCTCTCCGCGGTCGGCGGCGTCCTCGGCCTCGCAATCGGGAGCTGGGCAATCCAGCTCTTGCTCCAATCGCTGCCCGACCAGGCGCCGCGATGGGCGTCGTTCGTGCTCGATGTTCGGATGGTGATCTTCACGCTGGCGACGTGCATCGTCTGCGCCCTGCTCTTCGGCTGGGCGCCGGCACTGCATGCGATGAACCCGGACCTGCGGAGCGCCGTGGCCTCGGCCACGGCGGGTTCGACGCCCGCGATCCGCGGTCGACGCACGCTCGGCGCGCTCGTCGTGGCGGAGTTCGCGCTCGCGTCGCTGATGTTCGTGTGCGGCGGCCTGCTGGTGCGCGCCTACGATCGCGTGACAAACGTCGATCCCGGGTTCGACTCGAACGGCGTCATGAGCTTCACGGTGTCGCTCCCTGGCGCGAGATATTCGGACAACCCCGCGCGCCTGTCATTTTTCGAGCGGCTCGAAGCGCGCTTGCGTGAGTTACCCGGGGTGACCAGCGCCGGCACCATCTCCTGCGCACCACTCAGCAACTGCCACTGGGGCATGTTCTATTACGCGGAAGGTGCTCCACCGCGCCGCCCGGATGAGCCCAATCCCGTGGTGTTGAACCGGCTGGCATCGCCCGGATACTTCAAGTCCATGGGCATCAGGCTGCATCGCGGACGCGTGTTCACGGATCACGACGGCCGGGAAGGCGCGGATCAGCCCAGCGTCATCGTCGTCAACGAGACCTTCGCGAAAACGCTGTGGCCGGACGGGAGAGATCCGATCGGACAGCGCGTGCGATCGGGCGAAAAGGCACCGTGGTTGACCGTCGTCGGGATCGTCGCGGACGTGAAGCACTACGGCCTCGAACGCGACGTGCGGCCCGGCGTCTACCTGCCGCTCCCGCGCATCCCGCTGTCGACGATGAGCTTTGCGGTCAAGGCGGCGGGCGACCCTGCAGCGCTGATTCCCTCCACCCGGGCCATCGTGCGCGACATGGATCCGGAGCTGCCGATCTACAACGCACGGACGATGAACGAGCGCATGAGGCTGAGCCTGACCCTGCGGGCGGCGTATTCGTGGATGCTCGCGGTGTTCGCGGGGATCGCCCTGCTGCTGGCGCTCGGCGGCAGCTACGGCGTGACCTCGTATCTGGTGTCGCAGCGGAGGCGTGAGCTCGGCATCCGCGTCGCGCTCGGCGCGCGGAGTCGCGACATTTCGGGTGCGGTGCTGAAAGGCAGCATCACGATCATCGGGCTCGGTGTGGCGATCGGGATCACCGCTGCGATGGGCGCCGGCCGGTGGCTCTCGTCGTTGTTGTTCGGCGTGCCGCCCTATGACGCGCTGATTCTCAGCATCGCCGTTGCCGCGCTGTGCGCCAGCGGCTTCCTGGCGAACTGGCTGCCCGCACGCCGGGCCGCGCGCATCGATCCGATGGTTTCTCTGCGCGCCGAGTAGTGCAGCGCCGATTCTCAGCTCGATCCCGCCGGAATGCGAATATCTTTAGCAGGTTGCTGAATTAGTAGGTGTGGCTTCCGGCTTTAGAGAGAGAGCTCGTGAATCAATCACGCTATCACGGCCGTCCGGGTGCTTTCAGCCGCAATTGGACTGCTCGGCGCGCTGGGATTCTGAACAGGAGGACAGGAGATCAGGAGAAAAAGACGGATATTCCTCCTGATTTCCTGTCCTCCTGTTCAATAAACAGCGTGAATACAGCCCGTTTACCGCTCCAAGCACCCGTGGCGATTGATTTGTTCGCAGGCTCTTTAGCCGGAAGGATGTACTGCCGCTGAATTCTCCTCAGAATCCGAGCGACGCACGTACCCTTCCGGCTGAAGCCGGAAGCCACCCGACTAATCCAGCAACCTTTTAGATTCGCCCACACATGCAGCAGTGGGCTCGAGGAGGAATCATGATTGCTCGCGTCGCATTCGGCGCCACCGTCGCAGCACTGACGCTCGCGGCCGCGGACTACTCGGGAACGCTCGCCCAGTCGCGGCCCGCGTCGGATGCGCTGCTCGGGCGCTGGGATCTCGTCGTGCAGCGCGGCGCACAGACGTCCCCGTCGTGGCTGGAAGTGGAGCGGTCCGGCACGGCCGCGCTGGTCGGACAATTCGTCGGATCCGGCGGCAGCGCCCGGCCGATCGCCAAGATCGAGCTCGCCGACGGCACGTTCCGCTTCGCCATCCCGCCACAGTGGGACAGCAACCCGAACGACATCACGTTCGAGGGACGGCTCGACGGCGATCGCATCACGGGCTCGATGACGATGGGGGACGGCCAGAAGCTGGCGTGGTCCGGTACCCGGGCACCGGCGCTGCGGCGGGCCGGAAAACCAGCCTGGGGCGCACCCGTGACGCTCTTCAGCGGGAAGTCCCTCGACGGCTGGCAGCCGGTCGGCCGTCGCGACAGCGCGTGGAGCGCCGCCGGCGGCATCCTGCAGAACGCGAAGAGCGGCGCCAACCTGGTCACGGCGCAGAAATTCGACGACTTCAAGCTGCACCTGGAATTCCGCGTGCCGAAGGGCGAGAACAGCGGCGTCTACCTGCGGGGCCGTTACGAACTCCAGATCGACGACGCCGCCGGCCTCGAGCCGTCGTCACATCATCTCGGCGGACTCTACGGATTCATTGCGCCGAGCGAGAACGTCGCGAAGGCGCCCGGCGAATGGCAATCGATGGATGTCACGCTCGTTGGCAGGATGCTCACGCTCGACCTGAACGGCACCAACGTGATCTGCAACCGGGAGATTCCGGGCATTACCGGCGGCGCGATTGACAGCGCCGAAGCGGAGCCAGGGCCTCTGCTGCTCCAGGGCGACCACGGTCCCGTCGACTACCGCAACATCGTGATCACGCCGGCGAAGAGCGCGAGGTAGCCGATGTCTCAGCTCATCTCGCTCGCCGTCCTCGCGCTTTCACTCCAGACCTCCGCTGCGTCGGCGCCCAACTCACTGACCGCGGCGGAAAAGGCGGCCGGCTGGCAGCTGTTGTTCGACGGGCGATCGCTCGACGGCTGGCGCGCCTATCGGAAGGACATGCCGCCGGAGGCCGGCTGGGAAGTCAAGGATGGAACCCTGCGCACGGTCGCAAAGGCCAAGGGCTCCGACATCATCACGACGAGGTCGTTCACCGATTTCGAATTGAGCTGGGAGTGGCGGGTCGTGCCGGGCGGGAACAACGGCGTGAAGTACTTCGTGACCGAGAAGCGCCCGCAGTCGCCGGGGCACGAGTACCAGATGATCGACGATGCCGGCTACCCGGGGAAACTCGCGCCGGGCCACCTGACCGCCGACTTCTACGAGGTGCTGCCCGCGGCCGCCGACAAGCCAGTCCGCCCCGGCGGGGAGTGGAACTCGTCGCGCATCGTTGTCCGGGGCACGCATGTGGAGCATTGGCTCAACGGCAAGAACGTGCTCACCTACGAACTCGGGAGCGAGGCGGTGAAAGCCGGAATCGAGAAGAGCAAGTTCAAGGGTCACCCGGGGTTCGGCGAAAAGATCACCGGGCCGATCATGCTCACCTATCACCAGGATGAGTGCTGGTATCGCAGCGTGAAGATCCGGGAGATCAAATAGGAGCCAGCGGCTGGCGCGCGATCTCTTCGCGGGCCATTCACTTGTCACGGCGCCTTCGGCGCTATCCGGCCTTCGGCCGGGACGACACAACGACACGACCACACGACGGCTTCACGTGACGGCGCCTTCGGCGCCTGCCACAAAGACGCACAAAGCTCTCAAAGAGCACAAAGAAAGACCCCGATCTCTTCGACGGATTGCGACCGCTGGCGGCGGGAAGAGCCGTTGATATTCAACCCGCTACCTTTGTGGGCTTCGTGGCTCTTTGTGGATCTTCGTGTCAGGCCCGAAGGGCCAACGGATCGTCCGACCGTCGTGTCGTCGTGTCGTCGTATCGTCGTTCCAGCGCGAAGCGCATCCGTAATCCGATCGCAGCGTGACGGTGAACGTCGTCCGGCTGATTAGCCGTCTGCTACAATCCGCGGCACTCGATCATCTTTACGACGCAAACGCAGCCCTCGTGGTATCGAACCGGTCGGATGAGCACATTTCGCGCATTGATCGCGGAAGGCAGCGGCGATGGATACGCCACTCGTCTCGGGGACATCCCCGAGGACGCGCTGCCGCCAGGCGACCTTGTGATTGACGTCGCATATTCGTCGCTCAATTACAAGGACGCGCTCGCCGTCACCGGCCGCGGCAGGATCATCCGCCGGTTCCCGATGGTCTGCGGCATCGACCTGTCGGGCCACGTTCTCAGTTCGCAGTCGGCGGATTTCGCCGCCGGCGACGAGATCCTCGTTGCCGGTCAAGGCTTAGGCGAGACGCATTGGGGTGGCTACAGCCAGCGTGCGCGTGTGCCTGCCAGTGCGGCCGTCAAGCTGCCGGCCGGGCTGAATCTGAGACAGGCCATGGCGGTCGGGACGGCGGGATTCACCGCGATGTTGAGCCTGATGGCCCTCGAGGATCACGGCATCACCCCGGGAGATCGCGAAGTCGTCGTGACTGGAGCGTCAGGCGGCGTTGGATCGATCGCGGTCGCCCTTCTCGCCGTTCACGGCTACAAGGTGGCGGCGTCAACCGGACGAGTCGAAACCCACGCCTACCTGCGCGAACTCGGTGCGGCCACGATCATCGACCGTGCGGATCTCGCGAAAAAGAGCCCGCCGCTGGCATCGGAGCGATGGGCGGCCGCGATCGACACGGTCGGTGGACAGACGCTGGCGTCGGTCATCGCGTCGACTGCCGCCTACGGCGCCGTGGCGGCCTGTGGTCTCGCAGGCGGTGCCGACTTGTCGACGACGGTGTTTCCGTTCATCCTGCGGAACGTCGCGCTGCTTGGAATCAACTCGGTCACGCCGCCGGAGCCCCTCCGCGCGCGTGCGTGGGAGAGGCTCGGGCACGAGGCCTTCGTCAGAAAGCTCGACGCCATCGCCACTCTCGAGCCGTTGTCACGAATCAAAGCCCTCTGCCCGCAGATGCTCGATGGCAAGATTCGCGGGCGAGTCGTGATTGACGTCAACGCTTGAATTCGGCGGGCAATCTTTGCGAGATCACCGCTGGCTTGCTGGCGTCACCGGTCCATGCGGCAGCATGGACCGATGCCAGGGGCCTCGCCGGTCAGTCGAACGCGAACACGTTTCGCGTCCTCGCGGGGGCGCTTCTGCGATCTCGAAATCGACGCCGTGGTGATGGCCGCCCATGTTCATCATCGCCATGGACTTGTTCAGCTTGTCCTGGTAGCTGGCGTCAGCGTCGTCGGCTCCCTTCGCGGCGCGGAACCGCCACCAGAAATGATCGATCCAGCCGTGCAGCTTCCAGAACCGGCGGTTGAAGATATTGACCCGCGGATCACCAAGATTGATGACACTACCGTCCTCGGACCAACGGTTGTGCAGGTAGTTGTGCAACCCGGTCCGGGCATCGTCGCTTCGCTCGAGCGGGTTGCCGGGCATGGGCCGCAGGTTCGTCTCCAGGAAGAGCCCGAATGTGTCGTCGGAGTCGAAGCCGGGCATCGCCGCTTCGATCTTGTGGATCGCTTGAGTCATGCCTGGCGCAAACGGCGGCCCGGAGTCGTCCGGCACGGGATCTTCGGCGTTCGATGGATCCTGGGGCGGCGAGTTCCAGCCTCGCAGCGTGTGATAGTGCTGCGGAAACGTCTGCGCAAGCAGGTGAAACATGGCGCGGTGCATGAAGAGAAACTCCTCGCCACCGCCGGTGGTGCCTTCCGGAATCGCGGCCCGTGTCCAGCCGTTTGCGACCGCCTCCGCCACCATTGCCTGGATGTCCTGCCGGTCCGCCTCCGGCAAGTCGGCTCGCTGCGCCATCGCATGCCAGAAATCCCAGCGACGCACGAAATGCCACTGCTGGTGGTGGGCGCCCCAGTTTCTCTGCCGCATCCACGCGATCATCTCTTCGGGCATGGGAACGTCAGCCATGAAGAATCACCTCGAATTTCTGAGTTCGCACGCCGCTCGCAGCCTTTCGGCTGAGAGCCCGTGAATTAATCGATCGCCGGGGATGCTTGGAGCGGTAAACGGGTTGTATTCACGCGATTTGTTGAACAGGAAGGACAGGAGGCCAAGAGGAAGACCCTGGGTTTTCTCATGATCTCCTGTCCCTCCTGTTCAGAATGGACACAACTATTAATTCAGCAACCTTCAGGCTAGAGGGCCGCTCATCGATCGATCGTAGCCAGTCAGCGGACGACCTCCGGCGACCCGCTGTGGCCAGTCCGGGTTGGCGAGTGCACCGCGCGCGAGCGCGACCAGGTCGGCGCCATCGTGCAGCATCTGCTCGGCACGCCGCGGATCCTCGAGCGCGCCGTTGGCGATCACCGCCGCGCCGGTGGTCTCGGCCGCGAGCGCGACGAGGCGCGAACCGCCGACACGCCCATCCGATACCGCATGGAGGCTGCCGAGATGCAGAAATGACGCGCCGGCGGTTGCGATCGCCTGGAAGATCGTGATCGCATCCCCCTCGCCGCCGGGCCACGCGTAGTCCGGATCGCTGGACTTGGGCTGCGTCAGCCGAATCCCGACGGGGAACCCATCCGGCACAGCGGTACGGACCGCGTGAACCGCTTCGGCGGCGAACCGCGCGCGGTTCGCCACAGATCCGCCGTACCGATCGGTGCGGCCGTTCGAATAGTCGGTGAGGAACTGGTCGATCAGGTACCCATTGGCGCCGTGCAACTCGACGCCGTCGAACCCGGCCGCGACCGCGCGGGCCGCGGCGCGGGCGAAGCTCTCCTGGATTTCGGCGATGTCCCCTTCCGTCGCCTCGCGTGGCACAGCCAGCGGCTTGCTCGATCGAGGCACGACCGACGTTGGGGCCACCGTGTAAGGGCGGTACCTCCGCGATTCGGCCAGCGCGCCCGCGTGCTGCAGCTGAACGAAGATCGCCGCACCGGCTGCGTGCACGGTTTCGACGACCGCACGCCACGCTTCCTGCTGCGCCTCGGTGGCCAGACCCGGTTGCCGATCGCGGCACTGGCTGTGCGCTTCGTCGATGTAGGTGGCCTCGGTCTCGACCAACCCCCAGCCACCTCTGGCAAAGGTTCCGTAGTACGAGGCCATCTGCGCTGTCGCCCTGCCATCCTCGGACGCGCTCAGACGAGTCATCGGCGACACGACTGCACGGTTCCGAAGCGTCACGCTTTCAAGAGCGAACGCCGAGAACAGCCTCGCACCCGGAACGATGGGATCACAGGTCACGGCGTGGCCGGAGGGTCGCGATGTCACGGCTGCAACAGCGTGCACTAGCAAGTAGGGCCCGAGCTCTTCCGCAATCGTGCGGTCGAGCGCAATCGTCCACGCATCCCTGGAGTCCACCGGCGGAATGCGCGAGGGCTCCTTCTACCATAGCCTGACGTTGTTCCTGTCAGATTTCGTGCCCGATCCGGACACTGAGCGCCGCGCCCACGACGATCGCCGCGCCGAATTGCCGGGTGAGCCGCGTTGCGGTACCGTTTCCGCCGTGGTAGGTTCCCGCTGATTCCCGGAGACGTCGTGACATCTGCTCCCGAGTTGTTCGATGACCAGGCGGCGCGCTTCGACCGTCGCGCTGGCCTTGAGCCGACGCAATGCCGGCGGATTGCCGCCGCAGTGCTCGCCGTTGGCAACGTCGGTGGGAATGACTTGATTGTGGAGATCGGCGCCGGCACCGGGCAGATCGGCGTCGAGCTCGCTGCGGCCGGACGGTATGTTGGCTGCGATCTCTCGGCCGGGATGCTGGACCGCTTCCGCAGCCGGTCGCGGGGGTCGGAGGCGCGATGTGGGCTCGTGCGTGCAGACGCGGGCCGCACGTGGCCCCTGATTTCCGGCTCGGCGCGCGCGATTTTCAGCTCCCGCGCGCTGCACCTGCTGGAGCACGAGCACGTCGCAGCCGAAGTCTTCCGGGTGGGTCGGCCGGGCGGCGCGACGCTGATCAGCGGTCGCGTGGCCCGCTCACCTGACAGCCTCCGCGCGCGGATGGCAAGGGAAATGCGCGACCGCTTACGTCGTCTGGGATTCGCACCCCGCAGCGAGCGCAACGACCGCCGCCTGATCGAGGCGTGCGTGCAGCGCGGTGCCGTGGCGTTGGAGCCGGTAACCGTCCTCACCTGGGCCGCGGCCGCCACCGTGCAGCAATCGCTCGACGCGTGGCAGTCGCTTTCGGGCCTGGGCGGCATCGAAGTGCCAGCCGGCATTCGTGACATCGTGCTGGGAGATATGAAAGAGTGGGCGACCGGCGTCTTTGGCGCGTTGGACCGAGCAGTTGAATCGGAAGAAGCCTACGTCCTCAGGGCTGTTCGTCTGTTTCCCTTCCAATAACCGCCAACACGGCATCGGTCTCAGATCATGGACAACGATTCTCTTTCGGAACTCGGTCACGCCTTGCGCGTCGGTTCGCTCGACGATGAGCGGCTGATGGCTCTTACCGGCGCGACCGCTCCAGTCCAGATCTTGCCCGACGCCAATGTCATCAAGATCGGCGGGCAGAGCTTCATCGATCGAGGTCGTATCGCCGTCTTCCCGTTGATCGACGAGATCGTCGAAAACCTGGGCCGCCATCAGATGGTGATTGGGACCGGAGCGGGTACCCGCGCGCGGCATGCGTACAGCGTCGGCCTCGATCTCGGTCTGCCGACGGGTGTCTTGAGTGTGCTCGGCACGTTCGTCAGCATGCAAAATGCCCGCATGCTGAACTACCTGCTGGCCAAGCATGGCATCCCGTTCATCGAGCCAGCCCAGTTCGCCCAACTGCCGCACTATCTGGCCGACCGCGGTGCCGTCATCTTTTTCGGCATGCCACCCTACGTCTACTGGCAAAGAAATCCGGCGGTCGGCCGCATTCCTCCCCATCGAACCGATGCTGGCGGCTTCCTCGTGAGCGAGGTCTTCGGCGCGCGTTCGATGATTTATGTGAAAGACGAGCGCGGGCTGTATACCGCCGACCCCAAGAAGGACCGGGCAGCCAGGTTCATCCCGAAGATCAGCGTCACCGAACTGGAACAACTTGATCTCCAGGACGTCGTCGTCGAACGCAGCGTGCTCGAACTGCTGCGTCATGCCACACAGCGGCGTTCGATCCAGATCATCAACGGTCTCGAACCGGGTAATCTGTCGCGCGCGCTCAACGGTGAACATGTCGGCACCATCATCACCGCTGACTGAGACGAGGGATCGATGACCGCAGGACCCGACGGACGCCATCATCTCGAGTCATCGCTGATGCGCGAAAGCCTGCTCGACAAGGACGTGCAGCGCGCCACCGAAACGCCGGTGTTTCGCATGTTGCCGCACGTGGCAGTCATCAAACTGGGAGGCCGTTCGATTGTCGATGCGGGTCGGGCGGTGGTGTATCCGGTCATCGAGGCGCTGACCGGCTGTCTGAAGCGCCACAAGCTGGTCATCAGCACCGGTGGCGGACTGCGGAGCCGTCATGTCTTGTCAATCGGGATCGACCTTGGCCTGCCGACGGGTGTGCTGGCACAGCTGGCGACGGCCGACGCGCTCGCCAGCGCCCACATCGTCGGCACGCTGCTCGCGCCCGCGGGTGTGGTCGCAATCCCCCCCGAGATTCTGGGTCATCTGCTGCCGCTGTTCATCGAGAGCGCTCCCGGCGTGATCTTCAACGGCGTTCCGCCCTATTCTCTGTGGGAACATCCACCGGCGATCGGCAGGATCCCGCCGCATCGCGCCGACGCCGGGTCCTTTCTGCTCGCCGAATGTTTCGGGTGCAAATCGCTGACGCTCGTCAAAGATGTGAATGGTTTATACGACCGCGACCCCAAGCGCCACGCCGACGCGATCTTCATACCCGAGATCGGCGTGACCGAATTGAAGAAACGCCGTTTGGAGACGCTGCCGTTCGAGCGTGTACTGCTGGATCTGCTCGAGGACGCGCGACTGCTGCGCTCGTTTCAGATCGTCAACGGGCAGAGGCCAGATCAGATCCGCGCGGCACTGGATGGAGAACATGTCGGAACGATCGTCCACGCCGACCGATAAGTCCGATTGATACCCGCCACCGGGAACCGGGCTTCTCAGGGCCGGTGGACCTCGCAGCGGTGCTGCATCTCGTTGTTCAGGACGGGTACGTGGCAATCACATCGAGCATCACCAGCGCGCCGGCCGGCAACGCCGCCGCCTGGAACACGGTACGAGCCGGATGACACGTGATGCGATCGTCGGGAAGCCATCTCACGTACAGCTCGTCGACCAGCGGGAAGTCCTTCATGTCGGCCAGTATCAGGTTGGCGCGAACGATGCCGGCCGGCGAGCATCCGGCCGCGTTCAGCACGGCGCCGACGTTGGCCATCATCTGGCGGGCCTGCGCCTCGACGCCATCGAGCAGCTTGCGGGTGTTCGGGTTGCGACCGGTCTGCCCGGTGACGAACACGAAGTCACCACTGCGAATCGCCTGTGAGTAAGAGCCGAGCGCCGGAGGGGCAGCATTGGTCTGAATCCGGATCTTCTGACTCGCTTTCATGCTCGTGTCTACCGGTACGATAACGCCTAGTACGCGACGCCGCTGCCACCGGGTGCTTCGACCGCCCAGGGCACACGCTCGCGAAGCACCCCATTCGCGCGCGCCCACTCCTGCAGTGCCCAGGGTTGCGTGTCGATGTCGCGATAGCCGCCGAGCAGTTGCCGGGCGATCACGTCAGCGCCCTGGACGTAATGCGGCTCCGGTGGATCGAGGTAGACCTCGGGCTTCATCCAGCGATACGCGTAGCCGTAGATGATCTGACGCGACAGCCGATCGCTCCGGTTTGGCGCGGCCGTGTGGAAGATGCGGTTCTCGAAGAACAGGGCATCACCGGCATCGAGGCGCAGGTCGCAGATCTCGACCCCCTCCGGATCGGCCTGGCCGCGGGCAATGACGAGCGGCTCCTGCCGCAGATGCGTCCCCCGCGCCATCAGGGTCATGCCGGCGTCGGGGCGATGAAAGTCCGTCAGGCAATAACACACCTTGATCCCGACGCGCGGCAGGCCGGCGTTGCCAAGGTCCTCGGGGATCCGGATGTCGCGATGCCAGCCGCGGCGAAACGTCTGCGCGTCGGGGTTTTCGCAGCGCTTGTAGATGAGAGCCGTCGAATGCAGGTGGATGTTCGGCGACATCAACTGGACCAGCAGCGAGATCGTGGTTGGGCAGCTGACCAGCTCGAGCATCGGCGGTTCTTCCAGCACACCCGGACGCAAGTCGATGTGATTGAATTCCGGACGATCGAGCACGACGGGCTTTTTCAAGAACGCTTCGGCGAGGCGATCGCCCGCCTCGATCAACCGATCGATCTGCCGCCGGCGGAGCACATTCTTGACGACCAGAAACCCGTCTTCGTCGAACGATCGCAGCTGCTCCGGCGCCAGGGGGACAAAATCCATAGCGTGACCTCGTGTGGAGGCGCGTGCAATCCTCTGTGGGGCCACACGATACTCTCTTTGTCTCCGCACCCGCAATCCCGCAGAGGGCGCGGAGACCGCCATCGCCGTGCGCTCCGCTGGAGGTTTTCGGCCGGACACGATATAACAACGCGCACGATGTCCGACAGGACGGCGGCCGCACCAAGCAGCTTCAACCAGCACATCTTCTTCTCGCCGGCTTCGGTCTTCTACGGCACTGACGACGGTTACCAGGACGGCTCGCTCACCGAGCTCGAGGATCTGCGCCGCTTTTACGAGGGGGTGGAACCGGCGCGCCGTGAGCACATCCACTTCGTGAGCGCAGTCGGCGGACTCTATGGCCTGAACGTGATGACGTGCTGGCGGCCGCGCGAGATCACGTTCTTCGACATCAACCCGCACGCGATTGAGTACTTCAACCTCATCAGGCGCGTCTTCCAACTCAGTTCGAGCCGCGAGGACTTGCTGGAGCGGCTCAGCACCGAGAACTACGCGGTCGCCTCTCCCGCCGAGCGGCTCATCCGGGAGAACCTGGCGCTCAAACAACGCGGTCAGCTCGACGCCTCGCGCGGTTCATCGTACAAGCGCTCGCTGGCCACCAGCTGGCGGTATGCCCTCGACCACTTCGACGAGACCCGGCGGCTGCTGACGGAGGTGCCGCTCCGCGTGCGCCTTGAAGGGATTCAAAGCCCGAGCTTCTGCGACTTCGTGTGCCACGCACGGAACCTGTGGATCTATGCCTCGAACATCGTCGAGTTCACGTACAGCCAGATGCGGCTCAATCATCCGGACAACGCGGTGATCGTCTCGGTGGTCTATCCGGGTCAAATGCAGCTGCTCGATCTCGCGCCCTTTGGCGATCGTCCGATCGACGTCCGCTATGAGATCCCGTTGGCGGCGTCAGCTGCGGGCGAGGACCTGATCCCGAACGAAACGCCGTCGATCACGCCCGATCACGAGGGGCGCGCGCTCGCCGCGTTGTGTCGGGAGCGGCTCGATCTGAAGCCGGACGCGCGCATCGTGGATCTCGGCTGCGGCTGGGGACGGTTGGCGGCGGCGCTCGCGGAGCACCTCGATCCCACAGCGGACTATCATGGCTTCGACCCGATGCGCGAGCACGTGCGCTGGGCGAAGGTGAACCTGATGCCCCAGCATCAGGCCTTCAACTTTCACATCACCAACCTGGCCAATCGCCTCTACAACCCGGGCGGCGTGCTGCGCACCGCGACGTTTCTCGTGCCGTTTGCCAGTGCGAGCCGTGATCTGGTGGTGGCGAGCGCGCTCTTTGCCTACTTGAGCCCGGAGGAGCTCGAGGCCTACGCGCGCGAAGCGGCCCGCATCCTGAAACCTGGAGGACGCTTCCTGGCGACCTTCTACCTGCTCGATGAAGAATCACGGCGGCTCTTGCCCCGCCTTGCGGCGCCGCTGGCCTTCCGATTCGCCGCCGGTCCAATCGTCTCCACGGCACCCAATGGCGCGGGGTTGGTCGCCTATGACGAGGCGCATGTGCGTGCCGTGCTCGCGCGGTACGGCTTCCAGCTGGAGCCGACCGTACGGGGGACCTGGCGCGATCTGTCCACGGGATCGGCCGATCCGCTGAGGTTGCGCGAAGACGCGATTCTTGCGCGACGACGCGAAGTGCCCGTTTGACGGTCGCTGAACGCTAGCGGCGCGTATCAGGAGAATCAGTCTAGACGCTTGGGGGCGCGGCGATGGCGTCGAGTTCGACCAATGCGCCTCCCGGTAATGCGGTCACGACAAAGGCCGTGGTGGTCGGCAGCGGGACCTCCGCGGCTGGCGGCAACCACTTGATATAGATCGCGTCGATCTCACGAAAGAACTTGAGATCGACGAACTTGAGCGTCACCGACACGAGGTCGGCGGTGGTGCAGCCGGCGCCAGCGAGGATCGCGTCGACGTTTGCAAGAAGTCGATGGGTTTGTGCCGCCAGTCCCTCGACCATCACACCGCTGGACGGATCGTGTCCCGTCTGCCCGCTGATGAACACGAGGCGTCCGACCTGCACCGCTTGACTGACGCCCCGTGAGACCGGGGCTTCTTCCGTCGTAACGCCACGCTTTTCGCTCATGAACCGGCAGTCTGCACGATCTCGATGCCGGCAGCAAACCTCGACTGGTACTTGACCTTGTATCTTCGGAGCGAGTCGGCTATCTATTTACCGCACGCACACATGGCCGACCATCTCCCGCCCCGTGTCGACCCCGCCGAGGCGTTCGAGCGTGACGGCGTGCTGTTTCCGCTGCCGCTGCTCTCACGTGACGAGGCGGCGCTCGCACGCACGCAGGTCGAGGATGTGATGCGGAAGGTTGGTCAGCCATATCGCCTCGGCAACATGCACCTGTATTTCCCCTGGATGCTCGAGCTCGCCACGCGTCCGGCACTGCTCGACATGGCGGAGAGGCTCCTGGGCCCGGATGTGCTCATTGCCGGCTCGGTCCTCCTGAACAAGCCACCACGCGATCCCGCATTCGCGAGCTGGCATCAGGACAACACCTACGCGATGTTCTCCCTGTCGGCGTGGATCGCGCTCACCGACAGCGGCGATCACAACGGCTGCATGCGTGTCGTCCGGGGCACGCATACGCACGGCCGCCTGCCGCACGTCGTCTCGACCGATGCGCACAACATGCTGAAACGCGGCCCGCAGCTCGCCGCCGCGGTTGACGAGCACGCCGCCGTCTCCGTGACGTTGCAGGCGGGCCAATACTCCCTGCATCATCCGGCGATCATCCACGGATCCGGCCCCAACACATCGGAGTTTGCGCGGACCGGCTTCGTCGTACGGTTTGCCACCCCCGAGATCGACGAGGCCAAGAACCCCGTCGTTCGCGTGCGGGGCCGTGGAGAGTGCTCGCACCTTCCGCTGACGTCAGCGCCGCCGCCGCACGACCTCAACGAGGGGATCCGCGCGTGGGAACACGGTTCCGGCCTCGGTCCACCGGTCGAGGGCTGATAGAACAGCCGCATCGAGGCGGGCGAGGTGAATCCCATGCAGGTCTTTCCCGATGCGGCGATTGTCACGGTCCCATCGACCGTTGCCGGCGATCTTATTGGTGCGGCCGAGAAGTACCCACCGGCGGCGCCGGCGGATTACTACGATGTCGGGCGACAATCGCGTGCGCGAGACGAGGTCCGCGCCGGCTGTCCTGACGGCTTCGATTGGCTCGTCGCGGAGATCGGAGTCCGGCTGGCAACCCCGCCATTTTCGGTGCTGGTGCGCGGCCTCGCGTATGACGATAGCCATCGCGTCCTCGTCGCGGTGTGCCGGTCGCTTGGTGAGCTGATCTCGCCGCCGCCCGATCACCACCCGAATCGTGCGCAGCTGCTGCACTTCATTCGGCCTGCCGAAGATCTCAAATCCGCCTCTGGTCAGGCGCTGACGGAGAAGCTCCACACCGACGCCGCCGACTGGCCGGAGCCAGCCGACGTCATCGCCATGATCTGCGTCCGCCCCGACCCGGGGGGAATGGGCCGATCGCGTCTTCTCGACATGCTCTCGCTCAGACGCGAGATCGAGGCGGAGCTGGGGGCAGGCTCTGTGGAAGTCCTCGAGCGCGAAGCCGTGCCCTGGCAGCTCGCCCAGTACCTCGGAGCCGGTGTCGTGCATCGACCGATCCTGACCCGCGACAGCGTGCGGTGGCGGCGCTACACGATGGAGTTCGCGCTGCGCACCGGGGCCCGGATTCCCGCGGCGATCGCCGAGCTGCTCGATCCGCTCGAGCGCCTGATCGACGGAACACCCGCAACGTTCGACTTCCTGCTCGGTGCGGGCGATCTCCTGATCATGGCCAACCGGCGTTGCCTGCACGGGCGCAGTCCGCTCAGCGCGCCGGGCGGCCTTCCAGCCGATTCCAGTCGGCTCATGATCCGGAGCTGGATCCGCGCGAGCCGTTAGTACCGCGTCCTGCTTCGCCGGCGTACTTTCCGAACCGGGGATCAGTGAATCCGGTGCGTCCCCTTCGCCCCGGGACCGATATTCACCTGGAACATCATGCCGCGATCCTCGTGCGCCAGGATGTGACAGTGGAAGACGTACGATCCCTGGTAGTCGACGAAGCGCGTGCGGAACTTGAAATAGCCGGGGATGATGACCGGCGTGCCCTGGTTTGGGGGCGAATACGTGATGCCCCCCGGGATCGGGAACACATCCCACCAGATATTGGTCTTCGTCGAGGGCGTCGACGCCGCCGCACACGGCTTCCAGGTGGTGTCGTCGCTCGGGTTCAACCAGCACTGCCCGGGCTGCAGCGTCGGCTGCGTCGGGGACACCACGTACAGAGGAACGACCTGGCCCTTGGCATCCCTCACCGGCACGCCATTCTTACCGAGCAGCGCCGTACGAGGGTCGAAGACCTCGGTGACCTGGAACGGGTTGATGTGAATGTGGAACGGGTGATCGATAGCGTTTGGGCCTGCCGTCTCGTTCTTGACCGTCCATTCGCCGACCGCGTTGACCACGGGAATCTCGATCGTCGCACCGACCTGGCCCCATTTCATTTCGTTGATCGTGTGCTGGCTGAATCCGCTGCCCTGGCCGGCCGTCTTGAACCTCAGCGTCTGGTTCGCATTCCCCGTGACTTCTTTCGGGGAGATGTCGTTCAGGAACGCCGGCCGCGGCGGCATCGCCGGGACGAGGTTCATGGCCGTACCTGTTCCCTTGACCCAGATGTTGAACAAGACCACCGAAGGTGGGTTTTTCTGCGCCCCGCTTACCGAACTACCCGTCGACACAGTGAACTGATCCGGCTGCGCGCTGGGTTGAGAAGGCGCCCTGACGAGAAGGTCGACGCGATTGGCCGGCCCGACAAACACCGGGCGCTGCGCCCTGGCGACGTAGTTGTAGTTGTCGAACTGGACGCCGTCCTGCGCGGTCTGCCGCCAGGTGAACCCCTGGGGCAGTTGCGAGATGTAGAACCCGCTCACCGTCGAGGAATTGACGATGCGCAGGAGCTTCACCTGGCCCGGATACATCGTCAATGTCGGCTGCAGTGATCCGTTGACCGCGAGGGGCGGTGCGCCGAGGCTGCTGGGTTTGCCTGCGGATCGCTCCAGGTTCGGCGAGGCGGTGTACTGGTTCACGACCAGCGTCGGCTGCTGCCGTGTCCAGGTCGTCTTCGTGTTCTGCCGAAATCGGGCGTAGGTCTTGTCAAAGAAGCCGTCGTACTCGTCGCCTTCGATGATGAACGCGCCGGACATGCCGTTGCTCACGTTGATCGCGGTGGAGCCGTGCTTGTGGGCGTGATACCAGTGGGTCCCTGGTGCCTGTCCCATGCGCAACCGCGCGCCCGGAGCCGGCAGGGTGCCGGGATACTTGGGCACCACGAAGCAGAACGGGAATGCGCCAATGTAGTACTGCGGGAACGTGCCGTCCTTGATCGCCTTCTCATTCCCGAGCCACAGCTGCTGCGGCTCCGGCTTGCCCTTTCCGTTCTCTTTCAGCAACTGCTCCTGCCAGCTGGTGTAGGTCGACGGCAGGTCGCTCCACACGCTGGGCCACGTCGACAGGTTGTCGGCCCTGAGCCGGTTATAGCAGTCGTCGAAGAACGTGCCGAGGTACTTGGTCGCCACGGCCTCGGTGATCACGGGCTTCTCGTTGCTCCACGGCGAGGGGCGAATGATCTGGAAGACGTTGTCTCCTACACCGTTCGGGTTGGTGTGCGTGCCGTGATAGTGGATGTTGCCCGACGTCGAGCCGTGAAAACAATTCGGGGATGTATCCTTCGCATCATCGGGGTAGCCGTTACTGGTGCTGTCGCAGTCTCCCCGGGCCTCCTCCCACACGTCGATGGTATCGAGGTAGTCGAGGACGTTGATCTGATTGAGGAACAGCAGCTGGACGACGTCGCCCAGGCGCGCCCGTATCGTCGGCCCGGGCGTGGGCAGCGGCACGGGCGACGTCGGGTTATATGGCATCTCCGTCGTCTGATAGAAGCGCAGGAGCTGCTGTATGCAGCGGTTGTTGCGGAGTGGAAATGCCTGGCGCCCGTCGGCAAGCACGATCGTGCCCCGCACCCGCCCCTTCCCGTCGGACACGATCTCGGTCAACGGCTCCGAGAGATCGGGGGCGGGAGGACAATCAGCCACCGGCGACGGCGCCAGCTGCTGGGCGTTCACGGGCGCGCTGGGATCCAGGCCCGGCATGCCCGGCAGCAGAAAGATGGCCCCGCCCGCGTACAGGAGGGTTGCGACAACTGTCCCAACAGTAGCAGTAGAAGTCATCATGGTTCTCCGCGTGGTCTTCGGCTACGTGAAGTTGGGGACGACCCTGATGTAGCCTTTTTCGTCCTGGTGGTAGCGGCACGTGTAGGCGATCGTCGTGCCCACGTCGTCCAGCACGACGAACTGCGGCTTCGACGATGCGCCTCCGGCAATCGGTCCGCAGAGGGCCTGCCCGTTATCGGTGCGGATCGGCTGGTGGACGTCGTTCGTGGTGTTGCCCCACGTGACGATGTCGAACTTCTGCGCCTGGAGCATGTCGCCAACCTGTGCGTTGAGGACGTCGGGCTTGAACCCGGCGAGGGTTTGCGAGATCGCGACAATCCTGATCGACCAATCGAGGCCGGGGGCGTACCCCTTGCCGTTTTTACCGGTCTTGCCGGGCTTGCCGGAGCCACCCATCGGATCCTCCTCGGTGTGGACGGTTAGTTGATATCGACCGTCATCGGGCATTTCTGACAGGTTGCGAACGATGTGCGGCGCAGGACCTTCTCACGCCTCTGGAATCGGGGAAGACGTGCAGAGCAGACATCGTTGCGAGACTGCTGTCAAGCGCTTTTGAGACAACTCGTGTCCACTGCCGCCTCGAAGCTCATGAATGGGAAGCATTGCAGCTTCGACGCGGGGTTGCAGTTGTAGATGGCCGGAAGCCACGCTTCGCGTGCGAGTTGATTGATGCACTGCAGAACATAGGCATACAGGTTCTGGTTGTTTCGCGTCTCGTCGACGTCGTCGAAGTGGCTGCCGCGATCCTCGTAGAAGTCATAGCCCAGGAGGAAGATGGGCGATCCGCCGAGAAGAATCGCCGCGTGCAGCGCCTGGCAGCCGGCGCCAAGACCGTACAGGCGCTCGTTGAACGTCCGGCCGACGATCTGCGGTTCGGACGACCAGATCCGCAAGGCCTCGTCGAGCACCGTGGGCGTACGGGGTGCGGGCACATTGTCGGGGTTGATTTCGAACACGGTTGCCGCCGTGCCGTGCGGTGCGGCCCCGGGGCCGGCAATGATCATCCCCTTGTATCGCTGCAGCGCGCGGGCATGCGTGATCCTCGCCGTGACGTCGACGAAGAACATGATCGACGGATGGTAGTACTCGACGATCCGGTTGACGCCGATCGTCACCTGGCCGTCCAGCCGCCGGAGGTCGAAGCCGCGGAGGCTCGTACCGGTCGAGAGGACGAAGATTGGACGTCCCCGATGCAGATTATCGAGCGCGTGCGGCATGGGTCTCCGGCCGGTTGAGGCGGATACGCCCGGCGCTGTCGATGACGCGCAGCCGATCCGACGCGCCCACCGCATGGACGACCAGGCTGCGAAGCGTGTCCTCGCTGCACGGGCTGCCAGGCTTGCCAACGCGGCCGCGGACCGCGATCGTGTCGCGGTGCACCGGCCGGCGCGGGCGTCTCCCGGACAGCACACCTTCATGGATCATGTCGAGCAGCCAGAGCCGCTGCTTGAAGAACGCCGTCCTGGCGACACAGAATCCGCCGACGACTTTCGCGCCGGCCACGACCCGCACGTCACGGTGAAGCCGACGCCGGATAGGCAGCCCGGACAACTCGACGTTGATCTCGATGTCCCCCTTCCCGGGCCCCATCAGCACCGCGTGCGGATGCGCCGCGATACAGGCCTCGACATAATCGATCCAATCGTTCGAAAGCGTCACGTCCGCATCGAGCTTGATGAAGTACGGCGCGCTCGCGAGCCGATAGAGATCCTTGATGCAGAACAATTCGAAGTTGGCGTAGCCGTCCTGACTGTGCGTGGGGCGATGCAGCACGTCGCATTCACCCTGCAACCGACCGACGTCGTCCTCTCTCAAGAACGATGACGCGAGGTGCACCGTGCCGTACGGCAGGAGTTGCTCGAGGAGCGGCTGGAGCAGCCCGACGTGCTGCGATCCACCACAGATGAAGATGTCGAATCGCTGCTTGAAGTCAGTCATCGGTGACTCAAATCCTCCGACAGGCTGCAGCGGGAGTGGCATCCTATCACGCATTCCGCTAGGCTGTGACCGTCGAGACTCAGCGCTTGCACAGGATCACTGTTGACGCACCAGTCTTTCCGGACGCCTTCGCAGAGCTCGCCGACGCCGAGTGCGGGCGCGCGGGTTCCGGGCAGCGCTTCCTGGACATCTGGCGTCGGCCGGACGCCGATGCCGGTCGCACGGCGCTCGCGCTGATTCCTGCCGCCAGGGGACAGCACGGCGAGTCATGGGCAGAGCGGCGTGTCGCTGTTCTCCTGCTCGAACAGGCGCTGCTCCTGCTGTCGCCCGACGATCACCTCGCGTTCGATCTCGTCCTCACCGCCCTCGGGTTGAAATCACGGCACGGTGACGATGTCCCGATGCGGGCAGAGGTGCTGCAAGACGGCTTCTCGACCACGGCGCTGGACGGCTTCATACGCGAGCTCGTCCGGCGGCTGGGGCGTCTGAACCGCGTGCACCTGCTGATCCGGCGGGCGGACGATGCGGCCTGGGCGTACTTCCTGCGCGCGTCGCGGGACGTCTCCAAGCTGACCCTGGCGCGGTACGTCTTCAGCGCCGAGGAGGTCGTGCGCGAGATCGAGCGGTCGCTGCTCATCACCACGGGCACTGAACACGCGCTATCGCGCCTCGAGCGCCCCACCGCGCCAGGCGCCGAGCGGCCTCTCGACCCGCGCCGCTACGAGGCCGACATCCTGCGGCGGCTCTGCGACGGGCGCCGAATCTACTGGCTGTCGCCGCGCTGCGGGTCGGAGCTGAACGCCATGGTGGAACACCCCGTGGGGTCCGCGGTGGTGGTGATCAAGCCGCCCGGCAGCGATCTCGAGATCGAGATCAAGCGCACTGGCACGCGCGGGCCGCGTCTGTTGGATGTGATCACCGAACGCCGCGACGGCAGTGCGGCGCCGATCAGCCATCGCCTGTTCGGCGGATCACTCGGCTGGCTCGCCTCCCGGGAAGCTGCCGCGGCCACGGTCTTCTCGAAGATCTTCGAGCTGGTGCACGGCCGTGAGGCGCCGTGCTCGCACACCGTCTCGCGATCGTCCATCGTCGACGTGCCAGGCGTCGAGGGCCCGGCGCACATACTCGACTACCTGACGGATGGTCGCGCGTTCGGACCCGGGTTCGACGACATGCGCCGCGCACTGGCCGCATGCGCCGACAGCTTTCCGATGCACTCAGGACTGGCCCGGGCGTCCTACCAGGGAGAGCGCGGCCGGACGCTGCAGTTCATCGGCCAGACCTCGCCGGAACAGGCGGTGATCCGCGGCAGCAGCTCATTCCGTCTCGATCGGCTGGCGTTGTACCTCTCGGACGAGGGGCCCGAGGAATACTTCGTGGAGGGCCTTGGTCGTCAGCCGGCCCCGTTCGAGCTGCGCTGGCTGGCAGATGCCCTGCTCGAGGAGATTCTCGGCGAGATCGCCCCACCGCCCGACGGCTACCGCGATTACCCGCAGTACATCCGCGATGTGTTTGACGTCCAGGACAACCGCACGCGGGCCAATCGCCACTACTTCTCCGCGATGCGGCAACTCGGGGAGTGCTGGGGCACGCTCCTCGCGATGCGGGGCTTTTCGGACGGGGAATCGTTCGTGCAGCGGAACGTGGGGCTCAGGAGCGCCTGGCGCGACGGCGACTGGCGCGTCCGCCTGATCATCCAGGACCACGACGACCTGACCGTGGCCGGCATCGGTCCTCGCTACATTTCGCCATGGCGCGAAGTCTCCGGCATGCAGCGCGACGAGATCCACATCCTGGGCGGGTCGAACGGCAGGGCGACCATACCGGGAGACGCCGGCGCGTTACGTGAGATCTACCGGGTCGGCGACGACGTTGCGGACGCCGGCCTCGGGGCGCTGAAAGCGATGGCCAGGGCGGCCTACGATCGCGGCCAGGCGGAACTCGCCGTCAATCGCGAGCTCCAAGAGGTCTTTCCTCAGGGATTCCTCGACGCACGGCGCGACTACTACGAGCTCGTGGCGCGCTTTCTCGAAGCGGATCTTGCCGATCTGGACCCGTGGGTGGAGGATGCCAGAGCGTATCTCCGGGCGAAAGGCTACGGCGAGGAGCACATCGCGACCTACACGAAGTCCATCTACCATTTCCGGATCTTCCTGGACCGGATGCGGTTCATCTATTCCAGGTAGCATCGTTTCAACCGCTCGTACAAACAGGTTGCGTCGTACCGCGCGTCCTTGTCCTGGCCCGATCGGCGCCACAACTCGTTCCACAGGTGGATCGCGCGCGTCTCCGGCGGGAATTGCCACGCCAGCGATGGTTCGAGCACCCGGCGCCAGGCGGAGAAGTGCACCGGGCAGAACACCGGCCACGGCTGCACATGCGGCGAGAGCGCGTGCGCGGCGACGGCCTGGCCGAGCAGCGCGGGACCGGACTGGCTCCATTTCAGCGCGGCGGTATCCATCCGCTCACACGCGCGCCACGCGTACTCGAGGACGGCGCTGCCCGCCGGCGCTTTGATGGCGCCGACATTCACGAGCTGCCGCTGCTCGAGGCGGCCCTCGCTCGAAAACACGTAGTCGTCTTGAAAATCGAACCGCCTGAGGCACACCATGTCGGCGTCGACGAACCAGCCACCCTTCTCCAGCAGCAGCTTGTAGCGGAAGAAATTCGCAAAGCCGGCGTAGGTCCTGTGCTCCCGATAGGTGAAGATGCGCGACGCCGGGATGACGCGGCTGGCGTCCATCAGGATGGTGCCGGGCGGAACGCCATCGACGTCTTCGTAGACGTACAGCACGAACTGGTGGCCGTGAGCCTGGAACGAACGGATCGACAGTTGTTCCATGATCGAAAGACGGCCGCCGATCCAGAGGCTTTGGATGACGTCGGGCATGTGACCTGAGGCGATGCGGCGTGGATTGTAGCGTGTCAAGGATCCGAGACCGATGACTTTCAGGACCAGCTTCCACTGGGGAACTCCCGCAGATCGCACGTGGGGCGAGCCGGCTCGGTTCGCCGATGTCTGCAGGCGCGCGGTCGCAGCCGGGTTCGCGTCGGTCGACGTACCCGAGGCAGGCAGCATGGCCGATGCGATCGGCTTGGTGGCTGCAGCGGCCACTGCGATCGGCGAGCTCAGGTTCAGGCTCACGCATCCGGGGCCGGCGTCGCTCGGCGAGGCGCTAGCCCAGGCGACAGTGCAGGACGCGTGCGCCGCGCTTGCCGAGCGGCTGATCCTGCACGTAAAGACGGACGGTGACGAGAGCGATGTCGCTGATGCGGTGGCGATGTTGGAGTCATGTCGCCGGCGGTTCGCCGATTCGGCGTGTCCGGAAGTGAACGTGGAAGGCGAGTCGGCGGAGGCCGCGTTGCTTGCGATCAAGCAGGCAGACCGGCTGTGGCGACGACCCGCGAGACCGACCATGGTCGAGGGCGACGCGCGGCCCGTGCTGCATTTTGGCACCCAGGTCGGGCTGGTCACCTCGATGGTGGCGCGGGAGACGACGAGCGAAGCGCTGGCTGCCGCGGCGGCTCTGCTCCCTGAGGCCGATTTCGCCAGCGACGCGCCCTGGGCCACGGATTGCGTGTGGGCGACCGATCGAGCGACCGTGCTCGTCGGCTCGTTCGACGAGCTCGCCGGCACAATCCAGCGCTACGAGCGCAGAGGGATATCAGGCTTTCTGATCAGGGGCTGGGGCGTGCAAGAGGTCGATGACCGCGAGATGGCGATCATCGGCTCCGGCATTCTGCCGCTCATCCGGCGACGCGAATAGCGGCCGACCGGCGATCAGCCTGCCATGGCGTCCGCAAGCCGCGTACGCCTTGCGGGTGAGCCGCTCGTATCGCGGCCGGCGCTGAATGAGCGCCGCGTTACGCTCCCGCTCCTCCGCGAACGGGTCGCCGATCGTGTAGTCGACGATCTTGTTGTAGATCATGATGGGCGCGTCGATGTGGTGCGCGCGCGGCGTGCCACTCAGCTCGAGCAGCGGGATCATCACCAGCTTGTCTTCCGACACCCGCACGTACTCGCCGGCGTCGTTCCGCAGGTCGTCGTCTCGCACGTGATCCCACAGCCATCGCTTCCAGGTGCGCACGGCCGTCCCCAGGAAGGGATGGCCGCGAAAGTCCACCGTTCCCTCCGGGTAGGCCGGCCAGCGCCCGTTCGGCTTGCCATTTGGCGCGAGCTTGACCGACAGCCAGCTCCCGTATGTGACCCAGCAGTCGAACTGCTCGTAGGCGTCGGCGATGATCTCCAGCGAATCGTCCCTGGCGAACCAGTCGTCGCCATCGAGCGACACGATCACGTCTTCGGGTGCAGCACCGCACCGGCGAACGGCGGCCACGAGGTTGCCCATCGAGTAGCGCCGGGTGTGATTGGCGCGGACGTGGATGCGAGGGTCGCCGGCCGCGGCAAGCACCGCGCGCGCAGAGGTGTCATCGCCGCAGGGATCAACGGTCACGTACGCGTCCCAGTTCGCGAACGTCTGGGCGCGCACCGATGCGAGGCATCGCCCGATGAAGTCGCGGCACGCCCCGCAATTGATGATGATTTTGAACGTCACTCCGGCTACCGGCCGCTTGAACGTCCACGCATGATATCGCGGCTCAGTCGAGATCGGAGACGCGGTAGAAATGATCCCGGCTGCGGTAGGCGCTTCGGCCGCCGCCGTCGAGACACGTCGCGAACGTGTCGATCGCCAGCAGACCTTTGTTCAGATACGCGGCGAGGACGAGACGCTGAGACGACGACTGCGATTCGGCAAGGAAGCCGGCGGCCGCACCGCCGTGCACACCGTCACCGAACGCCGTCCCCTGAATCGGCAGCACGTCGGCCGTCCGGCCGGGATGGGCCGCTGACCGGCCGGCGCGCAACGTGATCGCGAGATCGCGCCCCTCGCCGCCGACGGTGATTTCGACGAATCCGGGCGTCGCGCGGTCGCAGCTGCGAAACCGACCGGTGATCGGTGCTGTGTCGATGCGGGGGACTGTCCTCCCGGTCGGACGATCGAGCCCCCGGCTGATTCCACCTGACACCGTCCCCGCCGCTCTGTACCGGCCACCATCGCGGAACCGGCGATACAGAAACTCACGCGTGAAGTAATCGGCGCGGCCGCTGCCATCCTTCCACTGGTTGAAGGTGCAGAGGATGATGATGCCGTTCTTCACGAAAAACGTGAGCGTGGTGTCGAGAAAGCCAAAATCGTACCGGGCGGTGGCGCCAATCGCGACCGTCCCATTGACGCCGGCCGCATGAGTCATGACCTCCACCTCGCCCCAATCGCGCGGGCCGGCGGTGTCAACACCCGCGGCGCGCAGCGCGCAGACGCCGTCGCATTGCGCGATGTCCATCGCCTCGACACTCATGGTATGGCGATCGGCGGCAACCCAAAGGCCGGACAGCGTCGAGGCATCGAGTCGCCGATGGTGGTTGCCGTTCATCGCGGACTCCACGGCCGGCAGAAGAACTCTCGCACCAGGTGATCGCGGCGCTCGTCGTGGCAGCGGATATGGCAATCGAGGACCAGGATGCCGCGAGTGCAGTAGCTGGTGACGATCGCCTCACTGCCGGCGGCGGTCGGGCGCGAGGTAAAGCCGATCGGCGTCGCGTCGTCTCCGGCAACAGCAAAGGGGACACTGGGCGACCAGCGATCTGCAGGCGCTCCGGGTGAGTCGCTCGACCATTGCAGGCAGACGCCGGCGGCGGCCGACAGGGTCACGCGGCGCACGTCCGGCGATGTGCCATTGACGTTGTCCCAATCTCCCGCGAGCAGCGTGAGATTCAGCGGCGCCGGTGGATCTCCCGGGCTGACGCCTGTATAGCGCGCACGTTCGGTCCGTCGCTCATCGCCATATCCGCGGGCGTGCTGGTCGCGTTGTCGTTCGTGATCGCACCGGTGGAACAGCTCGCGGGCATAGTGCGGGACGCGCGCGTCTCGCGGGCCTGGGGTAATGAATGCGTCGAGTACCAGGATCCCGCCCTTCAAATAGAAGGTGAGGAGCGCCGAGAGATCGCCCGATCGGATCGCCGCGGTCATGGCCGACGCTGCACCGTCGCCGACGGGGTCCGGGCCATAACCGTGAGCCTCGACCTCAGCGAGCGGCACCACGCCGTCGGCAGCCGCCGCGTAGGCAGTGAGCGTCAGCGTGCCGTCCGCCGGTTCGCGAACATCGAGTCGTACGAGCCCGGTGGTCGCCTCGTCGGTGGCGGTCCACAGGCCGCGCAGCGGTGCCGAGTCCACTGGCGTCTTGGCCATCGGCAAACCTATCGCCTCTAGGCCTGGGCCGGCCCGAAGGACACCAGGCGTGCGCGCACCGCCCGCTCGATCCGGTTCGCCACCTCGACAAAGACGTCGAGCGGAGCCCCGCTCGGATCGGGAATGTCAGCATCCGGCTCGAGCAGGTGAATCTTCGCGCGCGCGTCCGGGCAGAGCTCGATGGTTGCGAGCCGCTGGCTCGCCGTCATGCAGTAGACGGCGTCGGCCGACGCGATCATCTCGGCGGTCACCGGGGTCGCGGTGTGGCGGAACCCCGAAATCCCGAGGGTCGCCAGTGCCTGGCCGGCATGACCGGAGAGCGGCGCGCCGCTTTCAGCCGTGAGGCCCGCGCTCATTGCGCGTATTGGAGCGCCGGCCATTGACTCGAACGGGATCTGAAGCCGCTGCGCGATCGCCGAATTGCAGATCGCCTGCGCCATTGGAGAGCGGCTGGTGTTGCCGCCGCACACGAACAACACGATTCGCTGCGCCACGACAAGACCCATTGGCGCCGAGGTCCATCGTCGCGACGTCGCAAGCAGCGTCATCGCCGCGAAGACGATCGCGGTGGCGAGGAGCTGCCGATCGCTCACCGCAGCCGCCCCCGCAAGAAACGTCAGTGCATATGAAGCCACGACGCCGGAGAGCAGGCTCGATCCGCGATTCACCACCAGGCAGAAGGTGTTTTCGGAGCACTCCAGGTAGATGAGCGTGCCGAACAGCGCCAGCGTTCCGTAGCAGACTCCCACCAGCAGCGCCGGCGCGCCGGAAGAACCGGTGAGCGCCGCCGCGAAGCCACGCCGGAGCTCCAGCGCGAAGTCCCCGGTGCCCAGCACCGCGACCAGCGCCGGAAGGGTCACCAGCGTGGCCATGGCGACCATGTTCTCCTCCACGAAGAAGCGGCGATTCACCGCCGCGTCTTCGCTCTTGGCGTCGTACGACATCTGCCGCAGCCTGACGATGTAGCCGCCCAGGTAGGCCGCGAGGTTCAGCGCGGCGGCGAACGTCAATTGATAGCTGCCGACCTCGGAAAACGCGACACCCAGCGCCAGGAAGCTCAGGCCGAGCGCCGTCCAGGCGTCCCAGTGCACGCGCCGGCGGCTCATGCGATCGACGATCGGCGCCAGCGCGAGGACGCCGCCGCGCATCAGGAGCAGCGCGAGCACGATCGAGATCCCCGGGAACGAGTAGGCGATCGTCGTGGTCCAGATGATCACGGCGAACGACAGTCCTGCAATCACCGTCGTGCGCCGCGGCACCGGCACGGTGACGCCGAGGACCTCTCGTGTGCCGGCGTACTTCCACCACCCGAGCATCCAGATCGTCGCCGTCATCGTGATGGCCGTGGCGAGCGCGGCCCCGGGCAGCAGCGCGATTGCGGACAAGGGCCGGCCCAGCTGGTCGCTGGTAGTAATGGTCCTTACGAGGGCACTGTAGAGGATGTAGGAACCGAAGTAGCCGAACGCCAGCCACCACACCGCCACGCTGGCACCGACCGGGATCATCGCTCGGAGCCTCCGCCGGTCGACGTGAAGAAGGACTGGTCGAAGGGACGGCCGAGCACCGAACGGCCGATCGTCGCGATGATGTGGTCCGCGTTGTCGTGGCGGATGTAGAACGACAGATCGCGGTAGATTCGCTCGAGCGCGCTCGGCCGGTTCATCGATCGCGCGCCGCACGCGCGTATGCCGTGCTTGACGGTTTCTTCGGCGAGCATCTCGATCAGCCACCGGGCGCGGTTGCCGGCCAGCTTCGCCGCGTCGTAGTCGCGCGTCTCCCACAGGCGCGCGACGTGGCGCAGCCACAGGTACCCGGTCTCGACGCTGACGGCCATCTGCCCGACGTGCTGCTGCACGAACGGGTCGTCGCCCTTGCGCTGGCGGCCGAGAAAATCGACGGTGAACTGGTAGGCGGCCTCGGCCGCTCCGAGAAAGCTCGCGGCGTAATGCGGCGTGAAGCAGGTCTGCCATCCTTCGCTGAGGTACTGGCCAGGCCGGCCGATGACGTTCTCGCTCGGGATGAACGTCCGCTCGAAGCGCGCGAGATGGCTGACCGTCGCGCGCATCCCGATCGGATTCCACCACGAGGCATCGAACGAGACACTCCGATCCGACAGATCGCAGGCCATCATCATCACATCGTCGGGCGAGGCCGCGTGCCGCGCGCCCCCGGGCCCTGAGCGGTTGACCAGGAGGATCGCCCACTGCGCTCCGCCGGCGCTCGTCGAGAACACCTTGGTGCCGTCGACGATGAACCCGCCCGACACCGGCTCCACGGTGGTGCCGAACCGGACGGTCTCACCTGGCGCTGGTGCCTGCGGCTCGCCACTCCAGGCCACCCATTTGTCGCCACGCTTCACGACGCCGTCGAACCACCGAACCTTCTGATCCTCGGTTGCGAGGCCGTCGATCAGCACCAGCGAGTTCACGTGCCCTTCCCAGCACCGCGCCAGCGACAGATCGGCCTTGGCCAGCTCCCGCGTCATCATCCACAGCGTAAAGACGTTGTCGCGATAGGGTCCGAGGCCGAGGCCGCCGTACTCGGCCGGGACAGCGGCCGCGTGCAGGCCGGCGTCAAAGAGGTCGTCGAAGTCCTCAGCCGGAAACGTCGCGGTGCGGTCGTACTCGGCTGCGCGGGCGGCGAACCGTCCGGCTGACAGCGACGACACACGTTCGACGAGATCCCGCGCCTCGGGAGACAGTCCGAGATCGATCATGGCCGGTGTCCCTCATGCCTGGCGGCAGATTGGTGTGGTCTGCGATCTGTGGCAGTCATTGTTCGACGTGTTACTGGCGCACGGGTACGGCCACCGCGGCAGCGTCCAGTCCCAGCACATGGCGCGCTCCTGTTTCAGGCATGCCGCGGCCGATCATCAGCTCGAATTGCCGCCGCACCTGACTCAGGAGCACTTCGCGGCCGTCGATGCCAACGCGCCCCAGGGCCCGCGTGCGTGTCATCAGCGACGTGGGATGGTCCCCGTAAACCTGATCGACGACGACCGCGTCTTCGCTCAGCCCCTCGATCGCGAACGGGAGATCGTTCTGCGTCGAACCGACGGGCGTCGCGTTCACGACCAGCGAATAGCCGCGCACCGAGAACTCCGACAGCGGCACGAACGACATGCCCAGGAGTTGGGTCGCGCGCCGGCCGCGCTCGAGGCCGCGATTCACCAGGGTCACGGTCGCCCCCGCCATGGCCAGTGACGCGGCGACGGCGCGCCCCGAGCCGCCGCAGCCCACCACGGCGGCCTGGCGCGCCGGGCTGATTCGGCGCGCGCGCAGGAGCGGCAGCACGCTTTCGGAGTCGGTCGTGTCGGCGATCCAGCCGCGCGGCGTGCGGTGCAGCAGGTTGCTCGATCCCGCGCGACGGGCCATCGCGCTCACCTCGACCGCACGGCCGAGCGCCTCTTCCTTGAATGGCGACGCGACCGTCAGTCCATCAATCGAGAACCCCGCACTGGCAAGCTCATCTGCCTCGACCATCCGCGACCAGAAGCGGGCGAACGAGTCCACGGGGAACGAGAGGAAGAGTGCGGGAATCCCGAGCGCGCGGTACGCGGCGTTGTGGAGCTGTGGCGACAGCGAGTGATAGACGTGCTCACCGACGATGCCGAAGATGTGGGTCACCGGATCGAGCCTCGGAAGACCGTAATGCTCGATGAACCGGTAGACGCTCGGCTCAGCCGAATCGGGCTCCTCCCTGTCGATACCGCCAAACACGATCGGCGACCCCAGACGTGGCGCGAGCAAACGCGTCCAGCAGGCGTGAGGAGCGTCGGCGTAGGCGATCGTGTCCGAGCGGCGGAGGCCGGCGAGAAAGGTGAGCGACTCGAGCTCGTCTCCCGGCCGTTCGACGGTGGAGACGAAGCGATACAGACGAGCAGGCGTTTCCGAGAACGCGCGGAACCGCGACGTCAGCGACGACGCTGGACATGCGGCACCATGCCACGAAATAACGCGGCGATGCGCCGGGATGGCGCACAGGATTTCGCGGGTGAGATCGCGCTCACCCTCGAGCTCCACGAGATCGTGCGCAGCGGCGGCCCTGATCAAGCGATCGCGGCGGTCCGACTCGGACTGGCGCCCGGCACCAGCGCTCGCGGCGCTCCGCAGCGAATAGAGCAGCGTTCCAGAGAAACGTGCACGCAGCCAGTCGGGATCGAGGTCGCCTGCGAGATCGGCGCGGAGCTCCAGACAGTTCACGTCCGTCGGGAGTGACGCCAGTTCGGCGCCTCCGGCGGATGGCATCCTCGACAGGATTGCCGCGATCGTGGCGCGCGAATGCGCACGCAGGTCCACTTCCGATTGCCCTTCGACTGAAGGCTGGCTCTCGCGGAGCGTGGATTCTATCAGGCAGTTCACAACGGAAAGCAACGATATTGCGCGCGCGTGCGGATACGCACACGTTCAGCCGCAAGGTCAGCTGTGCTCGATGAAAGGTGTGAACGATGAGCTGCGTCACTCGGTCGCGAGCGCCTTCACAGGGTCGACCTTCGACACGCGGCTCGCCGGCAGCAACGTGGCCACAAGGCTGACGGCGATCAGCATCATGACGACGCCGGCGAACACGGTGACGTCACGCGGGCTGACTTTATAGAGCAACGGCCGCAGCGCGCCCGATGCGACGAGCGCCAGCGCCAGGCCGAGGACGACGCCGATCGCGAGCTGGATGACGCTGCGGCGCATGACCAGCGCGATCAACTGTCCCTTCCGTGCGCCGAGCGCGGAACGCACGCCCATCTCGCGCGTGCGCTGGGTGACCGCGAACGACATCACACCGTACAACCCCGCCGCGGCGAGCAGCAATGCACAGATGCCGAACGTCATGAAGAACGTGCCGAACGTGGTGTAGAACCACGTCTGCCGATCGATGACGCGGCGCATCGGGTTGATGTCGAAGATGGCGAGGTTCGGATCCAGCGACGTGACGGCGGAGCGCACCAGCGGCGCCAGTGCCGCGGCGTCGCCGCTCGACCGAACGGCAATCCGGACGCCGTTTGCCACGTCGCTCTGCGCGATCGGGATGTAGTAACCAATCGGGCTCGCACCGTTATTGCCGATGCCTTCCATCAGCAGGTCGGGCACGACCCCGACGACCGTCAACCACGGCTCCCTGTTGCCAGGGCGAGTGCGCCTGAACTGGCGGCCAAGAGGATCGCCGCCGGGAAAGTGCGCGCGCGCGAACGACTCGTTCACGATCGCCACGGGCTGACCGGTGGCGGTGTCGGCGGTGCTGAACTCGCGACCGCTCACGAGGCTCGTCTGAAACGTCTCGAAGTACCCGGGCGTCACGATCCCTTCACGCGCGAGCGGGTGATCGCTCTCGTGCGAATAGGCCTTGCCGGCGATTTGCACCGGGATGCTGCCATTGCCTGCCGCCGGGAGACCATCCGAGAGCGTCGCCGCCGCGACACCCGGCACCGCTCGCAGCCTTGGCAGCAACTGTTCGAAGAACCGGATGCTGGCCGCGGAGTCCCGATAGTCGGAGCGGGGCAGATCGACACGCGCCGTCAACACCGGATCGATGGCAAACGGCATGGGAAGCGTCCGCAGTTGCGTCACGCTCTTGATCATGAGGCCGGCGGCGATGAGCAGGCCGCACGACACGGCGAGCTCGGCGACGACGAGCGCACTGCTGAAGCGGCCGAAGCTCCCGCTCGTCGAGGAGCGGCTGTCGTCCTTGAGGGCCGCGCCCGCGTTCACCCGTGCCGCGTGGAGTGCCGGCAGCCCGCCGGCCACCAGGCTCGAGAGCACGATCAGGCCCAGCACGAACAGCATGATCCGGTGATCGAGATCGAACCTGATCCAGAAAGGAGGCGGGTTGTTCGACAGCGTCGACGTGAACCAGCGCATGCCGAACACGCTGAGCAACACACCGATCGATGCGCCGGCGGAGGCGAGGACGACCACTTCGGTCAGGTGCTGGCGGATGATGCGGCCGCGCGCGGCCCCGAGCGCCATGCGGACCGCGACCTCTTTCCGCCGGAGCGACGCGCGTGCGACCAGCAGGTTCGACACGTTGACACACGCGATGAGCAGCACGCCGATGCCCGCGCCGAGCATCGTGAACAGCATCGCGTAAATCTCCGCGTTGAACAGCGACTCCGTGTACGGCACCGCTCCCGCGCCGATGCCGCGATTGCTGGCCGGAAACTCCTGCTCGAGTTGCGCCGCGATCGCGGCGAGCTGCGTGCTCGCCTCGACCGCCGTGCTGCCCCGCTTGAGAAGCCCGACGGCCTGGTACCGCGGCCCCTGCCCTCGCGGCGTGGCCAGCGGGTCGATCCTGAGCGGCACCCACAGCGATTCCCGAATCGGAAACGCGAACTCCGGCGGCATGACGCCGATGACGGTCAACTGGACGCCATTCGCGCGAATCGTTCGCCCGACGATGTCGGGAGCGCTGCCGTAGCGATCGCGCCAGAGCCCGTGCCCCAGGAGCACGACGGTGCTGGCGCCAGGCTGGTCATCCCCGTCCTCGAAGCCGCGCCCGAGCAACGGCTTGACGCCGAGCGCACGGTAGGCCGCAAGCGTCAGTTGTGCTCCCGGGAATCGCTCGGGATGCCCGTCTTCGAGCGACAGGTTGTAAGGCGCTGAACTATACGCGCCGATGAACTCGAACGAGGTTTGGCGGGACTCGATCACGGCGAGGTCCTGGACCGCGATCGGCAGCCGCGGCTGCTCCTGCGCCGGGTTGGACGAGTAGACCGCGACGATCCGGTCCGCCTCCGGAAACGGCAGCCCCTTGAACAGGCCGCCGTTCACGACGCAGAAGACCGTCGTGCTCAACCCGATGCCGACGCCAAGCGTGAGAATCGCGCCCAGTGACAGAGTCGGATACCGGAACAGCATCCGGACGCCCGACGCGAGATCCCCGAAAAGTCGGTCCATGGCTGGCACAGCCTCAGTTCGTTCTTGCCGCGCGGGTGCGGCCGAGGAGCTGCCGCATCTCGGCGAGCACGCCGGCGTAGAACGAGCTCCCGGCGAGATTGCGCAGCTCGCCGGGGTCGTTGATCTCGTCGAACAGCTCCTCACCAGCCTGCCCATCGTCCCAACTGATGTACCGATACATCTCCGTGCGGACGGTGTAGCCGATGTTGGCGGGCGACCCGGCCTGCGGTGGCGGGCCCGCGCCTCTGGCGCCTCCCCGGCCGGCAGTCAAGACCCTGCGCACCTGACTCAGCGCGGGATGGTCCCATTCGGCATCCGCTTTCGCGAGCAGCGGCCGAAGCGATCGTCCCTGGAGTCCCGAGGGTGGCGCGATTCCGGCCAGCGCCGCGAGCGTCGGATAGATGTCGAGCAGCTCGACGATCCGCCGCGACGCACCGCCCTGGGCGGTCACGCCCGGGCCCGCGATCATCAGCGGCGTGCGGGTGGAACGTTCGAACAGGCTCTGTTTCATCCAGAGGCCGCCGTGATCGCCGAGGTGATACCCGTGGTCGCTCATGAACACGACAATCGTGTTCTGCCGCAGCTTCAACCGCTCGAGTGCGTCCAGCAGCCGCCCGACCTGCGCGTCCATGAAGCTGATGGCCGCGTAGTAGGCGCGGATCGCGTCGCGCTGCTCCTGGTCAGGCACATCCCACGAGATGCCGCGTGATGCCGTCGGGGACTGCCTCAGCAGGAGCTCCGAGTACTCGCCGGTCGGAACGCGATTGAGCGACGAATAGAGATCGAAGTATTTCTGCGGGGCGATGTAGGGGCAATGCGGCCGATAGAAGCCGGCGGCGATGAAGAAAGGACCGCCCTTGTGTTCTTCGATCAGCTTGATCGTCTCGGTCGCCACCTTGCCGTCGGTATGCGCCTCATCGGGAGCGGGAGACGCATAGTAGGACAGCGACGAGCCGAGCGCACGCGACGGGCCGGCGAACGTCAGCTTTGGTTCCTCGTCCTTGTCGACGCCGCGCGGATTGACGAAGCTGTTCCAGGACGGCTTGTCGTCGAGACCGCTCGTGCCGATGTCGCCAGGATTGCCGTAGTGGTAGATCTTTCCGACGCGGGCCGCAAAGTAGCCTGCGCGCTGAAACATCTGCGGCAGCGTGATGGCGTCGGGCACATTCGCGCGGAAATGAGTTGTCAGGTCGTAGACCCGGATCGTGTCGGGGCGGAGTCCGGTCATGAACGACGCGCGGCTCGGGTTGCACAGGGCATATTGGGTATACGCCCGCTCGAAGCGCACGCTCCTGGCCGCCAGCCGGTCGATGTTCGGCGTCCGCACGATCGGATGGCCCCACGCGCCCATGTCGTCATTGAGGTCGTCCGCGATGATGAACAGCACGTTCGGGCGCGCCGCCTGCCCGCCCCGTTGCGCCCGAACAACGCTCGAGCCGCCGCTGGTGCTCCAGGCGATCAGGACGAACACGCCGATGGTCATCGCAGTCCGTCGAGTCATTTTTTTCGTCCTCCGGACGTGAATCGCTGGCGGGAGTACGCCGTCAGCCGATAATTCCTGGCGCATGCCTCGACAACGCGTTCCTCGCCGAGGACAACGCCCGACCACCGGTAGCGGGCAACCGGCAAAGACCCGACGCGTCCGGCGGTTCGCCGCGGCGGGCATTGCCCTCATCGCCGGGGTAATCGTATGGCAATTGGTGCCGTGGCGGAGCATCCGGTATTCCGATGGGCCGTCACAGGACTCCGGAGCCGGTCCGCCGAAATCGGCTGAGGCCTCCTACGTCGGCGCCGAGACGTGCGCGGGCTGTCATCAGGACGCCTTCAAGGCGTGGCGGGCATCCCAGCATCGTGAGGCGATGCAGCCGGCAGACGCCACGAGCGTGAAGGGGCGGTTCGACGACGCGCAGTTCCGGTACGACGACGTCGTCTCGAGGTTCTTTCAGCGGGACGGCCGATACTGGGTGCGCACCGACGGACCTGACGGCAAGCTGGCCGACTTCGAGATCAAGTACACGTTCGGGGTCGATCCCCTGCAGCAGTATTTGATTGAGCTGCCCGGAGGGCGCATCCAGGCGCTCTCGATTGCCTGGGACACCCGGCCGAAGAGCGCGGGCGGCCAGCGCTGGTTCCATCTCTACCCGGGCGAACACATCAGGCACGGAGACGAGTTGCACTGGACCGGGCGTCAGCAGAACTGGAACTTCATGTGCGCGGACTGCCACTCGACGAATTTGCGGAAGAACTACGACCTGGCGAATGACACCTTCAAGACGACCTGGAGCGAGATGAATGTCTCCTGCGAGGCGTGTCACGGACCGGGATCGCGGCACCTGAACTGGGCGCAGCAAGCGACGTCTCCCTCCACCGCAGGTACTGACAACGGCCTGACCGTGCATCTCACCGAGCGGCGGAACGTGGCGTGGACCATCGACCAGGCCACGCTCAAACCAGTACGCACCACGCCAAGGTCCACGTCGGCAGAGATCGGCACGTGTATGCCGTGTCACTCCCGCCGGGCACAGATCGCCGATGGCTATGCCGCGGGGGCGCCGCTCCTCGACTTCTACGAACCCGCGACGCTGGAGCCCAGGCTGTATTACCCGGACGGCCAGCAGCGCGAGGAGGTCTATACCCATGGCTCGTTCGTTCAGAGCCGGATGGCGCATGCGGGGGTCACGTGCAGCGACTGTCACGAGCCGCATTCGGCAGCGCTTCGGGCCCCGGCCAACACGCTCTGCACGCGATGCCACGCCTCCTCGCGGTACGACGCGCCAACCCACCATCATCACAGGCCGGCGAGCGCGGGCACTGCGTGCGTCGAGTGCCATATGCCGACGCGCACCTACATGCAGGTCGACCCCAGGCGCGACCACAGCCTGCGTGTACCGCGGCCGGATCTCACGATCACGACCGGCGTGCCCAACGCCTGCACCGGATGTCACGCGAATCGACCGGCGACCTGGGCGGCTGCCGCGATAAGAGGATGGCTGGGGCGTGATGCGACAGGATTCCAGGATTTCGCCACCGCGTTTTACGACGCCGACCAACGGCGGCCCGGCGCGGGGACATCTCTCTCTGCCATCGCCTCGTCCGCAACCGAAACGTCAATCGTCCGAGCGTCCGCGATCGAGCGCCTCGGCGAGCTCGGCGCCGCCGCGCCGAACCTCACGACTCTCCTGCGGGACGCGGATCCGCTCATTCGAAGGAGCGCCGTACGAGTGGTCGAACAGGCCCCGCGCCCGGAGTGGACACCCCTCCTGGTGCCACTGTTGGCGGACCCGGCGCGGTCGGTGAGACTCGCGGCAGCTCGTGTGCTGGCGCCCGCGGCAACACAATTGACCGGCAGCGATCTCGGGGCGTTCCAACGCGCCTCGGCCGAGGCCCTGGCCGTCGCGCGCTTCAGCGCGGATCGTCCGGAATCGCGCGTCGCGGTCGGCGTATTCCTGTCCGACCTGGGGCGGACGAGCGAGGCGGAGAGCGAGTACCGTGCGGCGATCCGGCTCGGTCCGGACTTCCCTCCTGGCTACGTCAACCTGGCCGAGCTGCTGCGGAGATCCAGGACCGAACAGGAGGCGGAACAAGTACTGCGTGAAGGAATCGCACGCATTCCGCAGAGCGCGGAGCTGCACTACGCGCTCGGCCTCTCGCTGACCCGATCGAATCGGCCAACCGAGGCCACCGCCGCGCTGAAGACGGCCAGCGATTTTGCGCCAGACATCTCAGCATTCAGCTACGCCTATGCCCTGGCGCTCAACAAGACCGGGCAGTCGGCGCCCGCGATTCGCGTGCTCCTTTCGGCGCTGGCACGGCATCCACGCGATCGAGACATCCTCTTTGCGCTCGCGGCTTTCGAACGCGATGCCGGCGAGCTTGCGGCGGCGCGCCAGCATGCGAGGCAACTCGTCGAACGCGACCCCAGCGACGGCGAGGCACGCGCGCTCGAGGAGAGTCTTCGCGAGCGCAGGTGACACACACAGCCATTGCCAAGATTGCCAAAATTTCAAAAATTGCCAAGATTGACAACATTCTGGGGCAACTTCGGCAAACGGCGGACCTCCCCACAAGCCCGAAACATCGAGCTGCTACGAGCATTTTCAATCTTGGCACTTTTGGCAATCTTGGCAATTTTGGCAATGGAGTGAATGGGGTACTCTGGCTCCGGGGTGCCAATGGACACATCGGATCCGCCGGTGACGCCGCTCGACGTCACCGTCTCCCGTCCTGAACGCGTTTTTCCGACGCTCACGCCGAAACAGATCGCCCGGATTGCGGCCCATGGGCAACGCCGATCGACAAGGCACGGCGAGGTCCTGGTCGAGGTCGGCGACCGGGCGGTGCCGTTCTTCGTCGTCGTGACCGGTGAAATCGAGGTGGTCAGGCCCGGCGCGACGGCCGGGACGGTGATCGTGAAGCATCAGGCCGGGCAGTTCTCCGGCGAGGGCAACATGATCACCGGACGACGGGCGATGTCGCGGCTGCGCATCAGCGAATCGGGCGAGGTCATCCAGCTCAACCGCGATCAGCTGCTCGCGGTCATCCAGACCGACGCGGAGCTGAGCGAAATCCTGATGCGGGCGTTCATCCTGCGACGTCTCGAATTGATCGCGCGGGACATGGGCGACGTCGTCGTGGTCGGCTCGATGCACTGCGCGGGCACGCTTCGGGTCAACGAGTTCCTGACCCGGAACGGCCACCCGTTTCACTACGTCGATCTCGACCGCGACCGCGACGCGCAGGAATTGCTCGATCGGTTCCACATCGGGGTCGGCGACGTTCCCGTCGTGATCTGCCGCGGCGATGCCGTGCTGCGGAACCCGACGAACGCACAGATTGCCGACTGTCTCGGCTTCAACGACGACATCGACAAGACGCGCGTGAGCGATCTCGTCATCGTCGGCGCCGGACCGGCAGGGCTTGCCGCGGCGGTTTACGGGGCGTCTGAAGGGCTGGATGTCCTGGTGCTCGAGTCGAACGTGCCCGGCGGTCAGGCCGGATCGAGCTCACGGATCGAGAACTACCTCGGCTTCCCCACGGGCATCTCGGGACTGGACCTCACCGGACGCGCCTACGCTCAGGCGCTGAAGTTCGGCGCACACGTCATGATCGCCAGGGGAGCCGCGCGGCTGGCCTGCGATGGCCAGCGATACACGGTTGATATCGGTGAGGGCCCCGCCATTCCGGCACGCGCGGTGATCATCGCAACCGGAGCGGAGTACCGGAAGCCCGCGCTCGAGAACCTGTCAAAATTCGAGGGCGCCGGCGTCTACTACGGCGCGACGCCGATGGAGGCCCAGCTCTGCGTCGGGCAGGACGTCGCGATCGTGGGTGGAGGGAATTCAGCCGGGCAGGCCGCCGTGTTCCTCGCGTCCATGGCGCGCCGAGTCCACATGCTGGTGCGTGGACCGGGGCTCGCCGAGACGATGTCGCGATACCTGATTCGCCGGATCGAGGAGAATCCCGCGATTGTCCTGCGCACGCACACCGAGATCGTCGCGCTCGACGGGGACGGCAGGCTCGAACGCGTCCGATGGCGCGACGATCAGACCGGCGAGATCGAGAGTCATGACATCGGCCACGTGTTCATGATGACAGGCGCGGTTCCCAACACCGGCTGGCT
>Ga0209382_10001026_pt1 | contig 45141 bp, 36 predicted proteins | sample SoiMetdeltSBSDD5_FD_187599 | JGI IMG/M metagenome (GOLD analysis project Ga0209382, IMG submission 187599) | Bulk soil microbial communities from a Populus tree surrounding site in Tennessee, USA - Soil MetaG P. deltoides SBSDD5 (SPAdes) (version 2) | ecosystem: Environmental > Terrestrial >...
TGGATCTCGTTTGTGAAATCCGTGGGCTCTAATTGCGTAGACGTCAGCCACAGGGTCAGCGTGTCATCACGCCTGGCAGGAGATGCGATGACAGAAACTCCACAGGCGCGGTCCAGCGGCTGTCGTCGTCGCTCGTCGCCACGACGACGAGGCGCGCAGACGGGACGACGAAGATCCACTGTCCCATCGCACCTGACGCGGCAATGATGTCTCGCCCGCCGTCGCTGGTGAGCCACCAGCCGTAGCCGTAGTCGAAGCTGTGTCCCGCCCAGTTGCGAACGCCGCGGGTGACGCGGCTGGTGAGCAGGCCGATCAACTCTGGTTGGATGATGGTGCGGCCTTGCCAGCGGCCCTGATCAAGGACCATGGCCCCGAGTTTCGCCATGTCGCGCGGCCGCAGATACAAACCGCCGCCGGCGTGGGGCAGCCCGTCGGGGAGCCCGCGCACCCAGGTGTCACCCGTGACGCCGAGCGGCGCGAAGAGGGCTTCGGCAGCGAACAGATCGAGCCGCCGGCCCGTGGCCGCACCCACCACGCCGCCGAGCAGGATCGTATTGCCGCTGATGTACTCCCATCGGGTGCCGGGTCCTTCCCGCATCGGCCAATCGAGCAGGAAGCGCAGCCAGTCGCAGCGGCACTCGTTCAGCCGCTGCAGCGGCGACCCTGAATAGATCGACTCGTCCCAGTCCAGGCCGCTCCGCATCGTGAGAAGGTCGCCGACGGTGAGGGCCTGTTTCCTCGTGTCCTCGGGAATCGGCTCATACTGAGGAAAATAACGCGTCACGCGATCCTGAAGTGACAGCTGGCCCGACTGGATCGCGAGGCCGGTGAGCAGTGCGGTGACACTCTTGGTGACCGACTGCAGCGTGTGAGAACGTTCGGCCGACCACCCGTTGAAGTACTCCTCGACAACGAGCCGATCGTCACGGACGACCAGCAGGCTGCCGATGCGGCCGTACTGTCCGGCGCGGGCCCGCTGCACGAGATCCATGATCCGCGTCACGTCGAGGCCCGCTTCCGCAGGCGTCGCGCTCGGCCAATCCTCGGTAAGCGCGAGGGGCGTCAGCGCGCCGGTGGCGTCCGGCCCCGTCGGAGACGATGACCCGCACGCGGGAACAATCGCGATGATGCCGGCCATCGTCGTCGCAGCGAGCAGCGTTCGAACGTGGCCAGCTCCCTGCATCGACGGCCCTCCTCGAAGACCCTGCCGTCCACATCGTCCGAGCGGCCCGTATCGAGCTGAGTGAGTAAGTGGCTACCGCCGCTGCGACTTCCGCCTAAAGGCGGAAGCCACGCGATTCTTCTGGGGCGACTCGTGGAAGGGCGAGCGCGATACTGATTCAGCGCTGGCTGCTTCGCCTCGACCCGCCGCGGGGCGTGTTCCAGAAGATGTGCCCGCCGCGGCTCGTCGCCGTCATGACGTCGAGGGCGCCGTCCTTGTTGAGATCCGCGAGCTGGATCATCGAACCGACGCCGGAGCGGTTGTTGATCAGCTCCGGGACGAAGTCCGCGCCACCGGGCGCCTTCGGGTTCCGGACGGTGCGATACCAATACAGGACCGGTGCGCCCTGCCCGTCGACGTCGGTGTAGCTGTCGAGGTGCGCCCAATGGCGCTTGCCGGTGATGATGTCAGGAATCCCATCGCTGTCGATGTCGCCAATCGTCAGCGCGTGCAGCTCCGAGAACGTGACGCCGCCGGCGTTCTGGCTGGCGAAGTCGTTCATGATGAGGTGCTCGACGAACGAGATCTTCCCCGCCGGGTCCCGCTTCTGTTCGTACCACGCCAGCCCGAACCCATGGGCCGCGAGCGCGGTCACGACATCCGGCAGCTTGTCGCCATTCACGTCGAAGACCTCGATGTTGCCGCCGGCGTTGCCGTTGCGCCCGAACGCACCCTGGTGGAACGTCCACGGTGTCTGGGTCGGACCCGCCGCGGGCTGCTCCCACCACCCGTGCGGTGCGATGATATCGACCTTGCCGTCGCCGCTGATGTCGCCGGCGCCGATGCCATGGATGCTGGATGGAACGCCGGGTTGCGAGACGGTGTAGGTCTTCCAGCTGCCCGTCGGATTCGCCGGATCCACGCTCACCCACTGCACGGAACTCGCGGCGCCGTAAGTGACATCCGGTTTCCCGTCCCCGTCGATGTCCTTGAACATGATCGATTCCGACGTGACCGGCGTCGTGAACACGGCGTACCGGGTCCAGCGCCGTGACTCGCCTTTCGGGTTCACGTACAGCACGGGCGTGCGTGACTCGACGACGAGGATGTCGTCCCAGCCGTCGCCGGTGTAGTCGAACGCGTAATTGACCATGGCCGGCGAGTAATCCTTCGCGGGGTTGTAGGGTTGTCCGGCGTACACCTCGCGCGACTCGGTGAATCCCGGCCCGAGGTAGTAGCGGTTACCGATCGTCACGTCGCCCACGCCGTCGTGGTTGAAATCGCCAGCCGCGGCTGACCAGCCAAGGTAGAAGTCCTCGAAGTGCTGGGCACGGAACCGCGACGCGGTCTGCTCGGCCGGCGTGATCCGGCGCGCGAGGTCCTTGATCGCGAGCTCCTTGAAGCGGACCTCGCCGCTCCCTCCGGCGTAGAGGGCGATCGGCCCGAAGTTTCCGGTGGCGCCGTCGATTGCGACGGCACTGCCGCGGCCGTTGACGTTGGACCGGAAGACGTCCGCGTCGACGAGCACTTCGACCCGATTCCAGTCGTTCGCCTTGAAGGAGGAATCCGGCGGCGGAGTGAACATCGAGACGAATCCGGATGGCCCCCCCGCTCCGCGACCACCACCACCGCGTCCGCCCGCGGCGCCGCGACCACCACCACCAGCGCCACCGGCCGGTGCCGCACTCGGTGGCGGAAGGGGCGGCGCGAAACGGGCCATGCTTCCGGCGTTGCGCGCCAGCGGCTCGCGATTGGTGATCTTCCCTTGAGCATCGACGGTCACCGCAGCCGTCGTCCGTTCATCGCCCGAGATCAGCGTGTAGACGCCGCGGGTTCCGTCCGCGCCTTTCTCCGATCGCACCATGACGCCGGCCGTGCAGGCGGCGGCGCAGCGATACAACGCGGCGAACTGCACGTCCTGGTACCCTTTGTCGAGCAGCAGCCAGCCCCCTTCGGGCGACGTCGGCGTGCCGACGATCTCGCCGTTTTCGGCCCGCCATGTCGCCTGTCCGACTTGCTGCGTGCCGGTGAGCGCCGACCCTTTGAAGGTCCAGTCGGGCGCGAACGTGCGGGCCGCCTGGCCGCCGAGATCGACGGACAGGACGACGGCCGTGAACGCCGTCAGAATGAATGCTGTGGTCTTTCGAGACATGGCTGCTCCCTCAACACCAACCGTGGGCTCCGACAAGGCCCGGAGGCGCGCCGCACCGTAACACGGCGACGGTGCCGAGGGCAACGAAGTTTCGAAAATAATTGTTTCTTCGATTATCGTCTCGATCGCTCGAACTTCCCCAGGATGCCGCAGGAGATCACATGAGATTGAGTCGTCAGCAGTTTCTCGCGACGCTCGGTGCGGTCGCCGCCGGGCCGCTCGACGCGCTCGCGCAGCAGACCCCTGGAAAGCCGGCGCCGCCGGCCGTCACGAAGAAGCCGCCGCAGCCGTCTGTTGCCAAGAAGGCGGCGGAGCAGGCGGCGATCGGCGCGACGGGAACGTTGTCCTTCGCCCAGAGCGGCGAGGATCTGATCGCGCAGTTCATCTTCCACTACCTGCAGGTCCCGAAGATTACCTACCTCGACGTCGGCGCCCACGACCCGGTCGCGATCAACAACACGTATTTCTTCTACCGTGCTGGTTTTCGGGGAGTGCTCGTCGAGCCGAACGTGGAAATGTGCAAGAAGCTGCGCGCAGTTCGTCCGCAGGATTCGACGCTCGAAGCCGGCATCGGTGTCACCGCGGCGCGCGAGGCTGACTACTATCTGATGACCGAGTCGGCCTGGAACACGTTCTCGAAGCAGGAGGCCGAGCACATGACCCGCGTGACCGGAGGCGGCATCAAGGTCGAGCGCGTCATCAAGATGCCGCTCCTCGAGATCAACGACGTCATGGCGAAACATTTCGGCGGTGCGCCGACGTTTCTCTCAATCGACGCCGAGGGTCTCCACCTGGCCATCCTGAAAACGATCGACTTCAAGCGGTTCCGCCCGGTTGTGATCTGCGTCGAGACGCTGATTGCGGGGACGAAACGGTATATTCCCGAAATCCCCGCGTTCCTGGAGACGCAGAAGTACGTCGTTCGCGGATCGACGTTCGTCAACACCCTGTTCGTCGACGGCAACCTGATCGGATAGTGGTTGTCGAGTGTCAAATCCCAAGCTCCAAGCTCCAAATCCCAACGCACGCCCACCTCCCAATCCCAAACCAACTTCCAACGGTTGGGAATTGGATTGGAAGTTGGCTTGGGATTTGGCGTTTGGGAGTGCGTTGGAGCTTGGGATTTGGAGCTTGGGATTTGACAGTGTTAAACGACCAGGACAGCCCACTAGTACTAGAATCCGACCGCGTCCGGTCCCTTGAGCCCGAGCTGCTGCCGCACGTCGGCGGGCGTGGCGATCTCGTAGCCGAGCGCCTCGATGATCGTGCGCACTTTCGTGACCTGCTCGGCGTTGGAGCTCGCCAGCTTCCCGGGGCCGATGAACAGCGAGTCTTCGAGGCCGACACGCACGGACCCCCCGAGCAGCACCGATTGCGCCGCGAATGGCATCTGATGACGGCCGGCCGCAAGCACTGACCACAAGTAGTCCGATCCGAACAGGCGGTCGGCGGTCTGCTTCATGAACATCAGGTTCGCGAGGTCGGGGCCGATGCCGCCGAGCACGCCGAAGATCAACTGGACGAAGAACGGAGGCTCGATCAGCTTGCGATCGAGAATGTGCGCCAGGTTGTAGAGATGGCCGACGTCGTAGCACTCGTGCTCGAACCGGCAGCCATGCTCTTTGCCGAGGACCGACAGGATCCTTGCGATGTCGCGAAACGTGTTCTTGAAGACGAAGTCTTCCGTCGAGCGGAGGTAGGGCTCCTCCCAGTCGTGCTTCCAGGACTGGTAGCGGTCCGCCAGCGGAAAGAGGCCGAAGTTCATGCTGCCCATGTTGAGCGAGCACATCTCGGGACGGAGCATCGCCGGGGCCCTGAGGCGATCGTCCACCGTCATGTTCAGGCCGCCGCCGGTGGTCACGTTGATGACCGCCTCGCAGCCGTCCTTGAGCCGTGGCAGGAATGCCAGGTACATCGCCGGATCCGGCGTCGGGCGCCCGTCTCGCGGATCCCGGGCATGCACGTGCAGAATGGCGGCGCCGGCCTTCGCTGCCGCGACCCCCTGTTCCGCGAGCATGTCCGGCGACACCGGCAGGGCAGGAGACATCGTGGGCGTATGAATGCCACCGGTGAGCGCGCACGAGATGATGACTTTGTCTTGACGTCGAGGCATGGTGTAGTCGAAGGTCAGAGTCTAACAAGTTCTTCAGCGCGGTAAAGGGGAAGGGCATGAAGGCGGTAACCGTCGAACCGGGACGAGTGGGGAGTGCCAGGCTGGAGGACGTGCCGGAACCCGGCCCGCGCGAGGGCTCGGTGCTCGTGGAAGCCGTCGCCGTCGGAGTGTGCGGGACGGACCTCGAGATCGTCGAGGGCAAGTATGGATGGAGCCCGCCGGGATCGGACCGTCTCGTGCTGGGCCACGAGTCCCTCGGCCGCGTGCTCGATCCGGGGCACGCGGTGGGGCTCGAAGCCGGTGATCTCGTCGTCGGAATCGTGCGGCGGCCTGATCCCGTTCCGTGTCCGAACTGCGCCGTCGGCGAATGGGACATGTGCCGGAACGGCCAGTACACCGAGCGGGGAATCAAGAGCCTTCACGGGTTCATGTCGGAACGGTGGCGCATCGAGCCCGAGTACGCGATGAAGGTCGATCGATCCTTCGGGATCCTGGGCGTCCTGCTCGAACCCGCGACGGTGGTCGCGAAGGCCTGGGAACAGGTCATTGCCGTCGGCCGCCGCGCCTTGTGGGAACCGCGAACGGTGCTCGTGACCGGCGCGGGCCCGATCGGCCTCCTCGCCGCCCTCATTGGCAAGCAGCACGGACTGGAGGTGCACGTCCTCGACCGGGTCCAGGCGGGCTTGAAGCCGGAACTGGTGCGGCAATTGGGCGCGACCTACCACTCTGGGGCGGTCGCGGACCTGGGCTTCGAACCGGATGTGGTGATCGAGTGCACCGGCGTCGGACAAGTGATTTCCGCGGTGTTTCGCATCATCGCTCCAGGCGGCATCGTGTGCATGACTGGAGTCGGGTCGGGGGGCAGCCCGGTCGGGACCGTCGCCGACACGGCAGCCGCCATGGTTCTCAAGAACAACGTCATCGTCGGCAGCGTGAACGCGAACAAGCGTCATTGGTACAAGGCACGAGAGGCACTCATGCGCGCTGACGAGTCGTGGCTGTCGCGGCTGGTCACCCGCCGCGAACCGCCTGCGCGGTTTGCGGAGGCGCTCGCCCGGCAGCCCGACGATATCAAGGTGATCGTTCAGTTTGCTGAAGCTGGATGAGGTCCGGCATGCGCGGTCCGCCGAAGTCGCGGGTTCGCGGTTCGGGGGTTCGCGGGTTCGGGAGCCGGTGGTAATTAGAGGCAACTGGTGCCAATCCCAATGGCTAGTTACATCTGAGTACCACCGGCTCCCGAACCCCCGAACCGCCGAACCCGCGAACGTGACGGCGAAGCCTCTACTGCCTGATCGGAGCGGCCACTCGTCCCGGCCAACTCCTGCGGGCGCTGCAACATTCGGCGACTGCACGGCGTAACATCCGTGTTGATCACGCAGGAATCCCCGGGCGGCCATGCGACCTCTTGACTGGGCTGTCTTCTGTCTGGCCCTGACCTATATCGTCCTCTACGGCCTGTGGCGGGCGCGGGGGCACCAATCCGTCCGCAATTTCGTGCTCGCCGGCCGCCGCGTCCCCTGGTACGCCGTCGGCCTGTCCGTGATGGCCACGCAGGCGAGCGCCGTCACGTTCATCTCCACCACCGGCCAGGCGTACGTCGACGGCATGCGCTTCGTGCAGTTCTACTTCGGACTGCCGATCGCGATGGTCATCCTGGCGTATACCGCCGTGCCGCTCTTTCGCCGCGCCAACGTCCTCACCGCCTACGAGTTCCTCGAACGCCGCTTCGACGGGCGGGTGCGCAGCCTGATCAGCGGCATCTTCCTGCTGCAGCGCGGGCTGGCGTTGAGCGTGACGCTCTATGCTCCGGCAGTCGTGCTCACGGTGATCCTCGGCTGGCCCGACTGGGCGACGACGATGCTGATGGGTGGACTCGCGGTGCTCTACACGACCACGGGCGGAGGGAAAGCGATCGCATGGTCCGATCTGCAGCAGATGGTGGTCATGACGCTCGGCCTGGCGGCGGCGTGCATCTCCGCGATCTGGCTGCTGCCCACGCACGTCCCGTTCGCCGGCGCGCTCGAGATCGCCTCGGCGGCGAACCGCCTCAACGTCATCACGACGACCTTCGACTGGAACGATCGCTACAACCTGTGGAGCGGCCTCATCGGCGGGGCATTTCTCGCCCTCGCCTACTTCGGGACCGATCAGAGCCAGGTCCAGCGATACCTCTGCGGTCAGTCGGTGCAGGACAGCCGCCGCGGTCTCTTCCTGAACGCCGCCGCGAAGATTCCGATGCAGCTCTGCATCCTGTTCATCGGCGTGCTGGTGTACGTGTTCTACGTGTTCCAGTCGGCGCCTCTCAGCTTCCAGCGGCTGGACCAGGCGCGCCTTGAATCATCCGGGCTCAGCGCGGAGTACGTGCCGATCAAAGCCCGCTACGACGCGGCGTTCGAACGCCGCAAGAATGCCGCCGAGCGGCTGATCACCAGCACCACCGGCACCGATGCCGCCGCGGCGACACGCGACTTCGGCGACGCGCAACGCGAGTTCGATGGCGCGCGCCGGGAAGCCGCGAAGCTGGCAACGGCTGCCGGCGGCAGCGGCGCCAGCGACACCAATTACATCTTCCTCACCTTCGTGACCCAGCACCTTCCCGTGGGCGTGGTCGGCCTCGTCCTTGCGGTCGTGTTCGGCGCGACGATGACCTCGATTTCCGGTGAGATGAGCGCACTGGCGACCGTCTCGGTGGTCGATGTCTACCGCCGCCACGTGCATACGCACGGCAGCGACCACCACTATCTGTTTGCATCGCGGCTGGCCACGGCCTTCTGGGGCATCTACGCCATCGTCTGCGCGCAGTTCATCAAGGGCATCGGCTCGCTCGTCGAAGCCGTCAACGTGCTCGGCTCGCTCTTCTACGGGGGCATGCTGGGTGTGTTCGTGCTGGCCTTCTTCTTCAAGCGGGTGACCGCGCGCGGCGCGCTGGCCGGCGTCGGGGTCGGCCAACTCATCATCTTTGCCTGCTGGAAGTACACGGCGCTCGCGTTCCTTTGGTACAACGTCATTGGCTGTGCCGTGGTCGTGGTGACCGCCGTGGTGGTCTCTGCATTGCTCCCTGACGTCACGCTGACGAAGTCGGAGGTCGCCCCGATCGCGTCGGAATAGAGTAGATTGAACTTCCGCCTGAAGGCGGAAGCCAAATCATTGGGAGCCTGCCTCGCCGTAGCGCGGAGCGTGCAGGCGGGTGGCTTCCGGCCCTTCGCCGCACTCAGGGCCGGAAGGCTGCGGGTGTCAATCGATGCGTGTGAAGCTGGAGTACGGAACGGCCGGCGTCGAGATCGCGATGCCCGGGGACAACGTGACGGTGCTTGCGCCGCGGTTCGTTCCCGGCCTGCCAGACGAGGAGGCGGCATTCGTCCAGGCTGTGCGCCACCCGATTGGAGGCGCGCCGCTGGCGTCACTGATTCAACCGAACGAACGGGTGGCGATCGTCATCGCCGATGTGACGCGGCCGTTGCCGAGCGAGCGGCTCGTGCCCTGGGTGCTGCGCGAACTGCGCCACCTGCCGACTGACCGCATCAGTATCGTCATCGGGACGGGATCCCATCGCGGCACAACCCCGGCGGAGATGGGAGCCATGCTCGGCGACGCCATCGCCAGCGGTTGCCGGATCGTGGACCACAGCGCGTTCGATACGTCGAGGCTCGCGCTGGCTGGAACCGGGATCGACGGGCAGCCGGTATTCATGAACCGCGACTATGTCGAAGCCGATCGGCGCATCCTGATCGGGTTCGTCGAGCCGCACTTCATGGCGGGTTTTTCAGGCGGCTACAAGGCCGTGTTTCCAGGTGTCGCCGACATTGCCGCGATCATGCGCTACCACGACGCGCGCACGATCGGCGACCCTCTGAGCACATGGGGTGTCCTCGACGGTAACCCCACGCAGCGCCGCATCCGGCACGACGGTGCGCTGCTGCCGGTCGATTTCTGCGTCAACGTGACGCTGAACCGCCGGCGCGAGATCACGGGCTTCTACTGCGGCGAGGTGCTCGCGGCGCACGAGGCCGGCTGCGCGTTCTCGCGGGAAACGGCGATGGTGCCGTGCCGGCAGCCGTTCCCGATCGTGGTCACGACCAACAGCGGGTATCCGCTGGATCAGAATCTTTACCAGGCGGTGAAGGGCATGTCTGCGGCGGCCCAGGTGGTGAGCGATGGCGGTTTCATCGCGGCCGCGGCGCGCTGCAACGACGGATTCCCCGATCACGGCAACTTCCGGACGCTGCTCTACGACCACGCGTCGCCGCGCGCGCTGCTCGACACGATCACGCAGCCCGGCTTCTCGATGTACGACCAGTGGGAGGCGCAGTTGATGGCCGGCGTCCTGCTGAAGGCCCGTGTCGGACTGTTCAGCGAGCTTCCGGCCGACGCCGTGCGGCGTGCGCACCTCGAGCCGATCGCCGACCTCGACGCGACCCTCGCCGAGGAGATTCGGAAGGCCGGCCCCGATGCTCCGGTTGCGATCCTGCCGGAGGGGCCGATGACGATTCCTTACATCGCGGGCGTGTGAATCGATGTATCGGGGTGGCTTCCGGCTTCAGCCGGAAGGACGCGTGCGGCGCTCGAATGGTCTGCAATTTCAGCGGCAGCCACATCCTTCCGGCTAAAGCCGGAAGCCACACTCTCGATTTATTCACCGTTGCTCGCATCTTCTGGTTCGACGATCGACCGGGTCTGAAGATCCGCCCTACAGAGAAGCGCCCGTCACAGGACACTTCGCTTCCGGCACAACGACCGGCGGTGCGGTGACGGCCGGTCCGACCGGCAGTTGCGGGTGCAGCGTGGCTCGCACTCGATGGCGCGGGATCATGTCGAGGACGCAGTCCGGCTCCTCGCGATGGCAGGACACGAGGTGAATCTGGTAACGCTGGACGACCATCGCCGTGATCAGCAGCATCTCCATCATGGCCATGTCCACGCCCATGCAGAGGCGCGGGCCGCCACCGAACGGGAAGTAGGCGTGCTTCGGACGCCCCTGCGATCGTGACGGCAGGAAGCGATCGGGATCGAAGGCTTCCGTGTTCTCCCAGAAATCGGGGTGCCGGTGAGTCAGGTAGGGGCTCAGCAGGATGGTCGAGCCGGCAGGGACCCGATACCCGCCTATCTGATCGTCGTGAATGGCGTCGCGCGGGATGACCCAGACTGGCGGATACAGCCGCAGCGACTCCTGCAGGACCATGGTCGCGTACGGGAGTCGCGGGAGATCGGCTACCGTCGGAACGCGGTCGCCCAGGACCTGGGTGATCTCGAGGTGGAGCTTGCGTTCGACTTCCGGATGGAGCGAGAGCAGATACCAGGTCCAGGCGAGCGACTCGCCGACGGTGTCGTGACCCTGCTGCAGCATCCCGAGGATCTCTTCGTGAAGCTGCCGGTCGCTCATGACCGCACCGGTCTCGGCATCGCGGGCGGACATCAGCATGGTGAGAAAGCTTCCGGCGGTCTCTCCCGCCGTGCGCTTCCGCTCGACAATCGTCGCGATTCGATCGTTGAGCATCCGCATCGCGCCGTTGAAGCGGCGATTGTCGGTCGTCGGCACCCATAAGGGCAGCGGCGCCAGCGCGGCGACGCGCTTCTTCAGGACGGCCAGCGCTGACTGCGCGGCCCTGGCCATTTCGGCGGCGTCCGTCCACAGGTCAACGCCGAACAGCACGTCGCCGATGATCACCAGCGCCAGCTCGGTCATCTCGCCGTAGAGAGCCAGCTCCTGCTTCGATGACGCGTGCTTCTCCCAGCGGGCCAGCATCTCGGCGGTGCGCGCGGTCACAATCGGCGCGAAGCCGTGAGTGTGCTCGCGCTTGAAGGACGGCTGAACCCGGCGCCGCTGCTGTCGCCAGACGTCGCCTTCCGCCGTCAGCAGGCTCTCGCCCCAGTACGGCCGGATTCGATCGAAGACCCACCCTTTCACATAGTTCTGGTTGTTGTCCTGCAGCACGTGCTTCACGTGCTTCGGGTGAGTGAGGAGAAATGTGTCGCCAGGCAATCCGAGACGCACCACGTCACTCCGGCGCGCCGCATCCGCGAGAAGCGCGACCGGATCCCTGCGCCACTTCAGGATGTGTCCGGCGATCGGCAGCCGGCCCGGTACACCCGGTGCTTCGGCGTTCGTGGCAACGGTCCCGGTGCCTGCGCTCGCAGTCATGGTTTGACCCCGCAGTCAGCGGCCGATCGAAGCCGGTGACATGATCCGTTCGTCAATCGGCGTGTCGATCTGATAGCCCGACCAGACAATCTGGGTCGAGGTCTCGGTCTCGTGATTGGTCATCACCGAGCGCGAGGGCTGCCAGCTGCTGCCTTGCTTGACGTAGTTGCCGAGCTCGAGCGTCTTTCTGGGTTTGGCAGGGTCGCTGGCGAAGTACTCGACCTTGCTGATTCGAAACGTATCGTCGTAGTAGACCTTCAGCACCGTGTAGCTCGAGTACCGGTTCTTCGGCCTGGCCTCCACGACGGTGCAGGTACCGGCCGGGCAGGCGCCACGACTGACGGCGCCGTACTCATAGCTGTCGACCTGCCACTTCAGGATGTCCTCGTAGGAGAAGTCGCTGCTCACGAAGGCCGCCTGGCGGCCGCGATCGGCGATTCGCTGGACGCGTTGCGTCCGCGGTGTCACCAGCCACTGCTGATCCTCTCCGCTGCCGCTCGACCACGAGATCAGCTGGGTGTCCTTCAGCGCGGTCGGACCGGTAATGGTGACCCGTGCCTTGTCGTGCGCGGTCTCGGCCGTCGCCTCGATCAGCTCGACCGTGAAACTGCGCTGCCCGGTTGATTCCTTGCCGCGCGTCAGGGTCATCTCGCCGGACGCCTTGAGCGTCTTGAACGCGAACTGGACGGCCTGCGCCTTCAGAGCGATGTCGCGTCCCGAGTCAGCTGCGCCCAGCGCTGCCGTGAGCATGCACGACACGACCAGTGGCGACAGTACCTTCCGCATATTGAAGTCCCTTCGTTCTGTTCGAAAAGGCCAGCAGCAGGAAAGAGAGGATGAACAGATCGCACAGCATGGCCAGCACGAGGCCGATGGCCGTCAGGCCGCCGAACGTCCGCATCGGAATGAACGACGATACCAGCAGCACGCTGAAGCCGATCACGATCACGACGCACGTCGCGATCATCGTCGGGCCGACATGATGGAGCGCCGAGGCGAGCGCACCGTCGCCCATCCGCCGCCGGTCGAGGAATTCGTGAACGTAGAAGCTCGTGTCGTCGACCGCAATGCCCAGGGAGATACCCATGATGAACACGGTCGCCATGTCGATCGGGTGGCCCGTTGCGCCCAGAAACGAGCTGATCACCGCGACGGGGACGACGTTCACGAACATCGCGGCGGCCGAGAGGGTCCAGTTCCGCAACGACAGGTAGAAGGTGATGAAACACGCGATGGCCATCACCAGGATGCTCGCGATCTGACCGCGTGACATCGCGTCGTCCATGTTGGCCCACAAGACCGTGACGCCGGAGACCCGCGCAGAGACGTCGGGGAGATTCGCGAAACGCTTGTGGAGGATCGCCGGAATCTCCTGCCGGGTCAGGCGTTCGAGCTTGGAGTTGTCGAGATACGGAAAAAAAACGACCAGGCGATACGCGCCGAGGCCATCGTGCACGTAGCTCGGGATTTCGGTGTTGCCGCCCGACAGCGCAAAAATATAGGCGTCGGTGACCGATGAATCGTCAGCCGTAAATCGCGTCATCGGCTCGTCGCCCGCGAGCGCCGGCGCAACCTCGGCAAAGATCGACGCCGGGCCGATCACCTTCGAGACTTCCGGCAGCGCTTCGATCTCCGCGCTGGCGGCCACGAGAGCGCTGTTCAAGGCGGCTTCGACGACCGGCGCGTCGTGACCGCGCCGGATGACGATGCTCAGCTGCGCGCTTGGGAGTCCGGCCGCGTCGAAGCGAGCATAATCCTGGCGCAGCCGCTCGGTCGCCTGGATCATGTGGATGTAGGTCGAGTCGTACCGCACCTGCGATGTCAGCCACGCCATGACGATGCAGACTGCGACCGCGGCGACCGCGAGGCGGACGCGGATGCGATGCAAGCGTGTGAGCCACGCGGCGAGCGCGTCCAGGATCCTGAAGGTCAGGCGCTCGCCCGCGAACAGCGACCGGTCGTCGGCGAGCTCCTTCATCGCGCCAAACCAGAGCAGGCACTTCGGCAGGACGAACACCACGTGGAATCCGGACAGGAGCTCTCCGGCCGCGCCAAAGAGCGCCATCTCCTGGACCGGTGTCACGGGGATCACGGCGAGCAGACCGAAGCCCAGGGCCGTCGTGATCTGCGCAACCAGGATCGGCCGGATCAGCTCATGCCACGTGGCACTCGCGGCCTCGGCCGGCGTGCCGCGTCCCTCCCTGAGCCAGTTGGAAATCCAGCCCGTCACGTGGAGGCACGACGCCACTCCCAACGTGAACGAGAGCCCGGGCAGGGCAATCGTCACCATCGTGAAGGGGCGGCCGCTGAGGAGCATGGCCGAGATGAGCGCTCCGGTCGTCAGCCCGACCGGCGCGAGGATCGCCAGCGCCGTGCGCCACCGGAACCGCAGCATCGCCAGGAGCATCACGCACGCAACGACGACTGTCGTGGGAACGAGCACGATAAAATCGTTCCAGGACAGGCGGTTCAGGTCGGCGTTGATGACGGCGGTTCCGGCGACCGCCGATGCGGAAACCGCCGGATGCGTGTCGAGGACCCGGCGCACATCGGACACCAGCCGCTGGCGGACGACACCCGGTGTGGTGGGCCCGGTGTGCTCCTTGATCAGGAGAGAGAACGATTCCAGAGACTTCGAATAGACCAGGAACTCCCCGGCGAACGGATGGCTCAGCAACTTGCGATGGACGGCAGGCCACGCGTCACGATCCAGGGCGCCGTAGAAGAGGCCCTGATCGTCGTGCTGGAGCACCTCGAGGCTGGTCGGAGAGATGACGCGGCTCACCCCGTCGATGCGTTCGAGCGACTCCGTGAGCGACCGCGACACCTCGCCCGCTTCGCCAACCCGTTCGGGACGCATCCACACCGTGGCCAGCATCCACGTGTCCGTCCCGAAGAGATGCCGCTCCTGACTGAGCGTGTCGACGGTCGGATCCGATCGGTCGAACCAGATGTCGATGGCGTTGTTGACGATGGCGCGGCCCTTGTACAAGTACACGCCGAGCATCACCATCAAGGCCACGTCGATCGCCACGATGGTGATTGGCACCCAGTCTGCGATGACCCGGACGTATTTACGCATCTCTCACCGCGACAGCTCTACACGGATGTACGTGAACAGCTCGAGGTCGTCACGCCAGATGTCCAGCACGCTTGGTTTCCCCCCAGCCGAAAGTGACGTGAATCGGAAGCCGATGTTCAACGTCGGTGACTCAGCAAGCCCTTTCTCGACGGCCCCCCTGAATCCATGGCCACGGAACGCCCAGTCGTAGAGGTACCCCGCCTCCACCTGCAGAGGCAACCGGCGGGTCTGCGCGATTCGGATTCCCGTCCGCACGTTCGAGCCGAATGGTATGTCAGCCTGGTCGCCACGGCTGTCGACGCCGAACTCGAACCGGGGAATGATGTTGTACGCGCCGTTGAAGGCGCCCAGACGCTGGTATTCGGCGGCCGCGGTCATCGAGACGTAGGTCTGTTCCTGTCCCGTCACGTTGACGGCCCCGTCGCGGGCGAATCCCTCCCCGAGAAAGCGCCAATCCGCGCGCGTCGTCTCCAGTTCGCCGCCGACCTGCACAACCTGCGTGTAGACAGCATCGACCGACGTGAACCCGGCGTCGGGCGTGAACCGGGGCACGAAGGTCGGCCGGCGGCTGAGGCCGCCAAAGACATGTGCCGACCAGTCCACGTTGACCTGTGTGCCCGACACGCGAAGCGCCAGTGCTTGATCCGCCAGGCCGCCTCGCTGCACGACGTCGTGGGTCGGAACGCCGAAGCCGAATCGGCCGTCGTTCTCCGGGAGCGGCTGGCTCCGATGCCCGATGAGCGCGTACGCGTCTACCGTGACGCCTTCGAGGAAGACCGTCGTCCGGATGGTTGGCTGACTCAGGCGAAGTTCAGGGTCGACCAGTGAAAACGGGGTGTTGGCGGGACCGAGGGGATCGAGTGAGGAGTCGCTGAAGCGTCCCCACCGTTCGCGAAGAAGGCCGCCGGCCAGCGCCACCTTGGGGCCGCGCCATGCGACCATCGCCTCACCATCGACCAGCGCCTCGCGCCGATTGGATCCATAGACGATGAAGTCCCCGTTGAAGTCGACGTTCTTTCGAAGCGGCCGATCGTACTCGACCGATGACCAGCCACGAATCTCGGAGTCGATGGCTGGACGCGGGTCCGGATCACGGGGATAGAACGCGCCCTGGATCTCAGTCGAGGCGGCGAGCTGTCTGGCGACGGTCGCGGTGGGAATCGACAACATCGCCCCGAGCACTGCAGCCACTCGATATGTGTCACGCCGCCGCAAAGCGCCCGCGATTCCTGCCGGGGTGCCGGTTACGAGTGCATCCGCGCCGCGGCAACGGCCGGGCTGTTGGTCAGGCTCGTGTCCATGCCGAACCGGACGCGGCTGTGAACGAGCCGCGGATCGTCGTGGTTGAGGCCGCACGTCAGCACGTTCGGCACCACGCTGTACTTCGCCGGGTCGGAGCCGAGCGCGCTGTCAACCAGTTGCCCGCCAGGGCTGACGGTGTACCAGTGGTGATAGTCGATGTTGTGATGCTTGGCGTGGCGCCGCGTGATGTAGCGGCCGAGACGTCCCTTTTCCATCCGGAAATGACTCGTCAGATGCAGCCATTCGAAGACGAGGTAGCCGGTCACGCTTCCGCCCAGTACCGCGATGAGCGTGCTGTTCAAGGGCATGAAGATCAGGAGCACGCCGATGGTGACCAGAGCAATCGGCAGCGCGAACCACAGCGGCGTGAAGAGCAGATGCCGGCTTCGCTGCTGGTCGTGATGTCCGTAATGAAGCCGATAGAGCAGGTCGAACAGGAATTGATTCTCCGGCGCCGGCGCGTGGAAGACGAACCGGTGAATGAGGTGCTCTTCCAGCAGATACAAACACCACCCCATCGCGAACAGCCCCAGCGCCGCGAGGTCGCGCTGCATCAGCGCGAGTGTCACGCCGGCTGCGGCGACGATGCCCATCACCCGGATCCCCGTGTCGTCGATGTAAATCCGAAGGAGCTTCTGGGTGTCGCTCATGATCCTGGCTCTTGATGTCCGGTTCGATGCGCAGCCATCGTTGACACCGTCGAACCGGCAGAATTGACGCGGCGGATTATCTTCTAAAAACGTTGCGAGCGTCCGAATGTTCAGCGGACGCCTGGTCGGGGGGTCAGCCCGGCCCGGTCAGACCCCCTCGGTCACCCCGGCCGCAGTTCGTTCACCCAGCAGCAGCCGCCGCAGAGTCCGCAGATCATTCAGCAAAATCAGGCTTGCCAGCACATTCTGCCGCAAGCTGTTGAGCTTGTGGTCGACCACCCGAAGGGCGTCCACACGCCGCTCCGCGCCCGCCATCGCCTGGGCGAGGGCCGTTTCGTCCAGGATCGAGCCATACGCATCGTCAACGGCTTCCCTGAGCAGGCTGACGAAACTGTAAGCGCTCTCCAGGGTTTCGAACGGACTATCGCACTGTTGGGACATCGCTCGTCGGCGGGCTGGTCGCCGCGCGCCGTAGCATAGCGCACCGCCCGCTTGCCTCGATGTATCAACACGATTAATATCGCGCGCCGGTTCCCGGCGGAGCAGCCAGCCAGTTCGACGCAGCTTCTTGCGTCACTCATGCCACGACCTTCGTATTCTGACTTCAAGGAGTGCACATGGACCCGGTGAGGAGCGACGACTTCTACCAGTTGATCAAGCCGCAGCTCTGCGGGTTGCTGGATCTGCTGCGCATTGGCGTGGTGTTCGACCGAGGTCAGGGAGACTACCTCTATCACCACAGCGACGGGGAAGAGGTGGGCGTGCTGGATGTCGTCGGCGGGTACGGGTCGCTCCTGTTCGGCCATCATCACCCGGTGCTGGTGGCGGAAGCGCAACGGCTCCTCGCCGAAGGGCGCCCGATTCATTCACAAGGGTCGCGGCACGCGCTCGCCGGCCGGCTCGCGAGTGAGCTGACGCGCCGTGCCGGCGGCGACTATCGCGTGGTCTTCACCAACTCCGGCGCCGAAGCGGTCGAGGCGGCGATGAAGCACGCGATCCTCGAGACCGGATCGAGAACCTTCATCGCGCTCGAAAAGGGATTCCACGGCAAGACGCTCGGCGCGGTGCAACTCACCGCCAACCAGGATTACCGCGAGCCGTTCCTGATCGACGGCCTGACGGTCCATCGCGTTCGGATCAACGACATCGCGCACCTCGAGCAGACGTTCGCGCGGACCGGCAGCATCGCCGGCCTGATCTTCGAGCCGATTCTGGGAGAAGGCGGCGTTCGCGAGATTACGCCGGAGTTCGCCCAGCGCGCGGCGGCTCTCTGCGCGGCGCGCGGCGCCCCGCTGATTGCCGACGAGATCCAGACCGGCATGGGTCGCACCGGAACGTTCTTCGCCTGCGAACAGCTCGGGGTCACGCCCGACTACGTCCTGCTGTCGAAGGCGCTCGGCGGCGGTCTCGCAAAAATCTCGGCGACCCTGATTCGCCGCGAGCGGCACGTGGACAAGTTCGACGTGCTGCACACGAGCACGTATGCCGAGGACGATTACTCCAGCGGTGTGTCGCTGAAAGCGCTCGAACTGCTGGATCAGGGAGCGCTCGACGAGATCCGCCGCAAGGGGGACCGGCTGGTTGGAGGCTTGCGCGCTCTGATGGCCGCGTACCCCGACATCATCGTCGACGTGCGTGGCCGCGGGCTGATGGCCGGCGTCGAGTTCCGGCGCCTGCTGGACGATTCGAGCTGCCTCCTGCGCCTCCTCACCACCCAGGACGATCTCATCTTCGTAGTCGTGGGATATCTCTTCAACGTCCACCGCATCCGCGTGGCGCCGACATTGAGCGATCCCCAGACGCTCCGGCTCGAGCCGTCGATGCTCATCTCCGATCAGGACATCGATCGGTGTCTGACGGCGCTCGAGGACGTCTGCGAGAAGCTGCGCGCGCACGACGCCGTCGGCCTGACGCGGTACTTCATCGACGGTCCGGAGCGCGCCGACCACGACATGACTCGCGTCACCTCCGACACCAAGTTCTTCATCCACGACGAGCCGCCATACTGGCAGCGTGAGCTGGACCCGCCGCCGCTGAAAGTCGCATGGCTGTTCCACATGATCGACGCCGACGATCTCATTTCGCTGGAACCGGATGCCGCGCGCCTGACCTACGACGAACGGGAGCGGTTCCTGCGTCACTTCGCGCCCCGCGCCAACCCGATGGTCATGAGCTCGTTCGATGTGCAGTCGACGACCGGCGCCAAGGTGCGGTTCTACGCCATCGCCCTGCCATTCACATCGAATCAGATGAAACAGTGGCTGGACGACGCGGATTTCTTCCGGGTCAGGCATTCCATCGACAAGGCGATCAAGGTGGCCCGGTTCATTGGATGCGATGTGATCGCGCTCGGCCAGTACACGTCGATCGTGACGAGGAATGCCACGACCCTCGATCTGCCGCACGTCGGGCTCACCACCGGCAACAGCTACACCATCGCCCTGGCGCTGGAAGCCGTCGAGCGGGCGGTGAAGGAGCGCGCAGTCACTCAGGAGCATGCGACACTCGCCATCGTCGGAGCGTCAGGCAACATCGGGCAGACGTGTGCCGAGATTCTCGCGTCGCGGTTTGGACGCACGCTGCTGTTCGGCAGCAACAAACCCTCGGCGATGAAACGCCTGGCCGACTTGCAGGCAAGAATCCCGCGGGCCGTTGTCGACGCCGATCCCGCCGTGTTGCGGAGTGCTGACGTCGTGCTCGCGGCGACGAACGCGCCAGTGCCGTTTCTCGGGGCCGAGGTGTTTGCCGAGGGAGCCGTCGTCTGCGACCTCTCGGTGCCCGCGGCGGTCAAGCCCGAAGTGCGGGACACGCGCCCGGATGTGCTGGTGATCGGCGGCGGGATTGCCCGCCTGCCGTTCGGTGAGGCACACGGGATCCTGGGGTTCCCGCTTCCGCCCGGCCAGGTCTACGGTTGCATGGCGGAAACGATGCTGCTCGGTCTCGAGGGCGTACGCGACGCGACCTTCACGGGCAATCTGCCGGCCGAACACGTGTCCCGCCTGGCGGCGATGGCGAAGCGCCACGGCTTCACGCTCGCTGAGTACAAGACCCACGCGACGATGCAAAGTGTTCATCGGGCTGCCCACGATCGCCGTGGCGGGACAGATCGAAGGAGGGCGGTCCGCACGTGAGGGTCGGTTCAGACCCGCGCGGGCGTGAAGCGTTACTGAATCGAAATTCCGCCTGAGGATGTGCGGACGTGCAGCAGCGGTCCGCCGCCCCGCGCCGCCCCGCGCAGCGCGTGCTTCCCGATCGTGCCCGAGACCGTGATCGGGAAGTCGGTGTCGATTCGCCCGGAGCTCGAGCTCGCATCGAGCTCGAATCCCTGGTTTGACGGCACGCTGACCGTGACGTGTCCGGAGGAGGACGAGAGCCGCCAGTCGCGGGCCATCTGCCCTTCGATCGCAAGGCTCCCGCTCGTGGTCGAGGCGCGCACGCCGCCCTGAACGCCGCGCACCTTGATGCTGCCAGAGCTCGACGACGCCTCGACGTCGCCACCGCCGGTCTGGGTGACCTCGATGCTGCCGCTGCTGGTTCGCGCGCTGATCGGTCCCTTGACGCCCATCCCGTCGATCGAGCCGCTTCCGGTCGAGGCCTCGAATGCGCCGCCGACGTCCTGGGCGGTGACGCCGCCCGATCCCGTGCTCGCCCGGACGCGGCCGCCCGATCGCCGGACGTTCACCGAGCCGGATCCGGTGCTCACCACGAGGTCGCCGTCGACGCCTTCGATGCGTTGCGATCCGGAGCCGGACTTCGATCGCAGGGCTGTGCCGGGCGGAACCGTCACGTCGTAGCTGATCGAGACGCCGTCACGCAGGTCGGCGTCCTTGATATCGCCGATGCGGACGGTGTTGCCCTGTTGCTCGACCGGGGGACGGGCCTCGATCCGCTTCACGCGCTCCTGCGCGCTCAGGCCGGATCGGCTCCAGCCCCAATCGCCCGCGCGAACCCTGGCGCGGATTTCGACCCGGCCCACCGTGCCCTGCCGGACCTCAATCGAGCCCGAGCCGGACATGATTTCGACGTCCGTTTGTTGCCCCACCGTCAGCGTTTTCTCGAAGGAACCTTCGACACGCTGAGCTTCCACCGTGCAGGCGGTCATCAGCATGGCGGCCACGACGATCACGGCGGCATTGTGACGGCTTGAAATATTCGGGGTCATACACTGCTCCAGACCCATGCAAAAAAGGCCACACACCCGGACTGACGAAGGTTGGACGGAAATCGTGAGCGGATCGTTCATCCCCGCCTTCGCGCTTCGCGCTTCGGCGGGCAGGCTCGGCGCTTGCCAATCGTCCTCGCGTAGCTTCCGGCCTTCTTAGTCTGAAGGCGCGCTCGCGAAGATGGATCTCACCCGCGAACCCGCGACCTCATTCACCGATGACCTGGACGACGACTTCGCGCTCACGCGCGCGAGTGTCGAACTCCAGCAGCATGATCTGCTGCCAGGTGCCGAGCCCAGGTGCGCTACCGGTGAAAGGTATCGTCACGGATGGACCGAGGAGCGCCGCGCGCACGTGGCTCGAGCCGTTGTCGTCGCCCCAGCGGAGGTGGTGCTGATAGCCGGCGCCGCGCGGCGCCAGGCGATCGAACAGGCGATTCAGGTCGGCGACCCAACGCGCATTCTACATTTCGGAATTCCGGTGAGCGCGGCCCTGCCGCGCGTGCGTGGCAAAGACGCACGGGGCGCGGGCACCGCCGGCCGGCCCGTTTTGAATACCGAAACCTGCCCTTCAGGCCCGAACACCAGGGGCCACCCCGCGGGAAACAAGGTAAGGTAGGCGCGTGATCAGGCGAGCCTTCCGAATGTCCGTGCATGCCGGCCGCGCCGCCGAATACGCGCGTCGTCACCAGCCAATCTGGCCGGAGCTCGAGGACATGCTGCTCGCGCACGGCGTCCGCGCCTATTCGATCTTTATCGATGCGACGACAAACGACCTCTTCGCCTACGTGGAGTTCGAGAGCGAGGAGCAGTGGGCGGCAGTCGCGGAAACGGCCGTCTGTCAGCGGTGGTGGGCGCATATGAGCGAGCTGATGCCCTCCCGCGCGGACAACAGCCCTCTAGCCACGGTTCTCGACGAGGTGTTCCACATCGAAAAGGCGGAGGGCCTCGTCCGGTCTACCAAGGAGACCCCATGAAGAAACGGGCGAGCGCAGCCCTCACTCGTTTTGGGGTGCCGTCAGATTGAACAGCGCCGTGGTATCGAGCACGCGCGTTTCCGCGCCGCGGTCACCCGCTCTGCTGATCATGTCGGAGGTGCCGCCCGGGCCATCGCCCCGCTGACAATTCCACAACGCGATCAGCGTGACGTTCCGCGCGCCGGTGGAGAGCGCTTCGTTCAGGATCCACAGGTTGTTGCGCTGCCAGAGCGAGTAGCCCGCGCGATGCCGGAGCCAGCCCGGCGTCTGCAGAGTACGCGCGAGGACGGGGGCCGAGGGAGTCCGCGCCTGGATGGCCCAGAAGCGCTGGACCCATTCGGGTCCTGCGGGCGCAACCGATTGCGGCACGTAGAGATCCGCGGGCACCGCAAGGTAGGGCGTCGTGGGAACGCCGAGATCGGCGCAGACTTCGTGAAACAGGATGTCGCCGCCGTTCGCGCATCCGGCGATCCCGACGGCGCTCGGGTTGCGGGCCAGCACCTGGGTGACGGCATCGCGGATGGCTTCTCGTGCGACGGACTCTTTCCCGGCAGGAAACCGCGGCTCCGGCCGTCCCGGCCGGTCAATCTGGTGTCCCGTGAACAGGATCATCCGTTGCGGGGGCGCGGGAGGGAGCACGGCGGGGAGTGTGTCGATGATTCGCTGGACGCGATCCTGAAAGAGGCCGAGCTCCTCGTACACGGCCAGCTGCTTGCGGACGGCCTCGGCAACCAGCTCGGGCTGCCCGGTGAGCGCCTGTTCGTACGCACGGACCACGGGCCCGGGGCGCGCGGCGCTCAGAAACTTGAAATCGGCCAGGCTGACACCGATCCAGCGATCCGGCCGCCCCAGCCGATCCGCCGCACGCGCGGCCGCGTCAATTGAGACTTCGACCGCGCCGGTCAGGCGCTGCCGCTGTGCCTCGAGTTCCGCGGTCGCCCGGCTGGCTTCTCCGTCGTCACCAATCCGGTCCAGCCAGACATCGGGGAGTTCCTGCGCCAGCTTCAGGACGATGGTCACCATCGCCAGCGCATTCAGCCCTGAGTAGTAATGGTTCACGTCGTGCCGAAAGGCCCGGAGGTACTCTTCGTAACTCGATATGAGGAAGCCGGAGTTGAGCGCGGTCGCGCGCTTCTTGTCCGCCTGACTCGCTTTCCAGCTCGTTCGCCACTGTTCTTTCAGCGTGCTGCCGAGCAGCGAGTACGCCTCCGCGAGATCGCTCGCCGGAGCGTCGGTCTGCGCCATCACCCGCCGCTGGGCCTCCAGCGACTTTGGGATGTCTCCCAGGCGCTGATAGACGGTTGCGAGCCGGAGATTCGCCTCGCGATCGAGCGGGCTGATCTGTCGGAAATCCTCGTAGGTCTGGGCGGCGCCCTCGAACTGGCGGGCGCGGAATTGCTCGGTCGCGACCAGCCGCAGCCCCTCGGACTCCCAGACGGCACCTCTTGCCTCGAATCCGAGCAGCGCGAGTTGCCCGGCCCGCCTCGTGGCGGCTGCGTACTCGACCTCCTCGCGGAAGTCGCGTGGCACCGTCAGGAACCTCGTCCGGCTCTGCTCCCGCAGATCCGGCAGCATCTTGAAGACCGGACTGTCCTGGCGCTCTTCCGCGAGCGTGGCTTCCAGGCCGGCGATGAAGGCCGGGAGCGTTTTGCCCGGCGCGGCCGGATCGTAGGGAAGATAGCGATCGGTCTTGAGGTCGAACGGCACGTCGTTGGTCATGCCCGTGGCGCGGAGCAGGAACGTGCGCTTTTCACGCAAGGCCTGGCGGATTCCGAGCTCGTAGTAGACGTTCGCGTTGTCGATGGAAATGTCAGCGATGACGAGATCCGAGACCAGCAGCAGCCGGAACATGTCTTCCCGGATGTTTCCGGCCTCGATGACCAGGCCGGTCGTGCCGCCGTCGATCAAGAGCTTCAGGAGCGCGGGCTGAATCAGCTCGGTGTCCACTCGGTCGAAATCGATGCCGCTCTTGACGCCGAACGGCCGGACGATGAACGCGCGCATGGGGGCTCCTTGGCGGCCGAATTCTACCCTTCGGCTCGCCCTTTCGGGCTCGCTCAGGGCAGGCACCTTCGACTCGCCCTTCGGGCTCGCTCAGGGCAAGGCACCTTCGACTCGCCCTTTGGGCTCGCTCAGGGCAGGGCCTTGGTCAGGGGAACGGGCCCCTTTGAGAGGCAAGTCTCCCGAATTTGGCCGAAAAATGAGGGCCCCCGGCCTGAGCGAGCCCGAAGGGCGAGTCGAAGGCCACGAACGGGCACGGCCGAATGCACGCTGTTGCACGGGTTTGACACAAAAGCCGTTGAATTTTGCGGCCGCCGAACGTAGCCTTAGCCCTTCCGTTGTGCACCTCGGCAGGCGCATGACGGCACCCTGCGAACAATCACGGTCCGGGTCGATGCCGATCATCATCGATGAAATCGTCATCTCGGTTGAGGTGACGAGCAAGCTGTCCGCTGGCGCCGGCGGAGCAACGGGCGCGGAGTCCGAGGTCATCATCGAGCAATGCGTGGAGCGCGTGCTCGAGAGACTGCGTGAACAGGAGGAACGCAGAACGTGATTGAGACATGCGTCCGAAGCGATGAGCGGTGACGCTCATCGAGTCCGCCGGCTGTTGTGGCGGATCAAGCTCGGATCCCCTGAGGAGGCCTTCGCGCTACGCGCTCGGTTGACCCGGACCGTGAGGTCCGAGATTCTGCCGGAGATCGAGCGCGTGTTCGCGGACCTGCCGTCCGGCGATGACCTCATTCATATCGAGCGGCTCCAGCTGACGCTCCGCGTGGCGGATACCGACAGTCTCGAGCAGGCGACCGTCGACGCGATCCGGACGGACCTGCCGGCCCGGCTTGCGAGCCTGGCCGCGACGCCGACCGGTGCAAGTCGTTCGGAAACCGAGAGCCTGGTCCGGCGCGCGACCGTGCGCGTCTCCCGGCTGGCGTCGCTCCTTCACTACCTCGAAACCGGGACCGTTCCGTGGTACGCCGAACCGTCGTCGTCTGATCTCGCCTACGTCCGCGAACTGGAGGAGACGGCGGTCAGCGACATGACCGCCGTGCTGCAGCATCTTCCCGCTTCATCGGCTGCAACCGCCGTCTTCCTGTTCCGGCTGCTGTCCCTGTTGCCCGACGCGGGTTGGACGTCCGTGGTCCACGCCGTCGCGCGACAGCGCCACCGTTCCGAGGAGCCGGGAGTGGCCGAAGCGATCGAGCGAATCGCGACGGCACCCGAACGAAGCAGCGCCCGTCACGCGCGGCTCGAGCTCGCCGCGGCGATCATCGCGGGCTGGTTCGCGACGAGTGAGGCGGAGTCGTCGCCGGCCGCCGCCGAGAAACCGACGGTGTCGTCGGATGCGCAACGGCTGTTCGACCGTCTGGCGCTGCCGTCGCGGCTCGCGCGGCCAATCAACAGCCCGCGATTTTCCTTCACGTTCCCCGGCGGCGACGTGATCGCCCCGGACATGATTGAAGAGCGCCATCCTGCTGCGAGTCTTCCTGACCAGGACCGCACCTTCGGGGTGCCGGTTTCGTATGCGGGCCTGGTCCTGCTGGCGCCATTTCTTGCCAAGCTCTTTGCGGCCCGGAACGTCTTGCATCCGGGAGAGAAATCGCTCAAGGGGGAAGCGCTGCGCCGCGCCGCCGCGCTGCTGCATTTCGCCGCCGCGGCCGACCACGACGGCCACGAGTACGAGCTCGGCCTCATCAAGATCCTTCTGGGCGTTCCCATCGATCAACCGATCCTGTTCGCGTCAGGCATCCTCAGCCGCGGGGATCGTGAAGCCGTCGAGACCCTCCTGAGCGACGTCGTCGAGCACTGGCGGGTGATCAGGCCGATGTCGATCGATGCCTTGCGCGAATCGTTCCTGCATCGCCGCGGGCTATTGAGCGAACACCGCGGATCGTGGCACCTTCGCGTCGAAGGCGCGCCGATCGACTCGTTCCTCGATCACCTTCCGTGGAGCCTCACCACGTTGACGATGGCCTGGCTTCCCAGCCCGATCACGATCGAGTGGCCCAGATAGTCCGAGGTCAGATCTGACCCCCGGACCCTCGCCCGAGCCCGCGACCGAGCGTGCTACTGTAGTGCGGCCATGAAACCACCAACCGTTTTTCTCGGCGAGATGACGAATCCGGAAGTCGAAGCCTTCCTGAAGTCCCACCACACGGTGATCGTGCCAATCGGCGCGACTGAGCAGCACGGCCCGCACGCGCCGCTGCTGACCGACGTGCTGATTCCGAACGAGATCGCGCGGCGCATCGCGCCGACGATCGGCGCGCTGGTGGCGCCGCCGATCAACTACGCGCTCTCGTACCCGCACGTGGGGTTCACGGGCCTCGTGCACATCCGGATCTCGACCTTCATGGCCCTGGTCGAGGACTTGTGCATCGCATTCGCGACCTCGGGCTTCAAGCGCATCATTTTTCTGAACGGGCACTACGACAACACCTATGCGATCGCCTACGCCTGTGCCAACGCGGCCGAGAAGATGGCGAAGGACGTCAAGGCGTTCCCGGTGAATTACTGGGACGGGATGACGGCGGAGGACGTCGCGGAATGGTCGGGGCTGAAGAACGGCCTGCACGCCAACGCCGCGGAGACCTCGGCAGTGATGGCGATCAATCCCGCGCTCGTCGATCTCGACAAGGCGAACGCCGAATTCCCGCCCTTCCCCGAGTACACGATCGCCAACACCGGCGCCGTGCACACGGCGTTCTTCTTCTCGGCGCCGGGCTCGGTGTTCTGGGCAACGAAGTCCGGGACGTGGGGAGATGCGCGCTCGGCCAGCGCCGACAAGGGCGAACGCTATCTTGGCGTGAGCGTGCGCTCGACGCTGGCGGTGCTCGAGAACATCGAGAAGACGTTCACGGCGATGCCGCCGAGGTGAGAGCTCCCCCGCTCTCGATCAGTCCTTTCTCCCGATCCCGAACTGATCTCCCGTGCGCGACGGCTTTCCATCCTGGAAGACCACCTCGACGACCTTTTCACTCTGGACCGTGCCGGTCTTCTCGTTGCCGAGAATCGTCAGGATCTGCCGTGACGCGGTGTCGAAGACCTCGCCAGTCGACGGGTAGGCATAGCGGCCGTCGAGGCTGAACGTGATCCAGCCGGGCTGATCGCGGACGACCACGCTGGCGATCTTCTTCGGGGGCATGACCGTCGCGTCGAAGATGTGCAGGCGGCTGTTGGCACCGTCGGCGACCCAGAGCTCTTTCTCGTCCGGTGTCAGTCCGATGCCGTGGCTCGGGCAGCCATGCCGCTTGACCGGCCCCTGGTCGTAGCCGGGCACTTGCACGCGGTGCAGCATCTTGCCGGTCTTGATGTCCCCGACCTCGAACCCGAGCAGGCCGTTGATGTTCACGAAGCACAGGGTCTGTGCCTTGTTGATCGTGAACGGGCGGATCGCGCTGCTGAACGGTCCGACTCCGCCGACGACCTTGTGAGTCGCCGGATCCGCGATCGAGAGGATTGGCGATTTCAGACCCGCGAGGTAGACACGCTTGCCGTCGGGACCATAGATGGTGTTGTGCGCGCCGGAACCGGTCTCGACCTTTGCGAGCACATCCCCGGTCTTCGCATTGACGGCATGCCAGTGCGGGCCCTCGAGCGATGGGACATACAGGATGGCGCCGTCGGGGGAGAGCGCGATGCGATCCGCCCCCCCCTCGTAGGTCTTGTTCCACACCATCTTGTCGGTCGTCAGATCGAACGCCGCCACGCGGCGGATCGTGCTGACGTAAATCAGGCCGGTCTGGGCGTTGGCGGCGATGCCCTTGACGTTCTCGGGCTGAACGCCCGGTTCGAGCGCAAAGGTCGGAATGCGCCGCAACAACCGGTGCCCGTCGTCCATGTCGTAGACGAGCAGCCCGATGCCGCCGTAGTCGAGATAGTTGCGGATGCCTGGAACGGCGGCGTAGAGGAGATGCCGCTCGCCCGCCGCCGCCGTGGGCCGATGCCCGGAGACGGACAGCGTGATGGCGCAGGCGGCGAGAGAGACGAAAGTGCGGCGGGTCATGGCCGCATAGGTTACAGAAAAAAGGCGCCCTTGTCCCTTTTTAGAAACCCGCCGTCAATGCCACCCGCAGCGTCCGCGGCATTCCCGGCGAGATGTTGGTGTTGCTGTCGGCGTTGACGAAGTACTGCTTGTCGAACGCGTTCTCCAGGTTGACTTGCAGCCGCAGATTCCTGGTCAGCGTAATGAACGCCGCCGCGTCCGCCCGGACGTAGCCCGGCAGGGTCACGGTGTCGCTGATCGTCGCGAACATGTCGGAGCGCTGGATGATGCCGAGCGCCGCGGACACGCGTGGGTGCACCTGGTAGTTGTTCCACAGCGAGAAGGTGTGCCGGGGCACCTGGCCGACGATCGCCCCCTCGGGTGCTGCGGTCGTTGCGCTCGTGACGAACGCATCCTGGAAGGCATACCCGCCCGCGATCTTCCACCGCGGGGTCACCTGCCCGTTCACGCCGGCTTCGAACCCGTTGCTTCTCTGGCTGCCGGTCTGGACGATCCGGGTCGGGTCGTTGGGATCGGTCGAGCGGGTGTTGGTGCGATCGAGCCGGTAGACCGCGGTCGTGACCGACAGGGCCGGCCGGAGATCCCACTTCGCGCCAACCTCGTAGTTGTCGAATCGTTCGGGCTTGACCTGCTGCGTGACCACCGTCAGCGACGAGAACTGATCGCCTGAGCTCGGCAGGTACGACACGCTGTAGCTGCCGTACACCGACAGCGGCGCGAGCGGCTTGTACACGACCCCCGCGCGCGGCGAAACGAGATTGTCGACGCGCTCGAGCTCGTCACCGTTGCGGTTGTTGTGGTATCGCAGGTCGAAGCGATCGAAGCGGATCCCTCCGAGCAGCTGCACCTGTGACGACAGTGCGATCTGATCCTGCGCGAACGCGGCGGCCACGCCGGTGCGGATGTGATTGTCCGCGTCGGTCGCACTCTGGCGGAACGTGACCGGTGTCGAGATCGTTGGATTGTCGAACGGCGCGGTGATGGACGTCGCGGTGTCGTTGAAATAGCCGGTGTTGCGGAAGTTGTCGGTCAGCTGCCGCCCGACCTCCACGCCGGCGAGCAGGGTGTGCCGGACTGCGCCGGTGTGCGCCGTGTACGTCAGGTCGGTCTGGTTGAAGACGTTGGTGCGGTCCGTCGCATTGTTGTAGGCGGTGAGCGCGACCGTCTGCTGATCCGCTGACGCAGCGCCGGGCACGAAGTTCTGGTAGAAGCGGTCGTACCCGGCAATCACCGTGCGATTGCGCAGCACCGCCCGGCCAATCGCCTGTTCCAGGTTGGCCGAGCCGATGTTCACGCGGGCCTTCACCTCGCTCTGCCCGGGATCGCCATAAAACGTCGACGGATCGACCTGTGCCGGCTGTCCCTGGAACGACGTGATGCCGCGGTCGGCAACGCGGGTGTCGCGCAGGTACTCGTACCCGATCGTCAGCTTCGTCCCGGACTGGGGCGCCCAGGTCAGGGTCGGATTGACGCCGGTCCGCTCGAGATCGACGCCGTTCCTGAAGCTGCCCGAGTCCTCGAACATGCCGTTGAGCCGGACCGCGGTCGACGATCCCAGGCGGGCATTGAGATCCGTCGTTGCGCGCTTGTGATCGTCTCCGCCCAGCTCCACGGCAAACGTGCGCAACGGCCGGAAGAGCGGCTCCTTCACCACGCGGTTCAGCACTCCACCGCCGCCCCCGCGTCCGAAGATCATCGCGTTCGGACCCTTCAGCGCCTCGATGCGCTCGAGGTTGTAGAGATCACGGTAGTACTGCACGTCATCCCTCACCCCGTTCACGAAGAAGTCAGCCGACGACCTGTTCCCTCGAATCACCACGTCGTCGCGGTTGTTCTCGCCCTGGTGCGCTGAGATGCCCGGAACGTAGCGCACGACGTCGCCGACCGACTGCATCAGCTGATCCCTCATCAGCTCCTGGGTCACGACGGTCACCGACTGCGGCACATCCCGCAAGGCGGTGGCGGTTCTGGTCGCACTGCTTACCCAGTCGACCTCATATCCGCCACCGCCACTGACCTCGACCTGCTCGACGACGGCTGACAGTTGCAGCACGAACTCGGCGGGAGGGGTCGAGGCGTCCTGAGCGCGCACCCGGCGCGACACTTCCGCAAAGCCATCGGCCTTGATGATCAGCGTGACCTCTTCGACCGGAAGTCCGAGCGAGAACTCGCCGCGGGGATTGGTCACCGTCGACACGGGTGCGGAACGCGGACCGGTGATGGCCGAGACGAGGGCACCGGCGACCGGCGCACGGCTGGGATCCAGCACGACGCCGCGGAAGCTGAACGCGGCGATCGATGAATCCACCACGCTTCCCGTGCGGTTGAACGCTGCGGCTGATTGAGCCGAGGCTGAAAGAGGATGAAGGCAGAACACGGCGGCCGCGAGGGCCGCGGCCACGAGCAACGTGCGACGCATTGACACACACTCCGGGCCCTTTGCGTCGACGCGGCTCCCGTCACTACAATGCGGGTAATCGGATGCGTCGGACGCCTCAGGCGTTTGATGGGTCTCCCCAGACCGTTTCTTCCGATCGGCCCGCCTGGTGTTGCAGCACCGGGCGGGCTTTTTCCTGTGAGCGGGCGCTCCCCGACGAGAACGCACCTCAGAGATTAAATCCGACCAAATTGGTCGGTCAAGGCAAAATGCGACTTATCGCATTTTCATGATCAGTAAAATCGTTGATACACAGACGACGACCACCCCGGCCACGATCGCGGCAACGTAGAGGCGCCGGCGCCGTTTGCGGCGCCTCACCTCGGCGAGCCTGAGTTCGGCGATATTCAGCCAGAGCGCCTTGTGCAGATTTAGGTCTGTTCCCCGAGGATAGACGGGTGTCGGCGGCGGGGCTCCCGCGTCCACCGGCGCGATGAATCGATAGCCGCGCTTCGGCACGGTCTCCACGAAAATCGGCCTCTCCGCGTCATCTCCGAGGGCCTCTCGGATTTGCCGCACAGCCGTGTTCATTCCCTGCTCGAAATCGACGAACGTGTCCGTCCCCCAGAGAAGGTCACGGATCTCGTCACGGGTGACGAGCTCTCCCGGCCGGCTGATGAGCAGCTGGAGGAGCCGCAACGGCTGCGGCTTCAGGCGAACCACCCTCCCGTTCTTCAGAAGCTGTCCGGCCTGGGTGTCGAGCTGGAAGGTCCCGAACCGGATCAGCGGCGGCATGTCGACCCGTATCCCGTGCCCGGACCGGCCTCGAGCGGTACTCGATCGTCCGTCCATTTGTGCCCGTAATGCGTTGACTTTGAAGGAGCTGGAAATTCACCAACTGTCCATCCCCCGCTGCTCGTTGAAGCGGCGGCAGCCCTCGTAATCGCGGGGCAGGAGATGGAGGGAAGGCACATATGGAGGAGAATTGTTCCAGGCATCTGGTGAAGTCCACCCGGTCGGCCTCGCCGCGGGTGCTGGCGCCAGAAGAAGATATCAGCCTTGCCGCGCTGCTCGACGTCCCGGTTCTGATCACCGGCCCTGAGGCTGACTGCCGGGAGCTTGCCTGCGAGCTGGACCGCCGGAGTACCTCGCCGGTCGGGGCAGTCGAAGTGATCGATTGCCGGACGGAAAACGCGCTGAAGGCGCTGGAGTCCGAGGAGGAAAAGACGGTCAAGAACGATGCGAAGATTCTCCTTCTGCAGGAGGTTCATGCCCTGAGTCCGGACGATCAGCTCCGGCTGACGCGGGAGCTCGATCACGTGGGCCGGACAACCTGTGCCGGCGGTCGACGAATTCTGGCCTCGTCTTCCGTGCCGCTGTTCGACCGGGTGATCGACCAGCTATTCGACGAAAACCTTTTTTACCGCCTCAACGTCATTCATATAGTCATTCACCCTAATCCGTAGGCTCCATCCAGTTTGAAATCAGGCGAAAGACCTATTTGAGCGTCATCACGAAAATCCCATAGCCAACCCCAGCCGGGTCCTTACTCCGCGCCGACTGGAACGCGATTCTCCTGCCGTCCGGGCTCACGACAGGGTTGGAGGCCTTGTAGCCCGCGTACTCGCCCCATCGAGTCACGCGGGTGAAGTCCTGGCTGTTCGGTTCCAGCTTCAGTTTCCAGATATCGATGAAGTTCGAGTTCTGCTCGCGCTGCTCGCGGCTGGATTCGACCAGGGTGTACTCACCGTCCGGAAAGATTCCTTCGACCTCGTTGTACTCGCCAGCGAGCTTTCGGTAGACCGTGACCTTCTTCGTTCCGAGGTCGATCCCCAGCACGTCGGCGTACGGCGATCGGTAACAGGTGTAGATCAGCTCGGTGTCCTGCCTGCGGAAGTCCTGCGCCTCGAGGGTGCACTCCGGGCCCTTGGCGCGTATGACCTCGGTCTTGTTCGCGAGCCGTGCGTTCGAGCCTTCGATCACGATGTCGGCGGTGTAAATCACCGATTCTCCCTGCGCGATCGCATCCGGGTATTGCCCCTGCGTGTTGGACCAGGCGATCTTCATCGCCGTGCGCGAGATGGCGACCCCCTCCGAGATCTTGTGGTCGAGCGGAATCGGTTTGTCGCCCGGTTTGGCGTCCCCCTTGAGGATCCACATTTCCTGGTCGCGCGAACGAGTGGTCGAGATGTCGGTGAACGTGCGCGCCCCGATCAGGAAGTAGTCGCCGTTCGGCAGGAACTGCACGCGGAGAAAGCCGGGATGTGCGTAGTGTGTGAGCAGGCGGATCACGCGCGTGGCGGCGTCCACTTCGTAGGCGTCGCCGAAGCTCTTCTCCATGAACGCGATTCGGCGGCCGTCGGGCGACCACGACGCGCGCTCGCCGAAATGCGTCAGCCGGACGATGTTGGCTGGAAGGCTCTCTTCAGGACTGCCTTGCTTCGTGCCCTGCCCGGCGTGCAGGGCCACGGTCAGCAGCAGTACAACGAGAGGTGGCAAAAATCTGCAGTGCATGATTCGGATTCCCTCCGCTGACCTTTCAAAAACGAACTCCTGGACTCCTGGCCCTCCTGTGATATTCAGCCCGTCCCGCGATTCCCGACTCGCCGGCCCCCGAACCCCCGAACCCCTGCTCGCTATTGCGTCTCCCGAATCGCAATGAGCGGATCGATGCGCGCGGCGCGCCGGGCCGGCCAGTAACAGGCCTGGAGTCCGACGAGCATCAGGAGCAGCGCGACCGCTCCAAATGCCAGCGGATCGAATCCCGCCACCCGCCAGACGGCTCCCGCAAGCCATCGTCCGGCCGCGTAGCTTCCAACGAGCCCGACCGCGGTTCCGGCCAGAAGCAGTCGCGAGCCGCGGGCGAGGATCATGCGGGTGATGGTTCGGGCATCGGCTCCAAGCGCCATGCGCACGCCGATCTCCTGGCGTTCCTGTGCGACCGCGCTCGACATGACGCCGTAAACGCCCACGACGGCCAGCGCGAGTCCCACGATCGCGAAGACCGACAGGAGCACCAGGTTGAATCGAGGAGTTGCGAACTCCTCTTCTTTCAGCAGCTGCGCGAGGGTCGTCACATTGGTTACCGGCTGCGCCGCGTCGACGGCATAGACCTGGCTGACCACGGCGCGGGTGACGTCGGCGGGATCGTTCCGGGCGCGGACGACGAGCAGGTTCGAGTTGCCGATGGCACTGAACGGCACGAAGACCTCCGGCATCGGCGGTTCGGCCAGCCCGGCATTCGGCGTGTCGTGGACGACGCCGACGATCTGGAACGAGTAGTTCGCAACGTTGAATGGCGGATCTTTGAAGCGCAGGAGCTTGACGATCTGACCGAGTGGCGGCCGGTCGGGGATCCTCGTGCGGACGAAACGCTCGTTGACGACGGCGACCCGCTGCGCCGCGTCGACGTCGGAGTCCGTGAGCAGCCGGCCGCCAGCGAGCCGGATCCCGAGCGCCGCCGGGTAGCCGGCGCTGACCTGATGCGCGATCACGGGGTCGGTGATCGGGGGCTCGCCGGAGACCTCCGCGATCGACCCGAGGTTTCCGAATGGATGCAGGCCGCTGTTGACGGCAACCGCCTCGACGCCTGGCACTCCCTTGATTCGCGGCAGCAGATCCTGGAAAAAATTGATTCGGCGGGCCGCGTCCGGGTAGCGCTGTGGCGCGAGAGGGACCCTCAGCGTCAGCACCTGCTCGGGCGGCGCACCCAGGCTGACGCGGCCGATCTCGACGAAGCGCCGAAGCAGCACGCTCGATCCCGCCAGCAGGATCAGCGACAGCGCGACCTCGGCAACGACGAGCGCCTTTCGGGTGATCGCCTGGCGCGATCCGCCGGCAAGGCTGCGGCTCGCCTCCCTCATCGCGTTGGAGATGTCCTTGCCGGCGGTGTGCAGCGCCGGCGCCAGGCCGCAGATCACGCTGGTGATCGCGGAGACGATCAACGCAAACACCAGGACCGACGTGTTCAGCGAGATCTCGGATTCATCAGGGATGGTGTCGGGCGGCACGAGCGCCAGGATCGCGGGCAGTCCCGCGTAGGCGAGCGCCGTCCCCAGCACGCCCGCCGCGAGCGCCAGCAGCAGGCTTTCGGTCAGCAATTGCCGCACCAGCCGCCGCCGGCTCGCGCCGAGCGCAATCCGGACCGTCATCTCGCGCTGGCGGGCGCTCGCGCGTGCGAGCAGCAGGTTCGAGACATTCGCGCAGGCGATGAGCAGCAGCAGCGCGACCGCGCCGAGGAGCACCCAGATGTCGCGGCCGATCGAGCTTGGGAACGTCTCGGTAAACGGCAGCAGACCGACGCGCCACTGATCAGGGAACTGCATCGGCTCCCGCTGTTTCAGGTCCCCGATGATCGGTCCGAGATCGGCCTCGGCCTGCGCCGCGGTGACGTTCGGCTTCAACCGCCCGAGCAGGTGCACGCCGCGCACGCCTTCGACGACTTTGCCGCGCTCGAACCTGACCGGCAGGTACACGTCGGCGCCGCGCCACATGAAACGCTTCGGCATGACGCCGATCACCGTCCGCGTGATGTCGTTGAGCTGAAGCTGCCGCCCCAGTACGTTCGGATCGCCGCCGAACTGCCGCTGCCAGAACCGGTAGCCGAGCACGACCACCGGCTCGGCGCCCGGGCGCGCGTCGGCGGCCGTCGGCGTCCGTCCGAGGAGCGGCGGGACCCCCATCACCTCGAAGGTGTTGAACGTGCCGTGATTCCCGCGCAGCCGCTGCGGATCGCCGGCGCCGGTCCAGAGCACGTCGCTGATCGTGGAGGCGATCACGCCTTCGAAGATCGTGCTGCGCTCGGCGATCTCCAGGAACTGATCGGTCGAGTAGCCGGTTCGCGATCCGCGTTGCACGGAGCTGGACACCCGCACGCTCATCAGGTTCTCGACATCCTTGTAGGGAAAGGGATCGAGGACGACGGCGTAGAGGACGCTGTAGATGGCCGTGACGGCCATGATGCCGAGCGCGAGCGACAGCACGGCCAGCAAGGAGAACCCGGGCGTTCGCAGCAGCCCCCGCACGCCGAACCGCAGGTCACCCGCGAACTGTTCGAGCCAGGTGAGCATTAGGACGATCTCCGATCTGCCGGATCTTACCTGCGTTGGCCCTGCTCCGTCCGAGACGAAAAGCCCGCGCTGATCGCGGGCTTCTCGCGCTGTGGGATGAAGCTAGTGACCAGCTCCATGACGCCTCAGGAGTGCGGACATCTGCGCGTGCCCGCGCCGCTCCGCCCATGCGAGCGGCGTCGCCCAGGGCTCGTCGTCAGGAAGATTTGTCGGGGCCTGGCGCGAGAGCAGAAAGGCCGCGACCTCCAATGCATTCGTCCGCGCAGCCCACGCGAGCGGGGTCGATCGATATTCATGCTCTCGCGCGGAAATGTTGGCGCCGGCGTCGAGAAGAATCGCCGCACGTTCGATGGCGCCGTCTGTCCGGTCGCGCCCACGATAGTCCTGCGACACACAGACGTGGTGCAGCAGCGTTTGATGTTGCCAGTTCATCACGTCGGGACTCATGCCGTGCGCGAGAAGCGTGCGCAGCATGTCCGTGTGCGTCAGCAGGTAGCCCTGACAACCCGTCAGCACCGGAGGCACGCGCAGTCCGGCTGCGAGGAGCCGTTCGAGTCGATCGCGTCTTCCATCGCCGACGACCATCGCGAACGCTGCCGAGATGCGAACGACCTCGGTTGGATCGGCCGCCGTGCGGCCGAGCTCACGTCGTTGTCGATCCAGGTGGTGTCGTACGGATCGGGAGTACCGCCGCGAGCGATGAGCAGCGCGCGAATCTCGGGCGTGGCCGCGGCGACGACCGCGTTGCCGGAGGAATCGATGTCGCTGTTTGGATCCGCTCCGTGCACGAGAAGCCGTTCGACCAGCTGAAGCTTGCCGGCACTGGCCGCCGCGTGCAGTGCCCGTCCTTTGGGCGCGGTCGGCTCGCCCCAGTTTGGATCGGCACCACGATCCATGAGCAGGTGCGCGACCGCGTCATGCCCCGCCTCGATAGCCGCCGAGAGTGGGCGTCTGCCGCTCGGACGCGTTTCCCGTACTCGCGCCGGTTCGGCGTCCAGGATGCCCCGGACGCGTTCCAAATCGCCGAGTGCCGCCGCGACCGTGAGGTCGTGCGTCGCGCCGTGCGCGAGCAGCAATGCGACGATCCGGGTGTCTCGGGGTCGACGGCCGTCCCAGAGCGCGAGGTCGATGGCTTGCAGGTCCGTCCAGAAGCTGCCCCCGAGTCCGCGCGCGGAACTGAGCACGGCATGGACGTTGGCGCCCCGCTCGAGCAGGAGCGCCACCAGCGCATACGCGCCGCGGCCGACCGCGCGATGGAGCGGCGACGCGCCGAACTCGTTGCCGATATCGACGATGGCGGAGTCGGCATCGAGCAACTCCTGGACTGCGGTCGTATCCTCGCGCGTAATCGCGTCATGAATGGCATGACTGCGGCTCGCCACGATCCGCCCCCGCCGATCCGCCGCCTCTTCCAGAAGCGACGCAATCTCTGTATGACCCCGATCGCGCGCCATGCCGATCAAGCTGCCGTCATGCAGCCCGTTCCATTCGGGATCTGCGCCGGCGCCGAGCAGGCACTGGACCGCCTCCATATGTCCTTCTCGCACGGCGAAATGTATCGCTGGTGTGTACCAGTACTGCGCGCGGCTGAGTGCCGGATCCTGTTCGAGCAGACGGCGCAGCGTCTCGACGTTGCCGTCGTCGCATGCCGTCAGTGCGTTCCAGACGACCGCGCCCTCCGCGGAATCGAGCTCGGGAGGTTTGATGATCGAGCTCGAGACAGCGCCAGCGATCGATTCGACGTGTTGTCGTAACGCATCCCACGACGCGAAGCCGTACTCCTCGGCGATCCGGCGCTGCGCATCGCGGAGCCGTCCGAGCTGCGGCTGATGCCGAAGCAGTTCCTTCGCCTGGCGCTTGAGCTGATCGAGGTTGGGGCGAGCGGGGAGAGAGCGAGCAGTCACGACGGACCTCCTTCCGAGATTCGCCTGAAGTCCGCCAGCAGGCCGAAAGAAGGTCTTGCGATGAAAGTTGTCCGAGACCAGGTGGACTCAGTCCTTGGCGGACGATTGCGCCCTGACGCGCGTTGATGACGTTACCGCTGTCGAACCGCTGGGTCAAGGACCTCGCCGGGCGAGCGACCAGAGACGACAAAGCCCGCACTGATGTGCGGGCTGGACAACCTTCGCTGGCCTGCCAGCCGTAGCCAGCGAGCGCAGCGAGCGGTTTTGGCGAAGGTTGGCGGAGAGGGAGGGATTCGAACCCCCGTGCCGGTTACCCGGCAAGACGCTTTCGAGGCGCCCCCGTTACGACCACTTCGGTACCTCTCCGTTTGTTACTCTGCTTCGACACTCGACCGCTTCGGCTCGCGCTGGTCTTCCGGGTCGCGGCGTTCCCGGAAGAACTTCTGTATCAACGCCCGGCTCTCGGCTTCGAGCACGCCGCCGAGCGCTTCCATTCGATGGTTCAGCGCCGGATGATCGTGCGCGCGCATCGCCGATTCTATCGCCCCCGCCCTGGGCTCCGGTGCGCCGTAGACGACCCGGGCGATTCGCGCGTGGATCATCGCGCCGACGCACATCTGACACGGCTCGATCGTCACGTAGAGCTCGGCGCCGGTCAGCCGGTAATTCCCGAGCCGGGCAGCGGCTCGTCGTATCGCGACGATCTCGGCGTGCGCCGTCGGGTCGTTCGCGCTGATGGGCTGGTTGAATCCTTCGCCGATCACCATCCCATCGAGCACGACGACCGCCCCCACCGGGACCTCGCCGCGCTCCTGTGCTTGAAGGGCCAGATCAAGCGCGATCCGCATGAACGTCTCGTCCATCGCCGCCATCCCGGTCGCGGCCCTGGGCGGCGACAGAATTGCCAATTTTACCACGAGCGCCGGCCCTCCCCGGGCGGGTGAGGCGAGCAGACCGCCTGTCCTCCAGCCGCAGACCGTTTCTATCTGACCCGGCGCTGACGATGGTCTTCACCAAGCGGCTGCGTGAGGACATCCGGCGTGGCCGGATCGGGTCCGCGATTGAACAAATGAACGCATTCGGGCCGCCGTGTCATCGGGCGTTCATCATTGGCGGGTTAGCGTGATCGAAATGCCCGGGGTGACGAATTGAGAGCCGTCCAGTCGCTGCTTGCGGCGATGCTGGTCACGGCACTCTTCACCGCCACTCCCGTCCACGCGCAGGACGTGAGTTCGCGGGATCCGCAGACGATGCCGTCGCTCGGCTCGGTGCTCTCAACCTTGCCGACCGACCTTCGCGCGTTGCCGACCGTCGCCAATGCCGTCTGGCTGGCCAGCGCAGGCGGGCTGGCGTTTGCGGTGCACGAGAACGATTCGGCCATTACCGAGGGCGCGGCCGGCTCGCCAAACCTCGAGGGCTTTCTCGACAGTGGCTCTCCTTTCGGCAACGGGTTCGTGCAGGGCGGTGGCGCCCTGGGCACTTACGTCGTCGGACGCTGGACACACCGGCCGCAGATCGCCGCGGTCGGCGGCGAGCTCCTGCGGGCGCAGCTCATCAATGCCGGGCTGACCCATGGCGTCAAGTTCATCGTCAACCGTGAGCGGCCTGACGGAGGCAGCTATTCCTTCCCATCCGGCCACACCTCTGCGACATTCGCGTCGGCCACGGTGCTCTCTCGCCATTTCGGATGGAAGGCAGGCGTCCCGGGCTATGCCCTGGCCACGTACGTCGCCGGCTCACGGCTGTCGGAGAACGCGCACTTCCTGAGCGACGTCCTCTTCGGGGCCGGCATCGGCATCGTGTCGGGCAGGACCGTGACGGTCGGGCGCGCGCATCCGTTCGTGATCGCTCCGGCCGTGAGACCCGGAGTGCTCGGCGTGAGCGTGACCGCAGTGCCGCGTCACTGATCACTGCGACTTCGACGCGTACACGAGCACGTGGAACGACTCGGGATCGTTGCCGCGGCCGCCGCTTGCGTTCGGCTTCGCCGCGGCCACGTACAGCTTGTGGGTGGCGGAGTCGATGGTCATCGTTCTCGATCCAGGGGACGTCTCGAGCGTTTGCACGACGGTCATGTTGTTGCCGTCCACCGACGCAATGGTGATGTGCCCGTCGCGGCACGAGCTGAAGGCCAGCCTGGTGCCAGGGTCATACCAGGTGGCATCAGTCCCTCCACAGATCGGGACGCTGGCCAGGACTCTTCCGTTCGTGGCGTCCATCATGAGCATGAACTTATCGGCGCCGACGAACAGCCGATGGCTCGTGCGATCCAGGGACAGACCGGTCGGGCTCGAGCCGGGGCCGACCGGCCAGCTCGCGGCCACCTTCTTCGCGGACACATCGATGACGTCGATCTGGTCCTTGTCCTCGATGTTCACGAAAACCTTGCCACCGGCGTCGACCTGACCCATTTCGGCGGTGCCCGACAGCGGAATCGTCAGCAGTGCCTTGCCGTTGACGGCATCGATCTCGGTCGCCGACTTCCCGGTGTGATTGAACACCCACACGGCCTGCGTCGCCGGATCAAACACGATCGCGTCGGGATTGGCACCGCCGCTGTCGATCTTGCTCAGGGTGGCAAGTGTCGTCGGATCGACGACGCTCACCTTGTTCTCGCGGCCGTTGCTGGTAAAGACCTTCCCGGCGCCCACAGCGATACCGTGCACGCCCGGCGTGTCCGCGATGCGGCCGATCACCTGATCGCGCACGGTATCGATGACCACGACCTCCGTGCCGTGGGAGAGATACAGGCGCTTCGTGTCGGCATCGACGACGTGATAGTCCCATTGTGCAGGCAACGGACCACCGATCTTGATATCCGCCACTTGCACATAGGTTCCCTGTGCCCGTGGATGCGCGACCGCCACGATCGCGATCGCTCCGACGACGAGAGACCTGACGCGCATCGTTCTGCTCCTTTCAAGAGCACAGCACGGCCGAAGCGTACCCAGCCGAAGATGAACCTGCGATAACGACGCCGATTGGCCCTGACCGGCTGTCCGCTCAGCCGCTGAGTGTCCCGATCAGGGCAGTGCGCGGCCCGCCCTCGATGCGCTCGAACAATTCAACCCGGAAATATCAGGAATCAGGCCTGGCTCAGGTCGACGAGGGCCCGCCGCTCCGCAACTTGCCCGCGAGGCCAAGAAGCACTCCTGGAACACTGTTATGCTCCGGGTCACCGGACGAATGCTCATCAGGCTGGGAGAAGCTCATGCCGACTATCGAACGCGTCATCCCTGTGCTGACCTAGCTGACGATGGTCTTCACCAAGCACCTGCGTGAGGGCATCCGGCGTGGGCGGATCCGCTGCAGCGTGCGCATCTGGATGCGCCCTCACGTGAAAGCCGGTGGCCGCTACCCGATGGACGACGGTCACATCGTCGTGGACTCGATCGCGCCGATGACGATCGATGACATCACCTACGATCTCGCGCGTGAGTCAGGGTTCGAGAGCGTCGACGATCTGCTCGCGATCGCGCGGCACGGGAAGGGGGAGCAGGTCTACCTGATTCGCTTCCATTACCTGCCGCCGGGTGCCTGGGATTCGCCGCGTTGGGGCGGGCAACGCTAGTTGGCAGTCCGCAGTCCGGGAAGAGCTCTGGGCACCTCCGTGGACTCGGGATTTCCGGACCGCGGACAACGGACCGCGGACCCCGGGAAGCTATCGAGCCGGATCGCCGGCGCGCACCCAGTCCTCGTTGAACCGTGCGTGCTTGATCGACTTGCCCTCGGGCGTGAAGTAACTGTAGGTCACGTGGATCGCGCCGTCGCGCGTCTGAATCACCGAAGGGTAGTGATACTGATTGGGGCTTTCGGCGTCGGGACGGCCCTCGAGGTGCCGGCGCACCGGCCACGTCTTGCCTTCGTCTTCGGAGAGGGCCGCCACGAGCGAGTAGCGTCCCCGCTCGAGATCGTTGTGGACGATGATCCAGTGGCCGTTCTGCAGCCGGACCGCTTCCACGCTCGATCCCGGGTTCAGGATGTCGGTGTCGCGTGCTTCCGTCCACGACTCGCCGTCGTCGGTCGACTGGCTGATCAGTGTGCGCTTGGGTGCCGGGCCGTTGTCCCGCAAGTACGCGACCAGCGTGCCGTCGTTCTTGCGCACGACCGAGGGCTGGATACTGCCGCGGCCGACGATCGGCTCACTGCCCTTCCACGTGACCCCGCCATCGTCGCTGATCCCCATGATCCCGAAGGAATATCCGTCCGAATACATCGGGACCAGCATGCGACCTGAAGGCAGCTCCAGCGGGTGAGTGCGCGTGAACCAGCCCATTCGCGAGAAGTACTCGTCTTCGGCGCGCTCGATGAGCCGCGTGCCGGCCTCGGCAAGTTGCGGGTTGCTCACTTTTGCCGCCTCCACGAACGCCTTCGTTTTTGGCGCGATGTTCTTGGGGACCAGGACGATGTTGTCCTGAAAGGTCCAGACGGGGGGGCCTTCGGCCTGCTGGTAGTTGGTGGAGACCCGGTACTTCATCAGGGCCGTTTCCCACCGGTGGGCGATGATGAGCGGCCAGAAGAAGAACAGGCGATCGCGGCGATCGACGTAAAGGACCGGGTTCGTCTCCGGGAAACCCGGCGTGTCGGCCAGGGTGAAAGGCGCGGACCAGGCGCGCTTCGAGCGACTCCAGCGGGCAGCGCGGATCAGGACGTCGTCGGCCGTGCGTTCGCCGGAGCCGTGAAACCAGCAGACCAGGAGGTCCTGGTTCGGCAGCTCCACGATCGAGGACGAGTGGTTGTGCCAGGATTCCTGCGGGAAGAGGAGTTCGGCGGAATACTGGGGCTCGGCGCCAGGGGCGCCCGCGAGCCCGGCGACCACCAGAAGGACTGCCAGGGCGTGACGCATGGCCGGTCATTATAATCGGCGGCTTTTCCGTTATTATTCCTTTTCTACAGCCCGAAGACTCGCTTGGAAGGGGTTAGACGTGTGTACACGTGATGTGCTGAGACTGTTCGCGACCTTCGCCCTCGTGACGGCATTGGCCGGTTCGGCGGCGGCCCAGGCCCCACCCTCGGATGAGCCGGAGGGCGGGCAGGCCGCCCCGGCGGGAACCCGGCAGGCGGCGATCGAGCAGGAGCAGGCGGCGAAGGTCCCGAACCTGCAGCCGTACAAGCCGAACAAGGCGGAGGCCCTTTTCCAGCGATTCGACACGATCATCGAAGGGGGCACGCCGCGGTGGCACCCGTTCTTCGAGAGTGCCTATTCCGGCGGTGGTTTCACCCTCGGGGTCGGCAAGGTCACGTATCTGGGCGCCTATAACTACATCGACGTGCGCGGCAGCTACACGATCACCGGGTACAAGCGCGCCGAGGCCGAGTTCGTCGCGCCGCGATTGTTCAACCGCCGCGGCCACCTTTCCGTGCTCGGCGGCTGGCGCGACGCGACGCAGGTGGGCTTCTACGGCATCGGACCGGAGACCTCGGTCGACGACCGTTCGAATTACCGCTTCAAGCAGCCATACGGGTCTGCGCTCCTCACGGTGTTTCCGACCCGCAGATTTCTGATGCTGCGCGGTGGCGTCGAATACTCACGCTGGAATCAGGAACCGGGGGAGGGCTCGTCTCCGTCGGTCGAAACCATCTACACGCCGGCAACGTTGCCCGGGCTCGGATCGGAAGTGACCTACCTGCACACGCAGGGAACGATCGGGCTCGACGGGCGCACCTCGCCCGGGTATTCGCGCCGGGGCGCCTTCCTCGGAGCGACGCTGCACGACTACAACGACCGCGACAGCGACTTCGGCTTCCAGATGGCCGAGTACGAAGGAATCGCGCACCTGCCGATCCTGCGCGAAACCTGGGTGCTGTCGTTCCGCGCCCGCGTCCAGACCGCGTTCGACAAGGATGATCAGCAGACGCCGTTCTTCATGCTGCCGGCTCTCGGCGGCGGATCGTCATTGCGCGGATACAGCAGCTGGCGCTTCCGTGACAAGAACAGCCTGTTGCTCTCGGCCGAGTGGCGGATCATGGTCAACCGCTACCTGGACATGGCGTTCTTCTACGATGCCGGAAAGGTCGCGGCCCGCACCTCGGATCTCGACTTCGATGGACTGAAGGACGATTACGGTTTCGGCCTGCGCTTCCATGGTCCTTTCGCGACGCCGCTGCGGGTCGAACTGGCCCACAGCCGCGAAAGCAGCATCAGGTTCATCTTCTCGGCAGGTCCCTCTTTCTAGGGTGCGATTCATGTCCATTTCAATCTCTTCCCGACGTACCCGACGCGCGGTCGCCCTCATCCTGTCGATCGGCGCCGTCAGCCTGTTCACCCCCGGCGCCGGAACGCAAGGCCCGCGCTTCTATCCGGACGATCCGATCAGCCGCGAGCCCGAATCGCAGGACGCCTCGAAAACGGCGCCCTACGACCAGTCGCAGATATACGAGCTGATGTTCAACCTGTTCGTCACTTCCGGCTACGAGCCGAGCGGCCTGCGCGCGAAGAACATCAATACGGTCGATGAGGTGCCCGATTCCAGCTGGTTCACCAACCGGATCGGGAGCAGGCCGATTACGACCGACGAGATCACGAAGGGCCCGAACATTGGGGCGCCTCCCGATCCGTCCAAGTGGGTGCTCGTTCGAGAGAAGTCGTCAGGAGCCCATCCGGGCTTTACGGCGGTGGACGCCAAGGGCGAGACGTGGTTCCTCCAGTTCGATCCCCCGAAGTTCCGAGAGGGTGCTACCGCAGCGGTCGCCATCGCGACGAAGATCTTCTGGGCGCTCGGCTACAACCAGGTCGAGTCGTTCCTCACCACTTTTGATCCGAAGGTGGCGACCATCGATCCCAAGGCGACGGTCCGGCGGCCGAACGGCAAGCGAACGGCGTTCATGCGGGACGATATGAACGTCATCCTGGAGAACGTGGCGCGGAATCCGGACGGTACCTATCGCATTGTCGCCGGCCGGCTGCTGCCGGGCAAGGTCCTCGGCGGTTACCAGTACGCCGGCACACGTCCTGACGATCCCAACGATCTCGTGCCGCACGAGCACCGGCGCGAGCTGCGGGCGCTGCGCGTGTTCGGCGCCTGGACGAATCTCACCGACCTCAAGAACGCCAACACCCTCGACACGGTGCTTACCGAGAATGGCAGGACGCGCGTCAAGCACTACCTGCAGGACGTTGGCTCGACCTTCGGGATGTGCAATGACTATCACGAGTGGGATCTCAGCTACGAGTACTTCATCGAAGGGCCACCGTCGCGGAAGCGACTCTTCACCTTGGGGTTCGGCCTCAGCCCGTGGCAGACCGCGGACTACGTCGAATACCCCTCGGTCGGGAAGTTCGAAGGCAAGGTGTTCGATCCGAGAAAATGGCGGCCACAGACCCCGACTACCGGGTACATGGAGATGCGCGACGACGATGCGTTCTGGGCGGCCAGGCGCGTCGCGGCCTTCACCGACGACCTGATCCGTGCGGCGGTCCACACCGGTGAGTTCAGCGATCCGAAAGCGGAGAAATACCTGGCCGACGTGCTGATCGAGCGGCGCGAGAAGATCAAGAGCATCTATCTGACTGCCGTGAACCCGATCGTCAACCCGGCTCTCGACGGCAAGGGTCTCACCTTTGAGAACGCTGCGGTGTCCGGCGGAGTGGCCCAGGGCACGGTTTCGTACCGGGCGTCATGGATGACATTCGACAACGCCACCGGCGCGACCAAGCCGCTCTCGGAAACGCAAAGCAGCACGACCACGATTCCGGCGCCCGGAGGGCTGCCGTCGAGCGGCTTCGTCGCCGTGGACATCGCGGCTGACAGCGCGACCTATCCAACGTGGAAGCAGCCCGTTCGCGCCTTCTTTCGCCAGGACGGCGGCGCCTGGAAGCTGGTCGGTCTCGAACGAGTGCCCGATCGGCCGAATCCGAAGGCGTCTCAGAAGGTGTCCGGGAAGCCCGCCGCGAAGTGAAGCGGGGGTCAGGCCGGGATCTGACGCTACCACCTGAACGTGAAGATGCTGGCCGTCGACCGCGCCGGATCGGGGCGATTGCTGTCGTAGCCCTTGAACTGGTCGGGCACGGTCGCCCAGCTGGTGTAGATGTTGCCGCCCATCAT